>Ga0079305_1002246_pt1 | contig 17958 bp, 13 predicted proteins | sample LMS_cellobiose_e_FD_79183 | JGI IMG/M metagenome (GOLD analysis project Ga0079305, IMG submission 79183) | Rumen-fistulated moose microbial communities from Alaska, USA - LMS_cellobiose_enrichment | ecosystem: Host-associated > Mammals > Digestive system > Stomach > Rumen fluid ... | reverse complement strand
CACACGGTCCGTTTTTCATATCCCAAACCTTTAAATCATTCTCCAAAGACGCGGAAACCGCCCATTTACCATCCGGAGTCATCGCCATTGCCGTCAATTCCTCCTGATGAGGCAGTGTGCGAATCATCTGATGGGTATCAGGATCATAGAGCCGAATTTCCTCATTGTTCCAGGAAAGCCGAACACAACCGTTTGAGTCAATAACATCCCCGATCTGTCCCCAGGATACTTTTGTAAAGATTTCTCCTTTTGATTTCTGATTTTGTGTGTCCTGAATCACAAGGGAATCACGTTCACCCTGATATATTTCCCAGCGATAATCGGTACTTCTCGCTACAGGAGCGGAAACGGACACGGATGAATTTTCCGTCCGGGAAGCAACCTGATTGAACGTCAGCATCGTTTTTCCGGAAGCGGTATCCACAATCACCCACTGACTGTCTGATATTTGAATCAAACCGTAATTTCCATCGGAATTATGATAGACGGAAATAAGATCGTTCTTCTGTTCGCAATGGATTACAAACCGTTCCAGACATTGAACCGTCCGATCAACCAGCTTTTGCGTTGAATGAAACGCTTTCTGGAAATCCAGACGATTCGCATCCAGATCCAGCGCATATTGAAAAGATTCAATGGCCGCTTTTAAATTTCCACGTTCACGATTCATAAGACCGTATGCGTAAAAGGCATCCGGATTCCGTCGTCGGTGAATCGTTATTTCTTCCATACAGCGCGATACTTCCAGATCGGAAATCCGCCCCAGCCGCCAGAGAAGCATCGAACGGTTAAACTGTATCTGAGGATACCACTGTACCAGTGCCGATGCCTTGTCCAAAAGATGGACAGCCTCCTCCGGTTTTCCCAAATCCAGAAGCGATACGGCGCGATTACTGAAACTTTCCGCAGTAAACGCTGTGTTCACCGGTTGTTTCCGTGAATAAGGTCTGCCGATTTCTGTTTCGTAAATGGCAACAAGCTGATCCGCGATCTCCTGCATCGACTGCGGTCTGTCTTTGGGATCCTTCTGAAAACAATGACGCAAAATCTGGACAACTCCCGGCGGAATACCCGGCTTCGGGCCGTTTTCTTTGGGTTTGACCTTCAAAAAAACTTCCAGAACTTCAGCGGCCGTCTGCCCTCCATGTTTACATGGTGACCGCCCGTGAAACATGGCAAGAACGGAAATCGCCCAGGACCATATATCCGTTTTAAAGGTGATTGGGGCGGGCGGTTCCTCCTGAAATTCATCATCCTTACCGGTCGTTCCCTTGGTCTGTCGTTCATAAGCGGCTAACTTCATACGCTGATAATATTGGAATGCTTCATACTGTTCCGGTGAACAATAGGAAGGCGTCAATCCTTCACAGCCGGGAAAACCGGATGAATCCCCCAAACTACCGGAAGCCCCCCCCCTCGAAAGCCCAAAATCAGTAACTTTTACCGTTGTTCCGGAAAACATAACGTTCCCCGGCTTGATATCCAGATGGATCAGCCCCTGCTGATGAGCGTGTTCCAGTCCCCAGGCAAACTGAATGGCAATATCCAGGATCTTTCTCAACGATTCCTTCGGTCCCCCCTCATAAAGCCGGCCATTACTGATCCAATCATGAATGGAACCGTCAGAAACCAGTTCCGCAAATAAACGGGGTATTCCGTCAATACGGCGCACCATGTAACAGGTAACTATATTGGGATGAAGCCCCAAATCAATCCAGTTTTGGCACTCCCGTTCAAAATTGAGTTTTCCCTCTTCTGTCCGAATAGCGGAAATTTTAGGACTCTTGACAGCAAGGTCAATGCCCCATTCCTTATGCCGGACGCGATGAACCATTCCGCTCCCGCCTTCCGCGTAAAGCTTGTGATCATCAAGTGGAACCACTTCATAAATTCCGCCTAAAAGCAGATCCCCAACCTGCCAGATTTTTTCTTCGGTAATGTTCCCGGCGATGACTTCGCCATTCAATATCCTGGTGACCGGAACTTCCGTCAGATCAACAGACGAATCCGCGGACTCATTTTTTCCCGATAAGGAACCGTCTGCGGAACCTTTCTTTTCCTTCTCAATGATTAAACCGGATCCGCAAACAGCCTGATTATCATGCCCCGGAAGCCGACTGCCGTTATCAACCCCTTTTTGACTGTCCGGTAATGGTTGACTGTCCGGTAATGACTGCTTAATATCATTGGCCGGTTTTTTATCAGTCTTTACTGATTTTTTATCAGAAACCGGCATTGTGGCGGCATGGAGCAGCGGTTTATCGCCGGATACTTCATCATGAATCGGCTGTGCCCCTCCCCCTCCACCGGAAGAATCGGAAACAGCGCTGGAAGAGGGAATATCGGATCTCCTGGAATATGGACCGGCCACCGACTCCACAATCGGCCGGATTAACTCGTCCACTTCCGTACTGGGGGAGGATTCAGCGTTAAAAGCAGATACCTTTTCCGGATGTTTCCCGACGGAAACCGGCGTATTTCGTTTTTTGTCTTCCGTTGTGTTCGGAGATGCCATTAGAGAAAGCAGCTCCGGATCCGTGTCCGCCTTGTTCAGATGAAAAAGTTGCCGACAGGATTGACATCGTCCCTTTTTCCCTAAAAACATATCATCAAGCAGATATCTTGCCTGACAGTGAGGACAAACCGTTTCAAAAGACATAAAATCGCGCCTGCACGAATATCGAATATTATCGAATATTAAATAATTAAATATTATTGCGATTATTACGATATAGTCAATCAGGTGCCCTCAAAAGATACACCTGTCTTATAAAAACATTTTAACTTATAAAAAATTTAAAATTATCGCGTCCCCTCCAGATAATTTTTATACAGCTGACAGGCGGTATCGAAGGAAATCTGACCGTCATAAAAGACCAGTCGATAACGGAAGGTCAGCGTTTTTCCCTTTTGAATGACAACATTGTTCTCTTTTTCCTTCGATTCAAAATCCTTTTGTCCAAAGGGATTGGCGGCAAAAAGGCCATAGGTCCGGACATGCCACCAGGTGGGATAACGGAAACTGTCGGGATGATTCATAATCAGAATTCCGCCCGATGTCAATGGGACGTTATCCGCTTCAAATTTTTTCGTTTCCTGTAATTGCTCATCAGTCAAACGAACGGGAATCGGACCGGAGTAGTCAACCCAATCGGCATGTTTTCCCCAGGCATCATCGTTCTTTTGCTGATTGCTGTTGATAATATTCCCTCCCCATGCGGCGTTGCGTTTTGTTGCCGTTCCGTCCATCGTGCCCGGGACACGGATTCCCAGCGTTCCTTCTTTTGTATCGACAAAAGTCACATTATCCCGTTCCGCGGTAATCGTAATATCGAAATCAATATAACGAAACGCCGGATGAGACGTCAGTGCCCCCAGAGTAACCGTTCGGACATCGGTACAAACCGGTTTTTGATCCTGTTCAGCCAACCAGTCGTTTTTCGTTTGAATCGTTATATAATGGTCTCCGGTCTCAAGGATCTGACAGTCCCGCTGAGAAATTTTCGCCTTACCGAGCATCCAGAAATTACTCCCGGAAACCTCGCCATGAGTGAACCAGAGCGAACGATGATGAGGATGGTCCTGTTCCTCCGTTGGAAGATACCATTTCGCGTTTTTCAGGATATTTTTGAATTCCGGGTCCTTTTCATTATCAATCGGTTCATCGTCAATCATCGGCCAGTTCCGGGTCATCAGGGCGCCTTGGGCGGAACAAATCGGCCAGATAATCGGAGTTCCCTCGCAATCCGGACAATACTCTGCGAAAAACGAACCATCGAGATAAACTCTCAGTCCTCCATCCGGCATGGTATCGAGCCGGACTCCAGCGGCAGATGAATCCTGAGACCAGGCATAATAACCGGTGCCCAAAACAAGCAACGATATTAAAATGGCGATAAAACCGTTTTTCATAATCCTATAAAACTCCTGACATTACCGAGTTACCGTTTTTGTTAAATCGGGTGCGTTTCCCAAGGTGGCAAGCAACTGCAAAATACTTCCCAGATGAACCGACCGCGGACCATATTTGTCAATAAAATCATTGAAATAATATTCACTTTCCTGGAGATTTTCGTAATTATCCGCGATATCATCGGCAAGAGAAAGAATAAAATCGTTTTGAATTTGCCCCAGTTTGTCAGCGGCGTATTTACATGCCCGCGCAATATGCGGATTTGTCTGTTTCCACTGCGCAAGCTCCTGACTCCGTTGACGTTGAGCCGCGCCAAGCTGTTCGACAATTTCCTCCAGCAGTTCATTTTGACGATTTTGGGTCGCTATAAGCTGTTTGACCAGCATGTTGAATTCGGACATGGAATCCGAATGCTGTGTTATTGTTGTACCGGCAACTATGTCAACCTGACTGACAAACTGATACGAAGGCTGTTCTTTAGCCATAATGATAACCTTATAATAAATATAAAAACGGATGTTTCAGAATCTCTGCTCAACTTCAATAAAATCCTATTGGTATTCTGTTGTACCACTTAGGGAAACGCAACGAAATCATCCAACAATAAATTCATAAATCAGCGTAATTTATAATATTTCCGCCCTCATAAAATTATTTAAATCCACATGGACACAGGAAATTATATCCCTGGAAACCACGGGACCTGGCCCTGAAATCGTAAATTTCCCCCGATTTTCTCCGGTAACGACAGGAACTCAAAATGAAGAATTTTCTGAAAATGTCACACCAGGACAGAGAAAAATACAGGACCTTTTTATTATAAACCTTTTTCCAAAAAAAGAAATTGTTTTTTCAAAAATCCTATAAAATTACCTGAAACAGATTATTGATTATTGCTTTTATTTTATTTTTGTGATTTTCTGGACATTTCCTGTTGAATCTTGTCAAAATCGTGCTGAACCATATCCAAAACCAGTTTTTCAAACGTATAACGCGGCTTCCAGTTCAGAAATTTTCCCGCCTTGGAAGCGTCTCCGCATAACGTATCGACTTCCGACGGACGAAAATACCGGGGATCAATCTCTATCAGTATCTTGCCTGATCGGGCATCAATCCCCTTCTCATCAATCCCCGTTCCCTGCCAGACAATGTCCATACCCAGGTGTTTGAAAGCAAACTCAACAAACTCTCTTACGGAATGAGATTCGCCGGTTGCCAGAACATAATCATCCGGCCTGTCCTGTTGCAGCATGAGCCACATTCCCTCAACGTAGTCGGCCGCGTGTCCCCAATCCCGTCTGGCATTCAGGTTTCCAATGTACAGTTTTTCCTGGAGTCCCAGTTTAATTCGCGCTGCGGCGAGGGTAATTTTACGGGTCACAAACGTTTCACCACGAAACGGGCTTTCATGATTGAACAAAATACCGTTACAGGCAAACATCTGATAGGATTCGCGATAGTTGACGGTAATCCAGTAAGCATAAAGTTTCGCGACCGCGTAAGGACTTTGCGGCACAAATGGGGTTTGTTCATTTTGTGGAAAAATTAACGAATTTCCAAACAATTCCGAGGTCGACGCCTGATAAAACCGGGTATGATCCGCCAGTTGCAGGGAACGAATCGCTTCCAGTAACCGTAAAGTTCCAAGCGCGTTCACCTCCCCGGTAAACTCTGGCATGTCAAAGGAAACCCGGACATGTGACTGAGCCGCCAGATTGTATATTTCATCAGGAGCAATTTTTTCAATCAGGCCTGTCAGCCCGCCGGAATCGGTCATATCGCCAAAATGCGGCTGAAAGGAAACGGTCAAATCCCGTTCTTCGGAACAAAGGTCCGAAATCCGTTCCGTATTCCTGACAGAACTGCGACGGATCAACCCATGAACAGTATATCCTTTTTTCAACAAAAGATGAGCAAGATACGCCCCATCCTGACCGGTAACCCCTGTTATCAGCGCTGTTTTACCCATTGACTTCTCCGTTCATTCCGCGCCGTTTCCTTTTATTCCGCGTCACCTTTTCCGTTATCGTCCGCCGGCGATTCCGGGATCAGATTCCGAACCTTTTCCGGAATGTCCGTCTCCTGAATATCGCGCTGAACATTCTGAACCCCTTCCTTGATATTTTCCCAACTTTTTTCGATGCTTTCCTGATTGACCTTTTGTCCTTTCACCAGCAGAACACAATACCAGACAGCCGCCAGAATCGCCAACACGATCAACGTATTTCGTACTTTACGAATCACCATTTGCCGGTTCATCAACCGTATCCGCTCATAATCCGAGGGCGTCAACACATCTTCAGTCCGATTTTCCGATTCTTTTTTCATGTGATTTTCTCCTGGTTTCACCGTTTACGGTTCGTTTTCTTCATTTGACGGTTCCATTTTATGAAAACATTTCCTGCCCCTTTTTAGACGGAAACGATAAAAATCACATTGAATTCCGTCAAAACAAACTCTTGTAAATCGCCGTAACAATCGTCCAGATTTCTTTTAAACAAAAAAACCGGCTTCGATTGTCTGTAAGCGGAATCAAGTGTTCCGGTATTGAAGAACAACGGTTTCTTCCTGAAAATTTACCGAAAAATATTCTTCACGAAAAACAATATAACATGTATTCCGGCAATCTTCAAGTGGATAAAAATTCCAACGTTTTCCCTCTTCCTGTTATTTTTTTAACCTCTTTCAAAACTGAATTTTCAAAACATCCCATCCCGCGAATTCAGGGAACCTGTTACTGGTTCAGGACAGATGTTCCAAACCGGACAGGCTTGTCCAATGAAAAGAAATCGAAACCGCAGCTTGAAAACACATCCAGGTTCGGTATACTTGTTTTTACGGAAAAGCCGTCAACCGGCAAAAGCGTTGAAATTTTCAGATGAATCCATTATAATAGTCTGTTCAGTCTGTCTATGGATATACTGGCAAAATAACTGATAAAAATAATCAAAAATAAAGAATTGTGCCGAAATTACCCGTTTCTAATTAAACCGCCTTTGATTTCCGTGAAATCATTCGCATGACTACCAGGAGTTTTCCAGATGCCAACAAAAATAACCCGTCGTACTTTTGGAAAAGCAGGCGCCGCCGCAACCCTGACATTCGGGCTTTCCGCTATCCAGCCGTCATCAGCTCAAACGAAAATCCTGGGAGCGAATGACCGGATTCGTCTTGGTTTTATCGGGGTTGCCAACCGCGGAAGGCAACTTTTGGACAGTTTTCAGGAATGTCCTTCGGCGGAAATCGCCGCGCTTTGTGATATTGACGCCAACACGCTTCAAAAAGCCGGTGAAGATTATGGGAACGACAACACCATTCTTGAACATGATTTCCAAAAGCTGATCGATCGTAACGACCTGGATGCCCTCGTTCTCGCAACCCCGGATCACTGGCATGCTTATCAAACCATCGAGGCATGTAAGGCTGGAAAGGACGTTTATTGTGAAAAACCGCTCTCTTCAACAATTCAGGAGGGACGGCTCATGGTTCAGGCAGCCCGGAAGTACAAGCGTATTGTTCAGGTTGGTATTCACCGTCGAAGCGCCCCGCTTTATCAGAAAATCGTTCAGGACAACCCGGATAAAAAACTCGGTAAAGTTACCGTTGCCCGTTCCAGCCATTGTTCCAACATGTATCCGCGGGGAATCGGAAAAGCCAAACCGACAACACCGCCTGACTATCTCGACTGGGATCTCTGGCTGGGGCCCAAACCTTTTCAGCCTTATCAGGAAAATATCGCGCCGTACAAATTCCGCTGGTGGATCGCTTACTGTTCTCAAATCGCGAATCAGGGCGTTCATTTTCTCGACGCCATTCGATGGTCACTCGGTGAAACAGCGCCGGCCTCCGTCTGCGCCATGGGCGGTAAATTCGTTGTTGATGACGATCGGACCATTCCGGACACGCTTGATGTCTGTTTTCAGTTCGCTTCCGGGCGTCTCATCCATTTTTGTCATTACGAAGGAAACGGCAATCCGATCATGGCAACCGACGCAAACTACCGTCCGCTTGGTTTTCTGGAACTCCGGGGAACAAACGGCACCATGTACGTCTATGATAACCGGTATCTTATCAAGGCGGAACAGCCGGGTCAGTTTCAGGAAAAGGGCGCGCGAATCGAAGAGGAGGAATATTCTCTTGAAGGAACGAAGGACGGTAACGCCAATATAACAACCCTGCATGCGCAAAACTTTCTCGATTGCATGAGAAGCCGGGAACTTCCCAATACCGATGTTGAGGAAGGACATCGCAGTACGACCATGAGCCTGCTCGCCAATATTTCCCTGGCAACCGGTTTACGGCTGGAATGGGACGCCGAAAAAGAACGAATTACCAACAACGACAAGGCCAATGAGTTTCTTTCCTATGAATACAGGGCTCCCTGGAAACTGGAGATTTAACCGGCAAAACGGAATTTGGTCATTCTGAGCGGAATCCCAGAACGACAGAAGACCGGATTCCGGATGTACCGGTCGTTTCTCCGGAAAAATCATTTGTCCGGACATAGCCGGAACATCCGGGGATCCGTCCCGTTTTCACCTGAAAATCATATCGAACAGTCCGTTATTTTATCAGATATTTAACGTGTGTATTTTATTGGATATTCAATGATAACGTATTTCATTCCGGGTGTTGCGCATCCCTTACAGGTAAACAGTGCCCCAATGCCCCTTTCCACGGCGGCCGACATCAGATCCGGCCCCGGTTTACCGCGTTGGAAGAAATTCGGGAAAAATAACATGAAACGAAAACTCCCGTTTTTGTAACGTTCGGCACAGCAAGTTTTTAACATCCGTTTTGCGTTCCGTTTCTGCCCTCGGATTTTATCAATTCATTTGACAAAATCCGAAATATTTATACAAAAAATCTGTTTTTTATTCTTGATGGAAACGACGGTATTTTGACGTAATTGACGGAAAAAAAGGAAATGATATATTATGTCAACGTGCTGATTTATCAGTAAATCAGAATAGATCCACCAAGAGGGAAACAGACTTTCCCCGATTATATACAACAGCAGGGAGATCCCTGACAATCTTTCAGGAGAACTGAAAATAAAATGCGCGAATTAAACGAAGAATGCGGTATTATTGCACTTTATCATCTTGCGGGCGGTGAAGCATCACCACTTTGTCCGTCACAGGGTCGCAACGAAGTTTCCCGACTCGCTCCCCGAATGCTTCTTGACCTTCAGAACCGGGGGCAGCTTTCCACAGGCATTACAACATATCATCCGAACAGCAAACGTTTGCTTTCAACTTACAAGGACAACGGAACCGTTTCCGAAGTTTTTCATGTGGGCAAACGGGACCGATATAACCAAATCATGGATGAACACGCGGCTTACGCGGCGATTGGTCACACCCGATATGCGGCGGGGGGTCAGGAGGATCGCTCCAACGCCCAGCCGTTTGAACGCCATCATATCAAAAAGCACAAGTGGATCAGTATCGTATTTAATGGTCAGCTTGCTAACTATAACGAACTGAAAAAACAGCTTTTAAGTGACCATGACACCCATCTGTCGCATGAAACAGATACAGAAATCATCATGCACTATCTTTGCAGCGCGTTAAAAGAAGAAAAGCATGATCTTTTAACGGTCTGCCAGAAAATGTCCTCCCGGCTGGACGGTTCCTATTGCCTTGCCTACCTGAACGCTCTTGGCCAGATGTTTGTCGCGAGGGATCCTCTGGGAATCAAACCGCTTCTTTACGCTTTTGACGGTTCCCTGTTTGCTGCCGCCAGTGAAAGCGTCGCCCTGTTCAATCTTGGTTTTCCGGAAGAGTCAATTAAAAATGTCGCTCCCGGTGAAATAATCATGATTGACGAAAACGGGATTAAATTTGAACGGTTTGCGGAAAGCACACGCAGCGCCCACTGTTTCTTTGAATGGGGATATTTCGCCAATGTTGCCAGTACACTGGATGGCAAAAGTGTTTACCTTGCCCGAAAACATCTGGGTGAAGAACTCGCTCTTCAGGAGGATTTGCCACTTGATAACGACTGCATTGTTGTTCCGGTTCCGGACACTAGCAAAGCGGCGGCGGACGGCATGGCGTATGCCCTGAAGATTCCCTGTCTGGAAGGTTTGATCCGAAACCGATACACCGGACGTACTTTTATTGAAGGTTATGTGTCGCGTTGGCGTCGGGCGGAAACCAAATATACGCCGTTGCGTGAAGTTTTGGAGAACAAACGGGTATTCCTTGTGGAAGACTCCATTGTCCGGTCGACAACAATGCGCGTTTTGATCGAACGAATCCGAAAAGTCGGCAAAGCCCGGGAAATCAACGTCCGGGTCGCCTGCGCGCCGATTATCGCGCCCTGTTTTTACGGAGTTGACATGTCGACCTACTCGGAACTGTTTGCGTCGCGATTTTTCCTGAAAGACGGCAAGGAACCGGCAAGCTGGGTCCTTACCCGGGAGATGGAGGCGGAAATGTGTGCCGACATTGGCGCCGATACTTTGAGATTTCTGCCGGTTGACGCGATTTCCCGGGCTATCGGGCTTCCGAAAAACCACCTTTGCGAAGCGTGTATCAATAATGAGTATCCAACGCCGGGCGGTTGTCATATGGCCCAACTTGCCAAGGAAAAATATTTAAACGATCTTAAATCACAAGATCAGAAATAAAACCGCTAAAATCAGTTTGACTGTTAATATTCAGTAAATATTTTTGGAAAATTCAGTCTGAATCATTGTTTTTTATTGACATGTTGAAAGCAGTGATATTATACTGTAATATAGAAAATATTGCTGTAGGGTGAAATTTTACAGCGCGGCAGGCGTCAGGAGGGCAGACGTTGGGCAATAAATAACGATTATGTCAGATTTGCGTTTTTTGTCGTAACAGGAGAAATTTCCCGGAAAGGAGATTTTCGCGATTTTATCAGGAGAAAAAAAGCGAAAAATCCGATAAATTGAAACGGAGGTTGTCGAAACGCGGTGTTTCCGGCAATTTCTGTGAAATTCAGAGCGAAGGGACATTTTTTCTGTCAAAACAAAAATGGGGCCGATGATTCCGGGTCGTTGAAGATAAGGGTTAAGGGGAAACACTCGCTGACCGGTTTTGGATAACGGTTCGGAGAAATCAGTTATTTTAATCGATTCGGGATAATACAGCATTAAAAACAGGTGTCAGGACTTTTGGTTCTCTTGATTCAAGGAGAAATAACCTTATGAATTTGATCGGAAAAATTTTTGTAGGTCTAATAGCGGTGATGAGCATTGTCTTTTTCTCGCTCACTCTGGTTTTGTATGCGTCCCATAAAAACTGGAAAGAGGACAGCCAGAAAAAACAGGATCAAATTGCTCAAGTGAATCAGGAAAAAGATAAACTGACGCAAGCCAAGGCGGACTTGGAAAAAGAAATTGAAGCTCAAAAAACCGCTTATATGAAAGAAATCGGAGCGCTGAAATCGAAGTCGGATGCTCTGGAAGCTGAAAACCAGACATTAACTGTCCAAAATGATCAACTTGAAAAAGATCTTCAGGCACGGGTTGAAGTCATTACGGCGAATAATTCAACGATTAACGAATATCGAACCAGTATTGAAACGCTGACTAACGATCTTGCTTCCGCGCAGCAGTTACGGGCGGTTTATCTTAAAAATCTGGCGGACACAGTAGCCAATTTATATCAGTCCTATTCCCGTCTGGGAGATGTTGAAGCTCAACGCGATGAGCTGACCGCTCAATACGGTAAAGCGCTGACGGTTCTTAACATGAAGGGGTTGGAACCGACACCGGAGCTTTATCATGAAACTCCGCCTTATGCCGTTACCGGAACAATCGAAGCAATTCAGGACGGCGGTCAGGGGCTCCTGATGATTTCGCTGGGAGAGGATGACGGTTTGAAACCGTCGCACACACTCGAAGTTTCCCGGGGTGACACTTATCTGGGACGTATCGAAGTGGTGACAGTGGAGCCGAATCGCGCTGTCTGTAAAGTTCTTCCGCAGTATCGTCAGGGAACGATGAAGGAGGGGGACAATGTCGCTTCTCAGCTCTAAGAAAAAAGAAAAAACACCTAAAAAAGGAAAAAAATCAGCGGACACGTTATCCCAAACAACAGGTAAACCGGGTCGCGCCCCCAGGGTGTCTGCCCCCAAAGTTAAATTACCTCCGGATACTTACACCCTGATTCTTCTGATCGCCTGGATTTTTCTGACAGCGGCCTGTATTTTCTTATATCTTGATATTGCATCCTATAAATAAAATTATATAATTGAAAAAAATCGCCCTCTTGTTCTGATTTTAGAGGGCATTTTATTCGCTATTTCCTGATAAACGAGTTGGATAGGGAATTCGTTTATTTTTGAGCTTTTCCTCCTTATGGATAAGCTCAAATCAGGAAACAGTGAAAGCTGGTTTCTCAAAAAATTATTGGAATATTGGAAAAATACCGGTATTGAAAACTTCAGGACAAAATTTTCCAATATAAAAAATTTCAGAAACCCGTTGATATCGGTGTCGACCGATTTTACCTGGATTTTCATTGACAGTATCCTCAGGTCATCTATTTTATTGAATGATCATGACCAATGAAAATCAGGTATCAGGAGTACCAAACCTGTTGATTTCATTATTCTGATTAAAAGAATCGTTCTGCAAAAGTAAAGGAAGAAGCAGATGGCAAGTCGCGAAGAAATTCTGAGTTCCGTTAAAAAAGCACTTTCTGATTTAAAAGAAAAACCCTCTTTACCCCCGATGCCGGAAATCTGGCCCATTCGCGGGGCCTCCAGCGACGAGCTTGCCGATGAATTTGAAAAGAATCTGGTTTCCGTAGCCGGCGAAGTGATTCGTTGTACTGATATAAATGACGCCGTTGCCAAAATCGTGGAAACGTTAAAAACACTGTCCGATGACGGAAATCATGAACTCGGTATCGTCAATCGTCCTCTGACGGATCTTTCGATCGCGCCTCTGGCCGAAGCTCTTCCCGACTGGAAACAGATATTTGCTCCGGAAAATCCAGCGGATGCCGATCCCAAGAAACTGCAAACCGTTGGAGCCAGTCTTGTCGCTCCGGAATTGCTTCTGGCCGATACAGGAACCGCGATTATCTTCGCAAAATCTGTTTTTGAACGGCTGATGTGTTATCTTTCCCCGGTCTGCTTCATCCTTGCCAAAAAGGACCAGCTCCGGGAAAATATGCCGCATGCCTGGCCGGAAATGCTCAAAAAGGCGGGACCGGACGGCGCCAAAACCGGGGAATTCGTCATGATGACAGGTCCAAGCCGAACCGCCGATATTGAAAAAATTCTGATCCTCGGTGTTCATGGCCCCAAAAAAGTCGTCGTTTTCCTGCTGGATAACTGATTTTCCGATAATATTTGATGAAAATCAAACCGAATTATCACGATCCCATTTAATTTCTCAGTTGATAAATTCAATAAAACAGTAAATCTTTGCATGGATTGCGTTCAAAAAAATACCCTGTAAAGAGAATGACTATTATATTGTTGTCGTTTCATATTGATTTATTCGTAAAAACTATACGTTATTTTATGGATAAATCCTTATTTTCTCCCCCTTTTTAACGTCGAGGAATTTTAAATGATCAATCGAAACCTGCTCAAATTGAGTCTGGTTCTGGCATTTGCGTTTGTCGCGGTCTCTTATGTGACCGCAGATGAAGCACGCTGGACCATTCGGAACAAACCACGCAACACAATCACGGTCGTTGCTCACCGGGGGGCCGGCGATCTGGCTCCGGAAAATTGTCTTTCGTCCCTTGAATTAACCTGGGAAATGGGAGGAACACCGGAAGTTGACGTCAGGGAAACAAAAGACGGACATATCTTAATGTTCCATGACAATAATTTTGAACGGATTCTGCCCGACGCCCCGGAAGAAATGAGAAAAAAGAGCGTTGAGCAGCTGACCTATGAGGAAGCGAGAGCGATTGACATCGGTTCCTTCCGCGGTGAACAGTTCAAAGGGGAAAAAATCGTTTCCATTGAAGAGATTGTTGAAGCCCTGAAAAAAGATAACCGCCGTCAGATCGTTATCGACGTTAAAAAAGTTGATTTAAAACGACTTGCGGAAGCGGTTTACGATGTTCGCTATCAGGTCACACTGACTTCAGGAAACGAAGCGGACCTGGAACGCTGGGCGGAAGTCTGTCCGAACGCTGACGCGACGCTCTGGATGGGGCTCGGCCAGATGAAAGACGACGATGTTGAAAAACGTTTTGAAAAACTGCGCGCCAATGACTTCAAAGGAATTAAACGGCTTCAAATTCATGTGACCAAGGACGCAAATGGCAATTATCAACCGTCTCCTGAGTGTATCCGGGCCCGGGCGGAAGAGATACGCAAACGTGGAATCGAATTCCAGACCATGCCCTGGCGAACCAAGGACTGTCCGGATGCCGCAACAGACATTCCGTTTTATAAGGATCTGCTCTCTTTCGGTTCGATGGGATTCGGAACCGACCGTCCTGACATTGCTTATCAGGCGATTAACGAATTTTACGCGGAATCTCCCGAAGACTGGAATATCCGCGACAACATTCCAAGAGACGAGGTGATCGTTCAGGGGCATCGCGGAATGGGGAACGAAGCTCCGGAAGGGACATTGGAAACGTTCCGGCTTGCCTGGTCAAAAGGGATTGTTCCGGAAGCGGACGTCCGAATGACCAAGGACGGCGTTATCATGTCGTTCCATGACAACGATTTTTCCCGAATTATTCCTGACGCTCCGGAAGATGTCAAAAAAATGGGAGTCAAGGATTTCACTTATGAAGAGTGTCGCAAGCTCGATGTCGGAGCTTACAAGGGAGAGCAGTTTAAAGGTCAGCGAATGGTTGATCTGAACGAAATGATCGCGGCTTTAAAGGAAGATCCAAAACGCCTGATTTATTTTGATGTCAAATCCATTGACTTTGAAGTTTTGGCTAAATTGACGGAGGAGGTTCATCCGCAAATTATTCTTGCCAGCTCGAATTATCAGCAACTTAAAACCTGGAAAAAACTTGCGCCGCGTTCCAAGACGTTGCTCTGGATGCCGACCACCTGGTCAGGAACGCCGGAAAATCTGGAGGAGCGATTCAATGTCATTCGTGATCAGGAGTTCGCCGCGCTGGATATGTTACAGGTTCATGTTGTTGTCGATGATCAGGGAAATGTCAAGCCGACCTGTGACGTTTTGCGCCGTTGCGGAACCGCGCTTCGTCAATATGGAGTTCTGTTTCAGGTCATCAGTTGGACCAATGGGAACAAAAGCCTGACCTATTCAACGCTGATGGATGCCGGCGTTGCCTCATTCGCAACCGATTTTCCAACGGAAACACAAAAAGCGATTGACGAATACTACGCGGAGAAAAAATAAATTCCCGTCCTAATCCTTGCTTAAAAAAGGCCGGTTTTCTGTTCTGACGGAAGACCGGCCTTTGATTGTACCGATGACCTGGTTGACTCTTTCAAAATTCCAATAATCCCAATTTTTTGTTTGACACGGTTAATTTTAATTCGGAAATCATTTTGTTTGCGTGAATCGCACATCCTCTTTCCCGTTTCTCCTATTCAAACGGATTTCCCTTCTTTTTTTCTTTTTAATTTGCAAAAAAGTCCATCCTTGTTATACTGATTTTAAGTAAAAATAAGGTTTATTCCCAACTGTCAGTATCTGAAATTTTACAGTGAGCCTGAATATTCTTCAGTTCCCCTGTCAAGGTCATTTTCTTTATTTCTGAGGTGACAACCGAATCAATAAGCTTAATATTTAAGGAGAATTTTCATGAAGAGCAATATCTTACGGCAATTTCTCTTGGTCTTTCTGTTTGTCCTGACCGGAAACCTGTTTCAGGTATCCGCGCAACCGTCCAAGGCCCCCAAATTTACCTTTCCGGACACTCTGGAAGAACAAACGGCAGCGTTGGCAGAGAATCCGCAATTACGGGACTATCAGGAAGCCCGGGAACGTCTGGCCGCCGATCCTTACCGCCCGATTTATCATTTTGTCAATCCGGAAGGGGGACTGAATGACCCCAACGGACTCTGTTTCTGGCAAGGGAAATGGCATTTGTTTTATCAGGCGTTCCCCAAAGAGGATCCGAGACTTCATTGGGGACACGCCGTCAGTGACGATCTGATTCACTGGAAAGATTTACCGTTAGCGATTCTTCCGGATATTGAATCCAACTGTTTTTCCGGATCCATGTGGATCGAGAAAGACCGGGCCATTGCCTGTTATCATGGGGTGAACGCGGGAACCATGCTCGCCATTTCGACAGATCCTCTGTTGCTGAATTGGAAAAAGCTGAACGATAAAGCGGCCATTCCAATGCCGGAAGGTAACGCTCCTTACACGATTTATGATCCTTGCCTCTGGAAAGAGGGGGATTCCTATTATATCCTGACCTCGCATTTTCAGAAACTCGGCCCTCACGGAATTATCCGACCGGCCTGGTTTCTGTTCGAGTCCGCGGATCTGAATGAATGGACCTATGTTCATCAGTTTATCGAAGATGACTTCATTTCCCAGACTTATGGCGACGGGGCCTGTCCTTATTTCTGGCCGATCGGGGATCAATCCGATCCGGCAAAACGGCGTCACCTTCTGTTACACTCCTGTCACACATACGGTTCCGCCTGGCTGCTGGGGACTTATGACAGGGACGCCAAAAAATTCTATCCGAAAAGCGGTGAATTCTGGAATCGACTTGGGGTCACTCCCTGTGGAATCCATGCTCCGTCAGCATTTCCGGACGGTAAAGGCGGAATCATTGTCATCAACAACATGAATCACGGCAAGGATACGCCTGGCTGGAACCAAATTATGACATTGCCCTATCGTCTGACCCTCCTGGAAAACGATGAAATGGGCATGACGCCTGTCGATACCGTTGAATCGCTTCGTGATCAGAAAATAACGAAAAATAACATCAATCTTCCCGCTAATCAGGAAATTGTTTTTAATGACATTCAAGGCAAGTCGCTGGAATTTCATATCGTCCTCGATGCGGCAAGCGCGTCCGCTGTTCAGATGAAGTTTTTCCGTTCGCCTGACAATGAAGAATTTACCGCGGTCAACTATTACGCCAAACGGGGTGTTCGTCATCGGGCCCCTTGCGATATGCCGCGTCTGCTCTACGGAGAACCGGAAGACGTTATTGAAATCGACGCCGTCCGTTCGTCGGCCGAGCCGGTCAATATCCGCGCCGCTGAACGTGCCGGAGTTCAGGCAAATTCGGACAACACCGTTGATCTGCGAATCTTCATCGATCGAAGCGTGATTGAAGTTTATGCCAACGATCGTCAGATGATCTGTGAACGGGTTTACCCTTCCCGTCCGGACAGCTGCGGCTTTTCCATTGAGTCCCGTGGAAACGGTTCCACCTTGAAAACGCTGGAAGCCTGGACGATGAAAAGTATTTATGAAAAATAAGAGGCAGCGACATCAGCGATAAAACCGCTGATAAAAACTCTATATATAACGGCATAACACAACGGGAATCACGGCCGGCTGACAACCAAAATCGTCAAAGCCTCGAAATCGCGAAAGACGCCGGCCTCTATGAATCTCCCGTTTATCACGCGACATCCCGGAACGATCCCCCCTTCTTCGTTTCCTGTTCTGACAACATTCAGAAGATATATAAGGACAACACGCGATCGTTCGATGTAAGTTATTCTCTGTGTTTTACCGGAACCGATATCTGTTTTCTGTTTCCAAATAAAAAACCTCAAAAACGCCGGATTGATCTTCCGTCTTTGAGGTTTGGTTCTGTTATCGTTGTTGAACGATGATTTACTTAAAAGTCATAACCGTCGAACAGGTCGTCCGCTCCGTTGGCGAACGCGGCATCCCGCAGGCTGTTGGAGCTTGCCTTCTGATATTCGTAGGCGCCCATGTCCACGGTGTCGACAAAACGGTTGTCGCCGCCGAGATCAACGGTCAGTGGGTCACCCGCCGCGTCAATGGCGTAATCATCATATCCCACGTCAATCGCCTGAGAACCCGCGGCAAGGGTGAAATCACCGCTGCCGGCATCCGTAAACAGCGCCTTCGCCGCGTTGTACTTCAGGTTGCCGCT
>Ga0079305_1002245_pt1 | contig 17975 bp, 11 predicted proteins | sample LMS_cellobiose_e_FD_79183 | JGI IMG/M metagenome (GOLD analysis project Ga0079305, IMG submission 79183) | Rumen-fistulated moose microbial communities from Alaska, USA - LMS_cellobiose_enrichment | ecosystem: Host-associated > Mammals > Digestive system > Stomach > Rumen fluid ... | reverse complement strand
GACGGCGGCGCGCTTCTGACCGAACACCGCCTGCCCGTCCGCGGCGGCGGCCCGCAGCGCTTCGATTTTCCGGTGCCGGAGGTCGGCCTCTGGGACGTGGAGTCCCCCCGGCTCTATACGCTGGAAACCGCGCTGCTGGACAGCGGTCAGGTGCTGGACGCCGTTGAGACGCGCATCGGTTTCCGCCGGGCAGAGTGGAAAGCGGACGGCTTTTATCTCAACGGGCGAAAACTGAAGCTCGTTGGGCTGAACCGCCACCAGAGCTACCCCTACGTCGGCTACGCCATGCCCCGCTCCATGCAGCAGCTGGACGCGGAGATCCTGAAAAACGAGCTGGGCTGCAACGCCGTCCGCACCTCCCACTATCCCCAGTCGCAGCATTTTATCGACCGCTGCGACGAGCTTGGCCTGCTGGTCTTCACGGAGATCCCTGGCTGGCAGCACATCGGCGGCGAGGCCTGGAAGCACCAGGCGCTGCGCAATGCGGAGGACATGGTGCTGCAGTACCGCAACCATCCCTCGATCATCCTCTGGGGCGTGCGCATCAACGAATCGAACGACGACGACGCGCTCTATACCGCCACCAACGCCGCGGCGCGCACGCTGGACCCGACGCGCGGCACCGGCGGCGTCCGATGCATCAAAAAAAGCCGTCTTCTGGAGGACGTTTATACCTACAACGATTTTGTGCACGACGGGCAGAGCCCCGGCTGCGAGAAGAAGAAATCCGTCACCTCCGACGTAACGAAGCCCTATCTCATCACGGAATACTGCGGCCACATGTTCCCCACCAAGACTTTTGACAGCGAGGCGCACCGGACGGAGCACGCGCTGCGCCATGCCGCCGTTCTGGATGCCGTCGCGGCGCAGTCCGACATCGCCGGCTCCTTCGGCTGGTGCATGTTCGACTATAACACCCACAAGGACTTCGGCAGCGGGGACCGCATCTGCTATCACGGCGTGCTGGACATGTTCCGCAACCCGAAGACCGCCGCCGCGCTGTATGCCGCGCGGCAGGACGAGACCCCCGTGCTCTGCGTCACCTCCGCCATGGATCTGGGCGAGCAGGCGGCCAGCAACCGCGGGCGCGTCTTCGTTATGACCAACGCGGACGAGGTGCGCCTTTACAAAAACGGCCGCTTCATCCGCAGCTACACCCACAGGAATTCCCCCTATTCCCATATGGAGCGCCCGCCCATCGAGATCGACGACTTCATCGGCGATCAGCTGGAGCGGGAGGAGCGCTTCACGCCGCAGCAGGCAAAGCTGGTCAAGGAAATTCTGAACTGGTCCGCGCGCTTCGGCTTCGCGCACCTGCCGCCGCAGATCATGGCAAAGGCGGGTATTCTGATGACGCGCTACGGCATGAAGTTTGAGGACGCCTACGCGCTCTACGGCAAGTACATCGGCGACTGGGGCGTCCGGGCGACGGAGTTCCGCTTCGACGCGGTGAAAAACGGCGCGGTCGTCAAACGGGTCCTGCGGGGCGCGGTGACGGCGCTGAAGCTGGAGGTGACGCCCAGTCACACGGTGCTGCGCCACGGCGCGACCTATGACGTCGCGCTCCTGCGCCTGGCCGTCACCGATCAGAACGGCAACGTCGTGCCCTTCTGGCACGGCGCGGCAGATGTGGAGATCCGCGGACCGCTGGCGCTGATCGGTCCCGCGCGCGCAACACTGCGCGGCGGCCTCGGCGGTGCGTATCTGAAAACGCTCGGCCGGCCCGGGGAGGCGACGGTCACGGTGAAAACCGAACAGACGGCGCCTGTGTCGGTCCGTTTCATCGTAAAAACAGAAGAATCAATCAAAGAAATGATATAAAAGGAGAACCGGAAATGACAGACCGCTCCAAAGTGATCTTCGGCAATGAAATCGCGGCGAAGGCCGTGAAAAAGGCCGCCGCGAGCAAGGCGAAATACGCCCGGAAATTCGGCGACGATGCTGACGTCAACTACCCCGTGCGCATCGTTCCCAACGCCTGTCTGCATGAAATCCTGGGCGTTTCGGACATCCGTCTGGAGGAGGGCGAGGGCGAAGCCTTCGATCTCGAAAAGGGCATCATCGTCGGCAACATCCGCATGGGCTTCGGCCATTACCGCATCTCCATGGCCATGGCCTCCGCCGCCCACGCGCTGGGCTATACCCCCTACTGGATGGACCTCAACAGCTATCCCCAGACCACTTGCACCAAGGTCATCAGCGCCCAGAACGATCTGTATTCCATGGGCTCGCGGCTGTCGCAGAAGTCAAAGCTGTTCAACAAGCTTTTCTGGGAGCCCATGAACTATGAGGGCTTCCGCAAGCTGAGCTACAATTCTTCCGACCAGAAAAACGCCGAGCTGATGGCGCCGGTGTTCCGCAATGTGCCGAAGGAGATCCCCGTGATCGGCACCCATGTCTGGCCGGCGCAGGCCGCGCTGCACGCTGGGATGCGCCACGTCGTCAACGCCATCCCGGACAACTGGCCCATGGCGCTGCATCTGGCCGAGGGCGGCGTCCACACGATCCAAACCCGCCAGTCCTATCAGGGCTACCGCATCCTCAACGGCATGCAGGGCAGGGATGTGCTGCGTCCCATGCCCGCCGACGCGCTGGTGTACACCGGGCATTACATCGACCATGAGCTGGTCGCCAACATTGAGACCGACTGCGAACTGCGCCTGCGCCGCAAGGCGGAGGGACAGCCGCTGCGCTTCCTGCTGACCATCGGCGGCGCCGGCGCCCAAAAGGAGACCTTTGCCGCCATTTTGCAGCACCTGCTCCCGGCCATCCGGGAAAAACGCGCCGCGGTCTACGTGAACATCGGCGATTACCGCAGTGTCTGGGATTATCTCTGCCGGGCCGTTCCCGGGCTGGAGGCCTTGAGCACCGTCCGCTTCGATCAGTGGGCAGAGACCGGCGCCTTTGCCGCGGCTGCCGTGGACGGGCCGGTGGAGGGCGTCCACGTCTTCTGCCACAAGGACATCTTCGAGGCGGTCTACTGCACCAATCTGCTGATGCGCTCGGCCGACGTGCTGGTGACGAAGCCCAGCGAACTGGCCTTCTATCCGATCCCGAAGCTCTTCATCAAGCGCATCGGCGGGCATGAGAAGTGGGGCGCGATCCACTCCGCCGAGATGGGCGACGGCACGCTGGAGTGCGAGGACATTCCCCACACGATCCAGATGCTGGACCTCTTCCTGGGCGAGGACACGACGCTGAAGGCCATGTGCGAGGCCATCTGCGTCAACAAGACCGTCGGTCTTTACGACGGCGCTTACAACGCCGTGAAGCTGGCGATGGGGCTGAAGGAAAAATGAACCGCCTGCCCGGCAGCGTGCGCCCGGTTCCGAGGAACCGGGCGCACGCTGTTTTTCCTTTTTATTCTTTCCCGCTTCTCCGGATCCATTCGTCCAGGAAGCGCATCTGCTCCTCCGTGTGGAACCAGTGCCCGCCGTGTTCCATGACGGTCAGGAGCGCGCCGTGCTCCCTTGCAAACGCCGCGATCGTGTCATACGAAGTGAGTTGATCGCGGCCCCCGTAAAGAATCCCGGTCGGGACGGGCCATCGGATCGGATGCGCCCGGACCCAGCACAGATACTCCCATGACAGGTCCTCGCCCGAGCCGGTACGGATCACGCGCTGTTCCTCCAGCTGTTTCATCGAAACGCCGGCCGATGTCATCCTATCGCGGATCAGCTTTTCCATATCGACGATCGGGGAAATGAAATACGCTTTCCTTACCCGTTCCCCGATCCCGGCATGCATGCAGAAATACGCCCCGATGCTGTTGGCGATCAGCACAATCTGCCTGTGTTCTTCTGTCAGGCCTTCGACCGCCGCGCGGATCTCCTCCCCGGTCTCCCACGGCGTATCGGTCTGATAGTCCAGTCCTGCGACATCGCAGCCGGGAAACAGCGGCCTGAAATGCTCCGCTTCCGCGGCGGAGCCGCCTTTTCCGTGTACATACAGCACCGGGCTCATGATCCTGCGCTCCTTCCTTTCCGGCGGCTGCGCAGTCCTCGCCGGACCCGACGCTTTTTGTCATTGCGCACGGAGGTTGCTGCGGGCGTCCGCATTGTTCCGGAGGATCATTGCCACGCTCTCACAGGCATCGAGCTCGGGGCAGTCGCCGCATGTCGCATAACCCCGGCGCATGGCGCACTGCCGGATCGGGCAGAGCGAATCGCAGTACGGCGTCTTCACGCCGGCAATGCGGCAGCCGGCGCAGTTGATCATCTCCGGTGTGATCTCCGCGCCGTTCAGCTCCGACCATTCCTTTGCGACCTTCCGGCGCAGCGCATCGTCGTCGTTGATCGTAGCCAGGCGGGCCTCGCAGGATTCGCAGTCCAGCCCGCAGTATGCAATATAATCCTTCATTTCGTTTCCTCATTTCAATTCGTATTCCGCCTCGATGGCGTCTCGGCCATCCTCCGGACGAAACGCAGTCCCCTGAAATCAACAGAAGCCCCGGCACCGAAACCAGGGCTCCCGTATCATCGAAAGATGCTTTACGTCCTGCGCTGCTCCAGCTCGGCGCAGATGCGGCTGTATTCTTCCTCGTCCAGCCTGTACTTGCGCTGGTAGAGGATGTAGGACAGGAACATCAGCACGCAGGGCAGCACGGTCATCACGAGCAGCAGACCCAGGGACTGGCCGGAGCGGACGCCCTGCAGCAGTGTGGAGATTTCGGCCGCCTTCTGCTCGGCGGTGATCTCTCCGGCGCTGGCGGCCTGTTCCAGATCGGCGATGCCGTTGGTATAGTGGATGATGTTGAAGATAATGTAGGTGATGTTCGCGATGGCGACGGTCAGCGCCGAGGCCAGCTTGGTCAGGAACGGGCGCAGGGAGGAGACGATGCCCTCGTCGCGGGTGCCGTGCTTGTACTCGTTGTACTCGACGGTGTTCATGATGGAGATCATCATGATCAGATAGAAGCCGTACTGGCCGAAGTTGGCCGCCATATAGCCCAGCGTCAGCAGCAGGAACTTGACGTCAAAGCCCGCGACGGACATGGCGCCGGTCTTCATCACCAGACTGGGCAGCAGCATGACGGCGTAGCCCACGACGGAGATGACCATCAGCAGGTGCATCAGCTTCTTGCGGGGGGTCTTGCGGGAGATGGCGGGATAAAACACCATCAGGAAGGCTGTGACCATCATGCCGAGCATCTGGAACAGCGTGAAGAAGCCGCCCTCGTAGCCGTACTCGACGTAGATGTAAGTCTGGCCCACGCCGGCCATGACGATGCCGTTGCCGATCTGCTGCAGCAGGAAGATCAGCGCGATCCAGAGCAGCTGGTCGTTGCCGGTGATGGTGGTGATGATCTTCTTGAAGCTGACCGGCGGGACCGGATCGTTGTTATAGTTGCGCTTTTCGGTGACGCCGAAGACTGTGAAGGCGAGGAAGACCGGGCCGAGGATCGCGATGATCAGGGCGACGCGGCCGTAAGCCGTCACGGCGTTGCCCCCGATGGCGTTGCCGCCGGCGGTGAACATCGGGATGAAGGAGGCGGCCAGCACGCCGCCGATGCCGGCGCAGAGCGTGGCGCGGGAGGTGTACTTGTTGCGGGTGTCGGCGTCAGAACTCAGGGCGGGAACCATGCCCCAGTAGGAGATATCGTGCATGGTGTAGGTGATGCTGTACAGGAAATACATGATGCCGAAGAACCAGACGAAGCCCCAGCCCTGCAGCTGAACGTTGAACGAGAGATAGATGACAACCGCTGTGGTCAGGATGCCGATGACGAGCCAGGGTTTGAATTTGCCCCAGCGGGTCCTCGTCCGTTCGATGATGTTGCCCATGATCGGGTCGTTCAGCGCGTCAAAAACGCGGGCGGCGACCATGATCACGGTGATGGCGGTGAGCTGCGCGGCGGTGAGCTTGTGGGTGAAGAGCACAAACGTCAGAAGATAGCTTGTGACAAGGTTATACATCATATCTCTGCCGATGGTGCCGATGGGGAACATGATCAGGTTTTTCTTTACGATCCGCTGATCTTCCATGAAGTCAACTCCGTTCTGTCTGTAATATGGTTACTGTATCATCGATTTCCCGGTTTGGCAAGCCGGAAATCCGATATTTGACAAGCCGGAAACCGTTCGGCTATAATGACCTCAGAAAACCTGAAGAGAAAGGAAGCCGAAGCCATATGATCCGCCAATTCGGAACGCAGCGCCCGGCCTTCGCGCTGGAGACCGAGCGCACCACTTACTGCTTCCGCATGCTCCCGACGGGACAGCCGGAACAGCTTTTCTACGGCCGGAAGCTCCCTCTGGATTCCGAAGAAGCGCTGCAGGCCATCACGGAAAAACGCGCTTTCCCGCCCGGAAACTCGCTGAGCTATGACGCGGAGCACCCGGAGCTGTCCCTGGAGGACGTCTGTCTGGAGTTCTCCTCCCTCGGCAAGGGCGATCTGCGGGAACCGGCGCTGGTAATCGTGAATCCGGACGGGAGCCGCACGAGTGATTTCCTCTATGAATCCCACAGCGTCGACGACGCCCAGCCTGCCCAGCGGCCGCTCCCCGGCAGCTATGCCGAGGATGGAAAAGCGGAACATCTCTGCGTGGTCTACCGCGACCGCAATTCCGGTCTGGCGCTGGAAACGCACTATTACGTCTGGGCCGACTGCGACTGTATCTGCCGGAAGTCCGTCCTCCGCAACGACGCCGACGGGCAGGTGGAAATTGAGCGCCTGCTCTCCGCCCAGCTCGATCTTCCGCGCGGCGGCCTGTCTGTCACGAGCTTCCGCGGCGCGTGGGCGAGGGAAATGGGAAACGTCACCGTCGCCCTGCCCGGCGGCAAGTACACCGTGGAATCCCGCTCGGGCGCTTCGTCCAACCGCTGCAATCCCTTCTTCATCGTCCACAGCGCCGACGCCACGGAACTATGCGGGGACTGCTGGGGCTTCAACCTCGTCTACAGCGGCAACCACTACAGCGCCGTCGAGGTCAGCCCGTTCGGGAAGACGCGTATCGTCACAGGCATCCAGCCCCTGGGCTTCCGCTGGCGTCTGGCGCCGGGCGAGACCTTCGAAACGCCCGAAGCCGTCATGAGCTATGCCGCCGACGGATTCACGGGTCTGAGCCGCAATATGCATTTTTTCGTGCGGGAGCACATCGTCCGGGGGAGATGGAAGCATAAGACCCGGCCGGTGCTGCTCAACAGCTGGGAGGCCTGCTATTTCAACATCTCCGAAAGCAGCCTCGTCTCTCTCGCAAAAGCCGGACGCGACATCGGCGCGGAATTATTCGTCATGGACGACGGCTGGTTCGGCGCGCGCAGCGATGACACCCGGTCCCTCGGCGACTGGGAACCCAACAGCAAAAAACTGCCGAACGGCCTCGGCGGCCTCTGCAAAAAGATCCGGGCCCTCGGCATGGACTTCGGCATCTGGGTGGAGCCGGAGATGGTCAACGTCAACAGCCGGCTGTACGAAGCGCACCCCGACTGGGCCATGGCGATCCCGGGCAAGCCGCACAGCGAGGGGCGCAGCCAGCGTCTGCTGGACCTCGCAAATCCCGCCGTGCAGGATTTCCTCATCGAAAAAATGACGGAGGTCTTCTCCTCGGCGGAGCTCAGCTATGTCAAATGGGACTATAACCGCAATTTCTCCGACGTCTTCTCCCCGTTCCTCCCCGCGGAGCGGCAGGGCGAGACCGCCCACCGTTACATCCTCGGTCTGTACCGCGTGATGGACGAGCTGACGCGGCGCTTCCCGGACATTCTCTTTGAGGGCTGCGCCTCCGGCGGCAACCGCTTCGACCTCGGCATCCTGAGTTATTTCCCCCAGATCTGGGCCAGCGACGACACCGATGCGCTGGCGCGGGCAGACATCCAGGAGGGCTACAGCTACGGCTATCCGCAAAGCTGCGTCGGCGCGCACATCTCCTCCTGCCCCAACCACCAGACGCTGCGCGACACGCCGCTGGACACCCGCCTCAACGTGGCCGCCTTCGGACTTCTGGGCTATGAATACGACGTGCGGGATCTCTCTCCGGGCAAGCGGAAAAAGCTCAGGGACCAGATCGACACCTATAAGCGCTGGCGCGACGTGCTGCAGTGGGGCCGGTTCTACCGCGTCCGCGGCGGAAACGACCGGATGTGGTGCTGCGTCTCTCCGGACCAGAAGCGCGCCGTCGGGCTGATGCTTCGGGCCCTGATGATCCCCAACGACCCCAACCACATCTTTTATGCCCGCGGGCTGAAGGAGACGGCGGTCTACCGTTTCTCCAACGTCCCGCGCCCGGTGGACGTGAAGCGCTTCGGCACGCTGGTCAACGCCATTGCGCCGTTCCATATCCGCCAGGATTCCCTGATCCACGACGTAGTGGCCAGGGTGGTCCGGATGCCGGGCGAGACCGAGGACGTGACCGCCTCCGGCGCGGCGCTGATGTATGCCGGCGTCAAGCTGGCCCCGGCCTTCGCCGCGACGGGCTATGATGAGCGCGTCCGCTTCTACCCGGACTTCTTCTCCCGGCTGTACTTCATGGAAGCCGTCGAGGATTAAATCGATACCGTGCCAACGCCCCCGGCCGACGGCCGGGGGCGTTGCTGCTTCGTCTGTTCATTGAAAAACCGTCGTCAGGCTTTCCGCATACCGCTCAAATGCGGCGTCGCCCGCCGAGGTGTAGGGGAAGACGCCGCAGTCGCACAAAACCTGCTCAAACACGGCGCCCACCTCCTGCTCCAGCTTTTGCCTCAGCGACGGGAAGTCCAGCCCCGCGCAGGCCGGGCGCAGGGACTCGGCCCAGTCGGCGTGCTTCTCTGTCCGCTCGTCGGCCCGGAGGTCTGCGCCGGACAGGATCCCGTCCGCCACAGCGTCCAGCTCGGCGTCCAGCCGCGCGGGCAGCACGGCGAGCCCCATGACCTCGATGAGACCGATGTTCTCCTTCTTGATGTGGTGCCGCTCGGCATGGGGGTGGAAGATCCCCAGCGGATGCTCCTCCGTCGTGCGGTTGTTGCGCAGCGCGAGGTCCAGCTCATAGAGCTCGCCGCGGCGGCGGGCGATGGGCGTGATTGTGTTGTGCGGCGCGTCGGTCTGCGCGAGGATGCCCGCCTGCGCGTCGGTGTAGCCGCGCCAGTGGGCGAGGATCCGCGCCGCCGCCGCGACAAGCCTCGCCGGGTCGGCGCCGCGCAGGCGCAGGACGCTCAGCGGCCAGCGGACTCTGCGGCACTCTATGTCCGCATAGCCGGGCAGCGCGATGCGCTTTCCTTCCGCGGCCTTTTCCATGGCGAAGGTGTAACGCCCGCCCTGGAAGTGGTCATGGCTGAGGATGGAGCCGCCGACGATGGGCAGATCGGCGTTGGAGCCGACGAAATAGTGGGGGAAGCGCGTCACGAAGTCCAGCAGCCGGACAAAACTCTGTTCCGCAATGCGCATGGGCCGGTGCTCCATGCTGAGGACGATGCAGTGCTCGTTATAGTAGACATAGGGGGAATACTGCAGCGCCCAGGGCTCGCCGCCCAGCGTGAGAGGAATGATGCGGTGATTGGCGCGGGCCGCGTGGCCGATGCGCCCGGCGTAGCCCTCGTTCTCCGCGCACAGCGCGCACATCGGATAAGCGGAGGCCTTTGCCTTTCCGGCGGCGGAGATGTCCCGCGGATCTTTCTCCGGCTTGGCCTTGTTGATCGTGATATCCAGCGGTCCGAAGGCGCTGTCAAAGACCCAGCGCTTGTCCCGGGCGAGCCGGTCCCTGCGGATGTAGTTGCTGTCCATGGCCAGCTTGTAATAATAGTCTGTCGCCTGCTCCGGCGCCGCGGCGTATTTTTCCCGGAACACGCGGCGTACCTCGGCGGGGCGGGGCGTGACGCAATTCATCAGTTTCGTGTCGAAAATATCGCGGTTTTCGCCGGAATCCGCCAGAATTCCGCGCTCCACGGCGATGTCCGTGAGCTCTTCCAGCACGTCTGCCAGCGTGTCGGAGCCGGTGCGCTGCGTCCCCGGGACGTAGTCCGTCTCGTGCATCACGTCCAGGAGCAGATTGCGGGAGTATACGCTCTCCTCCTCCGGAATCAGGTCGGCGTTGACCGCATAGCGCAGCAGCGCGTCGACGGCGTCATAAATCATGGTGTTTCTCCTCCCTGCAGAATCTCATGCGCGCCGTCCCCGGCGGAGACGGTGTAAATCTGCGCGTTCAGCCCGGTCCTTTTGGCATATTCCCGCAGGATCGTTTCGGAAAAGCGCTCCGCAGCGTCATCTTTTACGATGCTCACGGTGCAGCCGCCGAAGCCGCCGCCCGTGATGCGCGAACCCAGAACGCCCGGGCAGGACCAGGCGATTTCCGTCAGCAGATCGATCTCGGCACAGGAGACCTCGTAATCGTCCCGCAGGGAGACGTGGGACTCGTTCATCAGTTTCCCGAACCCGGCAAGATCCCCGCACTGCAGCGCGTCGAAGGCGGCGACAGTACGGGCGTTTTCATATACGGCATGGCGCGCGCGGCGGCGGCAGACCGGATCGGAGACCGCGTCCGCCAGCGCGTCGAACTCTGCGGGCGTCAGCGCGCCGAGAGAGGGCAGCTCCGGGCGGACGGTTCGCAGCGCGGCGAGGGCACGTTCGCACTCCGCGCGCCGGTCGTTGTAGGCCGACCCGGCAAGAGAATGCCTGCACATACTGTTGACGATCATGATGTGCGCGCCGCTGAGAGAGAGCGGCGCATATTCATATTCCAGCGTGTCCGTGTCGAGGAAGATCGCGTGTCCGCGTTTCCCCATGGCGCTGGCAAACTGGTCCATAATGCCGCAGCTCAGCCCCACAAAGTCGTTCTCCGCCCGCTGTCCCAGCAGCGCAGCCTCCATGCCGCTGACAGGAAGGTCGAACAGGCCCTTCAGCGCCGTTCCGGTCAGCACCTCCAGCGCCGCGGAAGAAGAGAGCCCTGATCCGGCCGGGATGTCCCCGTAAAAGGCCAGGTCCAGCCCTGCGGACGGTACGTGTCCCGCGTCAGTGAAGGCGCGGACGACGCCCAGTACGTAATTCCCCCAGCAGCCGCCCGGCAGCGGATGCGTCTCGTCCAGCGAGGTCTCCACCACGCCGGCGTCGGGGAAATTCAGCGAGTAAAGCCGCAGCGCCCGGTCATCCCGTTTCCGCGCGGCGCAATACGTCCCCAGCGTCAACGCACAGGGGAAGACGTGACCGCCGTTATAGTCGGTATGTTCGCCGATCAGATTGACGCGACCCGGCGCAAAAAAAAGCCGCGGCGCGGCGCCCGGGCCGAACCTCTCCGCGAAGGCCTCCAGAAGCTTTTGTATCACAGGCATTCCCTCCTGTTGTTTTCTGGTTTGAGTATACAGGATTTCCCTCATACGGGCAATAGGAAAGACTGGATTTTGCAGAAAAGACGGCCTATACTGTAGATATGGAACTTTTTTTCACGCTGGAAGAGGATCTTCCCGCGGGCGTCGGCTTCGCGCTCTGGGGCGGGACACATATCGCATGGCTGGGCATTGCTGCGGCCATCGCCGCGGCGCTCTGTCTCTGTTATCGCCGCGCGCCGGCCGGCGGCAGGCGGCGGCTGCGGCATGCGCTGGGCTGGGCCGTGCTGGTCTGTGAGGCGCTGAAGGACATCAACATTGCGGTGCAGGGACGCTTCGGCGTCTGGTATCTGCCGCTGCACCTGTGCGGACTGGCGGTCTTTTTCACCTTTGCCCACTCCCGCAAGCCGGGGAAAACGCTCGGAAACTTCCTCTACGGCTGCTGTATGCCCGGGGCGGTCTTCGCGCTTGCGACGCCGGACTGGACGGCCTATCCGCCCTTCTCCTATCACTCGCTGGTGGGGTTCACCGTCCACGCGCTGCTCGTCGCCTATCCACTGATGCTGGTCGTTGGCAAGGACCTGCGCCCGGAGGCAAACTGCCTGCCGCGCTGCTTCGGCATCCTCTTGTGCTGCGCCGTGCCGGTCTGGCTGTTCAACCGCGCTTTCGGGACGAATTACATGTTTCTGATGTGGCCGTCCCCCGGCTCGCCGCTGGAGTGGTTCGCCTCCTTCCTCGGTGTTCCCGGCTATCTGCTGGGCTATCTCCCGATGCTGGCGGCGGTGTGGCTGCTCCTGTATCTGCCGTTTCTCAAAAGGAAAACCACATAAATGAGGCGCCCCGCCGGGCGCCTCGTTGATTCTTATGCGCTTCTGATGATCAATGTGTGCTCACTCCGCCAGCAGGTATTCCGCCAGCGCGGGCACCTGGGCCAAATCGGTCTCTTCGGGGTTCCAGAGGGAGCGGATCCCCTGCTCGGCCACGGCGAAGCCCGCCTCGGCGAGCTTGGCCTGCAAAAGCTTGACGCTCTCGCCGCTCCAGCCGTAACAGCCGAAAGCGGCGGCCTTTTTCCCCTTGAACTTCAGTTGCTTCAGGAACTCCAGCCAGCCGGCGACGGAGCTGAGGTAGCTGTTGCAGACCGTGGGAGAGCCGACGGCGATGGCCTTCGACTTGAACACCTCGGTCATGATGTCGTTCTTATCCGCCTTGGCGATGGAAAAGACCTTCACGACGGTTTCCGGGCTCTGGCGGTGGAGCTCTGCGGCGATGGCATGGGCAAGCTTCGCGGTGCCCTCCCACATGGTGTCGTAGACGACGGTAACCTGATCCTCTTTGTAGGTATCGCACCAGGCGGCGTATTTTTCGACGATCTGCATCGGGTTTTCCCGCCAGATGGCGCCGTGGGACGGCGCGATCATCTCGATGGGCAGGTTCAGCGCGGCGATCTCGCCGAGCTTCTTCTTCACCATCGCGGAAAACGGCGTCAGAATGTTGACATAGTACTTCAGCGCCTCCCGCCACAGCAGGCAGGGATCGGCCTTGTCGGCAAACAGCTCCTCCACGGCGAAATGCTGGCCGAAGGCGTCGTTGGAAAAGAGGACGTTGTCGCCGCTCATAAATGTGGCCATGGAATCCGGCCAGTGGCACATCGGCATCTCCACAAAGGTCAGCGTCCTGCCGTTGCCGATCTCGACGCTGTCGCCGGTCTTGACCACATGGAAGTTCCAGCCACGCTTGCCGTACTGCCCCTCCAGGCTCTTGACCGCGTTGGCGGTGCAGTAGATGGGGGTGTCCGGGATCTCGTCCATCAGCGCGGTGAGGGAACCGGAATGGTCGCACTCGCCGTGGTTGGCGACGATGAAGTCGATCTTCTTCAGATCGATCTCCTTTTTCAGATTTTCAACGAAATCAAAACGGTGGGGCGTCCAGACCGTGTCGATCAGGACGGTCTTCTCCTCCTCAATGTGATAGGCGTTCTGGCTGGAGCCGTTGTCGATGGAGAAATCGTCTCCGTGGAAGGTTTCCAGCTCCCAGTCAATCCAGCCGACCCAGCTGATATGGTTCTTGACGAGTTTGCGCATATCGCTTTCCTCCTGTGTAGTCTCCCGGGCCGGTCCGCGCATTCTCAATCGAGGATCTTTCCGTCGATGGAAATCGTGACCACCTGCCAGGGGATAAATTTTCCGCTTGCCTTCAGCGCGGCTTCCGCCGCCCGCTGCAGCCCGCCGCAGCAGGGCACCTCCATCCGGACGACGGTGACGCTTTTGATGTCGTTTTGCTTCAGGATCTCCGTGAGTTTTTCGCTGTAGTCGACAGCGTCCAGCTTCGGACAGCCGATGACCGTGACTTTCCCGCGCATGAATTCTTCCTGCATGTTTGCATAGGCGTAGGCCGTGCAATCCGCCGCGATCAACAGTTTCGCCCCGTCGAAGAACGGCGCCCGGACCGGCACAAGCTTCAACTGGCAGGGCCACTGGGCCAGCCGGGAGACCGGCTTCGCCGCGCTTCCCGCCGCCGGGAGATCCGGGGCGGCGGCCATCTGCCGCACCGCGCTGCCGGGGCAGGCGTGCGGCGCGTCCTTCTTTTCTCCGCTCTTCGCGGCCTGGACCGCGGCGGCGTCGTATTCCGGGGCCTCCCGCTCTTCAAAGGTGATGGCGCCGGCGGGGCACGCGGGCAGGCAGTCGCCGAAACCGTCGCAGAAATTCTCCCGCACCAGCTTCGCCTTGCCGTTCACCATTTCGATGGCGCCCTCGTGGCAGGCCTCGGCACACAGTCCGCAGCCGTTGCATGCTTCTTCGTCGATGTGAATGATCTTACGCAGCATAACCGTTCCCTCCTCCTGTTTGTTTCTGCCCCTATTTTAGTGCAGAAGGCGGGCAAAAAGTGTTGCGTATGTCACACACATTCTGAATTCCTACGAAAAAACCCGGAATGGCTCCGCCTGAAGCGCGCCGTTCCGGGTCGTTTCACATGAAGATCACAGGCCGTACTTCTTGTTGAACTTATCCACGCGGCCGCTGGTGTCGACCAGCTTCTGCTTGCCGGTGTAGAAGGGGTGGCACTTGGAGCAGATTTCAACGGTGATGTTCTGCTTGGTGCTTCCGGTTTCGATCACGTTGCCGCAGGCGCAGCGGATCGTGGTGGGCTTGTAATCGGGATGGATGCCGTCTTTCATTTGAATTTCTCCTCAATCAAAGCTGTCTTGAGTGCACCGCGCACGCGGCGCCGTTACAAGACGCATCGTGTATTATACCAGAGGGCCGACCGGATTGCAAGCACTTTATTTTGTATTTATTTCTGTATTTCCAACGACATTTCGTATTCCGTTCCCGTGTGCAGGAACCAGAGGACGCACCTTGTCACCGGGCGTTCGAAAATCCGCTCCAGCGCCCGGGCATAGGCCGTCAGCTGGCCGCGGTAGTGCTCCGCGCGCTCCGGCACCTGCGCCGCGGAAACACGGTCGGTCTTATAATCCACGACGGTGATGCCGCCGTCCGGCGTGAAGAAGCAGCAGTCCACGACGCCCTGCAGCAGGATCTGGTCCCCCGGCGCGGCGCCGGGGAAGTAATCCGCGGCGTCGCAGAGCAGCTGGAAGCGGAATTCCCGCCGCAGCTCAGCCGCCGTGCGCATCTGCCGCCCCAGCGGCGAGGCAAAGAGCTTTTCCACCGCGCCGAGATCGACGGCGCCGGACTCCTGCGCATCGATCCGTCCCTCCGCCAGCAGCCGCTCCGCTTCCCTCTGCAACTGCGCCGGCGACCCGGTGCGGGAAAAGTCCACATACTGAAGGAAGGCGTGCGTCGCTGTGCCGCGCTGGGCGGCGGTCAGCGGCTTTGCTGTCCCCGGCTCCGCGCGGCGGAAGCGCAGCAACGGAGGGTCGGCGGTCAGCGCAGCGGCGTCCGCATCGGTCTCGAACGGATCCTTCAGTTCGGTCGCAGTGAGCTTGGAGGGCAGGTCCACCGACCCCGCCCAGGGATAGACAAAGTCCAGCTTTTCCCGCAGCGCCGCGAGGTCTGCGGTTCCGTACCGCGCTTCGGCCGGACCCGCTTCGGCGGCTTCTGCCGCGGCGTCGGGGAAATCGGCGCCGCTGTGGATCGTGATGGGCAGCGTCTCCGGCTGCGTCAGCGCCGCCGCGGCGATCCACGGCGCAAAGGAAGACATGCCCCGAAGCAGTTCCGCCGGCATGGGATAGCGCGCCGTCAGCCGCAGCGCGCCCAGCGCTTCCCGGGCATTTTTCCACACGCAGCTGAGGATAAGCTTTTCCCGCGCCCGCGTCATGCCCACATAGAGCACGCGCATCTCCTCGCTGAGCATCTCGTCGGTCAGCTGCCGCGCGACGGCGCGGCGCGCCAGGGTCGGATACTCGATCCCCTGCGCGCTGTCGACGCGCTTCGGCCCCAGCCCCAGGCGGCTGTGGAGCAGCACGCAGGCGTGGGCGTCGGTCTGATTGAAGCGGTGGGAAAGATCGCAGAGAAAGACGAAGGGAAACTCCAGTCCCTTGCTTTTATGAATGCTGAGGATGCGCACCGCCTGTCCGTCGGTGCCGACGTCCGGTTCCTCCCCGCGTTCGGACATTCGCTGCAGCCACTGGACGAAACGATAGACGCCGCGGTAGCCGGTCGCGCTGAACGTGCGGGCGTATTCAAACAGATGCATCAGGTTGCGCCGCCGCGTCTCTCCGTCGCGCATCGCGGCGCAGATCGCCAGCAGTCCCGTCTCGGTACACAGCCGCCACACCAGCGTGTCCAGTTCCGTCTCCGGGGCCAGCGCGCGCCAGTCCTCCAGCTTCCGGAGGAACTCCGCGCTTTTCCCGTCGCCCCCGGCGGCTGCGGCGCACAGCGCGCCGTAATAGTCGCTGTCCCGGTCTGCGGCACGGATCGCGCTGAGCTCGTCGCCGGAGAAATGGAAGGCCGGCGAGCGCAGCACGGAGATCAGTGGGATATCGGCGTGCGGATTGTCGATGACAGAGAGCAGATCGATGGTCACGGCAACCTCAAGGCTCGTGAAAAAGCCGCCGCCGAGCTGGCTGTCGACGGGGATGCCCGCCTCGGCCAGGACGCGATGGAAGGTGCGCCCCTTTCCGCTCGGCGCGCGCAGGAGCAGCACAAAATCGCCCCAGTCGCATTTGCGCGAAACGCCGTTTTCCGTGACGGGCGTCCCGGCGCGCATCATGGCGAGGATCCTCTGCGCGACAAAACGGGCTTCCAGTTCGTCGGCGGCCGGCGCGTCCTCTTCCGCGCCGACGGGGTCCAGCAAGTGGAATTCCGCGGGGCTGTCCAGCGCCGGATCGTAACCCTGCGCGCCGAAGCGCAGCGCCGCGTCCGCGTCGTAATCCAGTTCTCCGAGGCCGCGGGACATGATGCCGCCGAACACCAGATTGGCCGCATCCAGCACGGCGCGGCGGGAACGGAAATTCTCCTGCAGAAGGATGCGCCGCGGCGCGCTGTCGGGCGCGTCCGCAAAGGGCGCAAAGCCTGTGTATTTCTCCAGAAACAGCTGCGGGTCGGCCAGGCGGAAGCGATAGATGGACTGCTTTACATCGCCCACCAGGAAGAGATTCCGCTCCTCCCGGGAGACCGCGCGGAAAATGAGCTCCTGTACGGCGTTGACGTCCTGATATTCATCCACCATGATCTCCCGGTAGCGGCGGCTGAGCTCCGCCGCAACGGGCGTGGGTGCGCCGGTTTCCCGGTCGACGAGCAGGCGGGCCGCCAGATGCTCCAGGTCGGAGAAGTCCAGCACCCCGCGGCGCGATTTTTCCGCCGCGTACGCCCGATCGAGCTCTACGGTGAGCTCCAGCAGCGCGTCCATCGCGGGCGAAACCGCGCGGAGATCGTCCAGCTGCGCCGCGGATGGCGCGGAGAACGTCTCTCCCAGTGCGGCGACGGCCTTTTTGCAGCCGTTCCAGACGGCCTTCAGGCGCGCCTGCCGCGCTGCGTCGTCGTAGTTTTTTAACGGTCCGAGCCGCGCAAAGCCGATCTGCGCCGCCTCGCAGGCCCGGTCCCAGCCCTGCTCCGCGGCGCGGCAAAAACCGCGCAGCTGCTCCGCGGCGTCGGAAAACGCCGGGCCGTAAGCCTTCTGCAGCTTTGCATCCGCTCCGGCGATCTCCGCGCAGGCATCGTCCATTTCGGACGACCAGAAGCGCGCAGTGTTCAGCGCCGCGGACAGCAGCGCTTTCCCCCAGACCGTCTCTCCGGCGTCGGTAACGCCCTCCAATGCGAAGGCGGCAGCCTGCTGCGCCGCCCAGTTCTCCGGATAGGGGTGGCTCCGGAGCTTGTCGTAGAGCTCCAGCAGCGTGCTCTGCAGGCGGCTGTCATCCCGTCCCGCGCCGACGCTGTCCGCCAGCTGCCGAAAGCCCTCGTCCGCGCCGATGCGCTCGTACCGGCGCTCCAGGATCCGGGAAACGATCGACTGCTTCATCGTTTTCTCCCGGTCCTCGTCCAAAACGGTAAAGGCGGGGGAAACGCCGAGCGCCTGGCTGTATTCCCGGATCAGGCTGCTGCAGAAGCTGTGGATGGTGCCGATCGGCGCGCGGCAGCAGAGCGATTGCTGCCGCCGGATGCGCGCGTCGCCCGGGCGCTCGGCCGCGCATGCAGCCAGCGCGTCCATGATGCGCCCGCGCAGCTCCGCCGCGGCAGCCCGCGTGAAGGTAATGACCAGGAAACGGTCGATGTCCACGGGGGAAACGGGATCCGTGACATAGCGCAGCAGCCGTTCGGTCAGCACGCGGGTTTTCCCGCTGCCGG
>Ga0079305_1002243_pt1 | contig 18024 bp, 23 predicted proteins | sample LMS_cellobiose_e_FD_79183 | JGI IMG/M metagenome (GOLD analysis project Ga0079305, IMG submission 79183) | Rumen-fistulated moose microbial communities from Alaska, USA - LMS_cellobiose_enrichment | ecosystem: Host-associated > Mammals > Digestive system > Stomach > Rumen fluid ... | reverse complement strand
GAGGTTCCACTCTCGTATTCAGCGGACTGTGCCGCAAGGAGGAAAAGGAATCCTCACCCATACAACGGTATTATATCATCAGCCTTTCGGCTGGCGATACCGAAATCTTTAATTACTATAGTAAGGAGGATGAATAGATGGATGGAAGAATCCGAGCGGAAATAAAAATCGGGGCGCTGGTGGACATTGTGCTCAAGAAAGACCAGCCGACCGGCAAACTGACCCGTGGACATGTCAAACGCATCCTGACCAATTCACCGACCCACCCGCACGGCATCAAGGTGATGCTCGCGGAGAAGGATCAGGTAGGACGGGTGCAGGTGATTTTGGAGGAAGAACCATGAACATTCAGATTTTTGGCAAACAGAAATGTTTCGATACCAGAAAGGCCGAACGGTATTTCAAGGAACGCAAGATCAAGTACCAGCTGATCGACCTGCCGCGCTACGGGATGAGCAAGGGCGAGTTTCAAAGTGTGAAGGCGGCGGTTGGCGGGGTAAAGGCGATGATCGATGAAAAATCGAAGGACTACGAAAGCTCGTACATCGCTTACGTTTCGACCGAGCAGAACATCACCGATAAGCTTATGGAAAATCCGTCGCTGCTCAAAACGCCGATCGTGCGCAATGGCAAACAGGCCACCATCGGCTTTTGCCCGGAGATTTGGAAAACCTGGGAATAGCGGGATTCTACCTTTTTCACAAATATACGCGGCATAGATCCGGATAAACTTGTGCGGAATTTTTGCAGAAGCTCCACCCGGGCGAAGCGGTGGCGTGGGTACAGTGATTTTTTTGCAATTTTTTTGTTTTGATAGAGGGGAATTTGAGCATTCCGCACAGAACCGGTGGGTGGCGGGCTTTTGCGCGGCGTTTTGCGGGGACCGGCCCTGCGGGGGTATACTATCTTCAGAAACTTCTGAGAGAGGGTATCGCTATGCAAACCAGGAAATTCTCAACCTATGACCTTGTGGTGGTCGGCGTGATGGCAGCGGTGATCTTTGCGGCGACCATGTTTTTAAAGATCGGCCCGATCCCAACTCCCGCAGGCCCCACCCAGTTTAAAGTCGCAAACGCGCTCTGCCTATTGGGCGGGATGCTGTTCGGCGGCGTGCGCGGCGGGCTTGCCGCGGGCATCGGCTCGATGTTCTTTGACCTGTGTGACCCGGCGTTTGCCGCGAGCGCGCCGTTTACGCTGGTGTTTTTCTTTGCGATGGCATTTGTCTGCGGCGCGATTGCCAATGCGGGCGGCCGGGAAGGCAAAAATTTCAGATGGAACCTGATGGGCGCGGTCGCGGGTTCTGCCACCTATCTTGTCCTGCATCTTGGAAAAAGCCTCATTGTTTTGATGTTGGAAGGCAGTGATTTTTCCGCCGCGCTGGTCACCTGCGCGCTGAAATTCATCACCTCCGGAGCGAATGCGCTCTTTGCTGTCGTGGTGTCGGTGCTGATCGCGGCTCCCTGCCGCTCGGCGCTGGTGCGCGCGGGCCTGGAACGCAAGCTGTTTCCCAAAAACGCGTAAAGAGAAGATACGGCCGGGCAAAGCAAAGGGCTTTTCCCGGCTTTTCTTTTGTGGTAAACTGGGTGCGGAAACTTTTCTGCGGGAGGAATTTTGATATGGGACCTGTCTATTACACGGTGCGGCAGATTAACGGCGACTATGCGATGCTGATTTCGGATGACGGTGTGGAAAATATGGTGGCGATGGCGCTGCTGCCGCCCGAAACCGACGAAGGTCTGCGGCTCTGTTGGGAGAACTTCACCTATACGGTGATCGCCTGAGGGGCATTTTTACGAAAGAAGGAACAGAAAATGGTAACCATCACAATCGACCCGGAACTTAAAAAGGCGCATCCGGCCGCGGTTTTGGGCTGCGTGCAGTGCAAGGTGCGGGTGGCGCCGTCCGGCCCAGAACTGCTCGAAGAGACCGATGAAGTTTGTGGCCGTCTGCGGAAGACGCTTGCAGTTCCGGACATCCAGAATCGTCCGCACATTGCTTCGACGCGGGCCTGCTACAAGGCGCTCGGCAAGGACCCGCACCGCTACCGCAACTCGGCGGAAGCGATGTGCCGCCGGGTCCTGCAGGGCAAGGGCCTTTACCGGATCAACAATGTTGTGGAAGTCAATAACCTGCTTTCGATCGATTCCGGCTACTCGATGGGCGCCTATGATGTGGATAAGATCCGGGGCGCAATCCGCTGGGCGCCTTCCGGGGAGGACGCGCATTATCAGGGAATCGGAAAGGAACAGGTCAATATTGCATTTTTGCCGGTGCTCATGGATATGGACGGGCCGTTCGGAAACCCGACGAGCGACTGCGTGCGCGCGATGATCACCGAAGAGGCAAAAGAGGTCTTGATGGTCTTTTACTGCTTCGATGGGGAGGATGAGCTGCCGGGGATGCTTTCGCGCGCCGAGGAGCTGCTGCGGACGCACTGCGGCGGCCGGGATTTTGAAAAGACGATCATCCGATGATCAAGGGCCTGCGGAATTGTCCGCAGGCCCTTTGCATTTTTGGGATTGTATTTCCCGGCGGAGCGAATTTTGGCGCATCCTAAAGCGGGAACAGGCTTAAAAAATATGGATAAGCCTCCGGATCGGCAAAATACCAAGTGTTTTGCACATCAGCATGCTGCAAGTTTTTGGCCAGGCGGTATCCATCCACCTCCTGCTCCAGGAAGGTGTAATCCGCCGTTGCGCAATCCCGGGTTATGGACACGGTTATAACCGTTCCCCCTGTTGCGGGAGGAGCGGAATAGCCGCTTTCAAACATGGAGTCAATGAACGCGATTATCTGTTCGATCTGCGCCTCGTCCTTTACAATAAGCTCCTGCGTCTCTGTCATATTGAGCTTTTGAACCGTTACCACCGTGTCCGGTTCACTATCCAGTTTGCTGTCCGATCCGGCGGAAGTTATCACGCTCTCCGAAAGAGAATCTGCAATGGAGCTACCCATCCCCGCCGCGCTTATATCGGGCGCGGATGAACTGGCGTCTTCAGGCGCGGATGCAGGCGGGTTTTCTTCTTCAAAAGATTCGGCGCTGCCGGAGGGTATTTCCTGTGCGGCTGATGAATGCTCCACGGCGGATTGACTCGCCCGAGGAAGGCTGGCGGCTTTATTTTGGCAAGCGGTCAAAAACAGAACACTGCAAAGAATAAAACAAAATAGGAATGCGGTCGGTCTTTTCATAGCGGCATCCTCCCGGTCGCATCAAATTGCCCGCGCGGCGCTTTGAAATCCATGCGCGCGCTTTACATGAATTTTATTCATATTATCATATCAAAGCTTTTTGCACAAGGCATAGAAGGCTGCCCGGTCCGCTTGGGGATTACGTCTGCCCGCATCAGTCGTCCCCAATGAAGCGGACGGTTTTGACGATGGCGCCTATTATTTGCTGCGGGAATGAAAAAGGCAAGGGGTGTCATATCCTGCAAAAATGTGTTATACTGACTTTATCCGACAAAATGCTGTGAGGCCGGAAGAATAACAAAACGGGGGAAGACGGATGAGTTTGACGCAGGGAGTCTTTGAAGCGGTCTTCGCCGCCGCTTATCTGATTGCGGTGCTGTCCATGGGGATGGTGATGCTGCTGCGCAGTTACGGCGATCGTCAGACGCGCCTGTTCGGTGTCATGGCGCTGGTGCTCGGCTGCGGGGATGCGTTTCATCTGCTTCCCCGCGCTTATGCGCTGCTGACCGATGGGCTCGCCATGCATACCGCCGCGCTCGGATACGGCAAGCTGGTCACTTCGATCACCATGACGGTATTCTACCTGATCCTCTATAAAGTCTGGCGGCAGCGGTATCGGGTGCGCGGGCATAAAAAGCTTACAAGATTGATGTGGATGCTTGCTTTGGCGCGTATTGCCCTCTGCCTTTTTCCACAGAATGGCTGGACAAGCGATTCGCCTTCTCTTTGGTGGGCGGCCGCCCGCAATCTTCCGTTTGTCCTGATGGGAATTTTGGTCGTCGTGCTTTTTTATCAGTCCGCGAGCTGGCGCGGGGACCGCAGCTTCGGAATGCTCTGGATCGCGGTTTCGTTTTCATTCCTTTGTTATCTGCCGGTTGTATTTTTTGCGCAGGCGGTTCCGTCCGTCGGGATGCTGATGATTCCCAAGACGCTTGCCTATGTCTGGATCATCCACATCGGGTACCGGGAACTGCGCTGGCTGTGAGGAGAAAGTGCAATGCGGATCTTTGAAGTCAAGGCCGACCGGTGGGTTTACCGGGATTTACTGTTGCTTGCCGACCCGTCCGAAGAGATGGTGGGCCGTTACCTTTCGCGCGGATTTATGCTTGCCGCCCAAGTGGACGGTCGCGCTGTGGGGGAAATTGTCGTCACGCCGCAAGCACAGGGCTGGGAGATCAAAAACCTTGCCGTGGACGAGAACTTCTGGCGGCGCGGGATCGGCCGCGCGCTGATCGAAGCCGCTACCGGGCGACTGCCGGCGGGGACGGAACTCTTTGTCGGCACGGCGGACGGCGTTCCGGGCGGCGTGGATTTTTATGAGCGCTGCGGTTTTTGCCGTTCGCATTTGGTGAAAAATTTCTTTGTGGACAACTATCCCGAGCCGGTCTATGACAGCGGCGTCCAATGCGTCGACATGGTCTATCTGAAGCGGAGGTGCGGCGGTTGAACTTTTATGAACGGGTGTATGAAGCGGTGCAGCGGATTCCGAAGGGCCGGGTCGCCTCCTACGGGCAGATCGCGCTGCTCTGCGGCAACCCGAAAGCCTCCCGTGCGGTGGGCTATGCCCTGCACCGCAACCCCATGCCGGGGATCGTCCCCTGCCATCGGGTGGTCAACCGCGAAGGGCGGCTCGCGCCCGCGTTTGCGTTTGGCGGCCCGGACAGGCAGCGCGAATTGCTGGAAGCCGAAGGGGTTGCCGTTGACGGCGGCGGATACGTTGATATGGGCCGTTACGCCTGGTATGGGGAGTGACATTGGGCACGGTGTGCCGCGCGCTTTTTCGCTCTTCGCGCGCCCGGGATTCCTTTCTTGCTTGTCCAGGAACGGAACGAAAGAAGACACGCGGGGAGTTCCCCGCGACCCCCGCCGCCGCTGGTTGCTGCGCAAAAGCGGCGGCCTTCGAGACCTGCGCCGCGGCCGCGCTCCCCGTGAAGCGGTCAGCTCAGGGCTGATGGCGGCGTTTCGCGCTCCCCATGGGGGCGGTTTGCAAAAGCTTGCGTAAAAAGGCGCGGCCCGTGGGCCGCGCCTTTTTGATGATTTTTTCCGGCCGTGCGGGGAGAGTGAAAATCAGGCGTCCTTCCAGATGAAAACGGGGATGGGCGGATTGTTGGGACGGTTACAGAACTGCGAGACGATGACCGTATAAATTTTACTGTCGATGGTGGGCAGATATTCGAGCAGGGCGTCGCGTTCGGTGAAACCGCAGTCCCGGCCATAATAGATGCAAAGGCTCATAATACCGCCGGGCTTTAAAAGCCGCAGTCCTGCCTCGATAGCGGGGATGCTGGTCGCGGGGGTGGTGAAGATGCTGTGATTGCCCGCGGGAAGCCAGCCGAAATTGAAGGTGATACAGTCGACAGTTTCCGGTTCGGCATAGTTTTCCATGTTGCTGTGGCTGTCTAGGAGGAGCCGGGCGCGGTCGGAGAGGCCGCGTTCGGCAAGCAGTTTCGCGGTGCTGTCGAGCGCTTCCTGCTGGATATCAAATGAAAGGATCTTCCCGGACGGTCCGGCGAGTGAGCAAAGATAGGCGGTGTCATAGCCGCGCCCGGCGGTCGCGTCGATACAGAAAGCGCCTTCGGACACATGCTCTGCAATGAATCGGTGCGCCAGGGTGAGCGCGTTAAAGGAACCGGTCATCAGAGCAGCACCTGCCCGTTCACGGTGAGTTTGAACTGCATGCCAAGCTTTTCCGCCGCTTTGCGGCAGAGCAGCATCCGGCCAAGAAAAATTTCGAAATAATCCATGACCGAGGAAATCTGCGTATCCAGCTTGATGAGCAGGGTAAATACTTTGCGGTCGTCCGAGATTTCGGTGTGCGCCTCTTCGACCGCATAGTTGACCCGGTCGTGGATGTCAAAGGTGGCGAAGTCGCGGTTGCGCACCCGGTTGCGGCGCACGTCGGTCTTGTCCGCGAGGATGAGCGCCGCTGCGATCGGTGTAACCGGGACAGCGGTGCCTTCATCGTGGTTGCCGATCGCGCTGATGATGGTGGCGATATCCTCCGCGTCCGCGCCCATGTGGTCGAGCAGGCGAAACGCCATGACCGCCCCAGACTGGGCGTGATCGGTGCGGTTGACCACATTGCCGATGTCGTGCAGGTAGCCCGCGATCTGCGCAAGCTCCGCGTCGCGCGCGGGATAGCCCAGCGTCAGGAGGATTTCCTTTGCGGTGATGGAAACCTTGGTCACATGTGCGAAGCTGTGCTCGGTATAGCCAAGCTCGATGAGCGCTTCATCCGCTTTCTGGATATAGATGCGGATCTGATCGTTATTTTTGACTTGTTCATAGGTCAGCATAGGTTGTCTTCCTTCATCTTCTTTTTTCCTTATTGTACCGTCCATTTGTAAATTTTACAACCGCTTTTCCACGCGGGAGGAAAAGTATGACTATCTTTTTTTAGAGGAAGGGTATATAATGTGGGTCGTTGGAAGGCATTGTGGGATGCCAGAATAAAGGAGCAGATACAAAATGTTTGACCTGTTGATTAAAAACGGGACGCTTGTGGACGGAAGCGGCGCGTCCGCGTATCGATCCGACCTTGCGGTGGCGGACGGCAAAATCGCCAAAATTGCGCCTGCGATTGCCTCTCCCGCCAGGCGGACGATCGATGCGGCGGGAAAATATGTCACGCCCGGCTTCATCGATATCCACCGCCATGCGGACATAAAACTTTTCAAGGCGGATTTTGGCGCGGCCGAACTACATCAGGGGCTTACCACCATTGTGAACGGCAACTGCGGGCTGTCGGCCGTGCCATGCCCGCAAAAGCACCGGGAGGAGATCTTCCGATTTCTCTCACCGGTCATCGGGGAGGTGCCGGAGGATAAAACCTTCGAGACCTTCGCGGAGTATATGGATCTCGTGGAAAAAACGCCGCTGCCGCTCAATGTCGGCATGGACATCGGAAACGGTACCGTGCGCGCCGCTGTCAAGGGCTATGAGCCGGGAAAGCTGACACAGGGCGAGCTTTCCGCCGCACGGAAGAATTTGTGCGCGGCGCTCGAGGCGGGCGCGCTCGGCGTGTCGCTCGGGATTGTCTACGCGCCGGAAAACTGCTACGACGCGGACGGCTTCGTCGAGGTCTTGCAGCCGATGCGGGAGTACGGCGTACCGCTTGTCACCCACATCCGTGGGGAGGGGGACCTTTTCCATGAATCGCTGCACGAGGTGATCGGGATAGCCAAACGGCTGGAGGTACCGCTGCATGTGAGCCACTTTAAATGTATCGGCAGGCGCAACTGGGGTCATGGTGTGAAAACAGCGCTGGAAATTCTCGACGCGGCGCGCCGGGAAGGGCTGCCAATCGACTGCGACGTATATCCGTACACAGCCGGGTCGACCCAGCTTATCCAGATCCTGCCGCCGCGGTTTCTCGAAGGCGGGGTGCCCGAGATGGTGCGGCGGCTGCGCGACCCGGACTGCCGCCGGGAGCTGACCGCGATCCTTCGGGAGCCGCAGCCGTATTTTGAAAACCTGGTTTCTTCCATCGGCTGGGAGAACATCCGGATGAGCACCCTGACAAAACCGGAAAATCAGCAATTCTCCGGGAAATCGGTGACCGAGATTGCGAAGATGCGGGGCAAGGACCCGTTCGACGGCGCTTATGACCTGCTGGCCGATGAGGAATGCAAAATTTCGATGGTCGACTTCATTACGTCGGAGGAGGACATCCGTACGGTTCTAAAGTACCCTTACAGTTCGGTCATCTCCGATTCGGTCTATCCGGATGGAGGGCTCCCGCATCCGCGGCTTTATGCCGCGTTTCCGAAGGTGCTGGCCGCGTATGTCCGGGACGAGAAGGTGCTTTCGCTTGAGGAAGCGGTGCACAAGATGACCGGAAAGCCCGCCCTCGTCTACCGCGTCGGAAAAAAAGGATTTTTGAAGGAAGGGTACGACGCGGATATCAATGTTTTTGCGCTCGAAAATATCGAAGCGAAGGCCACCTATGAAAAGCCGGAGCAGTTTTCCAGAGGCTTCGATTTTGTGATTGTGGGCGGGGAAATTGCCGTCCGCCGCGACCGGCTCACCGGAAAACAGGCGGGCAGGCTTCTGCGCCGCAGATAATGGCAGGGAGGACGGCCGCGCTTTCGCGCGGCCGTTTTATTGCGCCGAATTTTGCCGAGGAAAGTTTCCGGGGAAAAATAAAATTTGTGCAATCATCTGAAAACGGCGGAAAACATTTTGCTTCCTGCAAAATTGTGGTAGAATAAGCGCAGTACAAACGCCGCAGGCACTTCCCGCCGCATTGGCGGTGCGCTGCGCTTATCACACGTCAACCGGCCGGCAGAACCGATCTTCTCCGCGAAACGAAAAAGGAAGCCGCCGGTTTGAACAAAATAAAACGGCGGAAATGAAAAGGGGCTGTGCAAATGGAAAATACAATCCTTTCGCTGCAAAATGTCCATAAGACCTTCGGCGCGACAGAAGCGCTTGCCGGGATCAGCCTGGACGTATGCGCGGGGGAATTTCTCACGCTGCTTGGTCCTTCCGGCTGCGGGAAAACAACCACTCTGCGCATCATCGCGGGGCTGGAGGCGCCGGACGGCGGCCGGGTGATCCTGCAGGGCAGCGATGTGACCGGCTGGGAGCCGAACCGCCGCAATGTGAATACGGTCTTTCAAAGCTACGCGCTTTTTCCGCACATGAATGTGGCGCAGAACATCGGTTACGGGCTCAGAATCCGCAAGGCAGCGAAGGCTGAAATTGCCCGCCGGGTTGCGGAGATGCTCGAACTGGTGCAGCTTCCCGGTTTTGGAGACCGCATGCCGAACCAGCTTTCGGGCGGCCAGCGTCAGCGGGTGGCGATCGCGCGCGCCGTGGTGAACGATCCGGCTGTACTGCTTCTGGACGAACCGCTCGGCGCGCTCGACCTGCAATTGCGCCGCCAGATGCAGACCGAACTCAAAAGTCTGCAAAAACGGCTGGGCATGACTTTCATCTACATCACCCACGACCAGGAGGAAGCGCTCAATATGAGCGACCGCATCGGCATTATGAACGCGGGCAGGATCCTCCAGCTCGGCACGCCGGACGATATTTACGAGCGCCCCGAGACCCGCTTCGCGGCGGAATTCATCGGGCAGAGCAATCTCATAAATGCGGTGGCGCTCGGAAAGGATTCAGACGGGAATCTGTCTCTGTCCTTCGCGGGCGCGGTCGTCAAAGCCGCCGGTCAGGCGAAGCCCGGCGAGCAGGTCACGCTTTCAGTGCGCACCGAACGGGTGCGCTTTGGGAAGAAACCGGAATATGGCTTCACCCTCTCTGGAACGGTCAAGTCCCACGCCTACACCGGGGGCATGCTGCGCACGATTCTGCTTTTGCCGGATGGGCAGGAGCTTACCGTGAGCGGCATGGGCGGCGGCGTGAGCCGCGCCGAGGTGGGCGAACAGGTCGAAATCCATTGGGAACCGTCCTGCGCTGTGATCGTCGAAAGGGGTGCGGCGGGATGAAAACAAAAAACCGGCTGGCCGCCGTCCCGTTCGCGATCTGGACGGCGCTGTTCGTCGCGATTCCACTCGTCTATATTGTCTGCATGAGCTTTATGAGACGTGCCGAGACCTGGGGGGTGGTGGCGGAGTTTTCACTTGAGAGCTACCGCAAGATGTTTTCCCCGACCTATCTCAAGGTCTATGCCCAAAGCATGTGGCTCGCGCTGCTCACCACCCTGTTCACCCTTGGGATCGGCTACCCGTTCGCCTACTGTGTGGCGAAACTTCCGGAAAAACGGCGGGCCTTTGTGCTGCTGCTGGTGATCGTGCCGTTCTGGACCAATTCGCTCGTGCGCATCTACGGCTGGATGATCCTTCTGCGCGGCGAGGGAATCGTCAATTCTCTGCTCATCTTTCTGGGGATGACCGATTCGCCCCTGAAGCTCCTTTACAATTTCGGCGCGGTACTGGTCGGTATGGTCTACGCGCTCATCCCGTTCATGATCCTGTCGGTGTATCATGCGGTCGCCAAGCTCGACCCGGCGCTCACCGAGGCGTCGCGCGACCTCGGCGCGGGAAAATGGAAGGCCTTCTGGACGGTCACCGTCCCGCTGACCCGCGCGGGGATCATGGCTGGGTGCGTGCTGGTGTTTGTGCCGTCGGTGGGGTTGTTCTTCGTTTCCGATCTTTTGGGCGGGGCCAAAACGATGCTGCTCGGCAACCTCATCAAAAACGAGCTGCTTACCGCCCGCAACTGGCCGATGGGCGCGGCACTTTCGGTTGTGATGATGCTGATGGCGATGGCTGTCATCGCCGGTTACCGCAAGGCGTCGGGGGAGAGCAGCCTGGAGGGGATCGTATGAAGAAGCGTTCGGTCTTCTCGGAAATTTACATTGCGCTGGTGCTGCTGCTCATGTACCTGCCCATCCTTGTGGTGGTGATCTACTCCTTCAACGACACCAAGCTGTTCCACTGGGCGGGGTTCACTTTTGCGTGGTACGAAAAGCTCTTCCACAATGCGCAGATCATTTCGGCCTTCTGGACGAGCCTCGAGCTTGCGCTGACGAGCAGCCTGCTGGCAGCGCTGCTGGGGACGCTCGGCGCGGTGGGGCTCGCGGGGAAATACTTTCGCGGGCGCGGACCGCTTGAAAACCTGTCGATGATCCCGATCATGATTCCGGAAATTATCCTCGGCATGGCGTATCTGGCCTTTTTTTCGCTCATGGGGCTTTCGTTCGGGATGCTGACGCTGGTCATCGCGCATACGACCTTCTGCGTTCCGTATATCTTCATCAATGTAAAGGCGCGCCTTCTCTCGCTCGACCCGGCGCTCGCCGAGGCGGCGCGTGACCTTGGCGCCAACGGGCGGCGCACCTTTTTCGACATCACGCTGCCGCTCATTCTGCCGTCGGTGCTTTCCGGCACTCTGCTGGCCTTCGCAATGAGCATGGATGATGTGGTTATCAGCTTTTTTGCAACCGGCGCTGAGACGAGTACTCTGCCGTTACAGGTGTATTCAATGCTCAAGATGGGCGTCACGCCCGAAATCAACGCCCTTTGCACGGTGATGCTCGGGGCGGTGTTCCTGATTGTGGCGGCGTTCCGGCTGATTACGGCGCGTCGTGCGCGGCATTTATCACGCAGTTTTAGAAATACCTGATGAAAGAAGTGGAAAAAATGAAAATGATGAAACGGACCCTTGTACTGATCATGGCCGCGGCGCTTCTGCTGCTCAGCGGCTGCGGCGGTTCGGCCAAGAAGGACGACACGCTCAATATCTACACCTGGGCGGACTACTTCCCGGCGGATATCTGTGAGGAATTCACTGAGCAGACCGGCATCGCAATCAATTACAACACCTTTGAATCGAACGAAGAGATGCTCATGAAGCTGCAGGCGGGTGGCGAATACGATATCGTGCTCGCAAGCGACTACATCATCGACATCGCGCGGCAGGAGGGCCTTATCAAAAAGCTTGACAAGGAGAAGATCCCGAACTTTGGGAACATCGACCCGCAGTTCCAGAGTAAGTTCTACGATCCCGAAAACGAATACACCGTCCCGTACGCGGCGGGTATTCCGCTCATCATCTATAACCCCGACATGGTGGGGGATGTGCAGATCAAGGGCTACGAGGATCTGTGGAATCCAGCATTCGCGGATTCGGTCGTCGTGATGGACGACGCGCGCAACGTCATTGGTATCACGCTTAAAACCATGGGCAAATCCTTTAACGAAACCGACCCGGCTGTGCTCGAAGAGGCGAAAGCGAAGCTGCTGACCCTCAAGCCGAATATCCGCGCGCTCGATTACTCGACGCCGTATAACCTGATGATCGGCGGCGAAACGGCCGTGGGTTATATGTTCACCTCGCAGGTCATCACCGTGCTCAATGAGAAGCCCGACTTCAAGGTGGTTTATCCGGAGGAAGGACTCGGATTTGGCATCGACAACATCTTTGTGCCCGAGAAAGCCCCGCATGCGGACAATGCTTTCCAGTTTCTCAACTTCATCTTGGACGGCAAGCGTTCGGCGCATATCACCGATCAGATCTTCTACATCTCCTGCAACAAAGCGGCCGCCGAACATCTGCAAAATCAGGCGCTGACCATCCCGGACGGCGCGGCGGACAGCGCGGAGTTCATCCAGGATGTGGGCGATGCGGCGCAGATCTATAACGACATCTGGACAGAATTTAAACAGAGCTGAGCGCGGCGGATTCCGACCGCAAAAAGCGCGCCCCACCCCCATAGCGGGGTGGGGCGCGTCGTGTTTTTGGGGAAAATGGCGGTCGGCTAATCGAGCAGGAGCCCGACCGGGCAGTGGTCGCTGCCCATCACCTCCGGCTGGATCACGCTGTCCCGCACCCTGTCCCGCAGGCGTTCGGAAACGAGAAAATAGTCGATCCGCCATCCTGCGTTATTCTTGCGGGCGTTAAACATATAGGACCACCAGGTATACGCCCCCGTTTTGTCCGGATAGAGCATCCGGAAGCTGTCCAGGAAACCCGCGCCGAGCAGCTCGGTCATCTTCTGCCGCTCCTGGTCGGAAAAGCCCGCGCTGCCGCGGTTGGATTTGGGATTTTTGAGATCGATTTCGTTGTGGGCGACATTCATGTCCCCGCAGGCGATGACCGGTTTTTTCACATCGAGTCCCATCAGGTAGGCGCGAAAATCGTCCTCCCACCGCATCCGGTAATCGATCCGGGCGAGCTCCTTCTGTGCGTTCGGCGTGTAGACGTTCACGAGGTAGAAATCTTCGTATTCGCAGGTGATGACCCGGCCTTCCTGGTCGTGTTCATCAATCCCCAGCCCATAGGCGACCGAAAGCGGTTCGGTTTTTGAAAAGACAGCCGTTCCGGAATACCCTTTTTTTATGGCACTGTTCCAGTATTCACAGTAGCCTTCGAGCGGAATTTCCGCCTGCCCCTGCTGCATTTTGGTTTCTTGCAGACAGAAAATGTCCGCGTCCGCCTCTCTGAAAAAATCCAGAAAGCCTTTATTGAGACAGGCCCGCAGGCCGTTTACATTCCACGAAATCAGTTTCATTTTGACACTCCTTTCAGCACTGCTTTCAGCATATCATACCCGCGCGCCAAAGGCAATTTGCAATTGCAGAAAAATGGATTATAATGATCTAGTCAATCATGTGCAGAAAGGGAGGCCAGTATGTACGAATATTATGAAACAGCGGCCGAAGGCGTGCGGATCCGCTTTGCCGGTCCCGCGGACGTGCCGGTGATTTTGCAGTTCATCCGGGAACTTGCGGCATACGAAAAGATGCTTGATGAAGTGGAGGCCACCGAGGAACTCCTGCGGTTTTGGCTTTTTGAAAAGAAAAAGGCAGAAGTGATTTTTGCGGAAAAAGCCGGGGAAACGATTGGGATGGCGCTCTTTTTTCACAATTTTTCCACCTTCCTGGGCCGGGCGGGAATCTATCTTGAAGATCTCTATGTCAAGCCCGAGGCGCGCGGCTGCGGCGCGGGCAAGGCGCTGCTTGCATTTCTCGCGCGGCTGTGCGGGGAGCGCGGCTGCGGACGGCTCGAGTGGTGGTGCCTTAACTGGAACACCCCGTCGATCGGCTTTTACAAAAGCCTCGGTGCTGTCCCAATGGACGACTGGACCGTTTACCGCGTGACGGGCGACGCGCTTGGCAAACTTGCCGCGCAGGCGAAAACGGAGGGATCGAATTGAGAAACCGCATTTCTCCCATTGGAGACAAGAATCTCATCGGCGTGCGGGTGCGTGCGATCCGCCTGGAGAAGGGAATCCTGCAAAAAGAGCTGCTTGCGCGGCTGCAGGTGCAGGGTGTGGATATCGGCGCTTCCAGCCTTTCGAAATTGGAGGGACAGCTGCGGCCGGTGAGCGACGTGGAACTTGCAGCGCTGGCCAAAGTGCTGGGCGTGTCCTCCGATGAGCTGCTCGGCCTCTCTGAAAGATAAAAAAGATCCCCGCTCGCGCATCTGCGCGGGCGGGGATCTTTTATTTACCGCACGGGAATTTCCATGTTCCCGATCCGGATGGCGGTGAGGTCCGAAAGATCGGTCGGTACGTCAAATGGGCACTGAATGCGGAAATTCCCCTCGTCGTCCAGGTGACTGGAGCGCCGACTGGTCCCAGCGGGGCTTTTTCCCGCACGCAGGAAACGCACCTCCGGGAAAGCGGCCGTATCAGCGGTCAGATCGGTATGTCCATGCAATTCGATCATCAGCGGGGTGACAGTGGCGCTTTCCACCGTCCAGCCATCCACAGTGAACGGGGTTTGAGCGGTTTTTGCCGGCGTGCTTTCTGAAAAGCGGAAGGTCACCGCCCATTCGCCTTCAACGAGCTCCTCGTATTCGGTGCAATTTGCAAAGAGGCGCGCGTCCGGCGGCGGCGCTTCTGCAAGTCCCAGCGAATGTTCCTCGTAGTCCCGCGCCCCATTTGGAAACAGGCTGCTTTCGTCCTCTTGGGGGTAGTAAGCGCGGGTCAGGGCCGGATAGGAGCCGGTGGTGGTGCTGCCGTCGTTGAGCGGAGTTCCTTTCTCATCGCGCAGGTCGAAGGAGACGCGGTTATAATATCCCAACTGCCTTGTGGGTTCGGTCAGAATGCGCAGGTCGTTTTCGATAAAACCGATGTTTGTGATGCGCAGCCAGTCGATGCTGGAGAGGGATTTGGGGCAGGCGTCGAAAGCGAGGGCCGGTTCACTGCCGGTCTCATTTCGAACGGGTGATTGGGGGATATCCGATGCGGAAAGACCGGTGTCAACCGAGTCCCGCCGCGTTTCGCCGCGCAGAAAACCGCCGAGTGAGAAGGTGGTTTTGCCGTTGATACGCGCACGGTTTTCCCTGCTGATATTCCGTTTGGATTGGACACAGAAGGTGGCGGTCTGGGTTGTTTCGTCGTAGAAAATCAGTTCGTTATCGCCGCGGAAGGCTGTTGAGAGCGGGCTGTCAAGCGACCAGACGCTGCCTTTCGCATCCTTTTTCGGGAAGAGCCGCGCGATGTCCTTGGTACGCCCCCTGCCGGTCAGATCCTGCAAGGTGATATAGACGCAAGCGTCCTGGCCGTCGTTGATGGCGGCGACCAGCTCAAGGCGGATACCGTTGCTTTCGCAGGCGCGTTCAACCGGTGTGAGCAGGCGGGCGACATCCTGGCCAACCACATCGAACAGGTCGCGGAAGCCCGGCACCACGGCGGCGAGCGTCCCGACCGAAAGCAGTACCGCCAGGCAGGCGGCGAGCAGAACCGCCGCCGGACGCAGCCGCGCGGGAGGGCGCGCACCGCGCAGGATCGCGTTTTGCAGGCGTGGGGAAAGCTTTATTTCTGAAAGGCGGGAATCGATCACATCCCGGATGCGTTTCTCATTCATCGTAATACCATCCTTTCAGCGCGTCGCGCAGTTTCTGCCGCGCGCGGGAAAGCCGGGTGGAGACGGTCGCCTCCGGCAGATGCAGGATTTCGGCGATCTCGGCCGTTTTGAACTGCTGATAGTAGTAGAGCAATACGGCTTCCCGGTATTTGGGCGGCAGCTTCATGATTTCGCGGATGAGCGTGTCGTCGGTTTCGGTTTCGACATTTTCCGGGGAAGGGATCTCTGCAAGCGCTTCCTTCACATCCACCCGGCGCATCCAGGCGCCGCGCAGATAGTTTTTGCAGGTGTTGATCGCGATGCGCATGATCCAGGTGCGTTCGCTGCTCCGGCCCGAAAATCCGCTCCAGCTTTTGTGGACTTTCAGGAAAGTGTCCTGCACCGCGTCCTCCGCAAGATGCAGGTCATGCAGATAGAGAAACGAGAGACGCAGCAGCTGGTCGCCATATTCGGTCATCAGCCGTTCCATATCCGGCTTTTGCGGCGTTTCAATTGTGAGCAGGAACATGCGGACCCCTCCCTTGTTATCTATTGGACACCGCGGCGTGGGAAAACCTTTCACAGATTTTCAAAAAAGTTTGACGCATTTACACGGACGAAGGAAAGCGGTATAATACAACACGTGGAATCTAACTTTAACAGGGGGACATTGCAGATGAAAACGGGACTGGTCCTCGAAGGCGGCGGTATGCGCGGGCTCTACACCATCGGCGTGCTCGACTGCTTTATGGACCGTGATTTCAAGACGGATTATGTCATCGGCGTTTCGGCGGGCGCATGCAACGGCGTTTCTTACGTTTCGGGTCAGCGTGGACGCAGCCTGCGCATCGACCAGAATTATCTGATGGACGAACGGTATGTCAGTGTGAAGAGCTTTCTCAAAACAGGATCGATGTTCGGAATGGATTTTATTTTTGATGAAATCCCGCACCGGCTCGACCTGTTCGATTATGAAGCGTTTCACAAAAATCCCTGCGAATTCGTGGCGGGCGTGACCGATGCGGTCACCGGAAAGCCGTTTTATTTTTCCAAGGAAGCGATCCAACCGGGTGACAGCACCGTGCTGCGCGCTTCTTCCGCTATCCCGGTGTTTTCCCCAATCGTGGAGTTTCGCGGTGGAAAATATCTCGATGGCGGTACATCTGACCCGATCCCGGTGCGCAGGGCGCTCGCGGACGGCTGCGACCGGCTGATCGTGGTGCTCACACGTGACCGCGGCTATCAAAAGCCGCCGGAAAAGTACCGCGCGCTCTACCAGCATATCTTCCGCAAATACCCCGGCATGGTAGAGGCGCTCGACCGCCGGCACGAAATCTATAACGAAACGCTCAACCTCATCCGGCAGCTTGAGCGGGACGGCGTCGCGACGGTGATCGCGCCCGCCGCGCCGATGAAGATCGGGCGGTTTGAGAAAGATATGAACCGGCTGATGGCAGTCTATAAGGACGGCATGGCCGACGCGGCCGCGTTCCTCGCCAAATGGAATGGGGAATCGGCGGTGTGCGCGGGAAAAGAAAGCTGAAAAGACCGCTGCCGGTTTTCCGGCGGCGGTCTTTTGCCTTTCAGTATAGAAGCACGCTTCCAACGGCGGTCTCCCCGAGCGGTGCAGCCGCGGCAAGCGCGATTTTGGCGGCAAGCCCGGTGCAGTGGCAGGGATGGATGGCGGCGGGGCGCTTTTCCCGCAGGAAAGCGCAGACCCCATCGAGCTGATCACGCGGCGGATGCGGCAGGTGAAATCCGCCCACGATATCCAGAATCCGGTTTTCACCGGTGTATTCAGCCGCATAGTCGATGATGTTGCAGATGCCGCTGTGCGAGCAGCCGGTGATGATGACGATCCCATCGTCGCGGCGGTAGACGAGCGCGGTGTCATCCGGCAAAAAGTCCGGCGCGCCGTTTTGCATCCCGCAGCTTCGCGCTTCAAAGGCATGGCGGCGCGGGATCTCTCCAAGCCAGGTGAGCCGTTCGGTCAATGCGACTGGCCCGCGGGAAAATTGCGGCGCAAACGCTGCCTGGAAAGCTTCCCGGTTCATTGCAAAGCCGCATTCGTCGCCGTCAATGACACGTGGTTCAAGCGCCTCCGGATGCATCAGCACCGGAACCCTGCGGCCCTGCGTGCGAAAGAGTTCCGCCAGCGGGATCAGTCCGGCGGTGTGGTCGTTGTGACCATGGGAGAGGGCAATGAGGTCGGCTTTGGTGGGATCGAGACCCATCTTCCGGGCATTTTCCAGCAGCAGGCCGGAAAATCCTGTGTCGAAAAGGATGGTTTTGCCTTCCGACTCCAACAGGATGGAAAGTCCGGCTTCGCCGCGATAGGGATCTCCGCAGAGGATGGTGTTTTCACTCAGAATTGTCAGCTTCATTCTGTTTGCCTCCACAAAATCATAAGATGGTATCATTGCGCACTGCGGATAGGGCGCCCGGACCATAGTTTGGCATAATGGCGCATTGGGACGGGAGCGCCAAAGGCGCGGATCGTCCCGCGCATGGGAAGGTATGATAACCGCTTCGCGGGAATTGTGCCGCCATTGCGAAGCGCGGCGGCATAATGGCGCAT
>Ga0079305_1002240_pt1 | contig 18055 bp, 17 predicted proteins | sample LMS_cellobiose_e_FD_79183 | JGI IMG/M metagenome (GOLD analysis project Ga0079305, IMG submission 79183) | Rumen-fistulated moose microbial communities from Alaska, USA - LMS_cellobiose_enrichment | ecosystem: Host-associated > Mammals > Digestive system > Stomach > Rumen fluid ... | reverse complement strand
GCTGCGTGAGCAGATCGCCGCGAGCCGGCGAAGGATCGAGCAGCTGCAGGCTGCACGCACAGATGCCCTTTCGCATGTCGCGCGGCTTGTGGGAGAGATCGAACGCCTCCTCTCACAGCATGGGGATTCCGAGCGCCGCTGCAGCGATTTGCGCGCTGCCGAAAAGGAGCAGAGCGCCCGGCGCGACGGGCTTTATCGCGAGGTCGTGCGCCTCGATGAGCAGCGTGCCGCCGCCGTTTCCGAGCAGGAGGCGCTTGTCGCGCGGCTCTACGACGAATATGAGCTTTCGCGCTCCGACGCCGAGGAGCTTGCCGCGCCCGTTCCCGACGCCGCAGCCGCCAATCGCCGTCTCGCAGAGCTGCGCGGCAGGATCAAGGCGCTCGGCGCCGTCAATGTCGATGCGATCGAGGAATACCGCGAGGTTTCCGCCCGCTATGAAGAGCTGTCGCACAGGCTGGCCGACGTCGAACGCTCCAAAAAGGAGCTCGGCCGTCTCATCGGGGAGCTGACGGGGCAGATGCAGAAAATTTTTACCGAAAAGTTCACCGAGATCGACAAAAACTTCCGCAGCACGTTTACGGAGCTTTTTGAGGGCGGCGGCGCGTCGCTTTCGCTGACGAACCCCGACGACGTGCTGGAGAGCGGGATCGAAATATCCGTCCACCCGCCGGGCAAGCTGATCAAAAACCTTGCCGCGCTTTCAGGCGGCGAGCAGGCCTTTGTCGCGATCGCGATCTTTTTCGCGATTTTGCGCGTCAATCCCGCTCCGTTCTGCATCATGGACGAGATCGAAGCGGCGCTTGACGACGTCAACGTCACGCGCTTTGCCGCGTACCTGCGCCGGCTCACGGAGGAAACGCAGTTTATCGCGATCACGCACCGGCGCGGCACCATGGAGGGCGCCGACGATCTCTACGGCGTGACCATGCAGGAGGAAGGCGTTTCCAAGCTGCTGCGCCTGCAGGTCGGAGAGATCGAAAAAACCATGCGAACGACGATACCGAATCGGGAGGATACATGATGGGACTTTTTTCTGGAATGATGAAATTCGCGTTCGGCGCGAAGATCGACGACGAGGCGTTTGACGATCTGGAGGAGCAGCTGATCCTTGCGGACGTCGGCGTGGAAACCTCGACAAAGCTCGTCGATACCCTGCGGCAGCAGGCAAAAAAGCAGCGCCTTTCCGCGCCGGAGCAGCTTTTGCCCGTGCTGCGCGCCGAGGTGGAAAAGATTCTCAGCGTCGGCCGGCCGGTGAAAGAGCAAAAGCCGCATGTGATCCTGATGATCGGCGTCAACGGCGTCGGCAAAACGACGACGATCGGCAAGCTCGCAAAGCGCTTCGCCGACGAGGGCAAGAGCGTGATTCTGGCCGCGGCGGATACCTTCCGCGCGGCGGCGACCGAACAGCTTACGATCTGGGCGGAGCGCACCGGCGCGCAGATCGTCGCGAACCGCGAGGGCACCGACCCCGCCGCCGTTGTGCACGACGCGGTGGAGGCGGGCGTCGCCCGCGGCACCGACGTGGTCATCTGCGACACCGCCGGCCGCCTGCAGAATAAGAAGAACCTGATGGATGAGCTGGCGAAGATCCGCCGCGTGATCGAAAAAGCGATGCCGGGCGCCGAACCGGAGGTGCTGCTCGTGATCGATGCCACCACGGGGCAGAACGGCCTTTCACAGGCGATCCAGTTCCGCGAGGCCGCGGGCGTCAACGGCATCGTGCTCACCAAGCTCGACGGCACCGCCAAGGGAGGCATCGTGATCGCCATCGCCGCCCAGACGGGATTGCCCGTCCGCTATGTCGGCGTAGGGGAGAGGGCGGAGGATCTCGTCCCCTTCAACGCGGAGGAATACGCCTCCGACCTGTTCGGAGGGGACCATGAATAAACAGATTTTGGCGGCGACGCATAACGGCGACAAACTGCGGGAATTTTCGCGAATTCTCGCGCCTTATCAAATCGAGGTGCTTCCCTGCGGGGACAGAGAGCTGCTCGCCTCGATCGTCGAGGACGGCGAAACCTTTGAGGAAAACGCGCTGATCAAGGCGCGCGCCGTCTTTGCGGCAAAGGGCATTCCCACGATCGCCGATGATTCCGGCCTCTGCGTGGATGCGCTCGGCGGCGCGCCCGGCGTTTACTCCGCCCGCTATCTGGGCGAGGATACCTCTTATATTACAAAAAACAACGCGATTATCGCCTCGCTTAACGGCATTGCCGAAACGGAGCGGACCGCGAGCTTTCGCTGCGCGATCGCCCTCGTGACGAAGGACGGCGAACATGTTTTCACCGGCCGGATCGACGGGCGGATCGGTTATGAGGCGCGCGGGGAGAACGGCTTCGGCTACGACCCGATCTTCTATGTCGGCGACCGCACCACCGCCGAGATGTCGAACGAGGAGAAGGACGCCGTCAGCCATCGCGGCCGCGCCCTGCGCGCGCTCTGCGCGGAGATCAGCGGTTTGATCTGAGCGAACCGGATAGGATATAAGGAGAAGTTATGCCACTGACATCAAAACAGCGCGCGAAGCTGAGATCGCTCGCGCAAACGATGGAAACCATCGCGCAATTCGGAAAAAACGAGATCACGCCCGAGCAGATTGAAATGATCGATCGGATGCTTGCCAAGCGCGAACTGATCAAGTGCACCGTGCTCGAAACCTCGCCTTATACGGCGCGCGAGGCCTGCGCGCTGCTGGCCGGGCGCACGGGCGCCGAGCCCGTGCAGGCGATCGGGCGCAAGTTTGTTCTGTATCGCCGCAATGAGGAGTCGCCCGTGATCCCTCTCGAATGATTTTATCCTTGGCACCGTCTGCCAAAAAGGAGGCAACAGCCGCATGAAGATCGGCATTTTCGGCGGAACGTTTCACCCTTTTCACAACGGGCATCTCGCGCTGATCAGGCGGATGCACGATGCGCTGGGGCTGGAGCGCGTGCTGGTCATCCCCGCCTTTGAGCCGCCGCATAAGCGCACGGAGAATCTGCCCGACGGCACGCACCGTATGCGCATGTGCGAGATCGCGACAGAGGGGCTTGCTTATGTCACCGTCAGCAACATCGAGCTGCGCCGCGGCGGGAAGAGCTATACGGTCGATACGCTGCGCCTGCTGCGCGTCGAATATCCCGGGGACGAGCTTGTTCTGCTGATGGGAGGCGACTCGTTTCTCGCGATCGAGACATGGTATGAGTATCGGGAGATCCTGCGTCTGGCGGAGATTGCTGCGCTCGCCCGCGAGAGCGGGGAAGAGGAAAAGCTGCTCGCCCTTGCCGAACGGCTCAACGCCTCCGGCGCGCGCACATGCGCCGTTACGGGCTACGGGCCGCTCGTCGCCTCCTCCACGGAGGCGCGCGCGGGCGATCTTTCGCTGGTGCCCGCCGCCGTTACGGATTACATCGTGCAAAACGGCCTCTACGGTCACGAGATCGAGATTCCGCTCGATCTGGACGAGCTGACGGCCTATCTGCGCGCGCATTTGTCGCATAAGCGTTTTATGCATACGCTCAATGTCGCGAGCGAGGCGATCCGCCTCGCCAAAGCCTATGGCGCCGACGGGCGCCTCGCCTATCTCGCGGGACTGCTTCACGACGTCTGCAAGGAGCTTCCGAAGGCGGAGCAGCTCGCGATGCTCGCGGGGACCGCCGAGCATGACGATCCGGCGTTTCTCGGCAGCCCGCCGATCTGGCACGGCTATGCCGCCGCGGTGTTTGCGGAAAAGGAATTCGGCGTGCACAATGTTGACATCCTCAACGCGGTGCGGTACCATACAACTGGGCGGGGAGAGATGTCCCGCCTTGAGGAGGTTGTCTATCTGGCCGATCTGATCTCCGCGGAGCGCAGCTTTCCCGGCGTGGAGGCGCTGCGCGCCAAGGCGTACCGCTCGCTCAACGCCGCGATGCTCGAGAGCCTCTCGTTCTCGATCGGCGAGATGACAAATTTGCAGCGGCATATCCTGCCCGAAACGGTACGGGCATATAACCGATATCTGATCGCCGCCGCGGCGGAGACCGACGCGCCGGCATCCCAACCATAAAGGAGGCATCAGCATGACTGCATTGGAAAGAGCAAGGCAGATTGCCGGCATCCTCGACGGCAAAAAGGGCGAGGAAATCAAAATTTTGCATATCGGCGACCTGACTACGATCGGCGACTATTTTGTCGTTGCGACCGGAAGCAGTACGACGCAGGTACGGGCGCTGGCGGACGCCGTGGATGAAAAGCTCTCCGCCGAGGGCCTTGAGCCCCGCCGCGTCGAGGGGTACCAGTCCTGCCAGTGGATCCTGATGGACTACGCCGATGTGATCGTTCACGTCTTTTTGCGCGAGGCGCGCGAATTTTATGCGCTCGAGCGCCTGTGGAGCGATGCGCCGGTGATCGGCATCGAGGCGGAGTGACCGGCCTGCGCGGCTTTTCGGCTGCGCGGTCCGAAAGGACTTTTCCCCGATGAGAGAGATTTTTGATGAGCGGGTGCGCTGTGCGCACCGAGGGAGGATAAAACGCTTGAAGTACGATTATAAGGCCATAGAAGCCAAATGGCAAAAAATCTGGCTGGAGAACAAGGCGTTCGCCGCCAGGGAGGATTACACGCTGCCCAAGTATTACGCGCTGGTTGAGTTTCCGTATCCTTCGGGACAGGGGCTGCACGTCGGCCATCCGCGCTCCTATACCGCGCTCGACATCGTTGCCAGAAAGCGCCGCATGCAGGGCTACAACGTTCTGTACCCGATGGGCTGGGACGCGTTCGGACTGCCGACCGAGAACTACGCGATCCAGAACCATATCCATCCCGAGATCGTAACAAAGCAGAATGTGGCGCGCTTCAAGGCGCAGCTGCAGTCGCTGGGGCTTTCCTTTGACTGGGACCGTGAGGTCAATACCACAGATCCCGCCTATTATCATTGGACGCAGTGGATTTTCCTGCAGCTCTTTAAAAAAGGGCTTGCCTATAAAAAAGAGATGCCCGTCAACTGGTGTACCTCCTGCAAGGTCGGCCTTGCGAATGAGGAGGTCGTCAACGGCGTATGCGAGCGCTGCGGCGGCGAGGTCGTGCGCAAGGTCAAGAGCCAGTGGATGCTCAAGATCACGGAGTATGCCCAGCGCCTGATCGACGATCTGGACGGCCTTGATTTTATCGAGCGCGTCAAGGTCTCGCAGAAAAACTGGATCGGACGCTCCACCGGCGCCGAGGTCAATTTCCAAACGACGGCCGGCAGCGTTCTCACGGTCTACACCACCCGCCCCGATACGCTTTTCGGCGCGACCTACATGGTCATGAGCCCGGAGCATCCGTTCCTTGAGGAATGGGCGGATAAAATCGAAAACATCGAGGATGTGCGCGCCTACAGGGATGAGGCGGCGCACAAATCCGATTTTGAGCGCAGCGAGCTCAATAAAGAAAAGACCGGCGTTGCGCTCAAGGGCGTGCGCGCCGTCAACCCGGTCAATGATCGGGAGATCCCGATCTTCATCTCCGATTATGTCCTGATGAGCTACGGCACCGGCGCCATTATGGCGGTGCCGGGCCACGATACCCGCGACTGGGAGTTCGCCAAAAAGTTCGATCTGCCGATCATCGAGGTCGTCAAGGGCGGCGATGTCGAGCGGGAGGCCTTCACCGACTGCGCGACCGGCATCATGACAAATTCCGGGTTCCTCGACGGCATGAGCGTCGAGGAAGCGAAAAAGGCGATCATCGCCTTTTTGACCGAGCGCGGCATCGGCCATGAGCAGGTCAATTACAAGCTGCGCGACTGGGTCTTTTCCCGCCAGCGCTACTGGGGGGAGCCGATCCCGATCGTTCACTGCGACCGCTGCGGCTATGTGCCGCTCGATGAGAGCGAGCTGCCGCTTCGCCTGCCCGAGGTGGAAACCTACGAGCCCACCGATAACGGCGAATCGCCGCTGGCGCACCTTGAGGACTGGGTCAGCGTCAAATGCCCGAAATGCGGCGGTCCCGCGCGCCGCGAGACCGATACGATGCCCCAATGGGCGGGCTCCTCGTGGTATTTCCTGCGTTATATCGCGCCGCACTGCGACACGGCCATCGCCCCGAAGGAGGCGCTGGATTACTGGATGCCCGTCGATTGGTATAACGGGGGAATGGAGCATACGACGCTGCATCTGCTCTACAGCCGCTTCTGGCATAAGTTCCTCTACGATATCGGCGTGGTCTCGTGTCCCGAGCCGTATCAGAAGCGCACCAGCCACGGCATGATCCTCGGTGAAAACGGCGAAAAGATGTCGAAATCCCGCGGAAACGTCGTCAATCCGGATGATATCGTGCGCGATTACGGGGCCGATACGCTGCGCATGTACGAGATGTTTATGGGCGATTTTGAAAAGGCCGCTCCGTGGTCCAACGCCTCGATCAAGGGCAGCAAGCGTTTTTTGGAGCGCATCTGGGCGCTGCAGGACTGCGTCGCCCCCGAGGCGGGGTATTCGAAGAAGCTTGAGAGCAGCGTGCATAAGCTGATCCGCAAGGTCTCCGAGGATATCGAAACGCTTAAAATGAATACCGCGATCGCCGCAATGATGTCTTTCCTCAACGAGGTCGCCGACATCGGCTCAATCACGGCGGGAGAGCTGAAAACGCTGCTGATCCTGCTCAACCCGTTCGCCCCCCACATCACCGAAGAAGTCTGGCAGCTCTGCAATTTCCCGGGCATGGTCTACGAGCAGAAGTGGCCGTCCTTTGACCCCGCCAAGTGCGTTGACAGCACCGTTGAGATCGCCATCCAGATCTGCGGCAGGCTGCGCGGCCGCGTGACGATTCCGACCGACTGCGCCAAAGAGGACGCGCTTGCCGCCGCGAAGGCGGTGCCCGAGATCGTAAAGGCGCTCGAGGGCAAAACGATCGTCAAGGAGATCGTCGTGCCGGGCAAGCTGGTCAATCTCGTCGCAAAATAAAAAATCCTCCCTTGAGGTATTGACAATCTAAATTTTGCTATTGTATAATATTCGTGTTATCTTTCTGAGATAAACACTCCGGCCTTGGGCGTTGGGAGGGAGTCAATCGTGTCTGAAATCCATGTCAAAGAGAACGAGTCTTTGGACAGTGCGCTGAGAAGATTCAAGCGCCAGTGCGCAAAGTCCGGTGTTCTTCAGGAAGTTCGCAAGAGAGAGCACTACGAAAAGCCCTCTGTCAAGCGCAAGAAGAAATCCGAGGCTGCCAGAAAGAGAAAGTTCAAGTGATCAAAGAAAGCAGGCGCCGCGGCGCCTGCTTTTTGCTGCGCCTTTTCCGGCATCGGATAAGGCGCTTTTGAGGGGAGGGCAGCCTCCCTGCGGTATTTCCCATACATAATATCAACCTTTAATCAATAGGAATCCGATAAGCTCTGCGGCTGGATTTGCGCCGTGCCGCGCTGTCTCCCCTGACCGGAGATCTCCGGGATGCCCGGCGGGGACTGCCCTGCCTGATGCGGGCCCGTCTCGCAAATCTTTGCCTGCTGATTCAAAACGGGATAAAAACCGCCGAAAACTGAACTGCATCTGTTTTGTTTTTTCTTCTATATTAAATAGCGATTTATTCCCTTGACAAACTCCCAAAAGAATGACATGATATAAAAAAGCAGAAATCACGCAGAAAATGTTGAAACAACGGTGGATCATATGCAGCACGATTTTTCGCAAAATGAAATCATACCGTTGCCTCCGGAGGAAAAGCTTCTGCCGGAGTATACGCTTTTGCCGGAATATTACACGATTCCCGAGCATGCCGCGCACCGGGAGGAGTCCGCTTTCGGCGGCACGCGCAGCCGCGACCTGGCGCAGGCGCGCCGGGAAGAGCGCAAGGAGCGTGCCCGCGCCTCCGCGCTGCGAAACCTTTTGCATGCCGGCGTTCGCGGCGGCACGGCGGCGCTCTGTGCGCTTGCGGCGGCTTCGATGTTCGTCATGGGGAGCAGCCCCGACGGGCGCAGCGAGGGAGAATCGCGAATGGAGGCCGCCCTTGAGGCGGCGCAGGCGCCCGTGATCCAAACCGTTCAGGGCTATTCGGCTGAGGAATTCGCGGCGCTTTGGCGCAACGAGCCGGATGCGCCGCACCGCTACGATTACGAAAATCTGCGGATCCTTGAGACGCCCGACTGCACCCATGGGGGCAGCGCGGAGATCATTTGCCTCGAATGCGGCATGGAGCGCCATATCCGCCTCGACGAGAAGGGACACGATCCGCTTCCCGCCGTTTTGGAAAACGTGATCGAGGCGGCCTGTACCGTCCCCGGCAGTGCGGAGGAGGTCGTGGTCTGCGCCGTCTGCGGCGAGGAGATCTCCCGCGCCGCGATCGAGCTGCCCGCGCCCGGGCATGTGCCGGGCGAGCCGGTGCGTACGCAGGAGATTCAGCCGGACTGCCTGCACGACGGCTCTGCGCATGAAACGATCCTTTGCACCGTCTGCGGCGAGACGATCTTCGACGGGGACGTGGTGCTGCCGGCCTCCGGACATGTGCCCGGCGAGCCGGTCCGCGAAAAGGAGACGCCCGCTACCTGCACTGAGGACGGCTTCTGTGAGGAGGTCGTATATTGCACCGTCTGCGGCGAAGAGCTCTCGCGCATCGAAACGGTGATCCCCGCAGCGCACACGCCCGGCGAGCCGATACGAGAAAATGAAACGCCCGCCGCCTGCACCATCGGCGGCAGTTATGAGGAGATCGTGACCTGCAAGATTTGCGGTGAGGAGCTTTCGCGTACGACCGTCACGACCGATCCGCTTGGGCATAGCCCCGGCGCGGCGAGAGCCGTGGGCGGACGGAACGCCACCTGCACCGAGAGCGGCACACGACAGATGGTCGTCACCTGCATGCGCTGCGGCGAGGAGCTCTCTCGCGAGACCGTTACGGTTGCGGCGCTCGGGCATCTTCCCTCCGCCGTGAAGGTGGAAAGCGAACGGGCGCCCACCGCTACCGAGGATGGCTACCGCGTGGAGGTCGTCGTCTGCGCTCGCTGCGGTGAAGAGATCTCCCGTGAAACGATCGTCCTGCCTGCGACGGGCTACAGCTCGCGCTCGAGCACGATCAACGAGGATGACGACGACAGCGACAGCCGGAAGGAAAGCGAGCAGAAGAGCTGCGAGGAGCTCGGCGGCCACATTGCCGGAAAGACGGTCGAAGAAGTCATCCGCCCGGCGTCCTGCATCGAGGGTGAAGCCGAGATCATCACCTACTGCAAGCGCTGCGGCGAGGAGATTTCCCGCTCGATCAAGATGATCCCCGCCACCGGGAAACACACGGCTGGCAAACCCGTTGAAGAGGTCATCGCCGAACCCACCTGTACGGAAGACGGCGAGGCGGAGGTGATCGTCTACTGCGAAAACTGCGGCGAGGAGATTTCCCGCTCGATCAAGACGATCCCCGCCACCGGGAAACACACGGCTGGCGAACCTGTTGAAGAGGTCATCGCCGAACCTACCTGTACTGAAGACGGCGAGGCGGAGATGATCGTCTACTGCGAAAACTGCGGTGAGCCGCTCTCGCGTGAGATGAAGGTTCTGCCCGCGACCGGGCACACGGCAGGCGATTCCGTAAGAGAATACATCGAGGAGTATGACTGCGATACGGGCGGCGTCTACGAGGAGGTCGTGTACTGCGCCGAATGCGGCGAGGAGCTCTCGCGCAGCGAGACGATTACAGAGGAACCACGCGGCCATGAGTTCGATACCAACCCCACGAACGATGCGATTGTTGTCTGCGAGGTCTGCGGCGAGCCCGCCATCACGATCTTCTACGAGGATGGCGGACAGGTTCCCGCGATCATATACGAGATCAATACGGCTTATCTCGATGCACTCAGTAAGGCGGGATACACATTTACCTCCGTCGAGGCCTATCATCTCACGCAGGACGTTTCCTTTGCGGAGACGTATGAATCTGCCTCCGGTTCCATCGAGATTGCCGGTAAGAACATGCCTGAGAGCGGAGATGAGTTTGTCTTCCGGCTGTATCTGATAAAGAGCGGCAGCAGCGAGATCCGTATTTCGTCCGATACCGTTACCGCGCCGTGATCCGGCGCAGGAAAGGAGCGTTTTTCATGAAAAACAGAGAATCCACGGCAAAGAGCGGGCTGGGGCGCATCATCGGGATCGTCGTGATCCTGCTGATCCTTCTGGTCCTGAACTTCCCGAAGGCGTTGGTGTTTCTGACGCCTGCGCAGCAGGAATCCATCCGGCTGTTCCATCAGACCTACTTCGGCAACTTCATGCCGCTGCGAACGGAGGACGGCCGATTCGATTTCATGCGTGTTGTCGCGCTGATCCTGATGATCGCCGCGTGCTGGGCGCTCTACCAGGCGCTGCAGTGGATTCTTTCGCTTTTCAAAACCGAGAGCCGCCGCGCGCAGACGCTGCTCGGGCTGTTCTCCAACGTCATCCGCTATGCGATCGTGATCTTCGCCGTCGTCTTCGGCCTCAACCTGCTCGGAGCGGATATCCTCACCGTCATTGCCAGCATCGGGATCTTGGCGTTGGTGATCGGCTTCGGCGCGCAATCGCTGATCGAGGATATCTTTGCGGGAATCCTGATCCTGTTTGAGGGACGTTTTTATGTAGGCGATATCATCAGCGTTGATGACTTCCGCGGCGAGGTGCGTTCGATCGGCATCGTTTCCACTCAGATCGCTGACGTCGGCGGAAACATCCGCATCATCAACAACTCCGATATCCGCGTGATGACGAACCTTTCAGACGTTTCCTCGGCAGCCGTTTCGATGGTCGGCATCTCTTATAATGCCGATCTCGTGAAAGCGGAGAAAGTGATCGAGGAGCTCCTTGCGGGACTGCCGGAGCGCTATCCCGAGCTGTTCCCCGTGTCGCCCCGTTATATGGGCGTAGAGGAGCTCGGCGAATCCTCGGTCGATCTCAAGATTGTTGCGGACGTGCACGAATCGAATATTTATATCGCGCGCCGTGTGCTCAACCGCGAGCTCAAGCTCGCGCTCGACGCCGGCGGCATCGAGATCCCGTTCCCGCAGATTGTGGTCTGGCAGGGCAAGGAAAAGGATTGAGCGCAGCCCTTTTCCGGCGCGAAACGCCGTCAACAGGAAATCCCGGTACGCCCTGCGGCGCGCCGGGATTTTTTGTATGAATTATTATGAATACGGACATCGAGAAAACCGGCAAAGGGGATTTTCCGGCGCGAAGCGGGAAAGATAAAAAGGACGGCCGGCTCACAGCCCTGCGCGTCGGCAGAGCTCGACAAAGGCGTGGAGCAGCTTGGCCGTCAGCCCCCAGATCACGCGCCCCTCATACTCGTAAAACAGCACCGAAAGGGCGCGGCTGCCCCATCGGTATTGCCGGCCGCCGTAAATCTTTTCAAACGGGAAGTCCCAGCCGAATTCCGGCGTCCAGCTGACGGTATGGGTCGCCGGCTGCGTGCGCAGGAAGAATTCGAGCGGCACGCTGAAAATCTCAGAGACCTCATCCGCGCTGAAACGGCCGTCATAATTCTGCAGGCGGCCGATGTAGGAGTAAATCTGCGCGTTGTCCGATACCAGCAGGTCGCCGGGCCCGAGCACCTCGATCTGGTCGGGGGAGACCAGCAGCTCCTCCGTTGCCTCGCGGACCGCAGCCTGCTCCGGGGTTTCGCCCGCTTCGACCGCGCCGCCGGGAAAACAGATATCGCCGGGCTGCTGGTCGATCTTTTCCGACCGCTTTTCAAACAGGACCGCCGGCCCGTCGGGCGTATCAAGCAGCAAAATGCAAACCGCCGCGGCGAGGGCCTTCCCCTCTGCGATGACAGCCGGCTCGCGTCCCGCTAAAAATGAAAAATCGACAGCCACAACCGCTCCCTCCATTTTTCCGTATTGCCTTTTATTATACGGGAAGCAGAAGGGAAAATGCAAGAACGCCGCGGCGAAAATGCGCGGCGCCGCAAAGGCGAACGGCCAGAAGCCGTCTGTTTTTCCCGGAAATCAAAGGCCGCCCGTTTGACATTGCATCCGGCCGACCTTATAATGGATCCGATGCGGCAAAACGGCAGATACCTTGGACTTGGCGGCAGCGTCAGACAAAAAGTTTTGTGAAAAGAGGAGCTTGAATGAGAGTTTTGATTACCGGCGCATCCTCCGGCATCGGGAGGGAGATGGCGCGCGCGATTGCGCCGCGCTGCGACAGCCTGATTCTGGTCGGCAGAAACGCCGAGCGGCTCGCGAGCCTGCGCAAAGAGCTTGCGGAAAAGACCGCGGGGCGCGTGACGACCGTGGAGGCCGACCTCGCCGTCCGCGAAAACTGCGTCGCCCTGTATGCGGCGTATCCCGAGGTTGATCTGCTCATTAATAACGCGGGGTTCGGCGATTACGGGGAGTTTTGCGAGACCTCGCTTGAAAAAGAGCTTTCGATGATCGATACGAACATCAAAGGGCTGCATACGCTGATGAAGCTCTACCTGCGCGACATGGTGCGCCGCGACCGCGGGCATATCCTCAACGTGGCCTCGATCGCGGGGTTTATGCCCGGGCCGCTGATGGCGACCTACTACGCGACGAAAGGGTATGTCGTGCGCATCTCCGAGGCGGTGCGGCGCGAGCTCAAGGCGCGGCATTCGCATGTAAAAATCAGCATCCTCTGCCCGGGACCCGTTGCGACGGGGTTTGAAAAGACCGCGAATATCGGCTTTCATTTCAACGGTACGGACGCGGGAAAGGTCGCGCGCTATGCCCTGCGGCATCTCGACCGCTTTTATATCGTTCCGACGCTGCCGATGCGCGTGGTGCGGCACGTGATGAAGCCTTTGCCTTCGCCGCTCGCCGCGGAGATCCTCTACCGCGTACAGCGCAGGAGGAGAGGATAGAAAAAGAGGGAGAGCGAGGGCCTTCGGGCGCCGCAGCCGCAAAGCCCTCTCCTCATCCGCCTGCAGGAAAAACCGTAAATACGAAAAGGAAACGGTCCCGCGTCTGTCCGCATCTCCGGCCGACAAACGGGGACCGTTTATTTTTTTCGCTGCAAAGCGCAGTCGGCCATGGGGCCGTTCCGGCGATCAACTATAAATATCGGTATCGGCTTCGCAGCGCGACCACCGCAAGATAGGAGCAGGCCAGCGAGAGGCCCTCGGCGGCGAGGTTGGAAAGCCAGACCCCGTCGAGCCCGAGAAGCTCCGGCAGCACCGCCACACACACGACCTGAAACAGAAGCAGCCGCGAAAACGAGAGCGCGGCCGAGACGGGGCCGTTGCCGAGCGCCGTGAAAAAACCGGAGGCGAAGATATTGAAGCCCATCAGGAGGAACGCGCACGAATAGAGGCGGAACGCCCGCCGCGTCATCGCGAACAGCGCGGCGTTGTAGCCGACAAAAATCTGCGAAAGCCATCCCGAGGCGGCGAGGGCCAGCGCCGTCATTGCCGTGCCGGTCGCCAGCAGCAGGACGTGGCTCTTGCGGAACAGGCTTTGCAGCTCTGCGTCATTTTGCGCGCCGTAGTGATAGCCGAAAAGAGGCGCCGAGCCGAACGAATAGCCGATAAATGCGGAGATAAAGATGAAATTGACGTACATCACCACGCCGTAGGCGGCGACGCCCGCGTCGCCGGCCATCTGCATGAGACGAAGGTTGTACAGCATGTTCACAAGCGAAAGGGAGAGGTTTGTCACCATCTCCGAGGAGCCGTTGACACAGGCGCGCAGCAGCAGCGGGAAATCGACCGGCGCGGGGGAAAGGCGCAGCAGGCCCCCCTGCGGGCGCAGAAACCACGCAAGCGACAAAAAGCCGCCGACGGTCTGGCTGATCGCCGTCGCCGCCGCGGCGCCGTAGATGCCCAGGGGAAAAACCGCGACGAGCAGCCAGTCGAAAAGAATGTTGGCGCAGCCTGCCGCCACGGAGACAAGCAGACCGAGATTCGGCTTTTCCGCCGCGACAAAATAGGTCTGCATTACGTTTTGCAGCAGAAAGGGGACGCTGCTCCAGCAGAGGATCCGCCCGTAGATGACGCAATACTCCAGAACTTCGCCTTCGGCGCCGAGCAGGCGCGAAACAAGCGGCATTGCGAACCAGCCTGCAACGGCGAAAAGCAGGCCAAGCGCGACAGCCACCTCGATGAACATGGAAAAACAGCGGTTTGCACGCTCCGCTTCGCCCTCGCCGAGCAGGATGGAGACGATCGCGCTCCCGCCCGTTCCGAGCAGGGCGCCGAATGAGCCGAGCAGCATCAGGAACGGGAAGATCAGGTTGACCGCCGCAAACGGCGCCTCGCCGGCGCAGTTGGAAACGAACAGTCCGTCGATCATGCCGTAGATCGAAAGGAACACCATCGTAGTGACAGACGGCGCAGTGAAACGCAGCAGCTTCGAGTAGGTAAAATGATCGGACAGATGAATCTGCATATGCCGCTCCTTTGTCATGTGCAGGGCAGTATAGCATACCGCGGCGAAAAAGTCAAAAAAGCCGCCGCCCCGTGCGGGAGAACGGCGGCAGCGGGCGATCGGATGCGGGGGAACAGGAGCCGGATATAATGATCAATACGGTAAATGGAAAGCTCGAAGATCAATTTACAAGAGAGAATCATTCGGCGCTCCGAAAAAAATATCGCCGCGGCGGAATCGGTCACGAAATCCAAACCGAACAGGTGAAACGTCACGATTTCCGTTCAAATTGACAATTCTTTTCGTCTTTTTGAAAAACCGTTGAACGGTCTGACGTGATTTGATATAATTTATTCATCACAGCTTCCGAAAGGCGGTGACACGATGTACATGGATGCTGTAAAGGATATCCAGAAGCTGGAGGAGCAGATGGAGCAGGCCAAGGCACAGGCCCGCACACAGGCGCAGGAGAGTATCAGCGCCGCCGAAAAGGCGGGAAGAGAGATGCTTTCCGAGGCCCGTCAGGCCATCCGCCGCGCGGATGAAGAGGCCATGGCGGATTGCGAGGCCCGGGCCGAAGTCCATCGGCAGGAGGTTCTTGCCGATGCCGCGGCGGAGTGCTCCAAGCTGCGCTCTCAAGCTCAATCACACATGGATGAGGCCGTCAAACGGATCGTCGAAAGGGTGGTGGAACGCTGAATGGCTATCGTAAAAATGAAGCATCTGCGTCTCATCGCTTTGGAGAGCGATCACGAGGTGCTTCTCCGCCGGCTGCAAAAGCTGGGCTGCGTCCAGCTGAGCGAGCCGCCTGACGAGGCGCAGTGGCAGGAGCTGCTGGAACGGGAGGAATCCGATACCGCCCGACGGCAGGCGCAGCTGCGGCAGCTGGAAAACGCTCTGGAAACCCTGAAACAGGCGGCTCCGGAGAAAACTGCCTTTTTGGCGCCGCGCCCTGCGGTGGTCGAGGGGGATTTCCTGAACGAGGCCACCCTCGCCGGATCGTTGGCGGCGGCCAAGGAGATCACGGACCACGCCGCGGAGATCAACCGGCTCGGCGCGCAGGAATCGAGACTGATCGCCGAAAGGGCGTCGCTCTCCCCGTGGAGCTCGCTCGATGCGCCGATGGACCTGACCTCCACTCGCGCGACGGATATCATCACCGGAACCGTCCCGGGCCCTGTGGATTTTGATCAGATGCAGGGCGCGCTGGCGGCCGGCGTAGAAGAGGCGCAGCTGTTCCGCCTGTCTCAGAGCAGCGAACAGCAGTGCCTGCTGCTGATCAGCCACAAAGCCTGTACGGATGCGGCGCTGGAGGTGATTCGCTCCTTCGGCTTTTCTTCCGGCCAGCTCAAGGGCCGGCAGGGCACCGTGCAGGAGAATGTTGATCGGATCTCCGCCCAACTGGAGGAGATACGCGCGGCAAAGGCCGCAGAGCTCGAAAAGCTTACCGCTTTCGGCAGCCGGCAGGGCGAGCTTCGCCTGGCGGCGGATCGGCTCTCAACCGTGCTCGATCGCGAGGTGAACCGGCATCGCCTGCTGGGCGACGGGCGCATCGTCTGCCTGCAGGGCTGGCTGCCGGAAGCGGACGTGCCCCGGCTGATGCAGACGCTGGATGAATTTGACTGCGCCGTGGAGCTGAACGACCCGACGCAGGAGCAGATCCCCGACGTCCCGGTGAAGCTGAAAGGAAACTTTTTTACGCGCTCGATGGACTGCATTACGGAGCAGTACTCGCTGCCCGCCTATGACGGCGTTGACCCCAACCCCGTTATGGCGCCGTTCTTCATCCTGTTCTTCGGCATGATGATGGCGGATATCGGTTACGGGATCATTATGATGGTCGCTTCGGCGCTGTTTCTCAAGAAGAAGCGTCCCCCGAACCGCAGCTTTATGGAAATGATCTTTTGGTGCGGGATCAGCACGTTCATCTTCGGCGCGCTGACCGGCGGCTTTTTCGGGGATTTCATCCCGCAGCTCCTGCGGATCATCAATCCGGCAAGCACATTTGAGATGCCGGCCCTGTTCACCCCGCTCAACGATACCATGGCCATCATGATCGGCTCGCTGGTTCTCGGCCTGATCCAGATCATCACCGGCATGACCGTCAGCGTAGTGAAGAAGACGAAGGAAGGGCATTTCGCCGACGCCCTGTGGGATGAGATCACATGGTGGGTCATTCTGGTCGGCCTGGCGCTGATGGTTCTCAAGATCGGCGTTGTGGGCGGCGTTCCGGTCGTCCTTGCGGCCGGCGGGCTGATGCTGGTTTACGGCTCCACCCGAAACGCCAAGGGCTTCGGAAAGATCACATCCCTCATTTCCGCCGTGTACAACGGCGTTACGGGATTTTTCAGCGACACGCTTTCTTATGTGCGTCTGATGGCGCTGATGCTTTCGGGATCCGTTATCGCGCAGGTGTTCAATACGCTCGGCGCGACCTTTGGGAGCGTGATCCTGTTCATCGTCATCTCGATGATCGGCAACGCACTGAACCTTGCCCTGAACCTGCTGGGCTGCTATGTCCACGACATGCGCCTGCAGTTCTTGGAGTTTTTCAACCGTTTCTATCGCGACGGCGGAAAACCGTATCAACCCCTGTCTCTCCAATCCAAATATGTGGAAATTATGAAGGAGGAAAACTAACATGGCTGCTTTTTTTGAATCGTTTGGCGGACTGGGTCTGGCATTTCTGGGGGCGGCGCTGGCCGTCGGCCTCTGCTGCGTCGGCTCTGCCAAGGGGACCGGCATGGTCGGTGAGGCCGCTGCCGGACTGACGAGCGAAGATCCCGACAAATCCACCAAGTGCCTGATCCTGCAGGTGCTCCCGGGCACGCAGGGCCTCTACGGCATGGTTGCGTGGTTCTTCGTCCTTCTGCAGATCGGCGTATTCGGCGGCACGGGCATCCGCACGCTGACCGTTATGCAGGGTCTGACCGTCTTCGCCTCCTGCGTGCCGATCGCCCTGGGCGGCTGGCTCAGCGCCAAGTATCAGGGCCGCGTGGCTGCCGCTGCGGTGAATATCGTTGCGAAACATCCCGAGGCCTCCACCAAAGGTATCATCTTCTGCGGTATCGTAGAGTTCTATGCCATTTTGTCCCTGCTGGCCACCATTCTGCTGCTCATGAACGCCCTGTAAGGGAGGATCGTCATGAACGGATTGGAAAAGATCAGCGAACGCATCCGGCGTGAAGGCCAGGCAGAGGCGGATGCCATTGCGGCCGAGGCCGCCAAGCGCGTCGCCGCGATCCGGGATTTTTCCCGGGAGCAGGCCGAGCAGATCGGTGCGGACGCCGAGAGCAAGCGCCGTCAGGCCGTCGCCGAGCGTTTGGAGCGTCTGAGCGGCAGCGCCGATATGGAGCGCAGCCAGGCGCTGCTTGCCGCAAAGCAGGGCTGTATCGACGATGCCTTTGCCAAAGCGGCGGAGATGCTCCGCAAACTGCCCCGTGAAGAATACATCGATCTGTTGGCCGGCCTGGCGGTTCAGAACGGCGCCGGCGACGAAGAAATCGTTCTCTCCGCGACCGACCGCGAAAGCGTGGGCGAGGCCGTTGCGGCCGCTGCCAACGCCGCAAAAAGTGGGGCTGCCTTTACCGTTTCCGCCGAGACGAGGGAATTGGGCGGCGGTCTTGTCCTCAAGCACGGTCTGGTCGAGACCAATTGCTCATTCGATACACGGCTTCACCGGCTCAGGCAGGAAATGGCCTCAGAACTGGCCCATATCCTGTTTGACTGAAAGGGGGCGTCCCTTTGGCAAGAAAACCCAAGGACACCGATTATCTGACTCTGTC
>Ga0079305_1002239_pt1 | contig 18056 bp, 17 predicted proteins | sample LMS_cellobiose_e_FD_79183 | JGI IMG/M metagenome (GOLD analysis project Ga0079305, IMG submission 79183) | Rumen-fistulated moose microbial communities from Alaska, USA - LMS_cellobiose_enrichment | ecosystem: Host-associated > Mammals > Digestive system > Stomach > Rumen fluid ... | reverse complement strand
GGCGTGCGTGTGGTCGTGCTCCCCCTCCGCCGCGTGGCTGTGCACGTGGCCGTCGCCGTGATCATGGAAATACAGTTCTTCTTCGCTGTGCATGGGCAGTCCCGCTTTCTCTTTGGAATAGCATATTTATACAACATTTTTAAAAATTCCGCAAGCCCCCGGAGGGGATCGGACGCTCAGGACAGATACCGTTCCGCCCAGCGTTCCAGCGCGCGGCGGGCCGTCTCGTCGCCGGGGGCGCGCATCTCGATCACCAGCGTGTCGGGATCGCTTTCCAGCGCCTCGTGCAGGCGGCGGCACTGGAGGGTCAGGCGCTCGCCCAGACCCAGATACTGACGGAACAGCTCCGCCTCCTCAAGGGTCCGGAGCGCGCCGACGACGGGGAGCGGCGCGTTGAGAAGCTCCTCCAGGGCCTGACGAAACTGGGGGATGATGAGCTCAAAGCTGCCGAACTCGTCGAGCAGGGCGAAGGGATAATACGCGGCCTCCCGCAGAAGCTGCACGCCGTAACGGCGGAAGACCTCGGTGTCGGCGGCAGGGGAGCCGCCGGGAAAGGACAGAAAACGCTGCGCGTCCAGGCCCTCCACGCCCGCCGCGCCCGCCGCCGGGAGCAGCTCGCAGCCGGCAAGCATTCCGTCGCGATCCCGGACCTGCCGGGTCAGAAAGCCGCCCGCCATGGCGAGGCGATCTCCGAGCACTTCCCGCAGAAGCGTCGATTTCCCCACGCCCGTGGGGCCGGTCAGGAACAAATGCTTTTGCATGGCGATCCTCCTGTTCGAGCGAGTACATCCATTATAGACCAAGCCGGCGGATCGGGCAAGATGGGGCTGGAAAACGCTGTCATCTTGTGTTATCTTTAAAGCAGCGAACGACCGGAGGACCGGCGAAGTCATGGAGGGACGATATGAAGGTGTTTACGAAAGCGAGCCGCAGCGACGCGGTGAGCGAGCGGGAAAAACAAAATCGGAACATTGCGTACCGGGCGGCCTGCGAGAGCATGGTGCTGCTGAAAAACGACGGGGCGCTGCCCTTTGCGGCGAAGAGGATCGCTCTCTACGGCGCGGGCGCCGCCCATACGGTCAAGGGCGGGACCGGCTCGGGCGAGGTGAACGAGCGCTACAGCGTGAGCATCCGGGAGGGCCTGGAAAACCGCGGCTTCGAGCTGAGCACGGGCGCGTGGCTCCGGGACTACGAGGTGCTGTACGAAAAGGAGCTCGCGGCCTTCGAGAAGGAGCGCCGGCAGTTTTATAAGCGCATCGGGCAGAAGTCCCTCATCGACATCATGATGGGCAGCTTCCAGCTGCCCGCCGGCAGAGCGGTCACGGAGGCGGACGTCCGCGCGAGCGAAACGGACAGCTGCGTGTACGTGCTCAGCCGTCAGGCGGGCGAGGGCGGCGACCGCAGGGCGGAGCCGGGGGACTATTTTCTGACGGAGACGGAGCTGGAGAGCATTCGCCTGTGCGCGGCGAGCTATCCCCATTTTGTCCTGGCGATCAACTGCGGCTCGGCCATGGACATGGCCTTTGCCGGGCAGATCCCGGGCATCGACGCGATCGTCTATCTCTGCCAGCTCGGCACCGAGGGCGGCAGCGCCTTTGCGGACCTCCTTTCCGGCGCCGTCAGTCCCAGCGGCAAGCTCGCGGACACCTGGGCGAGGACCTATGCCGACATCCCCTTTGCCATGGAGTACAGCTACCTCAACGGGAACGTGACGGACGAATACTACAACGAGGGCATTTACGTCGGCTATCGCTATTTTGACAGCTTCCGGAAGGAGCCGCTCTATCCCTTCGGCTTCGGGCTGAGCTATACGGACTTTTCGATCGAAGCGGGCGCGGTGTGCGTCGAGGGCGGCTGCGTCAGCGTCGAGGCCCTTGTGCGCAACACCGGCAGCCGATGGAGCGGCATGGAGACGGTGCAGCTCTATGTCAGCGCGCCGAACGGAACGCTGGATAAGGAGTATCAGAGCCTCGCGGCCTTTGCAAAGACCTCGCTGCTGCCGCCGGGCGCGCAGGAGAAGCTGACGCTCCGCTTTGATCTGCGCTCTCTTGCCAGCTTCGATGAGGAGCGGGCAAGCCATATCCTCGAGCCGGGCGACTATATCCTGCGCCTCGGAAGCTCTTCCCGCGATACAGAGGCCGCGGCGGTCCTCACGCTGGACGCGGAGGCGCTTGTGTCGGTGCACGAGCATGTCTGCCCGCGCCGCTGCCCGCTGCGGGAGCTGAAGGCCGGGGCCCACGCGTTTGAGGACTGCTCCGCGCTGCCGCACCATCCGGTCGCGGCGGCGGAGCTCGGGACGGTCCGGCACAGCTATGCCGCGCCCGCACCCTGTGAAGACGCGCGCGTGCGCAGTTTTGTGGACGCGCTGACGCCGGAGCAGATGGCGGAGATCGTGGTGGGCGCCGGTATGTTTTCCAAAAGCCGCTTTGATCTGCCGGGCTCGGTGGGAAATACGACCTCGAAGTTCTGGGACAGGGGCCTTGCGAATGTCGCGCTCTGCGACGGCCCGGCGGGCCTGCGCATCCAGAGCCGCTCCACGGTGGACAAAAGAGGGAAGATCAAGCCCCTGGAGCTGCCCCTGACGATCATGGAGATGCTGCCGGGCTTTGTCAAAAAGCCGATGAAGGGCAATCCCGAAAGGGAGACGCCGCTCTATCAGTATGCCACAGCCTTTCCCGTGGCGGCGGCGCTCGCGCAGACCTGGAACGAGGCGCTGCTGTATGAGATCGGAGAGGCCGTGTACGAGGAGATGCGCCGCTACGGCTGCAGCTTCTGGCTCGCGCCGGCGATGAACATCCACCGCAACCCCCTCTGCGGCCGGAACTTCGAGTATTTCTCCGAGGACCCTCTGCTCTCCGGCCGCATGGCCGCGGCCATTTCCCGGGGCGTGCAGCAGGAGGACGGCTACTATGTGACCGTCAAGCACTTTGCCTGCAACAATCAGGAGGAGAACCGCAACACCGTGTCGAGCAACGTGAGCGAGCGGGCCCTGCGCGAGATCTATCTGAAGGGCTTTTCCATCGCGGTGCGCGAGGGGAAGGCCAGGTCCGTGATGACCTCCTACAACCGGCTCAACGGCGTCTATACGCCCAACAGCTACGACCTGTGCACCAAGGTCCTGCGCAACGAGTGGGGCTTTGAGGGCGTGGTGATGACGGATTGGTTTTCCACCATAAAGGGCCGCGGGGACAGCGCCCTGGCCATCCGGGCGGGCAACGACCTCATCATGCCCGGCGGAGCATCCTATAAAAGGGCGATTTTGCAGGGGCTGCGCGAGGAGAAGCTCGAGCTTGAGGATCTCCGGCGCTGCTGCGGCAATGTGGTGCGCGCCATCCTCGCGAGCCAGACGCAGAAGGAGTACATCGGCTGAGCGGCGCAGGAAACGGCCGTCGCGAGGCATGGCTGAGATGTGAAGTAAGGCAGAAGTGGGTTTGTTTTATGCGTGAATGGGAAAAAATGTTTTTGGCCCTTGCGGCGGCGTTTTGCCTTCTCCTGGCCGCCTGCGGGAGCAGAGAAGAGCCCCCCGGAGATTACCGGGTGGTCGTCGGCACGGATCTGCATTATATGGCCCCGTCCCTGACCGACCACGGGGAGATCTTCTGGCACCTCATGGAGGCGGGCGACGGGAAGGTGACCGAGTACTGCGAGGAGATCACCGACGCCTTTCTGGAGGAGACGCTCGCCCTCCGGCCGGAGGCGCTGATCCTCACCGGAGATCTGAGCTTCAACGGCGAGCGTGAAAGCCATCTGGCGCTCGCGCAGAAGCTCGCGGCGCTGGAGGAGGCGGGGGTGCCGGTCCTGGTGCTGCCCGGGAATCACGACGTCTACCGCGGCTCGTGCTACTCCTATATCGGCGATACCGCTGAGCGCGTGCCCTCTGTCACCGCGGAGGAGTTCCGGGAGATCTACGCCGCCTTCGGCTTTGACGAGGCCATCGCCCGGGATGACGATTCGCTCAGCTATACGGCGCAGCTTAACGACAGCACGCGGGTGCTGATGCTCGACGCGAACACCATTCATGATTACTGCGGCCTGTCCGAAAAGACGCTCGCCTGGATCGACGCACAGCTCGGCGCGGCGGAGGAGGCGGGGCAGGGGGTCCTGGCCGCCTGCCACCAGAACCTCTACCAGCACTCCATGTTCAAGGCCGGCTACATCCTCCATGAGGCGGAGCAGCTGCATGCGCTGCTCGAGAAGCACCACGTGCCGCTGCTTCTCAGCGGCCACATGCATATTCAGCACATTCACACCCAGGGCGAGGTCACGGAGATCGCTACCTCCGCCCTGGGCATGGGCGCCTGTCAGTACGGCGTTCTGGAGTCGAAAAGGGGCACGCTGCGCTATGAGGCGAGGCGGGTGGACGTGTCCGCGTGGGCGGAGGCCCGCGGGACTGCGGATGAGAACCTGCTCCGCTTTGCCGAGTACGCGCAGCAGCGAATGGAGCGGCAGAACCGCGTCCAGGCGCAGACGCAGCTCCAGGATCGCGGCTTCTCTCCGGAGGAGATCGGGCCGCTGACGGATTACGCCTGCGCGCTCAACAGCGCCTATTTCGCGGGAGATCTGTCCGTCATCCCCGCCCTGGACCCGGACGGAAGCCTTCTGCTGACGTGGGAAAAAAGCGGCACCTTCTTCGGCGCCTATTTTGCAACGCTGGAGAAAGAGATCGGCGTCGATTATACCCACTGGGAAAAAGAGCGGGGGGCTTGAGAGGCCAAAAATATATTGTTGAATCCTTGACGAAAGATGCAATTCGTGCTATGTTAATCTTGTATCTTAGCCGGACAGTGGTTTCTGCCCGTGCGAAGATAAATACTTTGATTGGGAGTATGAAAATGAAAAAGATCTTCGCGTTTCTTCTCCTCGCATGCATGGTGTTCTCTCTGGCTGCCTGCGGTGCAGCCCCCGCGGCCCCGGCCGAGCAGCCCGCCGAGGCTCCTGCCGCCGAGCCCGCTGAGGCTCCTGCCGCCGAGCCCGCTGAGGCCCCTGCTGCCGAGCCCGAGGCTCCTGCCGCTGCCGAGTATCAGCTCGGTCTGGGCGTCAGCCTGAACATGGACAGCTCCGACACCAACAACGCACAGGTCGACGCCACCACCGCCGCCGTCGTTCTGGATGCCGAGGGCAAGATCGTCTGCGCCCGCATCGACGTCGCCCAGAATAAGATGGACGTCACCGACGGCGAGGTCGATACCGAGGCCGCCTTCCTCACCAAGTTCGAGAAGGGCTACGACTACAACATGGTCAAGTTCTCCGATGCTACCCTGGAGTGGTTCGAGCAGGCCGCTGCGTTTGAAGAGTACGTAGTCGGCAAGACCGCCGCCGAGGTCGAGGGCATGGAGACCGTCACCAACGAAGAGGGCCACCAGGTCACCACCGACGAGGCCCTGTATGCCTCCTGCTCCATCTCCATCTCCGAGTTCAAGGAAGCCGTTGTCAAGGCCTGCAACGACGAGCAGGGCATGAGCTTCACCGCCGCCGGCCCCTTCACCCTGGGCCTGGCCATCAACTCCACTGCTGACGAGTCCACTGCCGCCACCGCCGAGGAAGACGGTGTTGTGAAGATGTACAGTGAGTACGGCGCCGTTGTCGTCGGCGAAGACGGCACCATCCTTGCCGCCCTGACCGACGCCACCCAGCCCCAGATCAAGATCAACACCGACGGCGAGATCGTCGAGACCGTCTTCAAGGGCACCAAGCGTGAGCTGAAGGAAGACTACAACATGGTCAAGTTCTCCGACGCCACTCTGGAGTGGTACGAGCAGGCCAAGAATTTCGTCGACTACGTGATCGGCAAGACCGCGGATGAGCTGAGCGCCACCGAGACCGTGATCAACGAGGAAGGCCACCAGGTCTTTGCGGACGAGAGCCTGTACGCCGGCGTCTCCATCAGCGTCGACGGCATGATCAACGTGATCGTCAAGGCTGTGGGCAACGCCCGCTGATTTCGCCGGACAGATCAAACTGCAAGATGTCTCCGCTTGACGCGCTCTGCGCGTCAAGCGCGGGCATTTGCCCGGCATCCGCCCTCGGCGGACGGGAGACAAGCTTATAGGGGATGAACGTTTTGCGGCAATTGAGACAGTTTTTTGCATGCTTTCTGCTGCTTTCGCTGCTCTTTCTGAGCGCCTGCACCGCGCAGGCCGGGGAGGGCGCGGCGGAAACGGCACAGCCGCAGACGATCGAGCCGAAGGGCAAGGTGTATTATACCTATTTCGACACCGTCTCCTATGTATACGACTACGCGGGAGATTCGGCAGAACGGTTTGACGACCGTTCTGCCGAAGTTTCGCATATCCTGAAAGACTATCATCAGCTGTTTGACATCTACCACGAGTACAGCGGCGTCGTCAATCTCTGCACGATCAACAAATCGGCGGGGGGCGAGGCCCTGGAGGTGGACCGGAGGCTCATCGATTTTCTGCTCTATGCCGGAGAGATGTTCGACCGGACGCAGGGCGAAATGAACGTGATGCTCGGAGCGGTGCTCCGCCTCTGGCACGACTGCCGCGAGGCGGCGGAGGCAGACCCCTCCGCGGCCGCGATCCCCACGGAGGAGGCGCTGCGCGAGGCCGGCAGGCACACCGATTTCTCCCTCCTGGAGATCGACCCGGAGAAGAACACCGTCCGCATCAGCGACCCGGAGGCCTCGATCGACGTGGGGGCCCTGGGCAAGGGCTATGCCACGGAGCGCGCGGCGGAGTATCTGGAGCAGGAGGGGGCCCTCGGCTATGTGCTGAACATCGGCGGCAACATCCGCTGCGTCGGCTCCCGCCCGGACGGCAGCGGCTGGGTCACGGCGATCCGGAATCCGGACAAGGCCGCCGACGACTTCGCCTGCCGGGTCAGGATCCTGGACACGGCCTGCGTGACCTCCGGCATCTATGAGCGGTACTTCACGGTGAGCGGACAGCGCTACCACCATATCATCGACAAGGACACCCTGTACCCCGCGCGGTATTTTTCTTCACTCACCATCATTACCCGGGACAGCGCCCTGGCGGACGCTCTGTCGACTGCGCTGTTCTGTATGCCCTGGGAAGAGGGCCTGAAACTTGCGGAAACTCTGGGCGGCGTCGAGGTGCTGTGGATCTTCCCGGACGGGGAGCAGCGCAGCACTCCCGGCTTTGCCGCTTTGATAGAAGAACAATCTGAATCCTGAGGAGGCGGGAGATTTGAGCCCGAGAAAGAACATCTCGACCCTGAAATTACCCCATTTCAAAAGCACGGCCTCGAAGGAAGCCGTGCGCATGCCTGTGCCGCGGGAGGTGCTGCTGCCCCTGAACATGCATTCCGGCCAGGCGGCCGAGCCTGTTGTGGAGGTCGGACAGCACGTCACGGTCGGCCAGCTGATCGCCCGGGAGGAGGGGCGCAACAGCGCGCCGGTGCACGCCTCGGTTTCCGGCACGGTCAAGGCCATTGAGCCTTACGCCGCGGGCGGACGCAAGACCACGGCGATCCGCATCGAGAGCGACGGCAAGATGGAGCGCTGCCCCGATCTGAAGATCCCCCAGCCCGCGAATCTGGACGAATTTCTGCAGTGCGTCCGGGAAAGCGGCGTGGTCGGACTGGGCGGCGCGGCCTTCCCCGTGTGGGCAAAGCTTGCCGCCGCGCAGAAGAACCATATCCAGACCGTGCTCATCAACGGCGCCGAGTGCGAGCCCTTCATCACCAGCGACCACCGCGTCATGCTCGAGTGCGGCGACCTGATCCAGAAGGGCATCGAGCTTCTCAAGCGGTTCCTCGAATCCGAGGAGTATATCATCGGCATCGAGAAGAACAAGCCCGACGCCATTGAGGCGCTGACCGAGCGCTTCAAGGACGATCCGGCGGTGAAGGTCATGCCCCTGGCGAGCGTCTATCCCCAAGGCGCAAAGCAGGTGCTGCTCTATAACGCCACCGGCAAGGTGGTCGGACCCGGCCAGCGTCTGGCCTCCCTGGGCGTCATCATCATCAACATCACCTCTCTGGTGAAAACGGCGGAGTACTTCGCCACCGGCATGCCTCTGGTGGAGCGCATCGTCACGGTGGACGGCTCCGCGATCAAGGAGCCGAAAAACCTGATCGTCCCCATTGGCAGCTCCATCCGCGACCTGGTGGAGGCCTGCGGGGGGCTCAAGGAGGAGCCCGGCAAGATCATCTACGGCGGACCCATGATGGGCAAGACCGTGGACACCCTGGACGCCTCCGTCCTCAAGGCCACCAACGCCATCGTGGTGATGAACCGCAGGGACGCCGAGAAGATCGCGCCCTCGCCCTGCATCCACTGCGGCCGCTGCGTGGCGGTCTGCCCGCTGGGCCTCAATCCCACGGCCTTCGCGCAGGCGATGGAGCTGGACGACGACGAGCGGCGCGCGGCCATCCTGCAGAAGGAGCAGGTCTCCCTGTGCATGGAGTGCGGCTGCTGCAGCTTTGTCTGTCCGTCCCACCGGCCTCTGGCCGAAAACAACAGCGCCGCCCGCCGCTTCATCCGCGGCTGGGAGAGCGCAAAGAAGGAAGGAGGGAAGTAGGTCATGGCAAATCCCATCATGTCTGCCGGTCCGCATATTCACAGCGGCGCAAGCGGCAGAAGGATCATGCTGGATGTTCTCCTCGCGCTGCTTCCCGCCAGCATTGCGGGCGTCGTCCTCTTTGGCCTCGGCGCGCTCTGGATCATGCTCACCTGCGTGATCTGCGCGGTGCTGTCCGAGTACCTGTTTAACGTGATCGCCCGACGGGAGCAGACCGTCGGGGATCTTTCCGCGGTGGTGACCGGCCTTCTGCTGGCGCTCAACCTCAGCACCAAGGTGCCTCTCTGGCAGTGCGCGCTGGGTTCCGTGTTTGCCATCGTTCTGGTCAAGTGCGCTTTCGGCGGCATCGGCCACAACTTTGCAAACCCCGCCATCACCGCGCGCGTATTCATGCTGATGGCCTTCACCTCCACCGTGGCCGGCGGCGCCATGCCCGCGGCTGTGGACGCCGTCAGCTCCGCGACGCCCCTGGACCTGATCGGTACGGAGGGCGCCGGGCTGCCCAGCCTGCTACATATGTTCCTGGGCCTGCGCGGCGGCGCCATCGGCGAGACCTGCATCCTGGCCCTGCTGCTGGGCTTTGCGTACCTGCTGTGGCGCGGGGTCATCCAGTGGCAGACCCCCGTGATCTTTGTCGGAACGGTTTTTGTCTGCTACCTCCTCGCCGCCGGAAGCTTTACGGTGGCGCTCTACGAGGCGCTGGCGGGCGGCCTGGTGCTGGGCGCGGTCTTCATGGCCACCGACTACACCACCACCCCCATTACGGCGGAGGGCCGGATGCTCTTCGCTCTGGGCTGCGGACTCATCACCTTTGTGATCCGCCGTTTCTGCGCCTACCCCGAGGGGGTTTCCTACTCCATCCTGTGCATGAACATCCTCGCGCCCTGGCTTGAGAAGTGGACGCGGAGAAAGCCGCTGGGAGGTGCCTGAGATGAAGGAACAATCTGTTTTGCGCACTGTACTCTGCCTGGTGCTCCTGCTGGCGCTGATGGCCGTGGGCGTTCTCGGCGTAAACGCGCTGACCGCCCCCGTCATTGCGGAGAATGAGCGCCTGGCCGCCGAGGCCGCGGCAGAGGCCGAAAAGGCTCTTCTGGGCGATTCCGAGCTGCTGTACGACCGCGCGGACCCCGCCGCGTCCACGCTTACGGTGACGGCGGACACCGTGCAGTCCGTGTACAGGGACAGCACGAAGGAAGTTTACCTGCTGCGTCTGAGCACCAGCGAGGGCTACTCCAAGCTCCCCATCGAGCTGACGCTCACCATCGACTTTGAGGGCAAGGTTGTCTCCATGGAGGTCAACGAGAACCCGGACGACAAGGATCTGGGCGAGGAATTCCCGCAGAGCTTTGTCGGACAGGATTCCACCCTGTCGGACGTGGCCCTGGTCGCGGGCGTGACCTTCTCCTCCTCCGCCATCCGCAACGCCGTGAACGACGGCTTCAACACTCTGATTGACAACGGCCTCTTTGCCGCGGCCGAAAAGGACGATTCTCAACTCCTCAACGAGCTGATCCCCGCGGTCTACCCCGGCATCGTCAACAAGCCCGGCGTCGTGCAGGGCGAGGAGCTGAGCGGCAGCGGCAGCATAAGCACCGGCTACAAGGCCGCCAACGGCAGCGGCTTCGTGTGGTTTGTCAGCGGCGAGGAGAACCTGCTCGCCGTCAGCACCACGCTCGGCGGCGTGAAGCTCTATAACACCGCCGGCGAGGACGTGACCGCGTCTGTGGACGCCGGTCTGATCGACGAGATCCGCGCCCTGTCCGAGGCCAACGCCGACGATCTCTCCTCGAAGCAGATCAAGGCCCTCGGCAAGATGCTGGAAGACGGCGCGGAGCTGAACGCCGTGGAGGTTCCCGGCCTGTGCAGCAGCGTCACCGGCGCTTATGTCGCGGAGACCTCGGAGGGCACGCGCTACGCCTTTGCCGCGCGTCCCTACGGCTATTCCAACGAGGTCATGGACTTCTACTATGTCCTGGATGAGGAAGGCGCGATCGCCGCATTCCGTGTGTCTGAGCTGATCCTCCACTCCGAGTACTTCAGCAGCTACGAGCTGGATGACGCGAGCTACAAGGAGGGCTTCCTCGGTCTGACGGCGGAGAGCTACAACGGCGAGCAGGCGCTCATTTCCGGCGCCACGATGAGCTCCGACGCCGCCGACACCGCCACGAGAGAGTGTTTGAGGCCTTTGCGCTTCTGATGGAAAACAGGGGGTGAGCAGATGAAGGAAAAACTGTTATATCTCAATCCCGTGACGCTCCTGTTCCTGGGAGCCGCGCCCGCGCTGGCAGCCAGTGCGGACGTCCGCGCCGCGCTGGGCATGAGCGCCGCCGTGCTGTGCGTGCTGCTGTGCTCCGCCCTCGTGCTGGGGCTTGCGCGCAAGTGGATCCCGGCGGAGGCGAAGCTGCCCGCGGCCCTGCTGGTGGTGGCCGGCTTTGCCTCCATGGCGCAGCTTTTGCTGCAGGCCTTTCTCCCCGGCGCCTTTGCGATGCTGGGCTTTTACGCCGCGGTGCTCGGGGTCGACCTGATGATCTTCGGCAGCGCCGAGAACGCGATGGAACAGGACCTCGGCAAGGGCCTCCTGAGCGCCCTGCTCAGCGGACTGTGCTTTGCGATTTTCGTGCTGGTCCTGGCGGCGCTGCGTGAGCTCTTCGGCGCGGCAAGCTTTGCCGGCAACGCCGTCGAGGCGCTCAAGGATTACAAAATACCGCTTCTGACCCAGGCCTCCGGCGGGCTGATCGTATTCAGCATCCTGCTGGCTGTGGTCAACCGGCTCTTCCCCGCGCAGGGGAGCGTGGGCGCCTTGGCCCGCGCCGCCGCCGGTCTCGAGCCGGAAGATAAGGAGGCGTAAGCATGAAAGAAATGATTCTTCTTGTTCTCGGCTTCGTCCTTGTCAACAACTATGCCCTGACCGCCTACCTGGGCCTCACCCCGCTGCTGGGCTTTTCCGGGCGCGGCGAGAAGATCCTGGTCCTCGGGCTCTCGGTCACGGGCGTGACGCTGCTCACGGCCGTCCTGCTCTGGCTGCTGCGCGCGGTGATCCCCGCCTACTGGCAGATCCTCGCCGCGGTGGTGCTGGTCCTTGCGCTGGTCTATCTGCTGCAGCGGCTGCTGGGGAAGTCCCTCGGCATCTGGTTCCCGGCCATCGCGCTCAACAGCGCGGTGCTGGGCCTGGCGCTGAATGTTCTGGAGGCGGAGACTCTCGCCACTGTGATCCTCAGCGCGCTGGGTGTGGGACTCGGCTTCCTGCTGGGACTTTTCCTGCTCTCCGGCGTGCAGGAGCGGATCGAGGAGCACCACCTGCCCAAGGCCTTTCGCGGATTCCCCATTCAGATCCTGGCTGCGGCCATCGTCGCTCTCGCGCTGACGGCCTTTAACTTCCAATGAAAAGGCTTTTTGCCGATAAAAAACTGCGCATCGACCTGATCGTAATTGCGGCGCTGCTGGTGCTGGCAGGCGTCCTGTATCTGCTGCTCAACAGCTCCCGCGAGGAGGGGGGCGTGGCCGTGGTCCGTGTCAACGGCGTGGAGACGGAGCGCCATTCCCTCGCGGTCGAGGGCACCTTTTCCCTCAACGGCGGCAGCAATGTCCTGACCATTGCGGACGGGCAGGCCTGGCTCATCAAGGCAAACTGCCCGGACCTCCTCTGCGTAAAGCAGGGGAAGATCCACTACACCGGCCAGGTCATCACCTGCCTGCCGAACCGGCTGACGGTAACCATAGAGGGCGGTGAGTCCAACGGCGTCGACCTGGTGGTGGGCTGAGCGGAGGATTGGATGAGGACCAAACGAATCACTGTCATGGCTATGTGCATCGCACTGGCGATGATCCTGTCGTATGTAGAGAGCCAGATCCCGTCTCCGGGGATCCCCGGAGTAAAAATGGGACTGCCCAATATCGTGGTGGTTTTCTGCCTGTACCGCCTGGGAGGGAAGGAGGCCGCGGGGATCTCCCTGCTGCGGGTGCTGCTGGTCTCGATCCTCTTCGGCCATGCCGCAAGCTTCATGTACAGCGCGGGCGGCGCGGTGCTCAGCCTCGTCGGCATGATCCTGCTGAAAAAGACCGACAAGCTGGGCTGCCTCGCCGTGAGCGTGGTCGGCGCGGTGCTGCACAATTTCGGGCAGATCCTCGTCGCATGGCTGCTGATGGGTCCCAACGTCATCTACTATCTGCCGGTGTTGATCCTCAGCGGCACCATCGCCGGCGTCATCATCGGCATGCTCTCCGCGCTGATGGTCAAGCGCATCGATCCGAAGCTGTAAAAGTACATATCGGCGAAGCGATGAAAAAGCATCCGGCCCGGGGTCATTTGATCCCGGGCCTCAAGCTGCCGACAAAGTGTCGACAGCTTGAGACGCAAAAAATGGAAACTTTCAAAAAAGTTCCCATTTTTGCGAGGATTGGACGTGAAGAGGGGAATCCCATCCCCTCTTCACAATCACCCCATGCGTGTCGAAACACTGCCTCACAGCTTTGTCTGCGGTCTGCGGCCCGGGGTCAGACGACCCCGGGCCTTTTTTGCGCCGCGCAGAAGCAGAAGCTTTTTCATAATGCATAATGTAAAGATAAGAAGCAGAACTCGTTCCACCTGAATTGGGGGCGGCGGGCTCTGCTTTTTTTATGCCCGTGTGCTATACTGAAGAAAAATTCTTTTTTCTGTGACATTTCCGCGAAATATTGGATTTATATAAGTGAGGGCCCTGAAACAAAGGAGACAAGGTATGAACGACAGAGAAATTGTCAACTTATACTGGCAGCGCTCGGAGCAGGCCATCACGGAAACCGAGCGGAAGTACGGGCGGTACTGCCATATCATCGCCTACAACATTCTGGAAAACAGCGAGGATTCCGAGGAGTGCGTCAATGACACCTGGATGAGCGCCTGGAACTCCATGCCGGACAAGCGTCCGGAGCGGCTCAGCCCCTTTCTTGCCCGCATCACGCGCAACTTCGCCCTGACCAGGATCGTCCGACGCACAGCGAAAAAACGCGGCGGCGGCGCGGCGGAGCTTGCGCTGGAAGAGCTGGACGAGTGCCTTTCCTCCGGCTACGACCTGGAAAAGGAAATCGAAGATCGGGAATTGAGTCGGGCCATTGACGCCTTCGTCGGGAAACTTACCGAAGAAGAGCAGCTTGCTTTTATCAGCCGGTACTGGTTTGTGGCAACCGAGCGGGAGATCGCAGAGAAGCTGGGCCTGAGCCGCAGCGGTGTCGCCGCCATGCTGAAGCGGACAAGAAGCAAGCTGAAAACGTATCTGTTGACGGAGGGCTTATGTACAAGTCAGAACGAATGATGAAAGCCATCGGAGATCTCTCTGATGAAAAGATCGAGAAAGCCGGCCGCGCGCTGGGATATCTGAAAGAACCGCAAAGAGCAGCCCGCGTTCCGGTTCGGATGAGGCGGCTGTTGGGCATTGCCGCGGCGGCCGCGCTGATCCTTGCACTGGGCATCACAGCCTATGCAATTTACAGCCATTGGTCGCGCGGCATGGAGCAGAGGCTGCCTGCCACAGATGCGGAGAAAGAAATAGCAGAGCAGAGCGGTCTGTCCGACAGCTCCCAGACCGTAAGCGCCACAGCCAACGGTGTGACGATCTCCGTGGAGCAGACGGTCATTGACAGCGATACCGCTCGAATCGCGCTTCGGATTGAGGGCTTTCGCTTTGAGAGAGAGCAGGAACCGGATGCGGCACTCTGGAATTGCAGGCTGACCTTTGACGGAGAGAGTCCGTCCGCCTGGGGTGCCGGTTTCGTGGAGGAAGGGAACGAGACCGGGCGCATGAGCATCACTGCGCCGGACGGCTCCATGGAGTACGATATTTGGGCGAGAGCCGGGGATAAATTCGATACGCTGGCAGGAAAAGAAATCCGTATCAGCATCGAGAGCCTGGGTGTCGGCGGCCTCAAAAGCGAATACAGATCGCTGGTGGAAGGCCCATGGGAACTCGTTTGGACGCCGAGCAGCAACAGCGACTGCTTGACTGTGCAGCCGGATGAAATGATCGACAATACAGGGATCAAGCTGATGGAAGCGGAAGTCAGCCCGATTTCTGCAAAGGTCACGCTGCAGCTTCCCGCGCTGTGGGAGGGCTACAAAACCATGGAACACCACGATCTTCAGCTTGTGGGAGTCCGGCTGCAGGACGGCACCGAGCTTACCGACATCTTCGGGCCTCCTGCACAAGAGCGTTATGCAGATATCGAGAATCTGATCCTTGAGCTCTCCTATTCCTCGCATCAGATCCTCCGGCCGGAGCAGGTGGATGCGCTGATCTTTGCAAGCAGCTTCCCCTGGGCACGGGCGCTGACAGACAGTGATCTGATCATCGTTCCGGTTGATTAAGCGATATCGTTTGAAACAGAGCCTGCCGCTCCGGAAAAGGAGCGGCAGGCTTTCGCTGTCTTCTCCCCGGGCCTTTTTTGCGCCGCGCAGAAGCAGGCATCCTGCCGGGATCGGTGGAATTTGGACCGGCAGGCGCGGAATAGGATGTTACGGGGTGATTTCATGCTGGAAAGCGCTTTTTTGCTGCTGATGAACAGCCTGTGGCTGATGCTGCGCATCGCGCCGGGAGATTCCTTTCCGAAGCCCCTGAGCAGGGAGGAGGAGAGCGAGTGCCTGGAGCGCTGGGCGGCGGGGGACATCGAGGCGCGCAACAAGCTGGTCGAGCACAATCTGCGTCTGGTGGCCCACATCATGAAGAAGTACTACGCACAGACCGAGGACGTGGACGATCTGATCTCCATCGGCACGGTCGGGCTGATCAAGGGGGTGAACACCTACAAGCCGGACAAAGGCGTACGGCTTGCGACCTATGTGTCCCGCTGCATCGAAAACGAGATCCTCATGTACTTTCGCAGCCAGCGAAAGAGCGCGGGCGAGATCAGCCTCTCGGAGGCGCTGGATACGGACGGGGACGGCAGCGGACTGTCCGTCATGGACGTGGTGGCGCAGGAGGACGACATGGCCGAGCGCCTGGGGAGTGCGGAGATCTGCAGGAAGCTGCGCGGCTACGTCGGGACGGAGCTGACGGAGCGCGAGGAAAAGATCATCCGCCTGCGCTACGGGCTGGACGGCGACAGGCCGCGCACCCAGCGGGAGACGGCTCAGCTCTGCCGCATCAGCCGCTCCTATGTCTCGCGCATCGAAAAGCGGGCGCTGGATAAGCTGCGCGCGGCGCTGGGGGAGGAGGCAATGCCCGGCTGAGGAGAGGAGGACTTGCAGAGAAGGGCGAATGGTGCTATAATACACTGTAATCCACATACGGATCGGCAGGTGAGAGCAAGTGAAAAGCAAGAGAGTCCTTTGGCTGCTGTGCATGGCCGGGCTGTGCCTGGTGCTGTACACCATCGTCATCTCCCGCATCGAGAGCCGCACCGACGTCATTTTCGGTGGCGCGGAGGGCGCCTATATCCACAGCGACAGCGCCTCCTTTTCAGACCTGGACACGGTGGCCACGCCGGAGCCGACGGAGGATATCTGGCCGCAGATCGACATCACGCTGAACCAGTATGCCATTGTCAACGAGGACAATTTGCTCTCGGCCCGCTTTCAGCCGGACTGCGACATCATCAGCTCCACCTCCTACATGCTCTTCAGCACCGCGGCGCTGCCGCAGCTGGAGGCGATGATCCAGGATATGAAGGATCACGGCTTCAACGTCTATGTGGCCGGGGCCTATCGCTCCTACTCGTATCAGGCAACGCTTTTCAACGGCAAGGCGACACAGATCGCGCTGGGGATGGGGATCCCCGACAGCGATGAGATGTATCTGGATGAGCGATATCAGGAGGCGGTGGCGGAGGCGAAGACCATTACGGCCTCGCCCGGCGCCAGCGAACACCAGCTCGGCCTCGCGGTGGATCTGATGGACCGGCCCTACAACAAGCTGATCTATGAGAACATGAGCCACGAATTCTTTGAGTATCTGGACAGCATCTGCGCAAACTACGGCTTTATCAAGCGCTATCCCACCCGCAAGCTCCTGCTGACAGGCTGGGATGAGCCCTGGCACTACCGCTATGTCGGCAAGGAGGCCGCGACCTTTATCATGGAAAACGGTCTGTGCTACGAGGAATTCTACGCTCATTACGTGCCGGATTTCCGGTATTGAACGCGCTTTTGCGGCGGAGCGGATGCTTCGCCGCAAAAGTTTGCTTAGACACGCAAAAAAAGCTTGCATTGTGGGCAAGATAGTGCTATGATGACGCAGTGAGGATCAAGGTTTTTCGTCAGAGTGGGTTGCGGCCCACTCTTTTTTGCGAGACTTTTGGCCCGGCCATCGGCTGCCGGCCGACGGCAGAAGCATACGGGAAGTGAGACAATGAGCAAGATCACAGAGCGGGTTTACGATCTGGCAAAGAGCGTGGTGGAGGAAGAGGGCTGCTCCCTCTGGAACGTCGAATATGTCCGCGAGGCGGGGACCTGGTATCTGCGCGTGTTTATCGATAAAGAGGGCGGCGTGGGGATCGACGACTGCGAGCGCATCAGCCGCCGTCTGGATCCCATCCTCGACGAGGAGGACCCAATCCCGGACAGCTATGTCTTTGAGGTGGGCTCCGCCGGGGCAGACCGCGAGCTCAAACGTCCGTCCGATTTTGAGCAGTTCATGGGCAGCACCGTGGAGGTCCGGCTCTACCAGCCCCTCGAGGGGCGCAAATCCTTCGTCGGGGAGCTGCGCGGCTACGACAAGGGCAGCGTCAGCATTCTGGACGGAAAACGTGAACGCAGCTTCAGCGCCGCGCAGATTGCGCAGGTGCGCTTGTATGTATCCATATAAAGTTGTTTCGAAGAACGGAGATTGGAAATGAACGCAGAGTTTTTTGACGCCATCGAGCTGATCGAAAAGGAAAAGGGCATCCCCCGGACGTACATGTACGACAAGATCAGGCAGGCGATGCTGACCGCCTTCCGCAAGGACTTCCCCGAGTGCGAGGACAATGTGGAGATCCTGCTCGACGAGGAGAAGAAGCGGATCGAAATGCATATCAACAAGACCGTCGTGGAGCAGGCGGAGGACCCCAGCCACGAGATCGTTCTGGAGGCGGCCAAGAAGATCAGCCGCCGGGCAAAGCTCGGAGAGACGCTGGCGGTCCCCGTGGATACGACGAAGTTCGGGCGCATCGCCGCGCAGTCGGCAAAGCAGGTCATCATCCAGGGCATCCGCGAGGCGGAGCGCGGCATCATCTACGAGGAGTTTACCTCCAAGGAGCATGAGATCCTGACGGGCGTGGTCTCCCACGTGGAGCCCAGAAACGGCAGCATCTCCATTCGCATTTCCTCCAACAGCGAGTTTACCGAGGCGATGCTCGCCCCCAATGAGCGCATCAAGACCGAGGAGCTGCGCGAGGGCGACCGGATCAAGGTCTATGTCGTGGAGGTGCGCAACTCCACGCGCGGCCCGCAGGTGCTCATCAGCCGGACGCATCCGGGCCTCGTCAAGCGTCTGTTCGAGCTGGAGGTGCCGGAGATCTTCGACGGCACGGTGGAGATCCGCTCCATCGCCCGCGAGGCCGGCAGCCGCACCAAGATGGCCGTCTGGTCCGCGGACCCCAACG
>Ga0079305_1002238_pt1 | contig 18058 bp, 14 predicted proteins | sample LMS_cellobiose_e_FD_79183 | JGI IMG/M metagenome (GOLD analysis project Ga0079305, IMG submission 79183) | Rumen-fistulated moose microbial communities from Alaska, USA - LMS_cellobiose_enrichment | ecosystem: Host-associated > Mammals > Digestive system > Stomach > Rumen fluid ... | reverse complement strand
ACTTTTACGCCCGCCGATGCCTGCACCGTCACGGATACGTCATCGGTCACGGGTTTGGCCTTGTACGTGATGCTGCGCGCGTCCTCTTTGACCTTGGTGACGATGTCGGCGCCATCCGTGATCTCCCACTTGATCTCGCCGTCATAGTCCTTCGGCTCGACCTCCGCTGTGATCGTAACGGTGACGTTGCTCTCATCGTCTTTGACATAAAGCGTATCATCGGTTTTTTTCAATGTGATCTTGGTCGCGTCCACCGCCTGAGCGAGGCCGGCCAGCGGCAGGAGCATCGCAAAGACGAGGATAATGGAAAAGATGTGACGTAAGGATCTCTTCATATCATACATCTCCTTAAATAAATTCCGTGGTTGATACCGGGCTGCGGACTTGTATATAGTATCATACCATAGATGTTTCGAAAATGCATCATATATTTTGTAGATTCTTCTCATTCTGCATACAAGAAATTGATTCGCTGCGCGAGCCTTCGGATCGAAGACGCGGCAAGGCGGCAATTGCATCCCGCGCCGGCATGTGGTATAATGCGTATCGTAATCTTCAATCAAGCTGCAGGAGGGGTTTTCATGGACAAAACCGCATTTTACCAGCTGAGCTACGGTCTCTATCTTCTTACCGCAAAAGCGGGGCAGCGGGAAAACGGCTGCATCGTCAACACCGTCATCCAGTGCGCCTCCGACCCCGCGCGTCTGTCCGTCTGCGTCATCAACAAAAATCTGACCTGTGATATGATCCGGGAGAGCGGACGCTTCAACGTCTCCGTTCTGCCCGAGACCACGCCCTTCGGTCTGTTCCGCCACTACGGGATGCAGTCCGGCCGCGACGTGGACAAATTCGCCGGAGACGATGCGACGCCGAAGCTGGAGCAGAACGGGATCCGCTATCTCCCCTTCTCCCCCGCGGTCTTCGCCTGCAGGGTGGTCTCCGCCGAGGATCTCGGCAGCCACACGCTCTTCATCGCGGAGGTGGAGGACGCGCTGCGGCTCAACGAGCTCCCGCCGGTCACCTATGCCTATTATCAGGCGAACATCAAGCCCAAGCCAGCGCCGGTCAAACCGAAAACCACGGTCTGGCGCTGCAAGGTTTGCGGCTATGTTTACGAGGGCGAGGAGCTCCCGCCGGATTTCGAGTGCCCCCTCTGCCATCACGGGCCGGAGGACTTCGAGAAGATCAGCGGGTAAACCCCGGAATACGGGAAAGAAGCGGGCACACAGCCCGCTTCTTCTTCATCCCTTATGGTTTTGGATCATCTCTTCGATCGCGCTGATGATCGCATCGGAATCGATCCCCGTTCGGCGGCTTGCCTCCGCAACGTCCGCTTTGGCGATCAGCAGCCGACCCAGCGGCGAGCGCAGGGCGCGGAAGCGTCCGTCGATCTTCACCGCCTCGTCGATCAGCCAGGGGTATGCCGCCAGGATGTCTTTCAGTCTGGTATCCTTTGCCAGCTTCATTGTGTACGTTCCTCAGATTTCGCCGCCCACGGCTCATAGGTTCCGAGTTCCAGAATGTCCGCAATCCGCTCGCAGGCATGGCCGTCGCCGTACGGGTTGCACGCATGGGACATTTTGTCGTATTCCGCCTTGTTCTCCAGAAGCTCCGTAAAGCTCCGGTAGATCGTCTCCTCGTCCGTTCCCACAAGGCGCAGGGTCCCCGCGTCCACGCCCTCCGGACGCTCCGTGGTGTCCCGCATGACCAGTACCGGAACGCCGTAGGACGGGCACTCCTCCTGGATCCCGCCCGAATCCGTCAGGCAGAGGAAACTGCGCGCCTCGAAATTGTGGCAGTCAAAGACGTCCAGCGGTTCGATGATATGGATCCGGTCGCAGCCGCCCAGCTCCTGCCGCGCAGCCTCCCGGACCGCGGGGTTCATGTGGATCGGGTAGACCGCTTTGCAGTCCGGATGCTCGTCCAGGACCCGGCGGATCGCGCGGAACATCCGGTGCATCGGCTCACCCAGATTCTCACGGCGGTGGGCGGTGATGAAAATCAGCCGGTCCGGGCCGACCCAGTCCAGCTCCGGATGGGTGTAGTCCGCCTTGACGGTATGCTGCATGGCGTCGATCACCGTGTTCCCGGTCACATAAATCGTCTCCGGATTCTTCCCTTCCCGGATCAGATGCTCTGCGGCGAGGGGCGTCGGCGCAAAATTGTACTGCGCCAGGATGCCGACAGCCTGGCGGTTGAATTCCTCCGGATACGGGCTGAAAATGTCATAGGTCCGCAGCCCCGCCTCCACATGGCCGACCGGGATCTGAAGATAAAAGCAGGCGAGCGCCGTCACAAAGGTCGTGGACGTGTCGCCGTGGACCAGGACCACGTCCGGCCGGACCTCTTCCAGCACGCTTTTGATCCCGTTCAGGATGCCGGTCGTGATGTCGAACAGGGTCTGGCGATCCTTCATGATGTTGAGATCGTAATCCGGGACCACGTCGAACGCGCTCAGGACCTGGTCCAGCATCTGCCGGTGCTGCGCGGTAACGCACACTATGACCTCAAGACCCGCACGTTTTTTGATCTCATTGACCAGCGGGCAGATCTTAATCGCCTCCGGCCGCGTTCCGAACACGGTCAGTATTCTTTTCTTCATACCCATCCCCGCTTTCAGGCAGCCGGTTTCCGTCCTGTTTCCCGAATGCGGATGCAAACAGGAGGCTGTCTTTCTTGAATTATAAAGAACCCTCTGCCGTTTGTAAAGGGTTAAATGCCATGGAAACGGCTGCGTGACCGCTGTCAGATCACGCAGCAATCTCCGGAGAGTTGAAAATCCGGTCAATCCGTGCTATTGTGTGATCGGAGCATATGTCAGCCAATATGAAATACGCTTTGTGGAGGCAGTCGCCATCATGAAGAAAACGCTTGTGATCCTTGCCGCGGGGATCGGTTCCCGCTACGGCGGCGGTGTAAAACAGCTCGCACCCGTCGGGCCGCACGGTGAGATCATCATCGATTACTCGATCCACGATGCGATCAAGGCCGGTTTCAATAAAATCATCTTCATTATCCGGCATGACATCGAGGCGGATTTCCGTGAGGTCATCGGAGATCGGATCGAGGCGCTGTGCGAATCGCTCGGCGTGGAGATCCATTTTGCCTTTCAGGAACTGAACGACATACCGATTCCGGTGCCGGAAGGCCGTACAAAGCCCTGGGGCACCGGTCATGCCGTGCTCTGCTGCAGGGATCTGATCCATGAGCCCTTCGCCGTCATCAATGCCGACGATTACTATGGCAAGGACGGCTTTGTAAAAGCCGCCGCTTTTCTCGAAAAGGGATCCTACGGCATGATCGCCTATGTCCTGAAGAACACGCTTTCCGATCATGGCGGCGTGACCCGCGGTCTCTGCAACGTGATTGGCGGCCGCCTGATCGGCATCGATGAGACGAAAAACATCATCCGAACGGCAAAGGGAATCCGGGCCGGGGATATGGCGCTGGCGCCGAGCACGCTTGTTTCCATGAACTTCTGGTGTCTCCCGGCGTCGTTTCTTCACGTTCTGCAGACCGGCTTCCCGAAGTTTCTGAAGCAAATGTCCGACCCGCTGAAGGACGAGTACCTGCTGCCGAACATCGTCGACGGGCTGCTGAAGGTCGGCGCCTCCCTCTCCGTCATCCCGACCAACGACACCTGGTTCGGCGTGACGTACAAGGAGGACAGAGCCACCGTCGTGGAGAGCTTCCGGAGGCTCTACGAGGAGGGCGTATATGCCGCGGAGCTGGATTCCGACCTGCGGAGCCAGGAAAAGGAACCCGTGCTGCTCAACGGCAAGACGATCCTTGTCACCGGTTCTCCCGGCTTCATCGGCGCGCATCTGGTGCTTCGGCTGCTCCAGGAGCTCTCGTCCGGGACGGTCATCAGTCTGGACAATATGAACGCTTACTATGACCCTTTGCTGAAGGAATGCCGCCTCCGGCGCATCGAGGAGGCCGCGGCAGCGTCACGGGCAAAGCACGTCTTCATCCGCGGCTCCATCGCGGACAAGGCGCTGGTTGAGGCGGTCTTCGCGGAATACAGGCCCGACGTGGTCGTCAACCTCGCCGCGCAGGACGGCGTCCGCTACAGCATGGATCATCCCGACGTGTGCATGGAATCCAACCTCATCGGCTTTTACAGTATTCTGGAGGCCTGCCGCCGCCATCCGGTCGAGCATCTGGTCTTTGCCTCCAGCAGCAGTGTCTGCGATGGCGGAAAAGGAGACGGCGGCTCGCGGGAAGATCAGCCCGTCTCCCTTGACGTGGCGACAAAAAAGAGCAACGAGCTGCTGGCGCACAGCTACTCGAAGCTTTACAACATTCCCGCCACAGGGCTTCGTCTGTTCTCGGTCTATGGCCCGGCCGGGCGCCCCGACATGTTCTATTACGCCGCGACGCGGCGGCTGGCGGAGGGCGGGACGATCCGGATCCACAACTACGGCGAAAGCCAGCGCGATTTCACCTACATCGACGACGTTGTGGAAAGCCTCATGCGCGTCATGCGCGGAGCGCCGAAGAAGAAAACGGGCAGCGACGGTCTTCCTCTGGCCCCCTACGCCGTCTACGACGTCGGCTGCGGGATGCCGGTGCGCCTGATGGATCTCATTTCCACGCTGCAGGAAGAACTGGTCCGCGTCGAACTGCTCCCGCCCGATTATGACTTTGCAGCGCACTGCGAGCTGGTTGCCATGCAGCCCGGCGATGTGGCGATCACCTACGCCGACGCGGACGCTCTGGAGGCCGATTACGGCTATAAGCCGAAAACCGGGATCCGGCAGGGTTTGCGGCAGTTTGCGGAATGGTATGCGAAAACCATGTGAAAAGCATGCTTCTGCCAGCGCATCCGGACCTGCGGAAATCGTCCGGCAAAGAAACAACGCCGTCCTGAACGTACCGGTTCAGGACGGCGTTTCGGTTTTTGATTGGGGTTTACGAAACGGCAACCGCCTCTTCGCTCTTCGCGATTGCCTCATTGTTGACCTCCTCCGGGGAGCGGTAGGTCGGGATGATGCCGCGGAGCAGCGCGATCAGTTCCTCCGGCGGCAGCTCGTCCTGCAGCGCCTGATCCAGCGTCTCCAGATGACCGCGGATGTCCTCTTCGCTGATGGTCTGCTGCTGTTCAACAAAAATCTTTTGATTGTTTGTTGCCGACAGCGTCTCGCTCTTCATCAGAAGCTCCTCATAGAGCTTTTCGCCGGGGCGCAGCCCTGTCTCGATAATGTCGATATCCTTATACGGTTCCAGGCCGGAGAGCCGGATCAGATTTTCCGCCAGCGTCAGGATCTTCACCTGCTCGCCCATATCCAGCACGTAGATCTGGTTCTGCTTCGCCATGGCGCCTGCCTCCAGCACGAGCTGCGCCGCCTCGGAGATCGTCATAAAATAGCGGATGATCCGCTTGTCCGTAATCGTAACCGGGCCGCCCTCTTCGATCTGCTTCTTGAACAACGGGACAACCGAACCGTTGGAGCCGAGCACATTGCCGAAACGGACCGAGCAGAATTCCGTCATACTGTCCTCGCGGCTCTGGAGAATCATCTCGCAGAAGCGTTTTGTGGCGCCCATGCAGTTGGTCGGGTTCACGGCTTTGTCCGTGGAGATCATGACAAACTTCTTAACGCCGTACTTTTCCGCTGCGCGCACCACATGATAGGTCCCGAAGATGTTGTTCTTGATGGCCTCGGCCGGACAGGCCTCCATCAACGGCACATGTTTGTGTGCCGCCGCGTGGAACACGAGGTCCGGGCGATATGTATCAAAGATCTCATAGATCCGCTCCTTATCCCGGATCGATGCGATCTCCACACGCAGATCGAGTTCAGAACCGAAATGGCGCTTCAGCTCCTGCTGAATGTCGTACGCGTTGTTCTCATAGATGTCCAGGACGATCAGCCGTCTGGGATTGCGCAGCGCCACCTGGCGGCACAGTTCGCTCCCGATGGAGCCGCCGCCGCCCGTCACCAGAACGACCTTATCCTCCAGGAATTCGCGCAGCGCCTCCGTATTCAGCTTGATGGGCTCGCGGCCCAGGAGGTCTTCCACCTGCACGTCCTTGACGTCGGACATGCCGAACTTTCCGCTTGCGGCGTCGATGATATACGGCAGCGTCCGCAGGCGGCAGCCGGTTTGACTGCAGATATTGAGGATCTCTTTCCGGGTCTCCCGGGACGCGGACGGAATCGCAAAGATAATATCCGTGATGTCATCGTTGCGAACCGCATACAGGATGGAGTCCCGCCCGCCGACGATGGGTATCCCCTCGAGATATTTGCCCCATTTTGTCTCGTTGTCATCAATCGCGCAGCAGACGCGGGCGGAGACATGCCGGTTGCTCAGGATCTCTCTGGCCAATGCGCGGCCCGCTTCCCCCGCGCCGATCAGCATGATGCGCTCGTCCGCTTCCGCGGCTTTTCTCCGGGGCAGGCTTTTCAGAAGCTCCCAAAAGCGCATCCCGCAGCGGAGCCCGACCAGCAGGATCTCTTCCATCACAAGCTGAATAAACTGTACGCTGCGCGGCAGCTTGGCATTCAGCGCATAGCGCAGCCCATCTGTCACGGCAAACGCGGCCAGCACAGCGATCACCATGAACGTGACGTCGCGGATGCTGACAAACCGCCAGACAAAGCGATACATGCGAAACAGCAGGAATATGATCAGCGTCAGGACAATATCCAGCGGCAGATAGCGCAGCCAGGCCTGAATGAACGGATGCGGCACCTGAGCCACACTGAAATCGAAGCGCGCCCACAGCGCCAAGCCCATTGCGATCGCCACGCACAGCGCGTCCATCAGCATGATGAACAGCGCTCTCAGATCAAATTTGTGGCGCATACGCTCCATCTCAAGACCCCCACATTTCAAGTATCGACCATTTTGATTCTGCAGATTGCGATCGAATTGTATCACGACTTCAGAATAGAGTCAATTATCGGCGGTTAGTTTCCATTACTTTCAGCATACAGCCGCCGCCGGGATCCGGGAACGGCTCCCGGCGGATGCTCGCGTCATCGTCCGGGCTTTTCGGCGGCAGCGCATCCGTTCCGCTCCCGAAAAACCCATTTTTTCGACAGCAGATAGTTGATCGGCGTCGTGAACAGGACATTGATCAGCGGCGCGAGATACGGCGAAATGCCGGCCTTCTTCCAGAGGTACAACAGGGCAGAATTCAAGAAAAGGCCTGTCAGCACATAGATGAAGCAGAAACGCAGCAACGCGCTGAGCCCGGCGTTTTTCCCGGACCTGAACACGAAAACCCGGTTCACGAAGAACGCCCATAACACGCCGGAGGCAAATCCCAGGAGATGGGCCGCCTGATCGCTCCACGATGGAAACCGCCCGCCGCGATCGAACAGAAACAGACTGAGCGCATAGACCGCATAGTACACGACGGTATTTGATACGCCCACCATGCAGAATCTGAGAAACTGGAGCAGCTTCCGATGCGCCGCCGGCGTATAGCGCGTTCCGAACAGGAACGTCATCAACGAATTCAAATGTTTTTCAAGCATGCCTTTTCCGCTTAACCCGTCGCGTTTCGCTCAAAAAACCGCAGGGAATAAAGACCTTCGCCGATCGTCTCCGTGCAGTGGTAGTTTCCATTGACATAGGCGGCGAACTCGTTTTCCGGATCGTCGATGGACAGCGGCAGATCTTCGCTGTTTACATACAGGATCATGTCCGGGGTCCGGCCTGATCGATCAAAATACGCTTTGAAAAGCGCCATGTCCTGAAAGCCGTAACGGTACATGTCGGGATCCCACACGGTCGGCGTGCAATACGTCGCGTCCGTCATCAGATAGCCCATCGGGAAAAGGTCGCAGATGAGGATGGATTCTGTCCCCTTTGTATTCTCGCGGATGAGTTCTTCCAGCCGCTCCACGGTTTTTCCCTTTTCTTCGGTGGTAAGCAGACCTTTATAGATGCCGGTTTCGACTTTGTACACGAGCTGCTTTGCCGGCGCCTCCCGGTAGATTTTTCCGTATGAGGTCTTGATCAGAGTGGCAGCCGTCAGGACCGCCAGACAAAGCGTCGGCAGCCAGAGGGTCCACGCGAAGCGCGATGCGGCATTTTCGCGCTCCTCGGCCGACGGCTCCATAGCCATAAGACTCAGGGGGATCTCAAGCAGCGCTCCGGCGGTCAGGATGTAGTAACGGTAATCGGCCGGGGAATGGGATGTGAAGGCCACAAGGATCCAGGCCAGAAAACAGGGGACCCAAAACGCCAGAAACATCATGAGCGCCTGCCGGCGCCGGCTCTTTTCCACCGCCGCCAGCAGCAGCGGGACGGCAAAGAACAGGACCAGCATGGGTTGATCACGGCCAGCCCCGCGCTTCAGCGCAATGGCCATCAGAACGATCCCCGCCCCGACGACAGAAATGGCGAGGCATTTCCGCCATATAAGCTTTTTGCCCCGGTGGATGAGAAGTGAGACCAGCATGGAAGCAGCAAGCAGGCAGAGAAACGCCACAAGCCACGGCTGCCCGCGCGATTTCATCACATTGAACGTCCTGGTCAATTGATCGGGAATGCTGAGCTTTCCGATCCGGAAATAGTTGCTCAGCTGAAGCAGCTGTCGGATCCCGGAGAAAACCTGTCCCCTGCCCGCAATCTCAAGCCCGACAACGGTAATCAGCGCAATCCCGAGGCCGCCGGCCAGATAAGGGAGCAGGCAGCGTTTCATACCGTTCCGTTTCAGGGAGATCAGCAGAAACAGCAGCGCAAAGAAAACGCAGTTCACAATCTCGGTAATGTGCGCCAATGCGCACAGCGCCATCAGTACGCCGGCCAGCGCAAAGCGAAGTCCGGGCTTCTTTTCCCGGTCCGTCACAAGCGGTTCCAATACCAGCGCGCCGGCGAGGGCCAGCAGATAAAGGGATATGTTGTTGTAGTTCAGTCCCTTAGTAAGCCCCATATCGCAGCAAAACAGGGCGAAGGAAAAGGTTCCCGCACGGATATCACCGAGCTGCCTGCGGAGAAGGCGCCAAATCCCGATGCAGATTGCGAGACGGAACAGAACCGCCGCGCACATGAAATACAGCGCAATGCCTTCCGTCCCGCCCGTAAGGAACAGATATGCGGCCACAAGAGGCGCGATGAGCAGAGAGGTCGACGGCGTCTGCGACCAGAGATCGGCAAACGGAACCGCGCCTTTTAATACAAGATACGGCTCCGCGATCCAGTATGACTCATCCGTTACATCCAGTCCCAAATGCGCCCGGTTCCATACCGCCGCAAACAAACCAACGCAAATCAAGACGCAGAATATGCGTGCAATGAGAAGCTTGTGGGAATTGCGCATTGGCTCTCCACCCCCCGATTTTTGAGAAAGGATTCCGTTCAGAATGCTGCCGGGTTCTTTTGAAGCGCATAGAAACAGACGCCGCACGGCGTCAGCCGGGTCGGGACGCTGTGTCCCATGATCCAGATGTTGGGACCGACATCCACCATCTCGGAGCAGGTCAGCTCCAGTCCCTCGGTTCCCGTAAGCAGCCTCCGGAGCGCAGCCGGAGAAAACTGGTAAACATACCCGAATCTGCAAAGCCGGAAAAACAGCTCCATTGCAGGGAATACAGCTCGTTCCACGGCGTGGAACCAGGGGGCGACGGTGGATTCCACGATGAGCAGTTTTCCGCCCGGCCTGAGCACACGGCGGCATTCATCAATCGCAGAACGGACCCTCCGGATCGTTTTTCGGTAAGTCGGCCCCGCCAGATGATGGATCACCGTCTGGAGAATCACCGCGTCATAGCACTCCGAATCTACAGCGGCAAGGTTTGTTGCATCGGCCTGGAAAAAGCGAATCTTCTTTTGATCCGCATACCGCTCCGCCATGCTGCGGTTAACAACGATGTCCGCGCAGTCCAGCTGTCGGAGCCGCCGGAAGTCATAATTGATCACGCCGCCGTTGCCCAGATCCAGTACGACGCCGTCCTCGGGAAGATACGGATTGAGCAGTGCGGCAGCGTTTTCATAGAATGTCCGCTGGATCGACATGATCTGATCCGCATAGATATCCGAGTGGGAATCAAACCATGTCTTTTCATCCGTTTGCAAAAAACCACCTCCAAAGACCGCAGGGGTTCAGGCGGAAGCGCCCGGTTTTTCCACGAGCGCGATCAGGGAAAGGCCGAAGGGAAATGTCTTTTTCTTTGAGATCCGCTTTTTCTCTCCGGAAAAGATCCGGTAAAGTATCCTGTTGAGCAGCGAATCCCGGAAATGATTCTCCAGCGAACTGTCCCGATCCGCGCGGATGCAGCGGGACACAAGGCGCACCGCGGCGGCCGCCGCAAACAGGATGCAGTTATAGTAACTGATATACGCAAGCTTGAATCCCGCGTTCAGCAGCAAAGCTTCCAGCTGCTTTTTGCAATAGCGCCGCTTGTGCATGCAATTCTCATCGTGGGATGACCAAAGCCACTGATACGCAGGAACCGTCACGATACAGTGCCCGCCGTCTCGAAGAAGCGCGTAAATGTTCGCCGCGGCAATGTCATCGCGGTCAATGTGTTCGAGAATATCAAGCGCGACGCCCAGATCGAACTGCTCTTCCGTCTCGATCGGGACAGAGAGGTCCAGCTTTTTCATCGTTCCGCCGAAGCGCTCCCGGCAATATGCCAGCGGCAAATCCGAAAAATCGACGCCGGTCACATCCCCATAGGGTTCCAGCGCTTTGATCATTGCGCCGCAGCCGCAGCCGAGATCAATCAGCTTTGGACGCCGCTTTTGAGAAAGCAGCGGCTCTGCCAGGGAGAGAACAATGTCCCGTTTGCCGCGAAACCACCAATGCCGCGTTTCGATCCGGAACATGCTGTCGTACATTTCGTTTTTCATGCTTTGTCATTCTCTCCTGCGGCAATTCCGGACATCGATTCCTCTGCCAGACAGCACTCCAGAATCACGTAATCCGGGCGGCGCTTGCTTTCAATAAAAATCTTGGAAAGATAGAGGCCTAGCACGCCGATCCCAAGAAGCTGCAGGCCCCCGAGCAGAAAAATCGAGCAGATCATCAGCGCGTATCCCTGTACCGCGATCCCGAAAAACAGCTTTTGGATCACAAAAAACAGAACCGCCAGCAGAGAGCCGGTAAAGCACAGCAGTCCAAGGGCGGACGCTGCCTGCAGCGGCGCCATTGAAAACGCCGTGATGCCGTCCATGGAGTATTTGACCAGCTTCCAGAACGACCATTTCGTTGTTCCCGCTGACCGCTCCACGTTGTTGTATTCCAAATACCGGACCCGGAATCCGGACCAGACAAACAGGCCTTTTGAAAAGCGGCTTTTCTCCTTCAGCGCCAGAATGGAATCCACCATTCTTCTGGACATCAGGCGGAAATCTCTCGCGCCGTCAACGATCTCCACCTCCGAGATGCGGTTGATCAGCTTGTAAAACAGCCGCGAAAACAGGGAACGAAGCAACGGCTCACCCTTGCGGGTCGTCCGCCGGGTGGCAACGCATTCACAGCCTTCTTCGGCATTCATCTCAGCGAACATCTTCGGAAGAAGCTCCGGCGGATCCTGAAGATCCGCGTCCATAATCACAACATAGTCTCCGATGCAGTGTTCCAGCCCCGCGAGCATCGCCGCTTCCTTCCCGAAATTGCGGGTAAAGGAAATATAATGGACATTGGGGTTTTCAAGGGACAGTGACCGGATGATCTGAAAGGTATCATCTCCGGAACCGTCGTCCACAAACAGGAACTCGAACCCGTCGATGGTTCCGTCCGAGAGAAGCGCGCCGACCACCGCGGACGTTTGCTCATAGAAGTCGGCGACATCGTCCGCCTCATTATAGCAGGGCACAATAATAGAAAGCATTCCGCATTTTTGCATGGATGTTCTCGCCTCCTCCGGAAAAATGTTTCGGCATTTGTGACAGCCCTCAGCTCATGACCGGTCAGTTTCGGGAGATCCGCATCCCGCTCACAGGCAGGTCCATCTCTGTATGGGACATGCCGCTGCGGCAGTCAAACACCGTTTTCGCTTGCCTCTGGTTTCCTCCGGTCCAGCGCGCGAAAGACAATCTGTTCGATCCCTTTCACCAGATACGTAAGAACAACGATCATTATCAGTGTGAGAACGATATTCAGCGGCAGGAAACGTGTGATCCCGAGCATGCTGAAGGGCCCCTTGATCACAAACAGGTGGACAAGATAGACCTCATAGCTGTACCGATCCGATATGCTCAGCGCTTTCCGCATCGCGCCGCGGAACTGTGTATGCCGGAAAAGCCTGTGAAAAAGCAGAAACAAAAACACGCCGAGAAACACATGATTGAACCTGGAGAACACAGAATAGCACAGTTTGAACAGGCCCGTCATGCTGATAGGAAGAACATAATCGCAGAGAATCTGAATGCCGTTGCCGATCACGGCCAGCAAGAGAAACACGGCGAAGATCGGTTTCTCGCTCAGATACTTCTTCGTATCATTTACGCCGAGCGTATAGCCAAGTGTATAGCAGATGATCCATGCCGGGTTATAATAGCCGGCGAATGCGCCGAATGTGATAAAGATCGCTGCGCTGGCGACGAGCGTATACCAAATCAGGGTTTTCCCATTCCCCGCGTATCGGGCTTGGAACGCCTGAAGCAAAGGGGTAAGCAGATAGCACATGAGGATCACAGGAACAAACCACAAATGGCCGCTGCCGTCCAGAGTTGCGTCGCAGATCAGGCCCCGCAGAAAGGCGTTCAAGCTGAACAGGTTTCGGGCAAATAGGAAATACACGATGCAAAACGGTATAAAAGCGATGTAATACGGAATCAGGATCTTTTTCAGGCGGCTGAGATAGAATCCTGTTACATTGCCGATTTCCTTTTTCCCATACAGAAAACCTGATATGCACAGGAAAACCTGGACGCCGACGTTGAACCAATACGCCAGTTCTATCTCAAGGACCTGGAAAAAATGGCATGTGATGATCAGCAGCAGTGCGATCAAACGCGCCATGCTGATCGAATCATCCCGCGACAGCGCGCCGGGCCGAGCCGGTGTAATGTCGGAATGCAAATTCTTCTGCTGCTCCACGGTGCGATCCCCCCTGTCAACTGTAAAGCCGGATACCCTAACGATTGCGCAGTCTTTTCAACAGCGGTTTGAGGATCGAAATCGTCACCGCTCCATAACCCGCAAATGAAATCACCACAATAATCAGAAAACGCAGTACGGCATGCAGTCCCGTCAGCCACTGCCTGCCGGCGAGGGTCACGACGACACAGATCGCGGCGCCGATGATCCACCGCGGCAGATACCTTGCGGCCAGACGGAGCTTCAGGCCGCCGTGATATCGCTTTGAGGAAATGACATTGAGCACTGCGCAGGCGAGGATCGAGAAACTCGTTGCGACCGTGACGCCCAGAACGCCCCAAAAACGGCTCAGCAGGATGCTCAGAACAATATTGATGCCGATCGAGACAGAGCTGTTGATCATGGGCCGCTTGGAGTCCCCGTAACCGTACTGATAGCGGCTGAACAATTCTCTGATTACGACGGGGACGAACATCATCGCGTAGCCGATCAGCGCATACGAGCAATTGGCAACCGCGGTCTGGTCAAACCTGCCCCTGCCGAACACGACTGTGACGATGTCCTCCGTATTGAGGATGGTCAGAATGCTCACGGGCAGCAGGAGCGTGACCATCTGAATGCATGATGAGACGGTAAGCCCGGCCGCCGCATCGTCCTCCCCTTTGACGATATGCTGGGTCACATAAGTAAAGATAACGCTGCAAAGGCTGCCCACAAGCGTGGTAATGAAATTGGAAAGCACCGCGGCATAAGACATGGCGGTCACAACGCCGTCGCCGAGGCCGGACACAATGATTTTGTCCACCTGCTGATTGACAAACACCAGGGAATAGCCCAAAATCAGCGGCCCCATCATGCGGAGCAGCTGTTTGACATCTTCGCTGAGAAACGGTTTTCCCGAGGGTTGGATCGACCAGTATTTCCGCGAAAGCAGCGCAAGAAACAGCAGATTGAACGCAGCGTAGGCAATAAAGGCAACGATCAGCGTATCCGCGCCGAAGGTCTGGCCGATCACAAAAACCAGCACGATGACGATCACGCTGTGGTTAAAGCCGATCAGCTCTCCCGGCACGAAGCTTTTATTTGCCTTCAGCAGAGAGTTGAACAGCGCCATTTCGGTCACAAGGATAAAAACCGGCGTCAGAATCCGAATATACTTCGCCAATTGGGCCGAAGTCTCCGGGGAGTAGGACGGAGCCAGGATTTTTGCCACCAATGGCGAAGCAGCAAACACGACGGCGGAGACCGCCGCCGTTATAAGGAAGAAGACTTTAATACAGTCGGAAACAAAGCGTTTCGTATCATTTTCCCGCGTGTTGCTCACGGCGAGATACGTCGGGATAAACGCTGTGGAGAGCGCCTGCACCAGCAGATAATCCAGGTTTGTGATCAGGCCTTCGGAAATGGAGATCAGATCTGTCTGGATCGTGGCGCCAAAGTATTTCGCCGTGATCATCTGCTTGACAAACCCCAGCGCCTTGGACAAAAGCACGATTCCGCTGACGGACAACATGGATTTCAGTATGCTGTTTTTTTTCATGTTATGTTTCATCCCGTTGTCAGTTCACAATGAAAAACCGTTTGCTGCTGATCGCATGCCGAACAGGCCGCAGAATCATTCTGCGCAGGAATCGCTCTTGCAGAAATACGGAACCAGGCAGGCAAACAGCAGGCCATGGGTCAGAAGGACCGTGAAAAAACTGCTGCTGATAAGAGAAAAGCCAAACGTGATTGCAAACGCCTGCGACGCCACGGGCGGTACGCGCCTGGTCGATCCATCCAGAACTCTCAATACAAGCGCCATCAAAAGCGGCATGACAATCACGCCGATCACGCCCAGATTTGCATAGGCATCGGAGAACAAGCCGTTGTTCGCGTGCATGCTGCTGTTGAAATACGCCTGTCCGATCGTGTCAGCCAGGCCCATTTTATATGGGGATGGGAAGAACCTTCCAAGGAAGGAAGATCGGAAATAATCAAATCCATGGCTGGTGAAGTATTCAAAATACATATAGTTCAGCAGAGAAGGTGTGAACATCATCCGTCTGATGGTGAGGCTCGATAACAGGATCGTCCCCAACAGCGGCTTTTCCAGCAGGCTGGCAATTGAGACCCCGGAAAGCCCAACGGGAATGAAACGGATGAACGATCGTCCATGCCTTAAAAGAAAATACAGTCCGATGCAAAGAATGATAGAGAAAAGCACCAGTCTTGAAGCATCGATAAAGAACGCGATCAACTGACACAAAAGCATAAGCACAAACAAAAGTCTCTGCTTTTTGTGAAGGAAATAAATCGCCAGAAAAGGGGCTGTGGTTCTGCTCCAGGAATGGAGATAGCCCAGGATCCTCGGGATGGAATACGTTTTCGCTTCCTCCCGCGTTTCATATACACTGCCCAGATCCAATTGCAGATGAAAATTGGAATACCTCGCCCAGATGAACACTTCGTTGCACAGCAGCACCGCCACAATCAACAGCAAAATGTACCGTTTCAGCCGGTACCCCCGCCCTGCGTCTTTGATTTCAAGCGGAGGGATCAAAGTGACGCTGATCACCAAAATGCTGTAGTACAAGAGGAAATGCAGGATAAACGGCGCATCCATATATGCGTACAGCACAATCGTGGGGAGGTAAGAAAAGCACAGGAGGATAAATGTAATCTTATATGAAACGTATTCCTTGTCTCTCCAGTTGGTAACGGCAAATATCATTGCTGCAAGCATCAGCCAGGAAAGCACATATCTGAAAACAGAGAAATCATTCTGAAACCCATAGTATGCGAACGCCGGCTGAATCATTGTGCAGTACAGGATATCCAGCAGGATTCTCAGCACGATGATCCAAAACGGCAAGCGCATATTATCCGGTAAAATGTGTTGGATTCTTGTCCTCATATGCATATACAATGACCCTCGCCGGGCTGGCACTGTCATCCAAACTTCCCTTCACAGGACCCTGCGCCTCCTCATAGAACACGCGGACTGCCGGTTCAGATGTGATACGCGTCTGCTCCCGTGATGATATTCTGGCAGTCCAGAACAATCTTGCCTGAAAGTTTTTCCGCGTTCTCTTTGATCTCGTTGTGTTTGACCATGATCACCACGAGATCCACCGCATCCAGGAACGCATCCAGATCGTGATACTGATTTGCTGTGACATCCTTTTGGATAAACGGATCGTACACCTTCAGTCCGGCGGCGAGATGCCGCGCCTGGCTCTCCAGAAGCTGCAGCGTCGGACTTTCGCGCATATCGTCGACATTCTCCTTGTAGGTCAGTCCGTACAGGCCGACGCGGGAAATATCCGTCAGGCCTCTCTCTTTCATGATTTCATAGATACGGTTCAGGACGAAGTCCGGCATGCTGTCATTGACACGCATCGCTTCCCCGATCACCTTTGTCAGGGCCGGATAATCGCCCACCAGAAACCAGGGATCCACGGAGATGCAATGGCCGCCGACGCCCGGACCCGGCTGCAGAATGTTGACGCGGGGATGCATATTGCAGATGCGGATGACCTCATAGACGTCCATGTTGTCGTGACGGCAGATCTTTGCCAGCTCGTTCGCAAAGGCAATGTTCACCGCGCGGAATGTGTTTTCCACGACCTTGGTCATCTCTGCCGTTTTGATATCCGTCGTCACGATTTCGCCCTGGCAGAAGGAAGCATACAAAGCCTTGACCTTTTCGCCGATGGCCGGGTCGTCCGCGCCGATGGTGCGGTTGTTGTGCAGCAGCTCGTAGACCATGTTGCCGGGGATGATGCGCTCGGGCGCATGCGCGAGATGGATGTCTTTTCCGATGGCAAACCCGTTCGCTTCGATCACGGGGCGGACGCTCTTTTCGATCGTTCCGGGAGAAACGGTGGATTCGATCACGACCGTCGCGCCCTTCGGGCATACGTTCATGACCTCGCGAACCGCCGCGATCACATAGCAGGCATCCACTTTCTTGCTGAACTTGTCATATGGAGTCGGGACGGAAACAATATAGGTGTCGGCGCATTGGTATTCCGTTGTGAACTTCACACCGGCTTTCAGAGCGTCCTGAAACAGCGTATCCAGACCTTCTTCCTTGAAGGTCGTTTTTCCCGCGTTCAGCGTGGCGACCAGTTCTTTATTGTAGTCCGTTCCGACGACTTCCACGCCGTGCGTGGACATCATCAGCGCGGTAGGAAGCCCGATATAGCCAAGTCCGATAACGTTTACCATGTTGCTCTCCTTCTGTTATCCCATCGTCTTTTCGATCGCTTCATATACCTGAAACAGCCCCTTCGCCGTGGCCGCCCAGTTGTATTTCTCTTTCACGGCCGCGTTGCCTCTGCGGCCCATCTGTTTTGCTTCCTCCGGATGGTCAAGAATCCATCGGATCGCGCCGGATATCTCTTCGATGTTGTGCGGATTGACGCAGATCCCGCAGTGCTCGGCATCGATGACTTCCTTCCAAAGGTCAAAATCCGTACAGATCAAAGGCAGTCCGTTCAGCATGTATTCGAAGAACTTGGTGTTCGACAGATTGCCCACCGTGCCCTTGCACTGGGGGATATAGTCCAGCAGGCACATCCCGGCCACCGATTTGGAATACATCTTCTCCGGGAGTTCATTTTGCCCGATGCGTCCGACAAAATCGACCGACTTCCATTCCGGCATTGCCTGAAGACGATCCCCGTACGGTCCGCTCAGGTTCCCCGCAAGCAGATATCGCGCTCCGGGTACGGTTGAAATCGCTCTGATGACATTTTCATGCAGCCACTGGGCGCTGATGCCGCCCGCATAGCAGAAATAGCGCGGTCCGTCTGCCGGTACATTCTGCGCGCCGTTCGGCTGCCACTCCGGGAAGTTGAAAACCAACGCATTGTTTGGAACCCAGTTTTCAATCCGCTCTTTCGTCCAGTGATAGCACGCGATATATCCGTCCAGGCGCTTGCAAATATACCTTTCAAAAACGGTATATACCGCGGACGCTGCACCGCGCAGCGGTTTCGGGATCCATGCTTTGGCCAGCATTGTGGATTTGTAATCCTCGTGCGAATCGAAAACGACCTTTTT
>Ga0079305_1002237_pt1 | contig 18061 bp, 14 predicted proteins | sample LMS_cellobiose_e_FD_79183 | JGI IMG/M metagenome (GOLD analysis project Ga0079305, IMG submission 79183) | Rumen-fistulated moose microbial communities from Alaska, USA - LMS_cellobiose_enrichment | ecosystem: Host-associated > Mammals > Digestive system > Stomach > Rumen fluid ... | reverse complement strand
CGTCGTTCCGTATGACGCGGTGTTCGCGCTGATCAAACGGCTTGACGATCTGATCGACAAAGATATATCACCCGAAGTGAACGAAGAGGCGATGACGGTTTTGAAAGCCGTTACCGCCTCTTTAGTTTATCCCGCAAAGGAAGGAGGCGGTGTGCTATTGCCACAACAGGATTATGGCCGGTCAAAAACCGACTGAAGGAAGTGATAGAGTACGCGGAAAACCCAGACAAAACGACGGCGCAGGAATATCTCGATACTGTCAGAAAAACGGGATTGTAAACTACCGTTTCTTCGTGGACGACGGTATATCGGGTACGACCTTCGACAGACCGGGATTTCAGAAAATGGAGGAGATGATAGAAAACGGCGAGATCGGCACGGTCATCGTAAAAGACCTGTCCCGTTTCGGACGCGACCATATTTACTCCGGTTATTATCCGCAGATCAAGTATCCGTCGCTGGGTGTAAACTTCATCGCACTTCAGGAGAACATCGACGTGGAGAAGGACGTCGGAACCGAGATGATGCCGGTGCATAATATTTTCAACGAGTGGTATGCGCGGCAGACCTCCAAGAAGATACGCGCCGTCTGGCAGAATAAGCGGGATCGCGGAGAGCGCGTATCGGCATCTGTTCCGTTCGGGTACAAGAAAGCAAAAAAAGATCCGCAGTGGTATATCGACGAGCCCGCCGCCGAAACTGTACGGTATATCTTCAAACTCGCCATGGAGGGACTCGGTCCGATGAAGATCGCAAACCGGCTGAGAGAGGAAAAGATCATCACACCGACGGAATACTATTGTTCTATTGAGAGGAAAGCGTCGAATCCACGTCCGGTCGATCCGTATGATTGGAAACAGACCACAGTAAAACACATTTTGGATAACCGTCAATATACCGGTTGTGCCGTGAACGGGAAAAGCAGCATCGTAAGTTACAAAGTGCACAAAAGCATCGAATATGACGAGTCTGAGTGGCAGATTATCCCTAATACTCAGAAACCGATCATTGATGAGGAAACCTTCAACATCGTGCATCAGATGCGGCAGGGACGGCGTCGCAATACGGCGACAGGAAGATCAAGTATGTTTTCGGGATTGGTATTCTGCGGTGATTGTGGGGCGAAGATGTACTACTGCGCTTCAAAGAGCATAAAGGAAAATCAGGATTTCTTCCGTTGCTCCGCCTACAAGGAGAATCGTGGGACTTGTTCGATCCACTTTATCCGCAACGTGGTGCTGGAAGAATTGGCTCTGGAAACGATCAAAAGCGTGGCAAAGTATATTTCAGAGTACGAGCCGGTGTTTCTGTATCTCTATGCAAAAAACCACAAGCTCGCAGCCGCGAAGGAAATGAGGAACGCAAAGCTGAAGTTGGAACAGGCGAAGAAACGCGTCGGCGAACTGGACAAGCTGATCAAATCCGTTTTCGAGCAGCACATTCTTGGAACTTTATCTGAAGAGAGTTACAGAACGATGATAGCTGATTATGAAAAGGAACAGCGTGAGGTAAAACAGTTCATCCTCGAATCCGAAACCGAGGTGCAGACCGCCAAACAGGAGACCGCCGATCTAAAGGACTTTCTTGTTGCGATCCGAAAGTGTACCGACATCACCGAACTGACGCCGACGCTCGTAAACACGCTGATAAAGAAAATCGAGGTGTTCAACAGCGTTGTCGGTCCGAATGGAAAGAAGCACGTTCCGATCACGATCCACTTCCGTGCCGCCGGGATCATCACCGTACCCGACGAAAAGGAGATCGTCGCCGTTATGGAAGAGATACGCAACAACCCCTCCAATGCGGCGTAAACCCGCACCGCAAAAGGAAAAACGGTGTAACCCAATCGGATTACACCGTCCCCCTTTTGCAACTGTCCTTTAGAACACGTCTCAAACCTTCTGCTTTTTTTGGTATAAAGTTTTTGGGAAGTCCCGAAACCTTTTTTCAAAAAAGGTTTCGGGCAGAGCGGAGCCCTGCGTCTCACACCGTTCTGCGTTTGAGGTTATACATGGCGGCGTCGGCTTTTTTCATAACGTCGGCGACCGTTCTGTCGACGCCCGGATCGAAAACGCCCATTCCTCCGGCGATGGAAGCTCTTCCCTCGGTGACGGTCTCAATCATTTCCGCCTTTCTGACGCGTTCGTGGAAATCCTTCAGGAGCTCGTCCCTTCTGTCGTAATCAATCCCCCGGAGCACCGCGGTAAATTCGTCTCCGCCGATCCTGTATACGGGGCTGTGAGCGTACACGTCGCAAAGGATGCGGCAGCAGTTCTTAATGTACACGTCGCCCATCTCGTGACCCTGAGTGTCGTTCACGGTTTTCAGTCCGTTCACGTCGCACATGACAATGGCGAAGCTGATATCGGCTCCCGCCGCGATCTCACCCGTGAGCTCGGCGACCTTGTCGGTATACGCCGTTACGTTCTTGACGTGAGTCAGCGAGTCGGTGTTCGCCAGACGGATAGCGTCGGCGAGCTTCTTTTTCAGCTTTTCGGTGCGTTCTCTCATGCATGACAAAACAAGCCCGGCGATCATGGCGCCTGAAAACTGTCTGCCAACGCATTTATCCGCGCCCGCTCTGATACACTCGACGAATCTTTCGCCTTCATTTTCGCACACGGCAATGATCGGAACGGAAACGGCGTCGGCAAACATCGCGGTATGAAGTTTTTTTATCGTCTCCGGCGCCGACGTCTTCGACACGGCGGCGTCTATCACAACGGCGTCGAAAGCGCCTCCCTGCATAAGCGCGGTCAGCGCCGCTTCTCCCGGTGCGCTCTCCGTGACCTCGGCGCCGCTTCCCTTGAGGATCTCGCGGTACGCCCTGCGTATCGGTACGCTGTCGGAAACGAGCAGTACGCTCATGCCGATAAGCGCGCCGACGGACGCCTTCTCGTCTTTGCGGTACGGATTCACGATCTCCGCAAACTTTTTCCGTTCCTCGGCGATGATGTTCGCGGCTTTTTCGGCGGCGTCGAGAAGTCTCGCCTCGGTATCGTCGGCGACGAAAACGTAATAAACGTCGCCGTACGCCGCGCTGTGCACGAGGTGACCGTAATCGCTGACCCATCTGATCTCGCCGTCCTTGCGTATTATCCGGTATCTCACGAAATCAAACGCGTCGGAATTCTTTTCTATCTGCTTTTCTATCTCGCGCTCGACGCGTTCAAGATCGTCCGGATGAACTATTCCTCTGAAGGATCCGGACGTATACTCGATGAAGTCCTCGCCGGAATCGCACCCGAGGTACTCCACCATCTTTTTGTTGAAAAAGACAAGCCTTTCATCGCCGTCGGCTTTATACATGAACATCCCGCCCGGCATGTAGTCGGCGAGCTTTTCAAGGAGCGTCAGCGCTTTGTCGTCGGCAAAAAAATCTGTTTTCGATCTTTCTTCTTTCATTTTTCAGGTCTCCGTTCAGAATGCTACTCGTACGAAAGCCCTTTTTTCTGACCAAGCATTCTCTGTTTGATATTACTGCTATAAGTATACCATATTTTTTCCGATATCTCAACTCATCCCGTTTTTTTTTATTAAAGAAGGCGAAAATTCATTGACACGCGCTTTTTTATAAATTATAATTATTTCATCCGTGCGGCAGCGCGGCGAACCGGTATTGCGCAAAGTGCGCATTTTATAAAGATTAAGGAGCAAAAATCAATGAAAACCAAAGCCGACAAAACGACAAAGCTCGTAATACGTATGGCGATAGGCTTGGCTGTGATGATCACGTCCGGGCTTATCGGCGTCTTTTCCGGAGCGTTCACCGACGTGGGAGACGCTATAAGGACGATAACGATCGACGGAAGGAGCCTTCTCAAGCTCTTCATAATGGCGTCGTTCCTCGTGGCTCTCAGCGCCGTGATCCAGATGGTGTTCCACCTGCTTCCGGTAAAAGCGAACCGCGCGAAAACGATGATCACCGTGCTCTCGAGCCTTCTCAAATACGCGTTCGTGCTCATAGGCGTCTGCTGGGGGCTTTCGATCCTCGGCGTGAACGTCTCCACCATATTCGCAAGCGTCGGAGTCCTCGCTCTGATAATCGGCTTCGGAGCGGAAAGCCTCGTTTCCGACCTCGTTACAGGCGCCTTCATCCTGTTTGAGAATCAATACAACGTAGGCGACATAGTGGAGCTGGACGGCTACCGCGGCACCGTTGATTTCATCGGCATCCGCACCACCGGCATACGCGACGCCGGAGACAACGTAAAGATAATAAACAACTCCGATATCAAAAACATCGTCAACCGTTCGGAAAGAGGTTCCGTCGCCGTCACCACCGTCGGCATATCCTACGCCCTCGATCTCGAAGAGGTCGAAAAGCAGATACCCGGTATCCTCGAAGACATAAAGGCGAGCAACCCCGACATATTCATCGGTAACGTCAGTTATCTCGGCGTCGACGAGCTCGCCGATTCGTCCGTGGTCATGAAATTCATCGCCAACGTCGACGAAAGCAATATTTTCAAGGGCAGACGTCTTCTCAACCGCGAGCTCAAGGTAAGATTCGACAGAGCGGGTATTGAGATCGCGTATCCGCAGATGGACGTTCACATGAGATAAGGGTGCGCCATGACCGACGAATTCAACACAAGAACAAACGGCGGCGGGCGCCGTCAGGATGAATTCGGCTTTCCGCAGACCGAATACGTCCGCACCGGCACCGAATCGGCTCATCCCGGGACGGAAATATCCGACGCAAAGACGTCGGACGAATACCTGACGTTCCATTCCGAGGAAACGGCTCACGCCAAAAAGAAAAGAAAGAGAAGCGGCGTTATAGGCAGGATCGGATCGCTGACCATGGCGGTCGTGGCGGTGCTCGCGGTAACGCAGTCGCCGCTTCTGGGATTTTCCTCTCATGAAAGCTCGTCCTCGTCCTCGTTTTCCGAAAACGCATGGCAGATCGTCAGCGAGACCATGGAAAGGTCGTACTCCCTGATAAAGCAGGACAGATATTACGATCTTGCCGCCTATCTCGATGAAAGAAAGGAAGCTCTCGTATCCGTCGGCGACGAGGTATCGTTCGACAGATTCGTATATACCGGCAGTTCCGTCGCGGAGATCTGGGATTTCCACGACGATTACCTTATGACCGCCGAATTCGGAATAGAATACAGCTATACGCCGTTCGACGACAGCGAGGAACGCGGAGAACCGCTGCTGCAGGTCAGGTTTACGGCGGCGGACAGCTTCCGCGAAAACAGCCACGGATACGTGCGGAGCGTGTATTACTCGGACGGACAGATATCCGTCCTTCGCGGAAGCTTCGTCGGGCTCTCCTCGGACAACGCCGTTTACGAAAGCTTCAAACTGCTGTTTTCGGACAGATCGATAGATCCGTTCCATCACGCTCAGGGTGCGGTCAAAAACGGATACTTTACCGGCGAGGTAAAGCTGTTCCAGCATCCCTTCGATCCCGTCCGGATCTCCGGCGCCGAAAGGACGCTCTCGGATACGACGGCGAAAGCGGCGGGCTTTATAGACCTGAACACGGAGGGAAAGATAGACCTGAACTCCGTTCCGTATATATCGTCGGATGAGCTCAGCCGCGAGGAGGCTTTCGATAACCCCGGATGCAAATACTATCTTGACAAAACGCGCCCGCTCGATGTGCGCGTAGTGATAAAGCTGGAGCCTTTGTCTTCCTCCGACACGTCGAAGTATTACGTCGAATACTCCGTGTATTCCGGAAACGTTACTTACGAGCTGTTCCCGCTGACGTATATGCTCAGTGATATAGATATCTCGTATCGGGAAGACTTTGATCATCACGACTGGTAATACCGTGCGGCGGCAAAAGCCGTCCGGAACAGGGACTTTCGGTCTCTGTTCCGGACGGCTTCTTATTTATGAGTTTATGAGCTCCGCAAAAACTGGCGCGACGCGCGGCGTTTATTCCGGTATATGCGCGTTTGAGGTCACCGGAACCTCTTCCACTCTGCCGTTTCCCGGAAAGGACCGTGCAAATTCAAGCGTCGCTTCAAACGAACCGCGTCTGTACCAGAGAAACTCCGAGTCGTGTGAAACTCTTATGACGCCGTCGTTCCTGACCGTTCCGCCGTCGTGATCGAAGCCGCCTCCGATCCATATCCCGAGCGTGCCCCTGAGAACGTATTCTCCTTCCGCCTGTATGAACAGATTTCCTCTCTCGAGCTCGTGGATGCCGCCCGCTTCGACAACGAAAGATCCGTAATTGTGCACGTCCTTCATGCCTCCGCTGAGGAATCCGCCGTTTTCCACAATAAACGTGCCGTAATTGTTCTCGTTTGCCATCCCGGTCTCCCAGCTGCCGTAAAGGCGCACCGTGCCGTCGTTCCGGAAAGAAAAGCTGTCCCCGGACACGTGACACCCGCGCCGTACCAAAACGGTCTCTCCCGCGGACACACGGATCTCCGAGCCTGACGCGATACGGATCAGATGGACCTCCGGGTCGCCGAGCGCGCGCCTGAAGGAATCCGTATCCGTGACGAGCGTATCCACGTATACTATCTCGTATTTTACGCCTTCCGTTGAAATCCCGGCGTCCTCAAGCGTATATCTGTCGGTTATCAGCCTTTTGAACGAAGGGAGCTCGCCAAGCTCGTCAAACCCGTCCTTTATACTCGTTTCCGTTATATAAAGCGTTTCGAGAGACGTCATGTTCTTTATGCCCTTGAGTGAAAGAGCGTACTGATCGGGGTCTGCGTCCGGCTTTGAGTGCTGATAGGAAAGATCGAGGATCCTGAGCTTTTTCAGTCCCGTCAGAGGCTCTATATCTTCAACGCACATACCTGCGAGCGCAAGTTCCTCGAGATTTACAAGCTCCGCGAATTCCGAAATATCGCCGAGCGTGCCTTTGTCCGTTATCTCGTCCGACGACGGAAGATAAAGCCTGCCGTGCATGTCGTTCGTCGACCCGGAGGTTATGAAAGCTCCGCGTTCCTCGAGTTTTTCGTAAAGCGTGTCTCCGTACAGATAAACCGTTCTCACGGATCCGACGCTTCCCGATATACCTAACTTTCCGAGAGTCGAGTCGGGATCGATCGTTTTGCCGGAGAAATAACGTAGGATCGCAAAAAGCGCGATGAGGACCGCGGCGAGCGCAAGCAGGACGGCAAGGATCGCCGAGGTCCTTTTCGCGGCGTTTTTCTGTTTTTTCGTAACGCTCATCGAGGATATCACCGGGGATTTTCCCACGGCGTTTATAAACTCCTCTTCCGATCCGTATTTCGAGCGGAAGACCGCCTGATTCGATCCGAGCAGCAGCTGCATCCCGTCGGTTATCCCGGTATCTTCAAGAAATACCGGGATAACGCCGCATTCCGCGCCTGCCGCCGCGGCTGCCCTTTCCGGCACCGCGGAGTTTTTTCCGAAGAACAGGATGCACGCGGACGCTTTTTCAAGCACCCTCTTATCCTTTTTTTCAAAGGAGGACGAGGCGTATACGCGGCATTTCCCTTCTATCCCTTCAAGCACTCTTTCCGCATCCGCTCTGTCGTCTTCGTCAAAAGCCGCAAATAATATCGGCTCTCTGTTTCCGCTGTAGGAATCATTCGCTTTCATTTTCTTATCGTTACCTCGACGCCCGCTTTCACGAGCTCTTCCGAGCGGTCGCGCATACCGTAGCTGATGATCACCTGTCTAAGGCTTTCCGCTTCACACAGCACCGAAAGATCGGCGTTCCCCTGAAGATCGAGTATTTTCAGAACCTTCAGCTCACGAAGCGACTTCAAAGGAGAAAGATCGTCAAGCGTATTGCCCGAGAGATCGAGATACTCGAGCTTTTCGAATCTTTCTATTCCCGAAAGATCGGAAATGCTCTCGCATATGAGCGCGAGGTGAGTTATCTTCCCGGGATTTCCGATATGCGAAAGATCGCTGAAAAAGCCGCGCTCCAGGCGCCCGTCCCCTATGAAAAATCCGTTTTCATCGTGAATGACGGCAGTCGCGTCCGAAACGAGACTGTTCCCCGCAAGATAGACAGCCGCCGTATCGAGTCCGCGCAAGGACGCTTCGAGAACGAGCCTGTTTCCGAATTCCGTGACCGTCGCCTCGCCCGCTCCCGGAATTTCCGCGACGGTCCGGGAAACGATCGGCTCTCCGCCGATCCATCCCCTGACGGCGCCGACTGCGGCAAGCAGCATGGCGCAGATCGCAATAAGCAAAACAGCGGAGACCGCCGCCCAAACGTTCACTTTTCCTCCGCGGCGCCGGCGCGGCCCGACGTTATCCGCATTTTCTCCGAAATAAGACCTGTCGAGCTTTCCGCGTATCCCGTCCGCCGCGGCGGCGGCGTTCGTATACTCTATCCGCGGCACGACTGAAAGCTGCATCGCGACGTCCGCGGGAGGCTCCGCGCCGTCGAGCTTAACGCATATCATGGGCTTTTTCCGCGCCACCGCGTAGTTTATCTCCCTGACGCAGTTCTGGGACGATACCGCGTTCCCGGAAAGGAATATCAGCACCGTGCCCGAATCTCTCAGCTTTTCCGCTACCTTTTTCGGCCAGTCCTCTCCCGCCTCGATAGAATCGTCGAACCAAAACCTGACGCGGGCGTCTTTCAGCGCTTCCAGGACCGGCATGACCAGCCCTTCGTCTCTGTGAGAATAGCTGATGAAAAGATAGTTGCTTTTTACGTTCTCATCCATACGCCTGTCTCCAAAAAAAAGACGCGGTGGTTTTGTCAGGACACACCGCGGTTTTTGTCAGCTCAAAGAAAGTCTGTTTTTCAGCATCCTGTAATTCAGGAAATAGAACAGGAAGAAGCACGCCGCCTCAAAGATCAGGAAAATCAGCATATATATCGTCATTTGATTCATTACCGAGGATTGGATCTCTTCCGCCGCCGCGACCGGATCGACGGTCATATCCACGGTCGAATATACGTCCATTGACGTAAGATACGCAAATCCGATGATCTGAGTCACCGTGTTCTTGATGGCGCTTATGCCGTACCAGATACCGATAGCCGCGAGCACGCTGTGCTTTTTCGCCGCCGCATGTCCGACGGTAAGGGAGAAGTGCATCAGCGCGAGCCCCCCGAAAAGCGAAGCGGCGCAGGTAAACAGTACCAGGATCACAAGGGGTATGTATCTCGGGAACAGATACGCCGCGGCGTTCGAGGCTATCTTCGAAAAGGTGCTCCAGCCGTCAGGAACGCATACGATGAACGCGAGAGCCGATATGATCTGAACTATCACCGAGGCGAGAACTATCACGAACGCCGAAAGCGTTTTCGACCACAAAAGCGTGCCGCGCTTCACCGGCAGGGTGAACGTAAGATATCCTTCGTCGGAGAAGAAGTGCGTATAGTACCGCCTCAGGCAGAGTATCGTCACCGCGGCGGAAAACGCGGATACGACGAGAAGGCAGAAGAATATCAGCACGCCGGTCGTCATCCGGAGGATGAAGAACATGTCGGAAACGTCGTCGCCGTATACACGGGTCATAAGCCCCGCGACGACTGCCATGAGTATGACCGCCGGGACGAGTACCGCTACGATCCTGCCGACGGACTTCATGTCGTACTTAAATACCTTGCGGAACATATCTGAACACCTCCCGGAAAATATCGTCGAGGGTCCTTCCCTCTTTTTCTCTGACGGCATCTGCGTTGCCGCTCGCCACGATCTGACCGCCGAAGCCCATGAAGACGAATTCATCGAGGATCGTTTCCACGTCCCTGATCAGATGCGTCGTTATTATTATCGAGGAATCGGGGCTGTAATTCTGAAGGATGGTGCGCAGGATGTAATCCCGGCTGGCGGGGTCGACTCCGGCGATGGGCTCGTCCAGCAGATAAAGCTTTGCATTGCGGCTCATAACGAGTATGAGTTGTACCTTCTCTCTCGTTCCCTTTGAGAGAGTTTTAAGGCGCGCCTTGGCGTCTATTCTCAGCTCCGCCATCATCCTTTCGGCGTTTTCCCTGCGGAAATCCGCGTAAAAGTCGGCGAAATAGTCAAGCAGCTCGTTCACGCGCATGGTGGGATCGAAGTAAGTCCTCTCCGGAAGATACGATATCTTCGCGGCGCTTTCGGGTCCCGGAAGGCTCCCGTCGACGCGTATCGTTCCGCTCGCGGGCGTGAGAAGTCCGCATATCATTTTAATAAGAGTCGTTTTCCCGCATCCGTTAGGTCCGAGAAGACCTATTATCTTCCCCGCGGGAAGTGAAAAGTTGAGGTTTTGCAGAACGTACGTTCCGGAGCCCCTGTATTTTGCGGAAAGATTTTCACATTCGAGTATCATTTGTCGCCGCCCCTCCCGTATAAAGATTCAAACAACGCCGATATATCGTTTATTTCAAGTCCGAGCTCGTTCATGCTGTTCATAAAACCGCTGATAAGAGCGGTCGCCGCCTTTTTTCGCGCTTCTTCTATGACGCTCCGGTCACCGGTAACGAATTTTCCGGCGGTCCCGCGCGTTTCCAGAAGATTCTCTTCTTCGAGAAGCGACAGCGCGTGCTGTACCGTATTGGGATTCACCGCCGCGTCATAGGCGATCGCCCGCACCGACGGTATCTGTTCTTCGGGCGCGTAACGCCCGCCGAGGATGTCTTTTCTCAGCTTTGCCGCGATCTGTGAATACACGGCTTCCTCGGATCTGAAATCCCATCCCATGGTATCGTTTCCCCCTTTCTCTGTTCTTTATTTGATATATGGTCTTCCGATCATGGCATACGCATATGCCGGACCTATCATGCATTGTGTTATGTCGGTAATACAATATCACAGTTTTCCGATAATGTCAACAGCAATTTGTAAATATTTTTCGCGGCGCTTTATCCGAAAAGTCTTTTCCTTTTTTCCGGAAAAGCAAGAAGCCGGAATAACGGCTTTCACGTTATCCCGGCTGCTTATTTTGCAATTATCCTTTTGAAGCTTACTTGATCGGCTCGAAATCCGCCGCGCCGTGCTTGCAGAGCGGACAGACGAAATCCTCGGGAAGCTCGTCTCCCTCGTAGACGTATCCGCACACCTTGCATACGTATCCCTTCTTGCCCTCGGTCTTGGGCTTGGGCTTCACGTTGTTCTGATAGTACGTATAAGTCATCGTTTCCTTGTCGGAAAGGACTCTCGCCTCGGTCACGGAGCAGATGAACATACCGTGAGTATCGAGGTCAAGGTACTGTTCGACCTTTAGAGACATGAACGAATTTATATACTTCGAAAGGAACACGAGACCGTTATCCGATCTGAGGACATCCTCGCCCGCGAATTTATCCGTATTCCTGCCGCTTCTGAAGCCGAAGTTCTCAAACACGGAGAACGGAGCCTCCACGGAAAGGCAGTTCACGTTCATGACGCCGGTCTGCTTTATGACGTGATGCGAATAATTCTGCTTATTGATGCACACGGCGATGCGGTTCGGAGAATTCGTTACCTGAGAAACGGTGTTGACGATCAGACCGTTGTCCTTTTTGCCGTCGTTTGAGGTTACGACGTACAAGCCGTAGCCTATGTTGAACAGAGCGGTAAGATCGTTCTTGTTCGCCGCGGTATCGCTTTTTGCGATATAATCCATGCAGAGCTCTCCCGCGAGCGCTTCGAGCTGTTCACTGCTCTTTTCGTCGAGAGCGGAGGTTATCTTCACGTTGTTCTCGGTAAAGGTGATGTTTTTGCAGCCCTCGAGCATCGTTTTCATGACCTTTATCGCCTGGGGAGCCCAGGAGCCGTTCTCGATCATGGCGACGGTCTTGTTCCTGAAGCCGCGCTCGGTAAGATGATCTATGAATTCCCGCATGAACGGGAAGATGTCTGCGTTATACGTCGTCGTAGCGAGGACGATCCTTCCGTAACGGAACGCGTCCTCCACGGCTTCCGCCATATCGCATCTGGCAAGATCGTTTACCGCCACCTTGGGGCAGCCCTTCGCCTTCAGCTTTTCGGCGAGGATATCGACCGCCTTCTTCGTGTTTCCGTATACCGAGGTGTAGGCGATCATTATGCCTTCGCTCTCGGTGCCGTAGCTCGACCATGTGTTGTAAAGCGAGATATATTTCCACAGATCCTCCGTGAGGGCGGGACCGTGGAGGGGGCATATCTTTTCAAAATCGAAGACGGAAACCTTTTTCAGAAGCGCCTGGACCTGCGCGCCGTACTTGCCGACGATACCGAAATAGTACCTTCTCGCCTCGCACGCCCAGTCGTCGTCTTCCGAGTCGAGCGCTCCGAACTTGCCGAACGCGTCCGCGGAGAAAAGCACCTTGTCCGCGCTGTCGTAGGTCATGATGACCTCGGGCCAGTGCACCATCGGGGCGGTGACGAAATGAAGCTCGTGTCCGCCGAGGGAAAGGGTGTCGCCGTCGCCGACGACGATCCGTCTGTCCTCAAAATCACTTCCGAAGAAGTTCTTCATCATAACGAACGCCTTCGCCGAGGACACGACGACCGCGTCTGGATAATTCTTCATGAAGTTCACTATATTAGCCGAATGGTCGGGCTCCATGTGCTGGACGACGAGATAATCCGGCTTTCTGCCGCCGAGGGCTTTTTCGAGATTGTCGAGCCACTCGTGAGTGAAATTCCTGTCCACGGTATCCATGACGGCGATCTTTTCGCCGCGCACGAGATACGAATTGTACGCCATGCCCTCGGGCACCTTGTACTGGCCTTCAAAAAGGTCTATCTTATGATCGTTCACGCCTATATAGGCTATATCAGCGGTTATGTTCATCTAAAACTCCTGTTTTTTCTTTTTCTCAGATCAGTCCGAGCATTTTTTCGGCGTCTTCCGCCGCTTTCACCTTGTCGCTTGCGTATATTACCGTCCCGTTTTCGTCAATGAGATACGTAGTGCGCAAAACTCCCGCCGTCGTTTTTCCGTAGAGCTTCTTTTCCTTCCACACGTCGTAATCGGTTATCGCCTTTTTCTCAGTGTCGGAAAGGAGCGTTATCGAAAGCTCCTGCTTTGTCTCAAAATTCTTGTGTGACGACGCGGTGTCCCGGCTTATGCCGATCACGTGCACGCCCTTTTTCTCAAATTCGTCCTTCAAGAGCGAATATCCCTTCGCCTGGCGCGTGCACCCAGAGGTGTTGTCCTTAGAATAAAAGAAAACGAGCACCTTTTTCCCTTTGAATTCCGACAGCGTGCGGATATTCCCGTTCTGGTCCGGAAGCGATATCTCCGGAGCCTTCGTACCGACTGGAAGCATATTAACTCCTTTATAATTTTTTATTGTCCGGCGGGCGTGAACGCTCCTTTGGAAACCGGTATCAAAGCAAGCGAAAGCAAACCCGCATTTTATTATATATAACGATTTATAAAAAGTCAACGGTTTTGAGGCAAAATGCAAAGCCTTTCCGGGGTCGCCGGAAAGGCTTTTCCGCTTTTCTTATCTTTCTTCTCTGAAATAAGAGAGTCCGAGGCTTGCCGGAGGCTGAGTCTCTCTCTTTTTCCTGAGGCTTATGGCGATAAGCACCACGATCGTGGCGACGTACGGAAGGAGCTGTATAAGATACTGGTCGCTCTGTTTGAGGTTCTCGCCCATATAGTTGAACAGTATGAACAGCGCGCCGAACAGATACGAACCGACGATGCCGAGATTGGGTCTCCAAACGGCGAATATGACGAGCGCGATGGCGAGCCATCCTCTGTCGCCGAAAGCGTTGTTCGACCAGAGGCCGTTGGAATAGTCCATGACGTAGTAAAGTCCGCCGAGACCGGCTATCATTCCGCCGGCGCAGGTGGCGAAATACTTATACTTCGTCACGTTTATGCCCGCGGCGTCGGCGGTCGCCGGGCTCTCACCCACGGCGCGGAGCTGAAGTCCGACTCTCGTCCGTTTGAGTACAAAGGAGGTGACGATCGCAATGATTATCGAAACGTATACGAGAAATCCGTAGGAGAAGAAGAGCTCTCCGACCCACGTTCCCTGAGCTATGGGTATGTTAGCCTTGAACGGCTTTGCGATATAGAGCAGAGAGAGGCTCGCGCTGGAGCTTCCGGTCAGTTTTATGAGCGATCCGCCGAAGAAGTTGCCGACGCCGACGCCGAAGGTGGTGAGGGCGAGGCCGGTGACGTTCTGATTGGCGCGGAGATTGACCGTAAGGAAGCAGTAGAGCAGCGAAGCGAGCAAAGAACCCGCAAGACTGCACACGAGCGGTATGAGGATGGAGAGGAACGGATAAATGACCTCGTTCTGCTGATAGAAAAAGCCGCCGATGACGCCGGAAATGGCGCCTATGTACATGATCCCGGGGATACCGAGATTTAGGTTGCCCGATTTTTCCGTCAGTATCTCGCCGACGGAGCCGAAAAGTATCGGCGTGCCCTGCACCACAGCGAGGGCTATGAACTGAGCTATACCGAAAAGGGTCTCATTCATGACTCGTTTCCTCCTTTGACGTTTTTCTTACGCGCACCTGATAATTGATGAAGAATTCACACCCTATTATGAAGAACAGGAGTATCCCGGTGAGTATCTCCGAGAAAGATTCGTTGAGGCCTATGCCCGGCGCGGAAGCCACTTCCTTCGCGCCGCGTTCGAGGAACACGAGGAAGAGCGACGAGAAGATCATCGTTATGGGGTTGAACTTCGAGAGCCACGAGACCATTATCGCGGTAAATCCCCTTCCGCCCGCCATGTTCTTGTCGAGGGAATGAGCGGCGCCGCCGACGATGAGCAGTCCCGCGAGTCCGCATATCGCTCCGGAGAGCGCCATCGTGCGGATTATGACCTTTTTGACGTTTATGCCGACGTAATTCGCCGTATTCTCGCTTTCGCCGACGACGCTTATCTCATAACCGTGCTTGCTGTATTTGAGATACACGTATATGATCGCCGTCACGGCTATGACTATGATGATGTCGAGCAGGTATTCCTGACCGAATATGTTCGGGAACCATCCGTATTTGAGTATCGACGAGTCGACCTTTCCGGAGCCTCCCTTGTTGATCGTGACGCGCACCGTTTCGACGAGCTGGATCGCCACGTAGTTCATCATGAGGGTGAAGAGAGTTTCGTTCGTCTTCCACTTCGCCTTGAACAGCGCGGGGATAACGCCCCACATCATACCCGCCGCCACGGCGGAGAGAGCCATGATTATTATAAGCGCCCATCCGGGGACGCTGTCTCCGACGTAGTACATAACTATCGCGGTAGCGAGTCCTCCCGCAAGGACCTGACCCTCGGCGCCGGTGTTCCAGAATTTCATCTTGAACGCCGGGGTGACAGCTACGGAAATTATAAGAAGTATCGCAGTCTGGTATGAGGTCTCAAGTATGCGCGTGTAGTTTCCGAACGCGCCGCTTACTATCGTTTCGAAAATGAAGAGAGGATTCCGCTTTGTAAAGATCAGCGTCACGATACTGCATACGAGCAGAGCGGCAGCGATCGCGGCAAGACGTATGAGCAGGCCCTTTTTCCACGATATCTCTCCGCGCTTTACGACCGTGATCAGCGGCTCTTTCTTTGTCTTAGCCATTCGCTTCTTCCTCCTTCCTCTTTGTCATCAAAAATCCGAGCTCTTTCTTTTCGGCTTTTCTTCCGTCGAGCACGCCCGTTACGGCGCCGCCGCATATGACCATTATGCGGTCGCACAGCTCGAGCAGGACGTCGAGGTCCTCGCCGACGTATATGACCGCCGCGCCGTTTTTCTTCTGAGCGTTGAGCAGGCGGTAGATCGTATAAGATGAGTTTATGTCAAGTCCGCGTACCGGATAAGCCGCCATGAGCACGGACGGCGCGCTCGATATCTCGCGTCCCACGAGCACCTTCTGCACGTTTCCGCCGGAAAGCCGTCTGACCGGCGTGGTGGCGCCGGGCGTCACGACTTCGAGGCTCTTTATTATTTCATCGGCGAGCTCTCTGGAGGGCTGTCTGTCGAGGAACGCGGAGGAACCGCTCCTGTACGTGCGGAGCATCATGTTGTCTATTATGTCCATGTTCCCGACGAGTCCCATACCGAGCCTATCCTCGGGCACGAACGAAAGTCTCACGCCGAGATCGCGTATCTGCATGGGCGTCTTTTTGCGAAGGTCTATTCTCTTTTCGCTCTTGGGATCTATGTAGGTTATGTCGCCGCTTTCCGGAACGCGCAGTCCGGCGATGAGCTCGAGCAGCTCCCTCTGACCGCTGCCGGCGACTCCGGCGATCCCGAGTATCTCTCCCGCCTTCGCGGTGAACGAAACGTCGTCGATCACCTTGACGCCGTCCTTGTCCTTCATGCTCAGGTGGGATACGACGAGTCTTTCGGGTGTGTTTTCGGAGAGCGTTCTTTCTATGTTCAGCGAGACCTTCTGTCCCACCATCATGTCCGTGAGCTCCGATTCGGTGACGTCGGAGGTGTTGACCGTGGCTATGTGCTCGCCCTTGCGGAGCACCGCGACGCGGTCCGAGATCGCCATGACCTCGTGAAGCTTGTGCGTGATTATGATAATCGACTTCCCGTCCTCGCGCATACGGCGGATGACCTCAAAGAGACGGTCCGTTTCCTGAGGAGTAAGAACGGCGGTAGGCTCGTCGAGGATAAGTATGCTCGCGCCGCGGTAAAGCACCTTGACGATCTCGACGGTCTGCTTTTCGGAGATGGACATCTCGTATATCTTCTTCGCGGGATCGAGCCTGAAGCCGTATTTTTCGCATATCGCGGCTATCTTCGCACCGGAGCGCTTTATATTGAAGCCTTCCTTTTCTTTTATACCGAGCACTATGTTTTCCGTCGCCGTGAAAACGTCGACGAGCTTGAAATGCTGGTGGACCATTCCGATCCCGTAGGAAAACGCATCCTTGGGCGAATTTATCGCAGCGCGCTCTCCGCCGATGTATATATCGCCCCTGTCCGGATGGTATATTCCGGATATCATGTTCATGAGCGTTGTTTTTCCGGAGCCGTTCTCGCCGAGGATGGCGAGGACCTCGCCGTATCTGAGGTCGAGATCCACGTTTTTGTTTGCGACGATGCTTCCGAATACTTTCGTTACGTTTTCAAGCTGCAGCGCGCAGCCCGTGCTTTTTGGTGTGCTCAATGCGTCCTCCTTGTTCTCCGATGCGGCGGCGCTGACGCGAGGACCGTGCAAGCGCCGGATTATTCAAATAACCCGAGGCGGATAAAGACCGCCCCGGGTCGTTCGGCGCAAAGCGCCGTCTTCATTCAGAAATCAGTTCTCGTCGAGGAAGTGGGTGATACCGTCGATGTTAAGATCGAAATAAGGAGCGGAACGGTATTCGGATTCATGGAAATATCCGTCCTTGATTACTTCGGTCTCGCCTACGAAATCGCCGAGATCGTCAACGTCCGCCTTATAAGAGGTGAGAGCGCTGCCGCCCACGGTGAATTTAGAGGTATCGAAAACGTGGAGAGTCTTGTTCTTGAATTCTCCGATGGCCTTCTCGATGGCTTCCTTGGTTCCCTTTGCAGCGACGTTGGTGTTGAGTCCGGTGAGGACGACGGATCCGGTGGAGATGTCGCCGGTCCAGTCGGCCGCGATCTCTTTACCGTCGGTGTACTGCTTGATTATGTAGTGGAAATAAGGAGCCCAGTTGATGGCGGAGGAAATGATGAAGGTGGTGGGACCTGCTTCATAGGTGGATCCGTTGTAGGAAACGTTCGGAACGCCCTTCACTTCGCACGCGGTGGGAGCGCCGAGAGAATCGGCGTGCTGGCTGATGAGAACGCACTTGTCGTTGTTGATGAGGGCGTTGGCAGCTTCCTGCTCCTTGCCCTGATCGTACCAGGATCCGGTGTAACGGACTTTCATCGTTGCGCTCGGGCAGACGGAACGCGCGCCGAGGAAGAAGGAGGTAAGTCCGGATTTGACTTCAGCGTACGGGAAAGCGCCGACGTAGCCGATAACGGCCTGTTCAGCGGTGATCTTGCCGCTTGCTATCATTTCGTTGAGCTTGAGACCTGCGGCGATGCCGGCGAGGTATCTGCCTTCGTAAATGGAAGCGAACGCGTTGTGATAGTTTGCGAGTTTCTCGGTGTGAGCCTTCGTGCCGGTTGCGTGGCAGAATTCCACTTCGGGATGAGCCTTGGCGGCTTCGATCATGTAAGCCTCGTGGCCGAAGCTGTCAGCGAAGACTATCTTGCAGCCCTGTGATACGAGGTCATCGGCGGTCGTCTTGCAGACGGATTCT
>Ga0079305_1002235_pt1 | contig 18065 bp, 4 predicted proteins | sample LMS_cellobiose_e_FD_79183 | JGI IMG/M metagenome (GOLD analysis project Ga0079305, IMG submission 79183) | Rumen-fistulated moose microbial communities from Alaska, USA - LMS_cellobiose_enrichment | ecosystem: Host-associated > Mammals > Digestive system > Stomach > Rumen fluid ... | reverse complement strand
GAACAGCCGCAGACGCTCACCCTTGTTCCCGATGGGGCTGCGGTGATCCAGCACGTCGAAGATAATCATGTGCCGGGTGTCGTCCATGAAACGCTCCACCGCAAGCTCGCTCTGGCCGGTGATAACAGAGTCGTTCTTCATCGGCAGGATTTGCGGCCCTGGCCCTTGACGGTCAAAATGCCGTCCAGCGTAGTTGCCGTGATGTGCAGACGCTCCGCCACGGCGATGTCGTTCTTCATTGCCTCGGTGACAGAATTGCCGCAGACCACCAGCACATGAGAGCGCCGCAGGTAGTCCTTCGCCATATCCAGGCCGTCCTTGTGTTCCTGGGGGATGCTGTCCTTCAGGAAGGTGGAAAGCACCAGCATGGGGCAGATGGGCGAATATCCGGCGTCGTAGACCTGTCGGCAGTACCGGGCGGCGTGTTCCTCGTTTTCACGGCGGTTCTCGCCCCAGGGGGCGGTGATGTATGCAAGGGGACGTTTCATAGCTCAAAATTCCTTTCCAGATTTGATTTTGGGCAGCAAAAAAGCCGGGCAGAGAATTTCTGTCCGGCTTTTTCACTGAAATTATTGGATGACTTTTTATGTTTTTCCTGCTATAATCCCTCTAGCTCGATTGTTGCTGGAGGATATAGAGATGGGTAAGAACATAGAAGATGTTTTGAATTTTCGGGAGGATATCTCTCCTTTCCTGGTACATTTAACAAGGCGGACTGATACAAAATCGGCTCGGATGGTTTTGGAAGATATTATTCTATCCAACGGATTGCGGCAGAGTGGTAAAGAGATCAGCGACGTGAAATGGGGCTGTAGAAGCTTACAATGGGATGAACAGAAGAAAAAGAACCTTTTTTCCTCTGTTTGCTTTACAGAAACTCCACTGAATGAGATCCATTGTCTGCTTGATATTAACAAGCGTCAAGTGGAATTGGAGCCATACGGTTTGGTTTTCCTAAAAAGTCGACTGATTCGAAAGAATGTGTCTCCTGTTTTTTACTTGAATAATTACGGTAGGAGCATGGATGAAACAATACGAACATTAGGTGAAATCGTAGCGTCCGATACATATTCTACTTCCCTTCATAAACTGTTCCCGCTGTTCTCTTCTATTGGATATAAGTACGAATTACCCTCGTCTGGACCAGATAAAGCAATTATAGATTTCTCGTGGGAACGAGAGTGGAGACTTCCGTATTGTTACGGCGATTTTTCCCTGGACTATGATAATGATGTTTTTATCGGTCTTTGCCCACATGAGGAGATAGATTATTTCGAGGGGTTTGTTGCAGAAAATGAACTGAAAAGTGTTCCATTTATTGACCCGCGTCGAAATGCGAAGTGGTATGCAGAGAAGATTACCGAGCGCTGTAAGCGATTTGAACTTTCCTACTCTGTGCTGTAGATCTCGTCATATCACCTGCTTTGGTTAATCTGCCGCTTTCTAAGCCACTGATCCAGCAGCTTGAAGATGGTTTCCTCCATCTTTTGGGGTGAGTAGGATTTGGGGAAATACTTGCGTAGCTTGTTCAGCGGGATCGAGATGCTGAAATCCTGGGGCTTCTTCTGCTCCATCATAATTTGCAGCATATTGTCCTCGTTCAGCTCTCCCGACTGACTGAGCTTTCGCATCCGCTGGGCCTGTGACACGGAGGGCGTTGCCTGTTCGCTGTCGATGGTTTCCAGCAAAAGGCGCTGCTCCGGCTCGGTGAGGGCCGCGATCTGATAGGCAGGCGTCAGCGAGATTTTCTTGTCATCCACCATCTGCATCAGCTCTGGGACCAGGTTGTTGAGGGAAATGATGTTACGGACGGTATCGCCGCTGATCCCATCGACATTTCCCACTTCATCGTCGCTGCGGAAATTCGCCGAATTATTCGGCGAATTTTCTGAAAGGTCTTTGCGCGGCCTTCCAGCCGTTCGCTTGATGGCTTCCAACCGCATCTTGTAGGCTTTGGCTCTCTCGCTGGGGAGAACATCTTCCCGCTGGGCATTGGAATCCACAAGCTGAATGATGGCCTCGTCGTCGGTAAGGCTTCGGACGATGCAGGGCATATCCGTAAAGCCCGCCTGCTCGGAGGCCAGCTTGCGTCGGTGTCCGGCTACGATCTCATAGCCGCCCTCGGCGCGGGGGCGGACAATGGCCGGGACCACCACGCCGTTCTGCTTCACGCTGTCCACCGTATCCTGCATGGCCTGATCCTCCCGGATACCGTAGGGGTGATCCGGGAAAGGGTGCAGCGCGGTCAGCGGAATACGAATGATCTGCTCGGTAGACTGCACCGGCTCCACCGACGCAAGATTTGCTTTCCGCCCTCGCTTGGGCGGTGAGATTTCTGTTGGCATATAGGTTCCCTCCTTACGGTTCCGGGCATAAAAAAGGCGTTTCTCCAAAAGAAACGCCTTGAAAAGTGTGTCTGATTTCTCTAAAATGAAGTAAATATCGCTGCGAAAGATGCCTGAAACCGTTGGTATTACTGGTTTTTTGAAAAAATGCTGTAAGACCACCCGCACCACGTCGTCGCGGACTTAGTGTCGTTCGCGACGACGTTTTGTTTTTTTAATTGCTCGGCGATCCTATAAAATTGCCGTGCAATACTTTTTTGCCAGCAAATATGAGGGGATAGCAGAATCTATGCTATCCCCTCGTATTTTGATCAATTAAATTCTAACTGTTTGCGGCCCGCGGATTTTTTCTGAGGCCGTCTTTTTGCATAGTATGATCACCATTCGCTCAGGCAAATAAAGTCGCTTTTCTTGCCGTATACATCTATTCGATCATGTCACTCTGCGAAGCACCTGTAGAGGAAGGTCACGATCTGCCCCCTAAGGCAATCGGCATCGGGAGAGAACGTTGTGGTGCTTGTGCCATTGGAAACGCCGTTTTCCACCGCCCATATCACAGCGTCGTAGTAATATGCGTCGGTCTCGACATCGATAAATGCGCTGTTTCTCTCCGCCTGCCCTCCTGCGAAGCGGAACAGGAACGTCACGCTCTGCCCTCTGTCGACGGTAGCGTCCGGAGAGAAGTGGGTGGCGTCCGCCCCGTTAGTGATGCCATTTTCCACAGCCCACATCACAGCCTGATAGTAATATGCGTCGGAGCCTATATCCGTGAAAGGATTCTCCGATGATGTTGGGGCAGGTTCACCGGCAGCCCTCCAGAGGAAGGTCACCATCTGGGCCCTGGTGCAAGTGTCGTCAGGGGCGAAGTGCATCTCATCCATGCCGGTGGTTATCCTCTGTTTCACTGCCCACTTAACAGCTTCAGCGTAATATGCGTCCTCGGGAACGTCCAAAAAATTGACGCTGAAGAGGGAAATATCCTCATCCTCAATTATGACAGCCTCTACCTTTACGCCGGCATCTGGCATCTCAAAGCTGTATGTGCCGTCGTCATTTGCGGTGACCGGGATCTCCACGCCGTTCTCATCCGTGACTTTCACCTGGTCCACTTTATAACCCTCGTCGGGCGTGACAGTGATCATGACGACATCCCCGCTTTTCGCGAAGGAAAGGTCTGTTGTCACGGTCGCATTTTCGATCGTATCTGAAATAATTATGGCTTTTGGTTCTGGGATTTTCACAGGCGGGGCTCCTCCGCCGCCCGCAAAAGCTCCGCCGCCTCCGCCGCCTGAAGGGGCTCCTCCGCCCGATTGGCCTCCCCCGCCTGTTTGATTGGACTTGGTCCATTGGGCGTAATAGGTTGCATCACCGGTAACCGGATCTCCTTCCGGGGCTTTCTGCCCGCCAGTCTGCGCCGTATACCAGCCGTCAAAGGTATGCTCGGCCTTATTCGGGATATTATTCGGCAGTGTCAGAGCCTCTCCGCTCTCTATATTTACAGTTTCAAACAATGATTCATCAGCGTAAAAGTTTATCGTGTACAATACCGGGGTCGCTTTTATTGTAAGAGGCAGTGTCAGCGTCTTGTCCGCGTCCGTCCGCCCGTTGTCAAAGGTGAATGTCAGCAGATAATCCCCCGCCCCCTGTGCAAGCACCCAGCTTCTCGGGAAAATACACGCAATCTGCCCGTCAAGCTCTGCTTGTGAGGAAAGAGAATAATCTGTACCCATTTGAAGCTGCGTTGTTCCGCACGAAACCCCCATAAGTGTGTTGCCATACGGCAGGAAATAGGCCGATATGTCGCCCGTATCCGCGTTCAAATCATAAACGGCTGACTGTGTCACCAATCGGCTGTTACTTACAGGGATCTGCCCTACTGTGATAGAGAAAGACGCCGTTTCGCTTGAAAACCCGTCGGGATTCTCCGCCCGTGCCGTTAAAGAGACCGCCGTCTCCGCATCGGCGGCAGTGGGAATATAACGGATCACCCCTCCCCCGATATTCGCGCTTCCTGTGCCCGCTGTTACTTCTACGGAAAAGGCCGTATCTCCGTCTGTTCCGGTGAACAGGGATGCAAGATCTGCCTCAAACGGGACTGCAGCGGTCTCCCCGTCTTTAGATGCGGGGGCTGCCGTTCCATTTACGGCGGACTGGATAAGGGCCGGGGTCGCGTAAGAGGAATAGCGAACCTCTAAAGTCTGACTTCCGTTATCCGTCAGGACCTGCCACAGGCTGTTCGCGCCCTCTGTCAGCGCTGCGGGGGCCGCGCTGCTGCCATTCGTGAAAGACAGGCAGATATCATTCGCTGTCAAGTTTGATTCCTGCTTTTCCTTCGGAAGGAGAACCGTCCAGTCGGGGGCATTCTGCTCAGAGGACCCCGGTTTCTGGGCAGCTATACCGAACACTGTCATGCCGCTGATCTCCAATGCCGGCGCATTAGGCTCCCATTTTGCGTAGAGAGTCACCTCTCCAACGCTGCCTGCAGGGATAGAAGTAAGAGGCGAACCGGTGCACTCTTCGTTCAGGAACCACCCGGCAAAAGTGTTTCCGTCAAGGGTCACCTGGTCCGGAAGCGTTATATCCGCCCCATGACCGATTTGATAAGTGGTCGGCCATGTCGCGGCGGTGATGTTCCCTCCATCGCACTCATAAGTGATGGTTTGAGGTGCCTCCAGCGCTGTTACAAATGCGCTGGCGTTTATCAAACCGTGGCCGTAGTACTCGTCCCAACCTGCAGTTCCTTTATCTACAGCGCACAAGCGCAGCAGCTTTTGAAATCCGACGAAGTCTATGGCTTTGTCCACCTGCTTCGCAATTACAGCCATGGCGGACACCATAGGCGTTGCAAAGGAAGTTCCGGAATCGCTGCGGTATGAGTCGGCGGACTGGATGCCCGGGCCGTAGATGCCGCTTCCCGGAGCGGAAACATAAACGCTTTCATTGTGCTGTGATTTATAGGGCACCTCGTCATTTTGATCCGTCCATCCGACGCCTGTAACGCAGTTGAAGGCCGCGGGATAATAAAGCGCCGTCCCGCCGCCGTTTCCGACAGCCGCTATCGTCAAGATCCCGGCGTCCGCAGCCTCTTGCAGGATAGGCTCCATAGCCTGAAGACCTGTGCTGGTGCCGCCTAAGCTCATGTTTATTACATCGGCATTGTTTGCGATTGCCCATCCGATCGCTGAAAGGACGGTGTCCAGGGTGCCGTTTCCGGAATTTGCGCTGCCGGATCCGGCGGAAAAGCACCTCAGGGCCATCACCGAAACCTTCGGGGTAAGGCCTGTGCCGCCCACTCCGTTATTGCGTCCTGCCGCCAGAACGGCGGTGACAAGCGTTCCGTGACCGGAATCATCCTCGTAAGCCTCAGGATGGTCTCCAGCGCCCAGAAAATTATGTCCGGTTATAGTGGCGGCGCTGAACTCTTCATGGTCGTAAAAGAGTCCTGAATCGATCACGGCTATTTTGACGCCTTCTCCTGTATAGGCTTTGTCCCACAATGCGTCCATGCCAAGGGTGTTAAGATACCACTGACTGCTCAGCGCAGGATCGTTCGGAGCCTCCAGAAGCTCCAGCTCCTCGTTGCGCGCAAGCAGCTCTACCGTGCCTTCCTCCATAAACGGTATAACATCCGCAATGGAATCCGCGGTGTAATAACCCTCAGCATATGGCACTGCAGTAAGAGCGTCTCCCTTCTCCTGGGGATCCTCGGAAAGATAGACAATATATTGCCCCATCTTCTCCTGAGGCTGGATCTCGGCAGCCTCCGCAACAACAGGAAGCACGACCATATATGCCAGACAAAGGATCTCCATGAGTATCCACTTTATCCGTATCACAATTATCCTCCTTGCTTAGAGCAATACCTGCCCTGAACACCCAAAGCCCGCCCCTGACGGGGCGGGTCGGGTCGCCTGTTTATTGTTTGTTTCTCGATTCAATGGTTATTCTTTTACTCAAATTACGAAGCCGCAGAATTATTTGTAAGCTCTGCGAGCACCGCTTTGATCATCCTTGTGAAGATCGCCGCACCTTCCGCACGGGTGGCGTTGTTTCCAGGATTGAAGAATCCATTTCCGTCGCCCTGTACGATCGTAGACTGCTGGAACCGGCTTACCGACTCGGCGCTCCAGCCTTTTATCTCGTCGGCATCCGGGAAGGCAGCAGGATCTGTGACCTCAGGAAGTTTAAGTCCGGCATCGTCCAGATAACGGCAGAGGATGGTGCATATCTGCTCTCTGGTAACAGGGCTGTTAGGATCGAAGATCCCTTCGCCCATGCCGTTGACTATCCCGCGTTCTGCGGCCCATGCAACATACGGGCCATACCAACTTTCAGAATCCACATCGTTGAATGCGGAAGTCTTGTACTTGTCGAGATCTACTCCGGCTATTCGGCCGAGGACCGTGACAAACATGCCCCTGGTCATTGTGCCGTTGGGATCGAACTTCCCGTCGCCAACGCCGTTGAACATCGCTCGTGCGGCTGTAAACGAGATCTCGTCATAACCCCAGAAGGACTCCGGCACGTCTACAAATTCCACCTCGTTCTTGATGATGCTGTAGCTGCCCGGTTTGTCTGCGATGTATGCCACATTGTCGGGGCCAATATGGCTCCACGCTGCGATTTCAGTCTCTCCGTTGCTGCCGATCCAAACGACCACGTTGCCGTTATCCTCTTCCTCAGGAATATTGGCGAAAGGCATGAGCATCCGGCTTACGCTGTCGCCTTCGGAAAGCGTTCCTTTGGGGATGAGCACCGTCATCGTGGGGCTTGTAGCCAAAATGTCCCTCGTGGCATTTTCCTCGATGAGTTTCTGCTCGACTTCGTCGCTGAGAACGGCCTTTGTCGGGCTGAATTCTACTTCTACCGTATCCTCGTCAGGATAGGTGAGATCGTTCGGCTGGATCTTCGTTGAGGGCTTGATGTTTTCATTATATTTCACATTGATGATCGTTGTGGCTGCATTGTCCCAGTACTGAGCGTTGGCGCCTCCGTAATAGCTTGCGGATTTGCTCTGCAAGCTCTGAAGCTTTGTCTCATATGGATCTTTGGCAGTCAGGAATGCCGCTCTGGCCGCGACCAGGTTCGCATCTGTCTTAACTGTCACACTGTTTGTAACATATGTCTCAACTGCGGTATTGTAAGCTGTCTGTTCGCTGCCGTAAGAGAAGTTTGCTGCCTGCCAGGCATCAAACGCCGCCTGAATCGTGGCGTCAAGCTGCGTTGCATTGCTGTCAAACGCTTTAATATAAGCTTCCCAAGCATCCTGCTTATCCGCAGCTGCGGCAATCTGCCATTTTGACAGCGCCTGATCGATTGCTTCGATCTGCTTTTTGACCGCTTTTTCCTTGGCGCTGTCTTGCGCCGCCGCCTCTGCAGCGTTCAAGTCAGCCAATGTGCTTGTATAGGTGTTGTAAAGTCCCGTCAGGTCTGTCATATCTTCCAGCGTTACGCCCAGCATGGGTCGTACCGCCACCTGATACCAGCCGGCCGGCATATCTGTGAACACGTGGAAATTAGGTGAGGTGTTGCTTACCATCGTTGCCGGCAGCCATTCCGGAGCCGCCTGTTGAGGATACTCGTTCGGATCCAGCGCCTCGTTGAGCTTCGAGATCTCTACCGCTGCATCCTTGTTTATGATAGGCCTGATAATGAACTCGTAAGTTCCGCCCTGTCCGTATCCTCCGGTGGAGGTGACAATGACCTGGCCATCTTTCGCATCAGCACTGCTTGCCGAAACGCTTGTTGCGTTGATCTCGGTGGCATCGCTCTTCAGTTTTATGTAGACCGTAAGCGCGTTCGTGCTGTTGGGATTCTGCTTATCACGGACCACCAGCTTGTATGTGCCGGCCTCCATGTCTTCATACTTGTCTTTATTGCTCCATTCGCCGCCGACAGGCGTCGCTTCCGCACTCTGCTGCAGTCTATCTGCTTCAGCGTTGATCGCATCCATATCAGCAGAGGGGATGTTCGCCGCATCGGTGACCTCAGGATGATCCTTCAACCAGTCATTGGTGAGCTTATTCAAAGCAGCATCCCTGTCAAAGCCTTCAAGTTCATACAGGGTCCACTCATAGCTGCCCTTATACTGATTCAGCGCAGGCTGAGAATCGTTCGCGTAATATTGGCCGCCAACAATGACGGTGGGGTCTATAGTGATGATGCCGTTGTTCCCTGCCTGGTTCCAAGGATTGTTTATGGTTATAAGGGATGCGACGTCATCAGTTGTGCTCAGCGGGTCATCTACACGGCTCGTCGCTCCACTTGACATGATGGGTGCATCGTCTGCGCCTATGCTGCAGATAAATTCCGCTGTGTTGACGCCGTCGGTCGCAACCACATTATAATCTCCAGCGAAGAGCACCGGGAAGGATCCGTCGGCGTTGGTGTCGCCGTCGATATTCTGGGTATAGACCGTATAGCCATTGATGGTAACTGCGGTGATGGGCTTGATAGCTCCTATACCCTTATCGACTGTCCAGTCAACGCTGTGCGCGTCCTGTCCGGGCATCTGAACCGCCGCAGCATTTACGGTAATGGTCTCATCGCCCATCAGCAGGGTGAAGGCCGCAACGGTCGCCGCATTGGTGGGCTCCTGTTTGTCGCGGACGTAGAGCACGTAATTGCCAGGTTCTTTGCCGGATAAGGTCCTGTTTGTTGTCCAGCCGCTTCCAGCAAGCAAAGCATTCAGCGCTTCGCCAGTTGCTGGCTCGCTGGCATAGACAAGGTTCCATTCATAGCTGCCGACATAGTTCCCTGCGGCTTTATCACTTTCTGACAGGGTCTCGAGATATGTACCGCCCACTATAACGCTTGTGACGTTGTCGGATATGGTGATTGTGCCGTTGGCCTTGCTGCCGGCATTGTCTTCTGCGGCATTCTGGATCGTGAACAGATCGCTGTCTTTCATTCCGCTTGCCAAACGGACGGGAACATTCTCAAGATTGTATCCGCTGTCTCCTGTATTGCCGGCGGTATCTGTCGCCACGGCGGTATAGAATCCGCCGTAATTGGTCTGGAAGCTGCCGGAAACCGCTGTCTGACCGCTGGCAATGGCCATGGCCTTTCCATTGATAGTCACGGATTTGATGGTGTTGCGCACGGTGCCCGTGTTCTGCTTCTGCACAGACCAGTCAAGCATCACCGGAGATGCGCCGGCCGTCTGGAGGCTACTATCGCTCGCTGAAAGCGTGACAACAGGTATATTCGTGTCGATCCTATCCATCAGCACCATCATGGAAGAAAATTCGTTGCTGTAAGGAGCCGGATTTCTGACCGTGACCAGATACCATCCGTTGCTGTCCATGGGGTACATGCCGTCAGCCACTCCCGTTGTTCTCTTGCCGACCGGCGTGGAGGACAGTCCTGTACCGGAGGTATCTATGGTAATAAACTCAATGGTAACTGTTGCGTCTCCGACACCTACGCGGCTTGCAGACGGGGCAGCTGTTACCTGAATGAATGCTTTATTATCCTTGGTGAACGCATCAGACGCAGTCAGGTTCGCGATCTCAGTCTCGAGTTTGTCTGTCTTCTTCAGCGCTACATTAAGGCTGGGCGTCTCTGCCGACGTATTCAATGAGATTGTTTTATTAAACCAGTCAACTGTTATATTCTGTGCGGTGCGGTTGCCCGCGGTATCCATGGCGGCAATATGGATGAATCCGTTTTCGGTGATGGTCATGGGAAGCTCCCAGTAACCACTGCTGTGGACCGTCATCGTATTGCCAGTGGACGTTTCGGTAAACGTCGACCCGTTGAGGGAGACGGAGGCCAGCTGGCCGTCGTCCAGGATGTATACGGTAAGAGGAACTGCGGTGGAGGTATCGCTGTCAATCGAGGCGGTGTCCGGGAAGCTGCGGCTCCAGTAGATGTGGGGGGCCGCTGCGTCATCCGCGGGCACAGGAGTTCCGGCATTGCCGAATTTCTCAACCAATCGGTCGAAGGACGCAACATCGCTTGTTCCCGCTCCGGCAAGTACTGTGATCGTCACGGTGTGGGTGTAGTTGGTTGCGTTCGCGCCGAAGCGAACGGAAGCGTGCTCGCCGTTATTTTTCCCGTCGCCGCCGTTAGCCTCAAGCGTCTGTGCGTTGAAACCTGGGAAGGTGCTCTCCACCTTTACCTTGCCGCCGAAGATGAGATCGATGGATTCCGCCTTCGTGTCAAAGGTGAAGCAAGCGCCCACCTTGCCCCTTGCGAGATTGTCAAGGTACGGGGCTGTTTCATCCGCGCCCCACTTGTCGATTGCGCTGTCGAACGACCAGTTCTGAGTTCCGGCCAGCGCTGTGGGATCGTATGGATTCGTCTTGTTCGTATCATTATAGAAGTTAAATATCGTCGTATCGTTGAAGATGTTAATGCCTTCGGCTGCCTCTGTAACGGCGTAGGCCACATCGAAGAAGCCGTTTGTGTTGGTATCCTGGAGGCGGATCAAACCGCTTCCTGTGGATGACGGTGCAAGCACCAGCGTCGCGTTTTTGTCATTACCTTTGGAGTAGGCCCCCGGCTGATAGTACAAAACGCCCAGATGGTTACTTCCGCCAGCGTCCGGGAATTCCGTGACAACGACCTGCGGCACGGTGTCTCCTGTTGTTGCAGCAAGGCTAACCGGCAGGCGCAACGTGTTGCCCATTGGTATTACCACCTTGCTCGCAACTGAGAAGAAGGTATCGTGCTCGACCTGAATGGATTTCAGGTTGTCTATACTGTTGTAGTCCACGTGCTGGGCAACCAGCATGTTATTGCTGTCGGTTATGATCTCCGGATCCTCGTTGCAGAAGATCTCCACATTGATGCTCAAACTGTCGGTCAGGGCCTTGAACTTATCCGGAGACACCTTGATCTCACCTTTGATGGTTCTGCCTTTTCCTGGACCGATATTGCTGCTGGTCCCGTCGCTCATAAGCAGGATACCGTGAGCAAGGTCCTGCTGCGGCGCTGCCGCCAGAGTGGTCAGATCCTGTTCCTCTCCTATCTCCATGGTGTGCCCCGTGATATTCAGAGGTGTGAAGATACTATTGCCAGTCGTGCTATCCTTCTGTCCGTTGTCATAGCTGAACTGAAGGGTTACGTTTGTGGCGTCCTTTGTGCCGCGGTTTCCAACAAGACCATCCACTTCGAGGATAACGTTGCCGGAATCGTCCACTCTCTTGGGCTTTATGGTAAGGCTTTCAAATCCAAGTTCCGGCTTATCCGCAACTGTGAGCAGTGTCTCAGTCGTCGCGCAGTAAGCTATGCCGCCGCCGTTATTCTCATAATAGTCATCCTCCGTGATGGTGGCGCTGATGACTGTGTTCTGCGGCAGGCTCGTATCAAGCGTAAATTCGCCTGTCAACTCGACCTTCTGCCCGGGAACGATGTTCTTATCGATCGTCCACTTCGCAAGCTCGATGCTCTGTGTAAGACCGCTTCCGCTGGCGTTCAGGGTCACGGTAATGGGCTGGGCCTGCGATCCGCGTATGCCCACATCTCCGGTGTTGGTAAAGGACAGCGTGGGATGGAGATATGCGCCGGCGGTGAAGTCGTAATTTGCGAAGGTCAGCGACGCTTCTCCGATGGCCTGGCCGCCCACGCCAAAGCTAAGCGCGTATACGCCTACGCCCGGCTTGCGGTTTTTCCAATAGCTGCCGTCAGCAGCATTCTTATATTGTGTCGCCGCTTTCGCATCATTCATGCGGCCAACATATTCTTTTGTGACATTCTGATTGTTCTGAGTAACGGTAGTAGTATATGTGTCAAGATAGCTTGTCGTACCCTGTGTAAGGATCAGCAAGGTGGACTTGTTCGAAGACGATCCCGTCCCGGATACCGCACTGCCCGGCTCTCCGCCGTCGGTCTTCGTCTGCCCCAGTGCGATCTGAAGGTTGCCGAAGGTGAATTCGTCCATTGCGCCCTTATCATAGTTCTCAAGCTTGCCAAGGTAAGCTTTATCAAGCTTATCGGCATCCCAATTTGCGGTGATGCTGTCCTCGTAAACGTCCATATGGTTCATGGCAAGCATCGTGCCCGCGCCCCAGGATGCGGTGTTGGGATCGTATTTCGAGAGGTAAATCGCATTGTTGCTGGTGCCTGTCACCGGAGCCAGATATACAGCAGAGATATTGCCGTCGCCGTCGGCGCCGATCGTTGCCTGGCTTCTGCCGGTGCTCTCTGCGTGTGTGGTCTTGGGCTGATGGGTCGTCGCAGCATTCGTCGTGGTGACATCTTCATAGGCGAAGAACGGGATGATCTGACCCGTATGACTGCTGCCGACGATGGATTTAAGACTGCTCTCCTTGATGACAAAGGTGGCGCCGTTCATCTCAAAGAGGAGGAACTCCTCGGGGCTGGCGTTCATCAGGGTGAAGGTCTCATCCGTACCCGTCAGACTGTCGCCCAGCTTGCCGTTGAGGAATTTGAGGTTGGAGAAGTAAGGATCGTTGTAGGCGCCTGTATTTGAGATCCCGCCGTTTGCGTAAATACCGTCCTTATTTGTTCCGGCGTTCACGTCAAAGTCGTACAGAGTCCGCAGAAGCACGGCCTTGCTGGCGTCTGCCGCGTCTGTGCCGTGGTTGGTCCAGGTCACGGTCCCGTCATTTGCAACGGTAAATGTCCTCAGGAACAGGCGCTTGATGGTGACCATGTCGACCGCTGCGTTTGCAACGTCTGCGACCTTGTTGCCGCTTGCGTCGGTGTACACCTTCTCACTTGTGGTGTATGTCAGATAGTAGATGTCGCCGATCTTGGTGACTTCGAAGTTGTCCAGGATCTGGTTTTCGGCCAGCCTCAGAGGATTTGCACAAGGAGTGCCGTCCACAGACACATACAAATCTGTGCCCTTGCCGTAGGCATCCCACATGCCAACCTGTGTTGCCAGACGGTAGTTGCCTATGGTGCGCTTTGCACTCTTGGATGAGTTGTCTCCTGTCAGCGACGTTCCATCTGGATCGTACCCGATCTTGGCGAGGTATGTCGTATAATTCGTCTTGGCTGCGGTCTTTTCCGAATCTTCCATCGGAACCGCCTTGGCGTAGACGGTAACACTGCCGTCGCCTTGCCCGCCGGGGAGATATACCAGAGAGGTCCCGGCAGCTCCGCTGACGGTCTCGGCTGCTGTAAAGCCGGTGTTCGTCTGAGATGCGTCGAAGGACGCGGTCTTGACCACGGTGTTCTTCGCCGCGTTTGCCGCGATCGCCTGAACGTTGCCGCCGATCGTTGAGAAGTAGGCCGTCCAGTCGCTGAAAGCGTTATATGCGGCAAGTTTTCCGTCGTATTCTGCCTGTGCGATCACATAGGCATCATATTGAGCTTTATCGTCGTCATAGCTGTTGTATTTCGACAAAGCCAGGTCGTATGCCGTTTTAGCTTCTATATATGTCGAATATGTCGTGCCGACCAGCTTGTAATACCCCTTTGATGTATCAGTGCTGTCTATTGCAACATATCCTTCATTTTCCCCATCCGCCGCACTGTTGTAGTCCGCTTCACTCTTAAGCAAATAGTAGTCGGATTCCTGCGGCTCGTCAGGCTTTGTATCACCGGGATTCGAAACCACCGCCGGCGGATTTCCGGGATTCTCGGGCGATGTGAATTCCGTATAGTTATCCTGATCCATCGACACTTGGACCCCGCCGATTACCTGCTTCGGAGGATCGCCTGCAGGTCTTACTGCCCCTGCGGTGATGTCGGCCTTCGTCGCATAGCTTACCCAAGCCGCGTGGATGGTGTTCCCTTCGGCCCAGGCCCTGAAGTCCAGGTCGCCCGTGCCGTCGTCAGAACCGTCCGCCTTGGTATCGAGAAGGATGTACGGGGTGGCGCTGCTTATATCCAGAGGGTTGACCAGACCGTACGAGTCTTTTCCTCCAGAGCTTGTCAGCTGCAGCTTGGAGAGAACGAGCATCGTATTATCCACCGCGTGTCCGGCGTTCTGACGGCTGATGGTATAGATCAGATAGTTTGTATCCCCTGCGGTGACAACCTGATAGTCATAACCTGTGATCAGACCGTCGGCCAGCTTGAATGCGTCGCCCGAGCTGCCGTAACCGGAATACTGGAACGGGACATCCGCATTGCTTGGCGTGTAGGCCTGAAGCGACAGGCCATCGTCAGTATTGGAGTATATCGTCTGAGACCTGCTGGTGTCTCCAGGCAAGGTGATCTTCACTCCATAGTAATTGCCATCTTTGTCCACCGCCGACAGCTCGTCGATCTCGCCGCCGAACAGGTCGCCCAGGGCGTGCCAGCTGTGTGACCAGCCGGAGTGATAATTGCTCGGATCTGTATTCCTTGCCTCCTGGTCAAAGTCAACGGAGTATCCTATGAGATCCATCTCATAGTTTATTACCAGAAGGACCACTCTAAAGCCAAGACCCAGGCCGAATGAGAATTCATCGAACTGGAATCCGTCGTAGTCGTCCGTTTCGTCGTTGTACACGCCGAAGGTCATGCCGCACTCTACAGAGACTTTGATAAAGATCTCGAATTTGAGGATCTCTATGCCGATGCCGGCTCCGGCCTCAACGAAGACCGACGGCTCAAGCTTAAAGCCGCTCCAGTAGCTCTTGGTGGTCATGTTTGTCACTTCGACCATGCCGGTGATGGTGGTGTCCTCAAGAGCGGTGACCTTGATGCGATATACCGCAGTATCTATATCCGGAAGCTTCATCTCATCCTGCTTCAGCAATGTCACCGTGATGGGATCGCCGCCGTCAGACTGCAGATATCCTTTTATGGATTTGGGCACATCTTTCCACGAGTTCCCGTCTTTTTCCTGCAGCTGTATTGCAACTTTTCCTTTGAAAGTTATGTTCTGCGCTTTGTATTTTGGCCCAAGGAAGGTTTGCGAGGATCCTTTCTTCAGCGTAAGCGGATTATCCTTTGAGATCGCCACTTTTTCTGTATTGCCTGTGCCGTCCTTACCGGGGAGACACCACGGATCATCACTCTCAACGGTCTCACGCTCGACTGTGGCGCCTGTGCCAAGCTTAAGCTCTCCTCCGACCTTAACGTACAGGTACACAACGGGCGCCGGCGCGAAGCGGTGCTGATACTTAAACTCTACCGAGCCTGTAAGGGCGATGGCGAACTGGCTGAAGTAATACCCGTTGTCAACGGAATTATATTTAAACAGGAAGGCTGCCGATACAGACAGGCTCGCCTCTACGCCGCCGGCGTTCAGATCGCCGTTTTTGGCGTTTTTGTAGCTGTCATCGACATCGCTGCCTTTGCGATTCTGGAGGAAGTTCTTGACCTTCCCCATGTCCTCGCCTTTGCTCTTGTTGGTATCCACGAATCCCTTGCCGCCGTCCTCATTGCTGGCGCTGGCAAGCGGCAGGCCGATTGCAAAGCCGACTTCATAGCCGTCCATAATGATGGTGACATAGTCTGTGAGAGCTATATCGGTGCTCGGCAGATTTACCCCGAGGTCCAGGTTGAGCTCGTCGAACTCGTTGGGGGATTCGCCCATGTCGATCTCGCCCTCGTTCGGGTCCTGGCCGGCATCCATGGCTTTGAGATATTCAGAGTTGGGGAAAGAGCCCCTGGTCGACAGGTTGGAGGACTCAGGGTTGATGCCTTTATCATCATCCGCCAGCAGAGCCATGGATCCGGATGTAGCCGTATGAAGCATATCCGCTGTTTTCTCCTGTCTCTGTGTGCAGAGGGTGATAGTGCTGTTTGCGGTGAAAGAGCCCAGATAACCGTTTATCTTGGCCGCTCCGCCGCTTTCCAGGGTTACAGTGCCGTTTTCATTTATAGTGTAGTTCGCGATGGGTATATCATCCCCCGCAAGGCTGTGCTCGATGGAGATGGGCTCAGGATTGTCAAAGTCAACAAGCAGGTTGCCCTGGTAGCTTGGGGTCCATTCGTACCCGTCACCCGCCATATTGAGGTGCGCCGGGCTCACGTCGCCGCCCAAGGGAACATCGATGATCTGCGGTTTGCTGGCTTCCCCGCCGTACATGACGTGCCCGTCGGAAGAGCGTGCATAGCCTGATCTCGGAGAGTCCACGTCGGCGGCGCTCTGGTTCTTGCCGCTCATGATATAGCGGTAGGACTGCTGCTCTTTTGTAAGCTCTGCGTAGTTGTCCGGGTCTGTTATATTTGTGACGAAGGCCGGCAGGACCTGCGCCTTTTCCTTTGACAGATCGAGACCGGCAGGCGGGATCAGGGATCGAGGCGTCATGGTGTAGTACACCTTTGCAAAGTACTGCACGTACTTTTCCACATTCCCTATCTTCACCTTCACCGGGGCGAAGGTGGCCTCGTCATAGTCGGTGTTTGAATCAAGGAACTGTATAAAATCGTCCTTGTTATCGTCAAGGATAAAATATCCTGTGCCTTCATTGTAATATCCGTCGATCTGTCCGTTGCCGTTTGTGTCAAGATATATGCCAACAGAGTTTATGTCCGTTGTCATTATGCTGGTTGCGGACAGATAGTCTTTATGGTAATACCGGAAGGTGGCGTTTGGCAAAGCAAGGTCCGCCACATCCAGATATATGGTTTCGTTGCCGGCATAGATACGTCCATTGTATAGTATGCGGTCCTCTGCAGACCTGTTGAAGTTGATCCATTGCAGATTTTCCAATCCGGATATGACCTTTATCGCGTTGCTTGCGCTGTCAGCGCTCCAGGACGAGGTCTTTTGAAGAGTCTTGGTGCTGACGCCGGTTTTGGAAAAATGGGGGGCCGTCTTGGTTGTATCAGACACGCCGTAGGAAATGGTGCTGTCGCCGTGGCTCCAGAACAGGTTCCAGGCATCCCCGATCTTTGATGTGTCAATGGCCGCGGCGTTGTTCTGCTGCCGCTGCACCGAAGGAGAAATATCGATCTTGAGGTTCTGTTTGCGGGTCATAATAACATTGATGACGTAGGTCTTGTTAAGGTCTGCTTCCCGCATGCCGCTCCAGACCATCTTGATGTTGTATTTATCTGTGCCGCTGACTTTCGAAATCTGCGGCCCACTGATTATATTTCCGTTCTCATCGGATATGTATACGGCGGTGTTCAGGCCCTGTTCAGACAGGGTCTTCGGTTTATAGCTGTCGGTGTTTTTGAGTTCCACCTGAACAGTGCTGCCGACATAAAGCTTACCGCTCGAGTTAATGCCGCCCTGTTTCTCGACGATGGTGACCTCAGGCTTCATAGAACCGTACACGCCACTGTAGACATTAAGGGCAGCCGCTTTGTCCGGGGCGGTCTCCACGTTATATGTGCCGCTGTTATTGCCGTCGTTTGCGGTGTGGATGCGAAGCTGCATATCATTTGCCAAATTGCGGCGGGTCAGATAGAGGCTTTTAACTTCTATTCTGGCGGTGCCCTTATCGGCGTTATGGGCGTCGTGTTTAGACAGGGCAAGCGTCACGCCTTTAAGATTGGAAGACATATCAAAGGAGTGGCTGATAGATCCGCCAGTATACCACGTATAATGATAGCCGGAAAACAGTCCCCAGTCCCAGCTGACGTCGGCGTCTGTGTATGCGACATCTGAGTTGTTATTGTTTGTTACCGAAGCCCAAGGATATACGAATTCCGCGCCGTAGAGGTCGGTGTTCAAAATAGCCGTGCTGAATCCGAAGCTGGCATAGATATAACTATACATCTGGGACATATACGGGATGTTAAGGTACGCGCGTTTACCGCCGTCCTGTCCCTCGATCTTGCGGCCGCCGTTGCTTGTATTGCTTCCGTCGCCCGTCCAGCTGCGTATAGCCCCGACCTCATTCCTGTCAGAAGGATAGG
>Ga0079305_1002231_pt1 | contig 18142 bp, 11 predicted proteins | sample LMS_cellobiose_e_FD_79183 | JGI IMG/M metagenome (GOLD analysis project Ga0079305, IMG submission 79183) | Rumen-fistulated moose microbial communities from Alaska, USA - LMS_cellobiose_enrichment | ecosystem: Host-associated > Mammals > Digestive system > Stomach > Rumen fluid ... | reverse complement strand
CGGCAACCGAAAAGAAGGCGGAGATCGTCAAGACAAAAAAGGTCTTCTATTTCTCGATGGAATTCCTTCTCGGACGTCTCCTCGACAACTATCTGATCAACTTCGGCGTCCGCGATCTCGTCGCGGAGGGGCTTGCCGAATACGGCGAGACGGTCGAAAACCTGTGTGAACGGGAACGCGATCCGGGGCTCGGAAACGGCGGCCTCGGGCGCCTTGCGGCCTGCTTCATCGACTCGCTCGCAAGCCTCGGCTATAACGGCAACGGCAACGGCATCCGTTACCGGTTCGGCCTCTTCCGCCAGGAGATCGAAAACGGCCGCCAGGTCGAAAAGGCCGACAACTGGCTCGCCTACGGGTATCCGTGGGAGAGACGGCGTCCGGAGGATGCGGTCGTCGTCCGCTTCGGCGGGACGGTCGAGCGCGATTATTCGACGGATCCCGTAACGTATACGTGGACCGGAGGCGAGAAGGTCCTTGCGGTTCCGTACGACGTCCCGATCCTCGGCTACGGCGGTGACAACGCGAACACCCTTCGGCTCTGGAGCGCGGAGCCCTGCGAGGAAATCTTCGACATGGACGCCTTCAACCGCGGCGATTACGCGGCTGCCCAGCGCTACCGCGCCGAGATCGAGGCCATTACCGCGATGCTTTATCCGAACGACAACGGCTACCGCGGAAAGGTCCTCCGCCTGAAGCAGGAATACCTCTTCGTGGCTGCCGGACTCCGGACGATCCTCCGCTCCTTTAAAAAGAAATATTCGAGCGATTTCCGCGAGCTTCCGAACTATGTCGCGATCCATACGAACGACACCCATCCGTCTCTCTGTGCGCCGGAACTTATGCGCATCCTCATCGACGAGGAGGGACTGTCGTGGGACGAGGCCTGGGAGGTCGTGACCCACACGATCTCCTATACGAACCACACGATCCTCCCCGAGGCGCTCGAAAAGTGGCCGATCGGAATGGTCCGCGAACTTCTTCCGCGCGTGTACGACTTCATCGAGGAGATCGACCGCCGGTACTGCGAACAGTTCCGCAAGGACTTTCCCGGAAGGAACGATCTGCTCCAGAAAACGGCCATTCTCTGGGACGGCGAGGTCCGGATGGCGAACCTGTCCGTCATCGCGGGACACTCCGTGAACGGCGTTGCGCCGCTCCATACCGAGATCCTGAAAAAGAGCGTTCTCCGCGCCTTTGAGGAGACGATGCCCGGAAAAATCAACAACAAGACGAACGGCGTGACCCATCGCCGCTTTCTTGCGGAATCGAATCCTTCCCTGGCGAAGCTCATCAACGAGTCGATCGGCGATGGCTGGATAGGCGACGCGACGAAGCTTGCCGAACTGGAGAAGCTTGTCGATGACGCGGCGTTCCGCGAGAAGGTACGCGCCTCGAAGCGGGAGAACAAACTCCGCCTCGCATCGTATCTCGAGCGCGAAACGGGCGAAAAGCTCGATCCCGACACGATCCTCGACGTTCAGGTCAAGCGCTTCCACGCCTATAAGCGCCAGCTCCTCAACATCTTCAAGATCATGGATCTCTACAACCGTGTGGTTTCCGATCCGTCGTTCACCTTTACGCCGACGACGTTCCTCTTTGCGGGAAAGGCTGCCCAGGGCTATGAATTCGCGAAGGATACGATCCGGCTGATCCATTCCGTTGCGGACGTCGTGAACGGCGATCCGAGGACGCGCGGACTGATCCGCGTCGTGTTCCTGCCGAACTACGCCGTTTCGAACGCCCAGCTCATCTACCCCGCATCCGACATCTCCGAGCAGATCTCTACGGCGGGGATGGAGGCGTCCGGAACCGGCAACATGAAATTCATGATGAACGGCGCCGTGACGCTCGGCACGCTCGACGGCTCGACGGTCGATATCGCGGAAAGGGTCGGCCCCGAAAACTGCAAGATCTTCGGGCTGACCGCGCAGGAAATCGAGGGGCTCCGGATGAGCGGAAGCTATATGCCGATGGAACTCTACAACACCGACGAGCGGATCCGCCGCCTGATCGACCCTCTGACCGACGGAACGTACGGACGCCTCTCCGGCAACTTCAACCTCATCCGCGACTCCGTCATCCACAGCGACGAGTTCTTTGTGCTGAAGGACTTCCACGCCTACGTGTCCGCCTGGGAGGAACTGAACGCCCTCTACAGCGACGGAGATGCCTGGATGCGGATGTCGGTCATCAACACGGCGCGCTCCTGGTACTTCTCGAGCGACCGGACGATCCGCGAGTATGCGGATGAGATCTGGAATCTGTAATCTTTATCAGCACAGCTGCAATCGACCCTTTACGCGATTCTTTCTTTGCAAGGCAACGGTGCAATGACAAAAACCAACGTCCATTCATCGGAGGTTCAGACAATGCAACGAAAACTGCGTGTGATGCTTGCTTTTTACGAGGCGGCTCCGTTCATGAAGACCGGCGGGCTCGGCGATGTCGGCGGATCGCTTCCGGGCGCTCTCACCCGGAGCGGAATCGACGCGCGCGTCGTGATGCCGCGGTTCCGGACGATCCCGGAGGTGTTCCGCTCAAAGATGACCCGGCTTGCGGAGATCAACGTTCCGCTCGGCTGGCGGAACCAGACCTGCGGGATCTGGACGCTTCCCTGGGAGGGAACGACGTATTACTTCCTCGAAAACGACTACTACTTCGGACGCGAAAAGCCGTACGGATACTACGACGACGGCGAACGGATCGCGTTCTTCTCGAAGGCGGTCTGCGAGTTCCTGAAGGCGCTGCCGGATTTTCCCTGTGATATTCTCCACTGCAACGACTGGCATACCGCGCTTTCACCGGTGTTTCTCCGCGAATGCTACCGCGGGCTCCCGTCCTATGAACGCATCAAGACCGTCTTCACGATCCACAACCTGAAATTCCAGGGCGTGATGAGCGATTTCGTTCTGGGCGACGTTCTCGGCCTCGGCGGGATTCCGGCGGCCGAAACGCAGCTCCGCGCGACGGAGGACACGGTCAACTATATGAAGGGGGCGCTCCTCTACAGCGATTTCCTCACGACCGTCAGCCCCACGTACGCCGAGGAGATCAAGATGGCGTATTACGGCGAGAATATGGAGGGAATCTTCCGCAAACGCGCGGATGTGCTCTGCGGGATCCTGAACGGCCTCAGCACCGACGAATTCGACCCTGCGACCGATCCGGCGCTTCCCGCCCACTTTACGGCGGACGATCTTGCGGGAAAAGCGGTCTGCAAGGCCGCCGTCCAGCGCGAGTTCGGCCTTCCGGTCGATCCGTCCGTTCCGCTCGTCGCGTTCATCAGCCGCCTCACCGAACAGAAGGGACTTGACCTCTTCGACGCGATCGCCGATGAGCTTCTCGAAGAGAAGCTTCAGGCCGTCATCTGCGGAACGGGCGACAAGGCGTACGGCGAAGACCTCCGCCGGATCGCGGAACGCCATTCGAATATGGCCGTCCGGTCGTTCGACGAGACCGTTTCGCGCCGCCTCTATGCGGGAGCGGACATCCTGCTCATGCCGTCGAAGTTCGAGCCGTGCGGCCTCTCCCAGATGATCGCGATGCGCTACGGAACTCTTCCGGTCGTCCGCAGGACGGGCGGGCTCGCCGACAGCGTCGTCCCGTACAACAAATACACGGGCGAGGGAACGGGTTTCCGGTTCCAGAACTTCAACGCCCACGAGCTGCTTTTTACGACGAAGGACGCGGCGGAGCTCTTCCGGACACGCCCCGACGTCTGGCGGAAGCTGATGCTCCAGGCGATGGCGTATAACGTTTCGTGGGACGAATCCGCGAAGCAGTACCGCGCGATCTACGAACGGCTCGTTCCGTCCGGTGCGGAGCCGTCCGCTCCGAAGAAGCCTGCGAAGGCGAAACCGGCAGCGAAGAAAACCGCGGCGGCAAAGAAAACGACGACAAAGACGAAATGACGAAACTGGTTCACAACACGAGAGACGCCCGCTTCCGGACACCGTTCGGAGCGGTAAAATGCGGCGATGAGATTTTCCTTGCGATCGAAGCGGACGGAAACGCTTTTGAGGCGGTGCTCCGCGTGTGGATCGGCGGAGAGGGCGAGACGCTCCATCCGATGGCGAAGGAGCGGACGGAGAGCGGAAACCGCTTTTTCGTGTCGTTCGTCCGCGAAAAACCCGGCCTTCTCTGGTATACGTTCCGCGTTCGGGAAACGGACGAAAGCGGTAATGAGCGCGTTATCTGGATCGGACCGGAGGAGGGAAAACGCGGCGGGAACGGATGCGTCTATGACCGCGAACCCGCATCGTTCCAGATCACCGTCTACCGCGAGCGGAAGCTCCCGGACTGGTACCGGAACGCCGTGTTCTACCAGATCTTCCCCGATCGCTTCGCACCGGGGGATGCGTCTCTCGCAAGGGCGAACGAAGCGGCGTTTTCCGCACTTCATCCGAACGGGATCCCGCGCCGGATCGTCCGCGACTGGAACAAGATTCCGGAATACAGGCGGGACGAAACAGGCGCGATTACGGAATGGGAGTTCTACGGCGGGACGCTCGACGGCATCCGCGAAAAGCTTCCGTATCTTGCGGAGCTCGGGATTACCGCGCTTTATCTCAACCCGATCTTTGAGGCGGCCAGCAATCACCGCTACGATACGGGTGACTATCTCCAGGTCGATCCGCTGCTCGGCGGAGATCCGGCGCTTGACCGCCTGATCCGCGCCGCACGGGAACACGGAATATCGATCATGCTCGACGGTGTCTTCAACCACACCGGCTGGGACAGCCTCTATTTCAACCGCTTCGGGAATTACCCGACGAAGGGCGCATACGGGAACGAGGACAGCCCCTACCGGAGCTGGTTCACGTTTGGCGACTATCCGAACGGATACGATTCGTGGTGGGGTGTGGCGGATCTTCCGGCGGTGAACGAGAACGATCCCTCCTACCGCGATTTCATCTACGGCGCGGAGGACAGCGTCGTCCGCCGCTATCTGAAGAAGGGCGTTCGCGCATGGCGCCTCGACGTCGCCGACGAACTCCCGGACAGCTTCATCGAAGGGCTGAAGACGGCCGCACTCGAAGAGGACCCGGATGCCGTCGTGATCGGCGAAGTCTGGGAAGACGCGTCGAACAAGGTGAGTTACGGCGAGCTCCGGCGGTATCTGCTCGGCAGCGAACTCGACGGCGCGATGCACTACCCGGTCCGCACGGCGGTCCACGACTGGCTGCTCGGGCGGTCGGACGCGTTTCTGCTGTTCGAAACGTTCGTCACGCTGATGGAAAACTATCCGCCGACGGCGTTTTACGGCGCGTTCACGCTGATGGGGAGCCACGACCGCGCGCGGATGATGACGGTGATGGGCGACGCGCCGGATCCGGACAGCCTTTCGGAGGAGGAACGGCGGGCCTACCGCCTGTCACCCGAACAGCGCGCGATCGCGGAACGGCGCGTCCGGCTGATGACGCTTCTCCAGATGACGCTTCCCGGCGTTCCGTCGGTCTATTACGGCGACGAGGCCGGAATGGAAGGAATGAGCGATCCGTTCAACCGCGGAACGTTCCCGTGGGGCGCCGAAGACAGCGCGATGACGTCGTTTTTCCGCGATGCGATCCGCCTCAGAAAATCCGATCCCGTCTTCACGGACGGCGCTTTCGGCCCGTTCGCGGTGAACGCCGACGTGTTCGGATTCTTCCGGGTACCGTGCGAGCGGATCCGGAAAGGGGAAACGTGTGAAAAAACAGGCGGGCCGGAGTGCCCGAAGTGGAACGGAACGGTCCTTGTTCTCGCTAACAGGAGCCGGACGGAGACATATACGTTTCCGCTTGCGGATTGTGCGGGCGATCTTACGGGGCGTGCCGCGGCGCTTCTTTTCGGTACAGCGGCGCTTTCCGCGGATGGTACGGTCAGCATCCCGCCGCTCGGAACGGCCGTGATCCGGATCGGAGCGTAAAACAGAATACAAGAGACACACCGGCGGCTTTCGCATATCCTGCGGAAGCTGCTTTTTTTGCCCGAAACAGGCGGAAGAACGTCGGCGAAGGGCGAAAAGAAGACCATATAACTGGAATATAAAGGGAACAAAAGAAAATAAAGGTTGAAAAGGGCCGAAATGTATTGTACGATGACGGCAGAACGTGCGGAGAGAACGATGAGCGAAAAACCGAAAACAGGCGATTTGACGAAAGAAAACTGCGAAAACGATAAAAGACCCGACGAGCGCCGAAAAATCGGCGAGAGGGGTGAAAATGAGGCTTCCAGATACCTTGAACGTGAGGGGTACCGGATTCTCGAACGGAACTGGCGCTGCAGAACCGGAGAAATCGATATCATCGCCGTCCGTGACGGGATACTCGTCTTCGTCGAGGTGAAGACGCGGCGGAATCTTGCCTACGGAGTTCCGGGATATGCTGTGACGCCGGAAAAACGACGCCATCTTCTTTCGGCGTCCGCGCTCTACCGCCACCGCTTCGGGCTCGGCGGCGTGCTCTGCCGCTACGACGTGATCGAGATCCTGTTTCTTGACGGACATCCCTATCTTCGCCACATCCGTAATGCTTTTTCCTGAAACGATCCGGTTAAGGAATAACTTAAGACTCAAAGGAAAGGCTGAAATTCCATTATGTATGCGAAAATCATCTCCGCGACGCTGAAGGGGATCGAAGGGATTCCCGTCCGCGTCGAGACGGACCTCTCGGCGGGGCTTCCGGCGTTTCTTCTGACCGGTCTTCCGTCGACATCGATCCGGGAAGCCGGCGAACGGATCCATCGTGCGATCGCGAACTCGGGTTACTCGTTTCCCGAAAAGAAGATCACGGTCAACCTCTCGCCCGCGAATCAGCGGAAGGAAGGAACCCAGTTCGACCTTCCGATCGCACTCGGAATCCTTGCGGCCGACGGAAAGATCCCGCGCGAGATGATGCGGGGATGCGCGTTTCTCGGCGAACTGTCGCTGAACGGCCGCGTCGGTCCGATCCGCGGGGCGCTCCCGCTCGCAGCGGGGCTCCGGAAAAAAGGCGTCCGAAGAATCTGGCTGCCGGAGGGAAACGCAGGGGAGGTCTCTCTCCTTACGGATATCGAGATTCATCCGGTCCGCTCGCTTGCGGAACTGGCGGAGGAACTCCGCAGCGGCGTAGTGTCGGAAACCGTCCGGACGGATGCTCCGGCGGAAAACGGTGCGGACGGAACGATTCCCGATTTCGGCGACGTGCGCGGTCAGGAAACGGCAAAACGCGCCTTTGAGGTCGCAGCAGCCGGGAATCATCCGATCCTGCTTTCGGGCCCGCCGGGTTCGGGAAAGACGATGATGGTGCGCTGTCTTCCCGGAATTCTTCCGCCTCTGACGGCGGACGAACAGCTCGAGGTGACGATGCTTTATTCCGTTGCGGGTGAACTCAGGGACGGAGGAGGATTCGTGCGGAGCCGGCCGTTTCGCGAACCGCACCACACCGTTCCGCTGACGGCGCTGATCGGAGGGGGCGTTTCGCCGCGTCCCGGGGAAATCTCGCTTGCCCACAAGGGCGTTCTGTTTCTGGATGAATTTCCCGAGTACGACCGCCACGTTCTCGAGGCGCTCCGGGAGCCGCTCGAATCGAAACGGATCGTCCTAACGCGTCTTACCGATACCGTTGCGTATCCGGCGGACTTTCTGCTCGCTGCGGCCTGTAACCCCTGTCCCTGCGGCTTCTTCGGCGATCCGGAGATCGGCTGTACTTGTACATCCGGCGAGATCCGGCGTTATCGTTCGCGCCTGTCCGGACCGATCGTGGACCGGATCGATCTTCAGATCAACGTCTCGCGCGTCAAATACCGCGATCTTGCCGGGCGGGAGGAAAGTGCGCCCAGGACGAGCTCGGAGATGCGGAAGACGGTTCTCCGAGCCGTTGAGATCCAGAAATCGCGCTATGCGGGACGGAAGACGAAGCGGAACGCCCAGCTGACCGCCCGTGAAATCAAACAGTTCTGCCGCCCGACGGCGGAAGGGGAGGAGCTTCTGGAGAACGCCTATAGCCGTCTTCATCTTTCGGCGCGCGCGTACGGAAAGATCCTGAAGGTCGCGAGGACCGTCGCGGACATCGAGAACGTCGAGACGATCGACGCACGCCATATCGCCGAGGCCATCCGTTACCGTACGGAATGATTGGATACCGCGCCGGGAACCCTGTCCGGCGCGGATTCCGAAAGGATGTTACGATGCAGTATACAACGCTGCGGCCGGGAGATGCGGCGTACCCGCCGATGCTCGCCGCGATCGGTGATCCGCCGGCGCCGCTTTATGTGACGGGGGAACCGTCCGTTCTTTCGGCTCCCTGTATCGCGATCGTCGGAACAAGGAAGGCGAGTCCGTACGGCGCATGGTGCGCGTACGAGCTCGGGAAACGCGCGGCATCCTACGGGATTACCGTCGTCTCCGGAATGGCGTCCGGAATCGACACCCATGCCCATCGCGGAGCGCTTGACGGAGGCGGACGGACGGTCGCCGTCCTCGGCTCGGGACTGGATGTCTGCTATCCGGAATCCAACCGGAAGCTCTACGAGACGATCCCGGAGCGGGGCGCGATTCTGAGCGAGCTTCCGCTCGGCCAGAAACCTCTCAAACGGACGTTTCCCGCGCGGAACCGCATCATCTCCGGCCTTTCGTACGGCGTTGTCGTTGTGGAAGCCGCGCTGAAAAGCGGATCGCTCATCACGGCGGATCACGCCGTCCGTCAGGGACGCGACGTCCTCGCCGTCCCCGGGAACCTCAATCAGGTCTTCAGCTACGGCTGCAACAAACTCATCCGCGACGGTGCGATGATCCTGACGTCGTTTGACGACATCCTCGATCTTTTCGACATTGAGCGCCGCGATGCGGTGAAGGAAGCGTCTATGACCGTGGCGCTGAACCGCGAGGAGACGAAGATCTGGCGGATTCTTCGCGACGAGGGCGAACTGACCGTCGATGCGCTCGCGATGCGGGCCGCAATGAATCCGGGCGATCTGGCGGCCGTGCTGACGTATATGGAAATCCGCGGCATCGTTCATACCGATTTCGGCCGCGTGTTTCTGTCGGTGTAGGATCCTTCCGACCGAACGTGTCCGCATTTGAAAAAGGGCTTGCCAAACGAAACGGCCGCTCGTATAATCAAACGCGTTACACGTAACGATTCCTACATTATATGGATTTTTGGAGAGCAATATGGCGGATTCCAGGAAAAACCTCGTCATCGTCGAATCGCCCTCAAAGGCGAAGACGATCGAAAAATACCTCGGAACGAAATACCGGGTCGTCGCCTCGAAGGGCCACGTCCGCGATCTTCCGAAGAGCCGTCTCGGCATCGATGTCGAGAACGGCTTCGAACCCCAGTACATCAACATCCGCGGAAAAGCGGAGGACATCCGAATGCTTCGCAGCGCCGCGAAGGAAGCTGCGAATATCTATCTCGCAACGGACCCCGACCGCGAAGGCGAAGCGATCTCATGGCATCTTGCGACGCTTCTCGGACTCGATCCTGCGGATGCGAACCGCGTCGAGTTCAACGAGATCACGAAGGACACCGTCCGGAACGCGCTGAAGAACCCGCGCCCGATCGACCGGAACCTCGTCGACGCCCAGCAGGCCCGCCGTGTGCTTGACCGCCTCGTCGGCTACGAGATCAGCCCGATTCTCTGGAAGAAGGTCCGGAGAGGTCTTTCCGCCGGCCGCGTCCAGTCCGCCGCGCTGAAAATCCTCTGCGAACGCGAACAGAAGATCAGCGCATTCGTACCGGAGGAATACTGGACGATCCAGTCGATCTTCGAAAAGGGACGCGCGAAGTTTGCCGCACGCCTTGCCGAGAAGAACGGAAAAAAGATTACCGTCACGAATGAGGCCGAAGCCGATGCGGTTGTCCGGACGCTGAAGACGGAGCCCCATATCGTAAAGACGTACGAGGAGAAGGAACGCGCGAAAAAGCCGTTCCCGCCTTACAATACGTCCTCGCTCCAGCAGGACGCCTCGATCCGGCTCGGCTTTACGACGAAGCGGACGATGAACGTCGCCCAGCATCTCTACGAATCCGGTCTCATTACCTATATGCGTACCGACTCGCTCCGCATCTCCGACGATGCGAAGAGGGCGGCGCTTTCGTTTATTTCCGAAACGTACGGCCAGGACTACTGCGGAAACAACTTTTACGCGAACCGGAAATCGGGCGTTCAGGATGCCCACGAAGCGATCCGGCCTGCGACGCCCGGACTTCGGCCGGAGGATCTCCGGACGACGGACCGCGACGCGGTGAAACTCTATACGCTGATCTGGAGCCGCTTTATGGCGAGCCAGATGAAGGCCGCCGTCTACACCGACGGGATCGCGCTGATCGGGTGCGGTGAGTACGGCCTCCGCGCACGCGGCTCCCGGCTTCTGTTCGACGGCTTCCTTAAAGTCTATGCGGTCAAGAGCGAAGAGGACGAGGAAAAGGCGATCCCGGTCCTTGCACCGGGCGAGACGCTGAAACTCGCCGACGTGAAGAGCGAACGGAAATTCACCGAACCGCCGTCCCGCTTTACGGAGGCGGCGCTCGTCCGGGAACTCGAGGAAAAGGGAATCGGCCGTCCGTCAACCTATGCGACGATCATAACGACGCTCCTTGACCGGACGTATGTGACGCGCGAGAAGAAGACCCTTAAACCGACCGAACTCGGGTTTGCCGTGACGGAACTGATCGAACAGCATTTCAAAAACTCCCGCATCGTCGATACGGCTTTTACGGCCCAGATGGAGAACCGTCTCGACGCGATCGAGAACGGAAAGGACGAGAACGGAAATCCGATCCCCTGGCGCGACGTCGTACGCGATTTTTACGACGTGTTCGAGCCGGAGGTCAGGGCGGCGGAGACGGAAGCCGGCCGCGTTGAACTCGCGCCCGAATTCGCGAAGAACGAGGACGGAACCGACATGATCTGCGACGTCTGCGGGAGACCGATGGTCCTTCGCCACGGCCGTTTTGGGGATTTCATCGCCTGCTCCGGCTATCCGGAATGCAGGAACACGAAACCGATCGTGAAGAAGACCGGCGTTGCCTGTCCCGTTTGCGGAAAGGAGATCGTTGCGAAGAAGTCGAAGAAGGGGAAGACGTTCTACGGCTGCTCCGGCTGGCCGGACTGCAAACAGGTCTACTGGTATAAGCCGGTGAATGAGACGTGCCCGAAGTGCGGCGCGCTTCTCGTCGAACGCCGCCTGCGCAACGCAAAACGTGTCTGCTCAAATCCGGAATGCGATTTCCGGAAATGACCGGATCGTCTGAGGCGGAGCCGTTTTCGGGCGGCTCCGTTTTTCTTTTTGCGCAAAATTTACAAAATAGTTTGAATCGTTCTTTATGTTTCAAACAATTTGTTGTATACTGTTCCCGACAGCTGCGGGCGGAGGCCCGCTTCCGGGATTCCCTGTAAAGGAGGTTCGAAGTGGCCATGACGATTCTCGAAAAGGTGCGGAAACTGAACTGGGTGCTTCAGGAAAGCTCATCCGGTCTTTTTTCCTTCAACGATCTCAGCCAGATCCTCGGCGAAGTAACGAATTCCAACGTATATCTTCTGAACCGACGCGGAAAGGTCCTCGGCGTTCATTACCAGAAACCGGAGGACCGCACGTCTGCGCTCGTCGAGGAGTCCGGAGCGGAGCTCTTCCCGAACGAATACAACGAGGCGCTTCTCGCCGTGACCGAGACCGAGGCGAACATCACCGACGACGTTGCGCGGGAACTTTTCAAATACGACCAGGCCACGAGCGGGAAGATGCACACGATCGTTCCGATCGTCAACGAAAGCCGCCGCCTCGGTACGATCCTTCTCGTCCGCTATTCGCCCGCCTACTCGGATGAGGACCTCGTCCTCGCGGAATACGGTGCGACCGTCATCGGCCTTGAAATCCGCCGCCGCAACCTCCTCGAGGAGGAACAGGAGACCCGCGCGCGTGAAAACGTCCGGATGGCGATCGAGACGCTGTCCTATTCGGAACACAAGGCGGTCTCCGAGATCTTCCGCGAGCTCGGCGAGACGGACGGGCTGCTCGTCGCGAGCAAAGTCGCGGACCGTTCCGGAATCACCCGCTCCGTGATCGTGAACGCCCTGCGGAAACTCGAATCCGCCGGCGTGATCGAAACGCGCTCCCTCGGCATGAAAGGGACCCACATCCGGATCCTCAACAAGTATCTTCTCGGAGAACTGAATGATTCAATTTAACGAACAAAACGAGGTCGTTACCGAAGAGCGGCCGTCCGCGATCCTTGTCGCACTCGACACGGACGGAAAGGCCGGAGAGACCGAGCGGAGCCTCGCGGAACTCGCAGGGCTTGCGGAAGCGGCAGGCGTACGCGTGATCGGTGAAATGACCCAGAACCTTGAAAGGCCGAACACCGCGACGTACCTCGGAACCGGAAAAGTCGAGGAGCTCGCGGAGTACTGCCGCGTGACGGAGGCGAATCTCGTCATCTTCGACAATGAACTCTCCGGGATGCAGCTCCGCAACCTTGAGGAAAAGCTCGACACGAAGGTCATCGACCGGACGATCCTGATCCTTGATATCTTTGCAGACCGCGCGATCTCCCGGGAAGGGAAGCTCCAGGTCGAGTTCGCCCAGCTCCGCTACCGTCTCCCGCGTCTCACCGGCTTCGGGAAGTCGCTCTCGCGTCTCGGCGGCGGGATCGGAACGCGCGGGCCCGGCGAAACGAAACTTGAAACGGACCGGCGCCACATCGAACACCGCATGGACGAGATCCGTTCGGAACTCGCGGAGGTCCGCGAGAACCGGAGAACACAGCGCGCCCGTCGTGAAAAGGCGGGAATTCCCTGCGCTGCACTCGTCGGCTATACGAACTCCGGAAAATCGGCCATCATGAACCGGTTTCTCGCGGATGCGGAGAAGGAGGAGAAGAGCGTCTTCGAAAAGAACATGCTCTTCGCGACGCTCGATACGTCCCAGCGCCGGATCCGCCTTGCGGACGGCCGCGAGTTCATTCTGATCGATACGGTCGGCTTCGTCAGCAAGCTTCCCCATTCCCTCGTCGATGCCTTCAAAGCGACGCTTGAAGAGGTGAAGGCGGCGGATCTTCTGATTCACGTCGTCGACGCATCGTTTTCGGAGCATTCCTTCCAGATGGAGGTGACGCGTTCCGTCCTCTCCGGGATCGGTGCGGGCGAAACGGATACGCTCGTTGTCTACAACAAATGCGACCTGCTTTCGGAGGAGGAGCGCGGCGCGCTCGGCTTCCCCGAAGGAGAGGAGGCGATGATGGTGTCCGCGAAGACGGGAGAAGGGTGGGATGCGCTTGTCTCCGCCGTCTCAAACCGTCTCTTCGGAGACCGGATCGCCGCCCGCCTCGTCGTTCCCTACACCCGCGGCGACATCGTATCGTATCTCAAGGAACGGTACGTTTTCCGCGCGATGGAATACATCGAAACCGGAACGCAGATCGATGCCGATCTTGCGCCGGAGGACTTTGCGCGTCTCAAGTCGTATGTGATATGATCCTGTACCGAACGATCGAAAAAGATGGCTTTGCCGAGCAGGTGATCGACCGCTCGCGCTTCCTCGCGTTTGCGCGGCCCGCTTCGTCAAAGGATGCGGCGGATGCGTTCTTCGCGGAAATCCGCGCACGCTACAGGGACGCGACGCACGTCGTTCCGGCGTTCATCGTCGGCCCGAAGAAGGAACTCGAATGGGCAAGCGATGCGGGAGAACCCCAGGGAACGTCCGGACCGCCGATCCTCGCGATGCTCGAGAAGGAGGATCTGACGAACGTCGCCGTGGCCGTCGTCCGGTATTTCGGCGGGCGGCTGCTCGGGATGGGCGGGCTTGTCCGCGCCTATTCCTCGAGCGCGAAGGCGGCGGTCGAAAATGCGGGGATCGCCGAAGCGGCGGAACTCGTACGGTTCACCGCGTCGTTTTCGTATCCGGCGCTCGGCAAGATCGAGAACCGCGCAAAGGAGGGGGCATTCCGCATCCATTCTCCCGTCTATGCGGAGAATGTTTCCGTAACGGTCGAAACGAGTCCCGAGGAGGAGGAAACGGCGCGCGGAATCCTGATCGAGCTGACGTCCGGAACGGTGCGTCTCGGAAGCTCCGAGCGGACGGTCGGACTTCTTCCCGTCTTGCCAAATTGTGCCGAAAAAATGAAAATTGACCTTGACAAAACGGGGAAGGAAGCGTAATATCTATACTTGCGTCGGGGTGAAAACGACGTGAGTGCTCGGGCGTATAGCTCAGCTGGTCAGAGCACCTGCCTTACAAGCAGGGGGTCATAGGTTCGAGTCCTATTACGCCCACCAGAGTCTTTCTTCGGAAGGGCGTAAAAGAGAGATGCGGCCCGGTAGTTCAGCTGGTTAGAATGCCAGCCTGTCACGCTGGAGGTCACCGGTTCGAGCCCGGTTCGGGTCGCCACTTTCTTCCACCGCGCTGGCATGGCTCAACGGTAGAGCAGCTGATTTGTAATCAGCAGGTTGGGGGTTCGATTCCCTCTGCCAGCTCCATCGCCATCCTGCAGAACCTTGAAAACCGAATAAACATATACAGCATCATGTTATCAAAAAAGACGTGGAGGGATTCCCGAGCGGCCAAAGGGGGCGGACTGTAAATCCGTTAGCTGAGCTTTCGATGGTTCGAATCCATCTCCCTCCACCATTTTTTTGCGGAAGTGGTACAGGGGTAGTACATCGCCTTGCCAAGGCGAGGGTCGCGAGTTCGAATCTCGTCTTCCGCTCCATTTTGCGGATGTAGTTCAATGGTAGAACTTCAGCCTTCCAAGCTGATAGCGTGAGTTCGATTCTCATCATCCGCTCCAATTTGCGGGCTCATAGCTCAGCTGGATAGAGCAACGGCCTTCTAAGCCGTGTGTCTGGGGTTCGAATCCCTATGGGCTCACCATATTCAATGATGGGGTATAGCCAAGTGGTAAGGCAACGGACTTTGACTCCGTCATTCGTGGGTTCAAGTCCCGCTACCCCAGCCATTTGACCCATTAGCTCAGTCGGCAGAGCACTTGACTTTTAATCAAGGTGTCCGGAGTTCGAATCTCCGATGGGTCACCATTTTTTCAAAAGGGGACCTGACGGCATCTTCGAGGAGAGGTGTCCGAGTGGCTTAAGGAACCGGTCTTGAAAACCGGCGATCCCGCAAGGGACCGTGGGTTCGAATCCCACCCTCTCCGCCAAACTCTCCTCGGCGTAACTTGAAAACTGTATAGCGAAGGTTCACAAGGCGGCAAACCTGGAGAAGTACTCAAGAGGCTGAAGAGGACGGTTTGCTAAACCGTTAGACTGGGGTTACCTGGTGCAAGGGTTCGAATCCCTTCTTCTCCGCCATTCATATAGGGGTATAGCTCAGTTGGTAGAGCAGCGGTCTCCAAAACCGCGTGCCGAGGGTTCAAGTCCTTCTGCCCCTGCCATTTTTCTACTTTGCGGGGTGTAGCGCAGCTTGGTAGCGCACCTGCTTTGGGAGCAGGGTGTCGCAGGTTCAAATCCTGTCGCCCCGACCACAGCAGTCCCGCGGTCGGCCATTCGTGGGCCATTAGCTCAGTGGTCAGAGCACGCGGCTCATAACCGCTTGGTCCCGGGTTCAAGTCCCTGATGGCCCACCAATATGCCCAGATAGCTCAGTCGGTAGAGCAGCAGACTGAAAATTTGCGTGTCACTGGTTCGATTCCGGTTCTGGGCACCACGAAAAAGCGTTTCCGAAGTTTCGGAAACGCTTTTTTCGTTTCGGTATGCATACGGTTTACGATCCGTAAACCGTCGGTTATTCCGCGATTTCGCGGACGGCCCGGATCGCGGCATCGACCTCTTCATCGGTCGTGAAGGGGGAGAAACTGAAGCGCACGGCGCCGCGTTCGACCGTTCCGAGCGCGGCGTGCATCCGTGGCGCGCAGTGCGCGCCCGAGCGCGTTGCGATGCCGTAATCGGTCGCGAGAATATCGGCCGCTTCCGCGGAATCAAGATCACCGATGTTCAGCGCGACGATCGCAGCGCGCGGCTCCCGTGTGAAGTCGCCGTAGAGCGTGACGCCGGGGATATTCCGGACGCCGCTGAGAAAGCGCGTCATCGCGCCGTGTTCACGCAGGTAAAGCGGTTCTACGCCTTCCCTGAGGATGTAATCGAGCGCTGCGGAAAGCCCCGCGATTCCGTGGACGTTTAAAGTTCCGGCCTCGAGACGCGTCGGATAGGCTTCGGGCTGGCGGGGATCGTAGGAACGGATCCCGCTCCCGCCGCGTTTGAACGGACGGATCTCTACGCCCGGACGAATGGCGAGGCCGCCCGTTCCCTGGGGCCCGAGAAGACTTTTATGGCCCGTAAAACAGAGGACATCGATCCCGGATGCTGTCATATCGATCGGAAGGATGCCGGCTGACTGGGACGCGTCAACGATGAGAAGAGCGCCGCTTCGATGGGCGATCTCCGCGATGCGGCGGATGTCGAGGACGTTGCCGGTCAGATTCGAGGCGTGCGTACAGACGACGGCCTTCGTTCCGGGCGTGACGAGGCGCTCAAAATCGGCGTAATCGACGTTTCCCGTCCGATCGGCCGGAACGATTGCAAGGTCGAGCCCGCGCTCCGCAAGATCGTAGAGCGGGCGGAGAACCGAGTTGTGCTCGAGATCCGTCGTAACGGCGCGCTCACCGGGGGAGAGCAGACCGTAGATCGCGATGTTCAGGGCTTCGGTCGAATTGCTCGTAAAGACGACGTGGTCCCGGCGCGGACAGCCGAACAGCTTCGCGAGCTTTTCGCGCGTTTCATGGACCGTGCGGCTCGCATCGAGAGAAGCGCCGTGGGCGCCGCGTGACGCGTTTCCGGCTGTCCGGATCGCGTTTGCGACGGCCTCCGCGACGGTTTCGGGTTTATGAAGCGGCGTTGCCGCGCTGTCGAGGTAAATCATGAAAAATGCGCCTCCATCCGTGTTCGGTTACACTATATGCGCAACCCGGCTGCCTGTCAACCGGCCGGATGCGGCGGAAAAGACCGATGAGACGGGGAAAACCCGATTGACAACCCGCCTGCCTTTTTTTAAAATGAGTAGGCATACGAATGACATGGAACCGCGAAACGCGGCCCGTGAAAGGAACGCACGATGAAACTCGACTGCAAGATCTATATTCAGGACGAAGACGGAAACAAAATCTTCGGTCGCGGTCCCTGCGAGCTCCTGCGGCGGACGGAGGAATGCGGCTCTCTGAATGCGGCCGCAAAGGATATGGGTATGGCGTACTCCAAAGCCTTCCGCATCGTTCGCGACGCCGAAAAGGCGCTCGGCTTCCAGCTCCTTTCCCGCACGACCGGCGGAAAGAACGGCGGCGGCTCTCATCTGACCGAGAACGGAAGGGAATGCATCCGCCGCTATGAGATCCTGGAGAAACGGATCAAGGACTTCGCCCTGAAAGAATTCGAGGCCGCGTCCCGGGAAGATTATCGGTATGTTTGAATCAAAAGAAAGGAATGCTGCTATGAAAATCGTCATCCTCGACGGCTATGTCGAAAACCCGGGAGATCTTTCCTGGAAGGAACTCGAAGCGCTCGGTGAACTGACCGTTTACGACCGGACTCCGATCGATACGGCTGAAATCAACCGCCGCATCGGAGACGCCGATATCGTCATCACGAACAAAACACCGATCCGGAAGGAAACGATCGACGCCTGCCCGAACATCAAATTCATCGCGATGCTCGCGACCGGATATAACGTCGTCGATTACGATTACGCGAAGGAAAAGGGCATCCCGCTTTCGAACGTTCCGACCTACGGAACGGCGTCCGTAAGCCAGTTCTCGATCGCGCTTCTCCTCGAGATCTGCCACCACATCGGTCATCACGACAAGACCGTCCACGAAGGCCGCTGGGAGAACTGCGCCGACTGGTGCTACTGGGATTATCCGCTGATCGAACTCGAGGGAAAGACAATCGGCATCATCGGCTTCGGCCGCATCGGCCAGAAAGAGGGTGCAATCGCGAAGGCGCTCGGAATGAACGTCATTGCGTATGATCTCTATCCGAACGACTTCGGCCGTGCGATCGGCGAATACGTTTCGCTCGATGAACTGCTCGCCCGTGCGGACGTCGTGTCGCTTCACTGCAACCTCACGCCGGAGAACGAACGCCTGATCCGGAAGGAGACGATCGCAAAGATGAAAGACGGCGTCATCCTCATCAACAACGCGCGCGGTCAGCTGATCGACGAACAGGACGT
>Ga0079305_1002230_pt1 | contig 18149 bp, 11 predicted proteins | sample LMS_cellobiose_e_FD_79183 | JGI IMG/M metagenome (GOLD analysis project Ga0079305, IMG submission 79183) | Rumen-fistulated moose microbial communities from Alaska, USA - LMS_cellobiose_enrichment | ecosystem: Host-associated > Mammals > Digestive system > Stomach > Rumen fluid ... | reverse complement strand
TTCCTTGACTTTCGGAGTTCGGGCACTGGTATCGACGGAAACGATCGTGTCGGAAAAATACATTCCGAGGTAAACCTTGTCACCGATGACGGCAATGGAACGCGGTCCTTTGCCGGTGATTTTGCGGCTGGTCAGCTTGACCCGTTTTTTCATTCCAACGAGAAACGCGAGGAGCTGCGGTACCTGATCAGCACTGACCGTCGCGCCAAGAGCTTTGGCTTCGTCCGCTGTTTTGGGGAGCTCCGCCAGTTTCGCCAGCGCGGTTTCAATATCAACAATACAGAGCTCGTGAGTTCCCGCCAATCCGACATAAATCTTTTTGCCGTCCGGAGAAGTCGCGATAGGCCAGGGATTGGCGGCGCCAAGGTCAACGTCGTCCAGCAGAACAGTATTGACAAATTCTCTTTTTTCGGCATCAATAATACTGAAGCCATTCGTGTTCATCCAGCCGCGCTCGACCTGGGTGGTCGGGAGTTGATAACGCGCTAAAATAGCGGTCGTGTAAACGTATTTCCCGTCCGGTGAGATACAGATATGGTGCATACTGGAACTTCCGTTCGGAAGACGGATATTTTTCGATTCCCCGGTGTTCGGATCAACGGCGGTGACTTCTGCCGCGACGTTTGCCCCGTCAGACGGGTCATGAGGGAGAAAATTGGCGACGAAAATTGTCCGCCCGTCCGGCGTAATGACCGCGTCGTTCGGTTCATGAAGTGCGGCAAACCGTTTTTGTTCCGTCAGGGTTTCAGTGTCGAATTCCGCAACGCAGTTTTCATACTGGTAACAGGCGTAAACTTTGGTATTGTCCGGAGAAAGAACGAGCCCAATCGGAGTATGACCCGCCTGACCTTCCCGGACGACTTTTCCGGATTCAATGTCAACGGCGATGATTTTGCCCTGATAATTTCCAATGCCAACGTACATCGTTTTTTCATCGGCGGAAATGACCATTCCATTCGGGGTCTGGGGAAGGGGAATACTTCTGATGACGGCTGCGTCGGCAACAGAAACAACAGCGATTTCCGCGGAATCCTTGTTCAAAACATAAAGATTCTGACCATCCTGAGTTGGAATCATTGCGATAGGACCTTTGTAATCTGCCGCAAATGCCGTAACGGACGCTGCCAGAAACAGGGTCAGGCTCATAAGAAAGAAACGCATAACAGATGATACTCCTGGTTTTGGTTGTGTGTTGATAAAATTTATATTGTCGATCCTTTAACCGTTGACTAAAGGAACCGGATGAAAGACTGTCTGATCGAGATACCCACTGTCCGGGATGAAAACAGGAAAGGTTCAATACCGTCCCGGTTTTTTCCCGACATGGATTATTATAACACGGTTAATATTGAATTTCCATGTTTTACAGACAAAAAAAGCAAGTATTTTCTTTTTACGGATTTTGTGATATAATGCGTCTGTTTGAAAAATTTAGGTTAGACTAAAATTTTTATATTGACGTTTTTTGCGGATGGGAAAGGAAGTGTTCTGCGGTCAGTCGTTGAGTTTTGAGATTTTTGTTTCAGGGAGATTTCGCGAATCCGTGTTTTCAGAATTTTGGGAATCCGGTATTTTTTTTTGTGTAACCGGTGATAAACATGGGAAGAATCCGGTAATAAAATATTGAAAGAAGGTTGAGGTGCCGGGGCCCTTTCCCGGACACGGTTATGGTTTGTCCAGGTTGATAAATATCCGGAGGAAACACGGTTTTCATGTTTTCCGGTTAGAATATTATTGATTTTTTATGATGAATAAACCTCATTATCCTTTTGTTCCGTGGTCGCTTGGAAACGCTCTTTTTATTTTGCTTCTCTTTTTTACCGCTCCCTTGTTTCTGATGAAAGGAGCGGATTGGTTTTCAACCCCGTTTTTTAATGTTGTGGATTCTGAAGACGCTTTGTTATCGTCGCCCGTTAAACCGGGGCCGGAAATAACGCCGGAGACAGAAAATTCAATTAAAACGGACAGTCCGGCGGATACGAACAAAGCAGAAGTTCCGGAGATAAAGGAATTTTCTCAGACGACAGAGCCGAAGGAATCCGCGAGGATTCCGGAAATGTCGGAAAAACCGGGGGGATCAGGGGAATCCGTCAGCCATGAAGAGGAGGGGGACCGAACAGCCGGAACCGCCGGCGGGACGCCAAAAGAGCCAGAAACAGATCTGAAAACAGCTCATCCGTTAGCGCAGCTTTTGATAAAGACCCGGGGGACGGCCCGTTATCATCTGGTTGTTATCGTCTGTTTTTTAACCGCGGTTATTCTGGCGCCTTTAACGGAAGAATTTGTTTTTCGTGTTGTTTTTCAGGGAGCTTTGGAGCGTTGCTTTCTGGAACGCTGCTGTGAGGAGTGTCCGTTGGGGAATGAGACAGGACGGCAAACCCGATTCAGGACAGGGCGGTTTTTGACGATATTTTTTCCGGCGTTCATCTTTGGAATCATTCATTATCGGGTACCGGACGCGGAAATAGACGCGAATTTCATTTTCAAAAGCATGATTATTACAATCATCGCCAATGCGCTGACGTTGCTGCTTGGCGGGTTTTGGCTTAGATGGGGATGTCGGGCAAGCTGGCAGGATTTGGGGATTGTGTTTCGTGATTTGCCGGTTGACTTCAGAAAAGGGGTTGGCAACTTCCTGAAAATTTTACCTGTTTTTATCGTTCTTCAAATAGCACTGAACCATTATGCCCCGGATTACGTAACAGATCCGATTCCGATTTTTGTGCTCGCGGTTTTTCTTGGTTCGATGTATTACCGGAGTCGGCGTTACGCCTCGGTGGTCGCGGCTCATTTTACGCTGAATCTGGGAAGTATGTTGCTTGTCCTGCTGGCAACATGAGGAATCCGGAAGGGGCTGCTCTGTTTTCGCTTAACAGAAAAACCCCTGTTTTTTAACGAACCAGGGGCATTAACATTCCTTTTTGAAGGCTGTTATACCAGTTGTTATTCCAGCTCAAAAAGGGCGGTTTCCGGGGAAACGAATTCGTATTCAAATTCATTGGCGTTTTCCGCGACAACCTTTCCGGAGTAAACCTCGGTTATCCGGGTAACGGTTTTCGGGAGCGTAATTTTTTTAATTCCGCCGTTTTTAACATGGACGGCAACCAGTTTGCCATTCGCGTAAACAGGGACTTCTTCATCGCAGTAGATCGTTACTCCGGCGTCTTGAGCAATTTGTTTAAGAATCGGGACGGTTAGTTGTTTGTAGTCCGCGAAATAATAGGATGTCCAGTTCTCGTGCCGGGTGATTTGCAGTTCCCCGGTTCCGAAGGGGACCCCGGTCCATTTTTCAACGCGGCCCGGATCAAGCGTCTGCCCGTCACAAATACCCGGCGCGTAAAGCCAGAGAACGGAACGGCCTGCGGTACAGACTTTTTCCGTCAGAATTTTTTCCCGTTCCGGAGTGATCAAATAGGGACTGGGGAAAACAAGGAGTTTATAACGGTCCAGATTCATTCTTTCGAGGTCGTTGAACGAGACGATTTCAAAGGGGGCGCCGAGACGGTTCAGACAGTTGCGGGTTCCGTGATTGATAAGCGGGGTATCCGGTCCCCGATCGTTAATCATCATAACGCTTTGCGGGTCGACGACCAGCAGGACTTCGGCGGCGGTTCCGCTTCGATTCGATTCAAACCGATCCCAAACGGATTTCATTTTGGCGATGTTGTCAATAGCCGCGTCTGTTTTGTGAGCGCCGCCCCACATGTCAAAGAACCAGACAGAGGCATGATTGATCAGGGCAAGAGCCATTTCCCGCCGCATGCCGGCGATGTCCTCTTCCTGGCTTTCCCAGTTGTTCATCCAGCCGATACTGACATATTCATTCAGATTGCAGTTGTAGGTTGTGGTTCGATGATCGGTTTCGTGCATGAACCCCTTGCCGTCAAGAAGTCTGGTTCCGTTGGAAATCATAAACCCGCTTCCGCCGCCCATCGGCCGGTCCCCGTAAGTGCCGGGACTGATAAAGAAATCGAGGTACGGTGACGCGAACACTTTTTCATACCCCAGATGTCCGCAGCCGGTCATTCGCCAGCCGGTCAGCTCCATAATGTATCCGAAAAAAACGCCGACTTCTTTCGCCGGTTTTCCCGATTCCGCGATCAACACTTTGGTTTTTCGGGCGAATTCGATGATTGTATCCGCGACAAGTTCCTGATTGAATTGTGTCCAGGCAATCGGAAGCGATTCCGTTTGCGGGTCGCGGATCAGGTTATTAAAGGCCGCTTTGTCCTGAGCATCATACGGAACCGCGTCACAGGGCGTCATTCCCTGTTCTTTCTGCCAGTTTTTAAAGGCGGTCATCCTGGCGCGTCCTGTCCGCCCGGCTGAGTAGTCCATCCATTCGTCGGTCTGACCGCAGGCGAGAATATAAGCGTCGATCCGGTCGCCATACCGGGCTTCGGTATGGTTCAGAAAGTCCTGTAAATATTTCAGTGTCATTTCCTTCCACCTGGGGGAAGCAAGACAGTTACTCAAGTCGATAAAACTGTCGTAGTTTCCGTCCCCGTTCATTCCGAGCATTCGCGCCAGCCAGACAGGGGTATTCAGATCGACCATACAAAGAAAACGGACATTCGGGTTAATGGCGATAATGTCGTCAAACTGTTGATCAAGCGATCCCCAGTCGTATTTATCCGGATAGCGCCAGACCAGCGGATATTTGCCGTAAGGTTCGCCGAGTGAATTGGTGGTACTCGCCGGGAAAATACAGACGGTATTAACTCCGGAATCAAAGAATCGCTTCATGGTCGCGAATTCCGGCCAGAAACTCCGGTAGGCGAAATAGACGTTTTTGTTCATAGAGACCGTTCCGGTCGCGAGCGGGGAATCAGCGTTTGCCATTCCGTTTTCGGTGATTTCCCCTTCCGTCTTAACAGGTTCATCCGCTCCTGATATTGTTGGGGCAGAATATCCCCAGACGGCCGCCGCGAAAATCACAAGCGGTAATAATAGCTTAATTTTTTTCATAAACGCACCTGTCTGAATCCGTGTTGAAAATTGTAAAACCAAAATCACGGGAACAGTTTTATTTATATAAGATTCAATACCGGTAATCAAGAGTTTTGTTCTAATGAATTAAACCGACAGGGACCGGCGCGGAGAAACAGACAAAACGCCGAAACCATACCGAAAGACGCTTTTCCGACATGTCAAATCTTTCGGCAGGTTAATATTTTCCATCGCTCCGGCAATAGGAAAGAACGATCAGGGAATAGCCGGTGACAAGGTTCGGATCGTTTTCCATCCACATTCGATCGCTATTGACCCAGAAACCGTCCTCCTGTTGCTGTTTTTTCAAAATGTCAATTATTTCCGAGCGCCAGACATGCCGTGTTCCTTCTTTATCGATAAAGATTTCCTTCTTCATGGTATCAAACGATTTTGACAGCGTGTTGTAATAGTAGTACAATCCCTTTTTCCCGAGTCCCGGATTGCTGGTCGTCGAGTAGTTTTCCTGAATCCAGTTGACCGCCGCCTGAATTCGGGGATCCTGGGCGTCAACTCCGGCGTAAATCAAACTCTTCAGTCCGGCGTAAGTAATACTGCCGTAAGATCGCAGTCCGCCGTTTTCCGTTGTGCCTGCCGGGCTTTCGCCGTCTCCGACGCAGGTATAAAAGAAACCGCCATCGGGGTTTTTCGACGCGAACGCTGTCGGATTACTTTCAGATTCCAGATTCTGACAACGGGAAACGAACACTAAAGCGTCCTGAATGGCCTGGTCCTCTTCACCGTATCCCAGTTCATGAAGCGTTTCGATAAAAAATTGCGTATTGGAAAGATCCGGCCGGGTACCGTTTCCGTACCCCATTCCGCCGTAATACACGTCATCGACACTTGTTCCGTTGATTTCGTTGAATTGCTGGCCGCGAATATATCGTTCAGCGTCTGCGATAATTTTATCGTATCGACCGTCTCCGGTCATGTTTTTTGCCAGATTAAAACAGGAAATTGCCAGACAGGATTCGTATCCGGAAATCATACCGCCCGCCGTGTAGATTCCGCCGTCATCCTGAACCGACTTTTCCAGCAGCTCCAGTCCGGCGGCAACGGTCGGATGATCCGGGGGGTAGCCATTACTTAAAAGTCCGATTAACACAATAATTGTCGGGCCGATTCCTGAACGGGGAGACGTGGAAAAACTTCCGTCCACCGACTGAACCAGCTCCAGATATTCCGCCCCTTTTTGCACCAGTTCCTGACGAATCCGTTCCCGTTCCGTTTTCATTTCATCCGTCAGCTCGTCCGGTGTTGCGTCATCAAAAGCCGCCTCGATTTTCGGAATATTGCCGGAATCAACGGTTTCGGCGTCCGGATCTGCGAAACACTGTCCCGCGATAAAAACAATCAGACACCCCGCCAGTAAAACCGCCCGCCGATCAAAATGTTGAGGATAGATATTTTCTTTTTTCATATGGAACCCTTGATATTTTGTCTATTATTTTTGTCCGATATTATTGGACAGGTCATGGAACATAATGATTCTGTCCGCGAAATGGGCCGGCGTGTAAAACGGGTTGCGAACAGGGACAAATCACGTCTGACATGTCCGCTCTTAATACCGGCAGTTTCTAAAATTTACGTCATGTGGACATATAAACCGTGCCGTGCAGGGATTAAAAATCCGCAATCCCTGAGGAACAACGTTGTTATTGAGGGACAACTTCGCCTTCGCCGGCGGTTGCCATAGCCCGCCAGACAGTCAGAGAGATCGTGTCGCTGACTGCCCGGACGCTTCCGTCCGCCATGCCGACGTTTGTAACCGCCGGATGGCAGCTTCCCGCATTATGATAGGTGATTTCACTGCCGCGGACCCAAATTCCGGGAACCGCTGCGTTCGGAAGGGAGTAAGCGGAATAACCGGTCGCGTAATGCCGGGCGGCAATCCATGGGAAACCACGGTTGGACAGCGTACACTGACCAATCAGGGCCGAAAGGTCAAGATTGACATAGGAATCCGACGTTACGTCATTTCCAAACGGCTCCAGTACCGCAAGCCGATAAATATCCCTTGTTTTGGGGGATGCCGGAACACTGGCGAATGACAAAGGAGCTTCGGAAACCGCCATTGTATGACTTAATCCGTCGGATACCATGCTCATCGACAGTTGGGCATAACGGAAAATACCGTCGTTTTGCCCGGTGTCCAGATTGTTTTTTTTGTCGACCCCGGAACCGGTACAGAAAACATAATTCGTGCCTGCCGAATCTGTCGGCGATATCGCTTCCTTTTTAATTCGCGGCTGGGATTCACTGGGACAGATCAGTATTGGACATTTGAACAGAAGCCGGTCATAAAGAGACGGGTTAATCATCGTTTTTGCCCAATAAACCCGCCAGGTGTCATAATCATGAAAATCAACCCCTGTCATAAAATTTCCCTGCTCGATATAGGGAAGGATTCTTGCGTGAATCGAAAAACAGGTATTTTTCGACTCATCGTATTGATCCCGGGATGTAAAGGCCGGATAAAGGTTATGGGTGTCGTGATACATCTGAAGCGCAAGTCCCCATTGCCGGAGATTGTTTGTACACTGTATGCGCCGCGCCGCTTCCCGTGCTGTCTGAACCGCCGGAAGCAGCAACCCTATCAGAATTCCGATAATCGCGACGACAACGAGAAGCTCAACCAGTGTAAACCCCTGTTTTTTTGTTTGGATTTTCATTTTTGTTTGATTCTTTCTTTGCCAGAATTACTGTTTGTTCGGGATTTTTCTTAAAAAAATGAAAACAGACGGACAATAAACCGAAAACGAAGGAACGTGGATCGAATCCACCGATGATCCGCCGGGAAACCGATATTCAGAGATACCGGAAAACCGGACAGAGAACCGTCGGACGACGGCTTTTGTTTTCGGTACAAAACATTAAAGAAAGAATCAATTCAACAGACGGACAGTGGACAGAGAAACGGAGTGTTCTTCCGGAAACGGAAGGAACGGGAACCCGTGAACCCCGGTCCGCCATGATTTTTTGTAAGGAAACCGTTTATAAATCGGCAATTCACATTTTTGCGACGCAGTTTTCCAGTATTCGATCAGAATATCCCATTCGGGAACGAATCCAAATAACGCCCAGATTGTTTCAGGGCGGGCAGCCCCCAGGCCCAGGAACAGAAAGAAAACACCGAGCCATCGGAACAGGCCGCCCAATTCCGGCGGGACACTCAGGAGATCAACCGGCGTCAGTGATTTTGTTTCCGGATAAAACAGAGGAATCGCGTTGACCGGATTTCCCGTTATCCTGCCGGATTTGTTCCGGATGGAGCCGTTTCCGTTTTCCGTTGGGTCGTGTCCCGTAAGAAGCAGATAAACGGAACTCCGGGTTTTATCGGGAGTGGTTGTCTCCTGAAGCTCTGTCAGAAACCGAATCGCGTCCGTGATATCATCCGATTTTTGCTCAAGATTCAGTTTAAATAACGTGTCCTGACAGAATGTCCCGTCAGAGAGCGGTGCCGGCGTCGCAGCCGTAAATTCCGGATTATCCGACGTCAGATGGTGCTCCGTCAACCAGTGTTGAATTTCAATGTTCGCAAAATCGAGGTTCCAACGGGCAAACCCCTGACGAACCGCCTCGCGAAACCGCGACAGGCTGACCTGTCCCGATTTTACCCGGCGCTGATAATAGACGTCCGCCTGATCGAGAAGAAGACGTTTGAATTCCCTGGATTCGCTGGAAAGAAAGAGTGATTTTTTCCCGGTTTCATCTTTCCGGACAAAATAGGCCGACGACCGAAAAACACCCAATCCGAGTAACTGCCCGAACAGAATAACCGAAAATCCTGTCAGGAAAAATGCCAGAACACAGGTTTTTACATTTCCATAACGACAGAAAGGACGGTCGGTTTTCCCCTGCCGCCGGTTTCTGCTCAACGGTTTTTTTCTGTTGTCCAATGATAACCCCGTCCGAAAGATTGCCTGATAATAGAATTTCTGATGTTTTCGGGTGTTTTTGGTCAAAATCATCCGCGAAAACCTCTTAATATTTATTATAGAAGAGATTTTCCGGCATTTCAAGTCCCGGCGTAATCTGTTCCCGACAATTTCAAAACCGCAAAAAAAGTTGCATGATATGAAAAATGTTCCTGTTTTTTATTTGAAAAAATCAATCAGAGAAAACTGGGATTATTTTTTTCTAATGATTGTCAGACGGCGGTATTACGTTAAAATAGAGAGAGGGAAATATTCCCTTTAAAAGATTCCGTTTTCTGTCTGTTTGAATATATTTGTCCGTTCAATTCTTACAGTCCGGGACGGATTGCCAGGATTGATAACAGGCGGGACATCGCGTAAAATATAAGGGTATCAGGGCAGTGAACGCCGGGATATGTTGGATTTCCGGATTCAGTATTTTCTTATCTTACCCCAAAAGGAGCTTATCGGATGTTTGTTTCGGACTTGATGGAATTTATGGGCATCATATGTCCGTTGGAGCTGGCGGAAGACTGGGACAACGTTGGACTGCTGCTCGGCGACAGAAACAAGCAGGTTAAAAGAGTGATGACCTGTCTGACCATTACCCGGGAAACGGCGGCGGAAGCAGTTCGACAAAAGGCCGATTGTATTGTTTCCCATCATCCGTTTCCGTTCCATCCGGAAAAAAAATGGACGACAGATACTTCAGGCGGTCGGATACTGTTGACGCTTCTTGCCGACGGGATAGCCGTTTACAGTCCGCATACGGGGCACGATTCCGCGCTGTTCGGGATCAACCGGCAACTCGCCGAAATGCTGGAGCTGGTCGACATTATTCCGCTGTATCCGGGAACCGTCAGGGCGACTCCGGAAATGCTGGCCGGACTCGATGAAACAACCCGAAACGATCTGGATGACGACCTTGAGACAGAGCTTGGTTCCGGACGGACAGGCCGTCTTGCGCAGCCGCTCCCACTGATAGAACTTGTTCATCAGGTTAAGGAGCTTTTGGCGGTTCCGCGGCTCCAATGGGTCGGAACAGAGGAACAGCAGATACAGACCGTTGCGATCGGATGCGGCGCGACGGATGAGTTCATCGGGCAGGCGGTTCGGCAGAACGCGGATCTGCTGCTGGTTGGAGAAGCCCGGTTCCACAGTTATCTGGAAGCCCGGGCAAACGGACTGGCGCTTATTTTACCGGGTCATTTCGCGACGGAATGGTTCGCGATGAAGACATTGGCAAAACGGATCAAAAACCGTTTTCCGGAACTCGATGTCTGGTGCGCCAGTTCAGAAACGGATCCGGTTCAGTTCGCCTGATTTTGAATCGTCAATGACGGGCTGGCCAATAAAAAGGACCGTCATTTTCCGGAAAACGGATGATAAAAAACCGTGATAGTGAGATCTCTTAATAATCCTGATAGAAGAAACAGACGGTCAGTCAATGAGTATGGAAGAAATTCTGCTTGAGGAAGATCTGGAAGAGGAACTGGAAGACGAGGAGCTGAACGGGGCGGATGATGAAAACGACGGAATATCCGGTTTGGAAACGGCGATACAACCCGCGGAAGGAACCGGGCAGGCCGATAACTCAATTCCATTTGCCCATCTGCATCTTCATTCCCATTATTCTCTGTTGGACGGGGCCGGTAAGATTGACGCCCTGATTGCCCGGGCCAGGGAACTTGGAATGACCGCAATGGCTCTGACCGATCACGGAAATCTGTACGGTTCTCTGGAATTCTATCAGAAGTGCCTTGCCGCCAATATCAAACCGATCCTCGGTTACGAAGCTTACATGGCGTCCGGGAGCCGGTTTGAACATGGTTCCCAGCGGAGTCCCCGTTATCATCTGACCCTTTTGGCAATGAATAAAAAGGGATATGATAACCTACTTGTTCTCGGCACCAAAGCCTATACGGAAGGATATTATTACAAGCCGCGGATCGACAAGGAACTTCTCCGGGAATACAGTGAGGGACTGATCTGTTTGAGTGGCTGTATGTCCAGCGAGCTTTCCAGGACGCTGCTTAACGGAAACGGTTCCCGGGAGGCGATTGAACAGGGAAAGGAGATTGCCGGCTGGTACCGCGACCTTTTTGGCGATCGGTACTACATTGAGATTCAAAATCACGGTATTCCGCAACAGCAAATGATTCTGGAAGCAAGTGTTCAGTTGGCCCGCGAGATGGGAATTCCGACAGTCGCGACCAACGACGTCCATTATGTTTTACAGGAAGACGCGGATGCCCAGGATTTACTGCTCTGTATCAATACCGGCAAATATCGAACCGACACCAATCGGATGCGGATGGATTCCGATCAGTTTTATATCCGGACCGGCCGGGAAATGCTTGATGCCCTTCCGGGACACGAAGACGCCATTCGTCGAACGATGGAAATCGCGGACCGCTGCCATCTTGATCTTGAACTTGGCAAACGGTTTTTCCCGAATTTTATTCCCCCCGACGGAAAAACGTCGGATGAATATCTTCGTGAACTCTGTATTGCCGGCCTGAAACGACGGTTCGCGGACGATCCAAAACGGCTTGTTGACGGCAAACTTTCGGAAGAGGTCATGACCCGGCTGAATCGTGAGTTGGACGTTATCAGCAAGCTGGGGTTCCCCAATTATTTCCTTATTGTCTGGGATTTTGTCCGGGTCGCGGAGGAACGGGGAATTCATCGAACCGCGCGAGGCAGCGGCGTTGGCGCGCTGGTTTGTTACGCGCTCAATCTGTCGCATGTCTGTCCGCTTGACTTTGATCTCCTGTTTGAGCGGTTCCTTGACGAAAACCGGCTGGAAGCCCCGGATATCGATATCGACTTTGAGAAAGAGCGGCGGGGGGAAATTCTGGATTACGTCAAGGAAAAATACGGTGAAAACAACGTTGCGCAAATCGGAACTTTTGGTACCATGGCGGCTAAAATGGCGATTCGGGACGTTGGCCGCGCTCTCGGAATGCAGCTCCCGAACGTCAATGAAATTACCAAAATGATTCCGGAAGCTCCAAAAATGACGCTTTCCAAAGCCTATCAGGACAACCCGGAACTTGTCCGTCTCAAGGAAACGAACGAGGATATCCGCGAGCTTCTGACTTATGCTGAAAAAGTGGAAGGGCTGGCCCGATCCGCCGGGACCCATGCCTGCGCGGTTGTTATTTCAGAGCGTCCATTGACAGATTTTGTGCCGATTCAACGGGTTCAGGGAAAAAAGGAGTTTGTGACGCAATGGGCGGCCGCGGATGTCGAGAAGGCCGGGCTGTTGAAAATGGATTTTCTCGGACTGAAAAACCTGTCGATTCTCGCCAACGTCGTCAACATGATTGAAAAGACGACCGGCAAACGGATCGATCCGTATAAGGTTCCCCTGGACGACAAAAAAACATACCGGCTTCTCTGCCGCGGCGAAACCAAGGGGATTTTTCAGTTGGAAGGAGGGGGAATCCGGGAATTACTGACCCGAATGAAACCGGACAGCTTTAAGGATATTATCGCAACGCTTGCCTTGTACCGTCCAGGCCCGCTGGAAGGGGGAATGGTTGATGATTATGTCGACGTCAAGCACAACCGTAAGAAACCGGTATACGCGCATTCCGTTATGAAGGAGGTTCTGGAAGAAACCCATGGCGTTATGGTTTATCAGGAACAGGTGATGCGCATTCTGAACCGGCTTGGAAAAATCCCGCTCGCCAATTCCTACACCTGTATTAAGGCGATCAGTAAGAAGAAGTATGAAAAAATCGAGAAATTCCGGGGGGATTTTATCCAGGGAGCTCAGGAAAACGGGTTGACCAAAGAAAAGGCCGCGGAGCTGTTCGGCTTAATTGAGAAATTCGCCGGATACGGTTTCAACAAGTCGCACTCGACCGCTTACGCGCTTGTCGCTTATATGACCGCTTATCTGAAATCGCATTATCCGGTTGAATTTATGGCGGCGTTGCTTTGCGGCGATATTTACAGCCGGAACTTTACGCAAAAAGACGATACAGTTGAGCATCTTGAAGATTGCCAGCGAATGAACATTGAGGTTTTGCCGCCTCACGTCAATAATTCCTTTGAATCCTATCAGATCAAGGATGGGAAAATTACTTTTGGTTTGACAGCGATTAAAGGTTGCGGCGAAGACCATGCCAGGGAGATTGTCCGCGCCCGGACCAATGACGGGCCGTTCAAAAACATTTTCGATTTTTATGAGCGGGTCAACCCCCGTATTGTGAGCCGGGGAACGGTGGAGTCCCTGATTAAAGCGGGTGCATTTGACGGGCTGGGCGCCAGACGTTCGCAAATGATGTCGGTTCTGGATAAGGCGATTAAAAGAGGCCAGACGATCGCTTCCGACCGTATCCGTGGTCAAAAAAGCCTGTTTGAACTGCTCGACGGCCCTGAAAACAACACTCCCCAGGAAGAAACGAAAATCGTTCTGCCGGATGTGAAGGAATGGGGAACACGGGAAAAAGCCGCTTATGAAAAAGAGGTACTCGGTTTTTATCTGACGACCCACCCGCTCCTTGAATACCGGGATAAATTTCAGACTTACACAACGCATACCATTGAGGCGGCGCTCAGTCTTCCCGCGAAAACGGAGGTTGTTCTGGGAGGAAGTATTTCCGCCATTAAAATTGGAACGGGCAAAAATCAAAAAAAGAATCAGCCGAATCAATACGCCATGTTTGATTTTGAGGACGTTTCCGGTATGATCCGGACAATTGCCTGGTCGAACGTTTATTCAGTGTGCAGTAAAAAAATCACCGCGGATTCCATTGTTTTCATCAAAGGGAAAATTGATCGCAGCCGGGACACTCCTAATCTGATCGCTGACGAAATTATCGGTTATGAGGAAGCGGATAAAAAGCTTGCTTCCGGGCTCAGAATCACGATACAAGAGCAGCTCGCGGAAGTTTCCGACATAAAAATCCTTTATGATATTTTGAAAACCTATCGTTCAAACGCCAGTAACGGAATGACGCTGGAACTTGGGCTCCGGTTCCATGACGGCCTGTACGCCCGAATGAAATGTCCTGATTTTTATGTAACCCTGACAGATGAACTCCGGACACGGGTCACGGAACGTTTTGGCGAATCCGCCATCAGCCTCATTCCGGTCAAGAGGAATTTCCAGAAACGCTGACCACCGGCTCCGGAAAGAACGACGCGCGGGGAACGCAACGCCGGCAACGTGTCCTGTCCGGAGTTGCTGACCAGGGCCGGCGCTGTTTCAAACGGCGGAACCGCCTGCGGGACCGGATCGGCCCAAAGACAGATTTTTGGAGTATTTTATATCGAAGGGAAGGGATCATAATGAAACATATTCAAAAAATTTGCTGTTTATTCTGGGGAGCGTTGGCGTTGTTTCTTTATCCGTCATTGTCGCCGATAATACCCGCGCAGGAAACGGTTTCGCTTCAGAAAAATCTTCCCGGAGATCTTCTTCCGGAACCGCCGGAGGGAATGACCTGGAAACTGGTCTGGAATGACGAGTTTGACGGAACGGAAATTGATTATGTCAATAAGTGGGAGGCGGTCAACGGACCGCGCCGGGACGGTTTCTGGTCGAAAGAGGCGTTTGCGCTCGACGGAAACGGTTGTCTGCGCATGAAAACCTTTCAAAACGATGAAGGACAGTTTGTTGACGGCTGCCTTCGGAGTCGTGGGAAATATGAGAAAGTCAAGGGGTTTTTCGTTGCCCGGATGAAAACGCAAAAAGAAGTTGGGCACTGGTCCGCGTTCTGGCTCTACAACGATTCCGAAGGCAATCGGGGCGAAGGAAGCAAAAATGGGGCGGAAATTGATATTATGGAAAAACCCTGGCTCGATGCCCGGATCAATCACGCCATTCATTGGGACGGTTACGGACCGGAACATAAATCCGTTGTTTCCGTTTCGGAGGAAGAAGAGTCCGCCGACGGGTTTCATACCTATTCGCTCTGGTGGGGTGACGACGCTTACCGTTTTTACATTGATGGCCGGCAAACCTGGGAAACAACGGCTGACGGTATCTGTGAAAAACCGCTTTATCTGAAAATTTCCGACGAAATTGGCAACTGGGCGGGCGATATTAAAACGGCGAAGCTTCCCGATGAAACCCTGATTGATTATGTCCGCGTTTATGATCTTGTCCCAATCGTTCCGGAAAGTAACGCGGATGATGACGCCGCCGACGCTGAAGGGGACGACGGAAGAGAAAATGTTCCCGAAGCGGAGGAACACCTTGTCGATGTCAATCAGGAGCTGCCGCGGTATATCGAGGTCCCTTATACCGCCGCGGAGGAAAAAATCGAATGGATTCCGATTTTTGAGGGAATCAGCGCCGCCCGGCTGGAGTCGACGGATCCCCGGCTTCGTATTTCCCTGTTAAAAATTGATACGAAGGCCAAAGGCGTTTCTCTGGTGACGACGGGGCGTTACCCGGAGTACACGGAAAACGAAAATGAGACCAATCGGGAAACGACGGTTGACTTTTTGCAGCGTAACGATCTGGCGGTTGCGATCAATGCGAATTTTTACACGCCGTTCGATGGGTTCACACTAAAAAATCCGGGCCCGTCCAACGAATGCGGGCTGGTGGTCTCTGACGGTGTTGTCGTTTCTCCGGTTCAGGACGGTTTCCCGACATTTTTAATGACAAAAGAGGGAACGCCGGAAATCCGGGTCGTTGCCGCCGATGAAAACACGGACAACATTTATCTGGCCGTTTCCGGAAACGAGATCATTCTGAAGGATGGCGAAATTGTCGCGAACGATCTTTCAACCCATCCGCGAACAGGAATCGGGATCTCTGAGAACCTGCGGTATCTTTACTTCATAACAATCGATGGCCGCCAGCTGAACTGGAGTGTCGGCGCAACAACGGTTCTGGTTGCGGAATACCTGAAGAAAGCCGGAGCTTATCAGGGACTGAATCTTGACGGCGGCGGCTCAACAACGATGGTTCGCGCAACCGGCGACGGTCCCGAGCTTTTGAATCTCCCGGTCGGGCTTGGCAGACCCGGATCTCTTCGCCATAACGGGAACTCGATCGGCGCCCGTGCCAATCCGCTTTGATTCCAGGTTCCTGTCATGCGGGTAGTCCTGTAATCTACTGATATTCTTTTTTCAATAAAAACGGTTTTTACTGATTATCCCGTTTTTGGTCTTTACGCGGCAAGGCGAAAAACGAAAAGAGTATTTCCAGAAATCGCGAACAATAAGCTCTTCCGGTAATTTTGATTTTTTTCGTCAAGGGTTGTTCCCCGTAAATATTGGGGCAGGCCCGTTTCATTTCCCCCCATTTTCGTTGAAGCTTCAGCAGATCGAACCGGTTTTGTTCCTGACGCCGGGTGATAGAGCGATTGTATTGAAACCCGGTTTCCTCGTTAAGGGCCGCAAGCATACGGTGAACCCGCCTGATGTGCGCGATGCGTTTTTCCGGATTACCGAAAGTCCGTTGGGTCCAGGAACCAGTGACGGCGTAACGGTAAACCGCCATGATATCATTTAGGTAAAGCATGCCGCCGCGCAGAGAACCGCTGATCTGCCAGGCGTAATCGATGTAATAGATCTGCGGAAACTGGAGATGGGGATGAAGGACAATCTCGGTCCGATACATCAGGGACGCGGTTCCGACAAATCCGCCCTCCCCTTCGATGACCTCCTCAACGGAGAACAGGGTGTCGTGATCCGCAGGCGCTACCGGATGACCGGGCTTTCCGTTTTTAATCACCCGGACCGCATGAGCGCAAATATCGACTTCCGGATGGGCTTGCAGCGCGTCGAATTGCTTTTGAAGCTTATATGGTACAGTCCAGTAGTCGTCACCCTCGCAAAACGCGATATATTTCCCGCGAATAAGCGGATAGACATATTCCTGTAAAAGGTCGCAGCCGGTTGAGTATTTATTTTCCGTCTGATAGATACCCCTGATGATTTCCGGGTATCGCCGCTCATATTCCCGGATAATATCGGCGGTTCCGTCCGTTGAGGCGTCGTCATGAACAAGAACTTCAAACGGAAAATTGGTTTTTTGAGAAACAAAGCCCTCCAGGGCGTCACGAATGTATTTTTCATGGTTGTATGTCAGACAAAGGACACTGACCTGAATCCTTTCGTTTTCCATGAAGGGACTCCGTAAAATACGGACTGTCGGATTACGGTTTGGACAGTCTGTTCTATCGATGTTATAGGATTTGCCGGTCAGCCGGATAAAAGAAGTCCGGTTGACAATATTTCAAGGGATTTTCGGAAGGCTGTAACTCCCGTGTTCCAATATCCCGCGGTATTGAGGCCGGGGAGTTCCGTAAAATCCCGGGGCACGGACGTTTCATAACGATTTTTCTCATGGCCCGGTTCCATGGCGGGGAAACCGGACGCGACCGGGAAAACTCTCGTTACTATAACCGGGATAACGATTTTTTTCAAGTTCTGTTTGCGTCGGAGGTTGTTTTTTTTGTCTTATCAGAAACCGGCTCCTGTTTCGAGTCTGAAACGGATACCGCCGTCGACCATTTTTTGAAGAAACCGGCCAGGATCGCTCCGGAAATATTATGCCAGACGGAAAATAAAGCGCCGGGAATCGTCGCCAGCGCAAGATTGGGAAAAGCCGTCTGAGCGAGTACGGTGGCCAGTCCGGAATTTTGCATTCCAATTTCAACCGCCAGGGCTTTCGTTTTAGCGGGAGTAAAACGAAGCGATTTCGCCAAAACCCAGCCGCCCGCGTAACCAAGTAAATTATGAAGGACAACGACGACGAGAATAACAGGGCCGGACTCCATCAGCTTTTCGGCGTTGTGCGAAACAACAGAAGCGACGATCATGCAAATGGCGGTTATTGAAACCAACGGGAGCCAACGGACAAGCCTGGCGGTTCGGTTTTTCAGTAATTGATTGACAACAAAACCGGCGAGAATGGGGATCAGGACAACGTAACTGATCGAAAGGAACATTTTCCAGAAATTAACGTTTACGGTCGTTCTTAAAAGCAGGTAGGCGATCGCGGGCGTCAGAAATGGAGCAAGCAGCGTGTTCACACTTGTCATGCCAACAGAAAGAGCGACATCGCCGCCGGATAAAAAGGTAATAACATTACTTGACGTCCCTCCGGGACAGACGCCGACGAGCACAACCCCGGCGAACAGGCCCGGTTCCAAATGGAACAGTTTTCCCAGGGCGAAGGCGAGAAACGGCATCATGGTAAATTGAGTGACGCAGCCGGCAAGAATATCCAGAGGACGGGTAAATAACGGAATGAAGTCTCTGATC
>Ga0079305_1002229_pt1 | contig 18152 bp, 15 predicted proteins | sample LMS_cellobiose_e_FD_79183 | JGI IMG/M metagenome (GOLD analysis project Ga0079305, IMG submission 79183) | Rumen-fistulated moose microbial communities from Alaska, USA - LMS_cellobiose_enrichment | ecosystem: Host-associated > Mammals > Digestive system > Stomach > Rumen fluid ... | reverse complement strand
TGTTCTGCGAAAGGATCTTTGGCCCGACAAAGGACTGGGAATGCCATTGCGGAAAATACAAAAAAGTGCGTTATAAAGGCAAGATATGCGACCGCTGCGGAGTTGAGGTGACAAAAGCCAAAGTCCGTCGCGAACGCATGGGGCACATCGAGCTTGCAGCACCGGTGTCACATATATGGTATTTCAAGGGCATCCCCTCGAGGATGGGCCTTATACTAGACATTTCACCGCGCGTGCTTGAAAAGGTATTGTACTTTGCAGCGTATATCGTTATAGATCCGGGAGATACGCCGCTTTCTGAGAAACAGATACTTTCAGAAAAAGAATACAATGACATGCGCGAAAAATATGAGGACGATTTTGAAGCCGGGATGGGCGCCGAAGCGATCAAAAAGCTTTTGGCGGCGATCGACCTCGATTCTCTTGCGACGGGCCTTCGCGAGGAGATAGAGCGCGAGCAGTCAAATCAAAAGCGCATAAGGATAATAAAAAGACTTGAAGTGGTCGAGGCGTTCCGCGCATCCGGGAACAAACCGGAATGGATGATAATGGATGTCATCCCCGTCATCCCGCCGGAGCTTCGCCCGATGGTCCAGCTTGACGGCGGAAGATTTGCGACGTCTGACTTAAACGACCTTTACAGAAGGGTCATAAACAGGAACAACAGACTCAAGAGGCTTTTGGATCTCGGAGCGCCGGACATCATCGTGCGCAATGAGAAGCGCATGCTTCAAGAGGCGGTCGACGCGCTGATCGACAACGGAAGGCGCGGAAGACCCGTGACAGGGCCGAACAATAGGGCGCTTAAATCGCTCTCTGATATGCTGAAAGGCAAGCAGGGAAGGTTCAGGCAGAACCTTCTTGGAAAGCGCGTCGACTATTCGGGGCGTTCTGTTATCGTCGTCGGACCGGACCTTAAAATATACCAGTGCGGCCTGCCGAAAGAGATGGCGCTTGAACTTTTCAAGCCGTTCGTGATGAAAAAGCTGGTCGAAGGCGGCCTTGCGAACAATATAAAAAGCGCGAAGAAAATGGTCGAGCGCGCAAGAACGGAAGTGTGGGACGCGCTCGAGGAGATAATAAAAGGGCATCCGGTGCTCTTAAACCGCGCGCCGACGCTTCACAGGCTCGGCATACAGGCGTTTGAGCCGGTATTGGTCGAGGGGCGCGCTCTTAAACTGCATCCTCTCGTCTGCACGGCTTACAACGCCGACTTCGACGGGGATCAGATGGCGGTACATGTTCCGCTGTCAGCGGAAGCGCAGGCTGAGGCGAGAATACTTATGCTGTCGGCGAACAACCTTCTCAAACCTCAGGATGGAAAGCCGGTAACGGTCCCGACGCAGGATATGGTCCTGGGCTCGTATTATCTGACGATAGTGCGCGAAGAAGAAGGAACGGGCAAAGTGTTCCGCGACGCAAACGAGGCGCTGCTTGCATATGACGAAAAAATCGTCGGGATACATTCGCCTATCAAATTGAGGGTCACAAGAGAGGTCAACGGGGCAGAAGTAAGCCACGTGATAAATGCGACGATCGGCCAGATCATATTCAACGAGATGATCCCGCAGGATCTCGGGTTTGTCGACCGCTCGGATCCCGAGAGAGCGTTTGACCTTGAGATATCGTTTACCTGCGGCAAGAAGGAACTGGGCAAAATAATCGACAAGTGCATAAAGAAGCACGGGTTCGGGAAAACTGCCGAGGTCCTCGACAGCATAAAATCGCTGGGCTTTAAATTCTCGACAAGGGGCGCGATCACGATCTCCGTTTCCGATATGACGATACCGGACGAGAAACAAGTGCTCATAAGCGAGACGGAACAGCGTGTCGCAAACATCGACAGGCAGTTCAAACGCGGATTTATAACAGATGAAGAGAGATACAGGCTTGTCATAAAGGAATGGGACGAGACGACAAAAGAGGTTACAAAGGCGCTTCATGGAAGCCTTGACCCATTCAACCCGATATTCATGATGTCAAATTCGGGCGCGCGCGGATCAATGAACCAGATAAGGCAGCTTGCCGGTATGCGCGGACTGATGGCGAACACGGCGGGTAAAACGATAGAGATACCTATAAAAGCAAACTTCCGCGAAGGGCTGAGCGTTCTTGAATATTTCATCTCGTCGCGCGGCGCGCGCAAAGGCCTTGCGGATACGGCGCTGCGTACGGCGGACTCGGGTTACTTAACGAGGAGACTTGTCGACGTATCCCAGGATGTCATCGTGCGCGAAGACGATTGCGGAAGCCAGAAGGGCATATGGGTATATGAGATCACCGACGGCAAGCAGGTGATAGAGCCTTTTGCGGACAGACTTATCGGAAGATATCCGGTAAATGATGTTGTCGATGCGAAGGGGAATGTCATCGTATCGAAAGACAAGATGATGACAGAGGCCGACGCGAAGGCTATTATCGATGCAGGAATAAACAAGGTCCTTATACGCACGGTGCTCGAATGCCGCGCAAAACACGGGATATGCGCAAAATGTTACGGCATAAACCTTGCTCTCGGCGAGCCGGTCGGGATCGGCGAGGCGGTCGGGATAATCGCCGCCCAGTCTATCGGTGAGCCCGGCACGCAGCTTACGATGCGTACATTCCACACCGGCGGCGTCGCGGGAAGCGATATAACACAGGGTCTGCCGAGGGTCGAGGAACTGTTTGAGGCTAGGAAACCGAAAAAGGTCGCGATAATGTCCGAATGCGCGGGCACGGTATCGATAGAAAACAGCCAGAAAGGCACGATGCGCACGGTGACCGTCACGGATAACGAGAAAGGCGACGTAAGGACATATCAGGTCCCGCAGAGCCTGACTCTCAAAGTGACCGACGGGCAGGTCATAAACGTCGGCGACGAGCTGACGGAAGGCGCGCTCAATCCGCACGATATACTGAGGATCAAGGACCCCGATGCCGTGCATGCATACCTTATACAGGAAGTGCAGAGGGTCTATCGTCAGCAGGGCGTTGACATCAACGACAAGCATATAGAGGTCATTGTCCGTCAGATGATGCGCAAAGTGAAGGTTGAGACGGCGGGCTCGACGGATCTTCTCCCGAATGCGCTTGTAGACATCTTCGAATTCGAAGAGGCGAACGAAGCCGTTGAAGAGCGCATCAAAAACGGCGAAGAGGGGCTTACCCTTGCGACGTATCAGCCAATACTTCTTCCTATAACAAAGGCATCTCTTGTGACAGAGTCGTTCCTGTCGGCGGCATCTTTCCAGGAAACGACAAGGGTATTGACGGAGGCGGCGATAAAGGGCAAGATAGACCCGCTTCTCGGCCTAAAAGAAAACGTCATCATAGGCAAACTCATCCCGGCAGGCTCCGGAACGGACCTGTACAGGGAAGGAGATTACGAGGAAATCGTGGAATTTGCCGATTGATTGACAAAATAAATCAAGTGAGATATAATTATTAAGTTGCGCGAAACAGGAGGGATGACGGTGCTATCCGAACTTAAGACGGCAAACAAAGTCATAGGGCTGAAGCAGTCGAAAAGGGCAATAAAGAAAAACGAAGCACGCACGGTATTTGTCGCCTGTGACGCAGAAGAACATTTAATAAGACCCGTTATCGAGCTTTGCGAAGAAAAGAAGATAACTGTTTTTAAAGTGCCTACGATGAAAGAGCTTGGCAATGCATGCGATATAGAAGTGGGCGCTGCGGTTGTAACCGCACTTCGCTGACGTTTATTTTTTCGGTGCCGGCGATCATTGCGCCGGCGGCGATGAAATATTATCAATCAGGAAAGGAGGAATATCATGCCGACATTTAATCAGTTGGTCAAACAGGGGAGAGAAGAGTCGACGTATAAATCCACGGCGCCTGCGCTGCAGAAAGGGCTCAACTCCAAAAAGAATGTTATGACCGATTTGAGCTCTCCGCAAAAGAGGGGCGTTTGCACGACCGTCAAGACGATGACTCCGAAAAAGCCTAATTCAGCTTTGAGGAAGATCGCGCGTGTGCGCCTGACAAACGGGATCGAGGTATCCGCTTATATCCCGGGCGTCGGACACAACCTGCAGGAGCACTCTGTCGTTATGATCCGTGGCGGACGTGTTAAGGATCTACCTGGCGTGCGCTACCATATCATAAGAGGAACTCTTGATACACAGGGCGTGCAGAACCGCAAGCAGGCAAGAAGCAAATACGGCGCAAAGAAACCGAAGGCCGCTGCGGGCAAATAATCTGTCGAGTTCTTGGACGAAGTACAAAGCAAAGACGCTTTGATTCGACGTTTATATTATAGATATAAACCTCGGACAGGGCGCAATACGGAAGCTTATATTTGGATGCTTTCGAGTACCTATGAAATCATGATATGAAGGAGGGAAGCAAAGTGCCCAGAAGAGGATTTGTTCCCAAGAGAGATGTTCTGGCGGATCCTATGTATAATTCAAAGCTGGTTACAAAGCTCATCAACAATATAATGTATGATGGCAAAAAAGGCGTTGCACAGAAGATCGTCTACGATGCTTTTAACATTATAAATGAGAAGACCGGCAAAGATCCGCTTGAAGTATTCAACGAAGCAATGGAAAACATAATGCCTGCTTTGGAAGTCAAGGCGAGACGTGTCGGCGGCGCGACATATCAGGTGCCGATCGAAGTACGCCCCGACAGAAGGCAGACACTGGGACTTCGCTGGCTGACCACTTACGCAAGGGCGCGCAGCGAGAGAACGATGAAAGAGCGCCTGGCCGGCGAGATCATGGATGCCGTTAACAATACGGGCAGCTCGGTCAAGAAACGTGAGGATACACACAAAATGGCTGAAGCCAACAAAGCTTTTGCACATTTTAGATGGTAGGATGATGCCGGAAGATGCGGAGATTTTTCCGCAGATGATCTGGTGGAAGGAGATTTGGAATGCCAAGGCAATTTTCCTTAGAGAATACAAGGAATATAGGAATAATGGCACATATTGATGCGGGCAAGACGACGACCACCGAAAGGATTCTGTTCTATACGGGCAGGAATTATAAAATCGGCGAGACGCACGACGGGACCGCAACGATGGACTGGATGGAACAGGAACAGGAGAGGGGCATAACGATCACCTCTGCTGCGACGACATGCCATTGGAGGGAAAACCGCATCAATATAATCGACACGCCGGGCCACGTCGACTTTACAGTCGAGGTTGAGCGTTCGCTCAGGGTACTTGACGGTTCGGTGGCGGTATTTTGCGCCAAAGGCGGGGTAGAGCCGCAGTCGGAAACGGTGTGGCGTCAGGCGGACAAGTACAATGTACCCCGTATAGCATATGTCAATAAAATGGACATTTTGGGCGCAGACTTTTTCCGCGTTGTAGACATGATGAAAGATCGCCTTAAGTGCAACGCGGTGCCGATACAGCTGCCGATCGGGGCGGAGGATACTTTTAAAGGGATAATCGATCTTGTGGATATGAAATCATATATCTACTATGACGATCTCGGAAAGGATATCCGTTGCGAAGAGATACCGGATGACCTTCGCGAGCTGGCGGAAAAATACAGGATGGAGCTTCTCGAAGCGGTATCGGAGTTTGACGATGCGCTTATGATGAAATATCTCGAAGGAGAAGAGATCGAGATAGGCGAGATCAAAAAGGCTATTCGAAAAGCTACGATAGAGGTAAAGATGATCCCGGTCATCTGCGGAACTTCTTATAAAAATAAGGGAGTTCAAAAGCTTCTTGACGCGGTCGTTGACTATATGCCGTCTCCGCTTGACAAGAAAGCCATAGCGGGCATAAATCCCCGCAATGACAAGGAAGATTCAAGGCCTGTTGACGATAAGGCGCCTTTTTCCGCGTTGGCATTTAAAATCATGACGGACCCGTATGTCGGCAAGCTGTGCTTTTTTAGGGTCTATTCAGGACAGCTGAGCACAGGGTCGACAGTGCTTAATTCCACAAAGGACAGCAAAGAGCGCCTCGGACGTATACTGCTTATGCACGCAAACCACCGCGAGGATGTCGAAATGGTGTATACCGGAGATATCGCGGCGGCAGTCGGACTTAAGGGTACGACGACAGGAGACACCCTTTGCGACGAGAGAAATCCGATAATACTCGAATCGATGGAATTCCCCGAGCCGGTCATAAGGGTCGCGATCGAGCCGAAAACAAAAGCCGGTCAGGAAAAGATGGGCATAGCTCTTATGAAACTGGCGGAAGAGGATCCGACTTTTAGGACTTATACCGACCAGGAAACAGGGCAGACGATAATCGCCGGTATGGGCGAGCTTCATCTTGAAATCATAGTAGATAGGATGCTTCGTGAGTTTAAGGTGGAAGCGAACGTCGGGAAGCCGCAGGTCGCATATAAAGAGACCATACGCAGAGAAGCGGACGTCGATACGAAATACGCGCGTCAGTCCGGAGGTAAGGGTCAATACGGTCATGTAAAGATCAAGATAGAGCCGAACGAATCCGGCAAGGGATATGAATTTATCAACAAGATCGTCGGCGGGACGATCCCGAAGGAATATATACCTGCTGTCGATGCCGGAATCCAGGGCGCTATGCAGGCCGGCGTGCTTGCGGGATACAATGTCGTTGATGTCAAGGTCACGCTTTACGACGGATCGTATCATGAAGTCGATTCATCGGAAATGGCGTTTAAGATCGCAGGTTCCATGGCGTTTAAAGAGGCGATGAAAAAAGCCGATCCGGTACTTATGGAGCCGATCATGAAAGTGGCGGTGACCGTGCCGGAGGATTATATGGGCGACGTCATAGGCGATCTCAATTCCCGACGCGGGCAGATACAGGGTATGGAGGCGAGATCGGGCGCGCAGCTTATAAACGCTTTCGTGCCGCTGTCCGAGATGTTCGGATATGCGACCGATCTGAGATCACGCACACAGGGCCGCGGACAATATTCTATGGAGCCGAGCCATTATATTGAGGTTCCGAAGAGTATACAAGAGAAAATCATTACCAACAGAAGCACAAGCGATTAAAAACCTATTGCAAAATCTATGGCAATCATATAAAATGATTTAAATAATATTAAAATATTCTTTTTGTGTGAAAGTATAAGGAGGATTAAAGGAATGGCAAAGGCAAAATTTGAAAGAACGAAACCCCATATTAATATCGGCACGATCGGTCACGTTGACCATGGCAAGACTTCCCTCACCGCTGCGATAACAAAAGTTCTGGCTATGGAAGATACAAGCAAGGCCACCTATACTGCATATGATCAGATCGATAAAGCTCCGGAAGAAAAAGAGCGTGGCATAACGATAAACACCGCTCACGTTGAGTATCAGACCGACAATCGCCATTATGCCCATGTTGACTGCCCAGGCCATGCTGACTATGTTAAAAACATGATCACAGGCGCAGCTCAGATGGACGGCGCGATCCTTGTCGTTTCCGCTGCTGACGGCCCGATGCCCCAGACCCGTGAGCATATCCTGCTTGCGCGTCAGGTCGGCGTTCCCTATATCGTTGTTTTCATGAACAAAGTCGACCAGGTCGACGACGATGAGCTTCTTGACCTCGTAGAGATGGAAATCCGCGAGCTGCTCTCTAAATACGAGTTCCCGGGCGATGACATCCCGGTCATCAGGGGTTCCGCTCTTGTCGCTCTTGAGAGCGATTCCAAAGACCCGAACGCTCCTGAGTACAAATGCATCATAGACCTTATGAAGGCTGTCGACGAGTATATCCCGACCCCGGATCGTAAGGCTGACCTGCCGTTCATCATGCCTGTTGAGGACGTCTTCTCCATCACCGGCCGCGGCACAGTCGCCACGGGCAGAGTTGAGCGCGGACAGCTCAAACTCGGCGAAGAGGTTGAGATCGTTGGCCTTATGGACGCTCCGAGAAAAACCGTCGTTACCGGTATCGAAATGTTCAGAAAACTTCTCGACTACGCTGAAGCGGGCGACAATATCGGCTGCCTCCTGCGCGGTATCCAGAAGACTGAGGTCGAGCGTGGACAGGTTATCGCAAAACCGGGCTCCATCAAACCGCACACCAAATTCCGCGGTCAGGTTTACGTACTGAGCAAGGAAGAGGGCGGCCGCCACACCCCGTTCTTCAACAACTATCGTCCGCAGTTCTACTTCCGTACGACTGACGTTACCGGCGTCATCGCTCTTCCGGAAGGTATAGAGATGTGCATGCCTGGCGATAACGTCGAGATGGATGTTGAGCTTATCACCCCGATCGCTATTGAAGAGGGTCTGCGTTTCGCTATCCGTGAAGGCGGCAGGACGGTCGGCTCGGGTGTTGTTATCGGCATCAACGGCTAATATCTGCACGAGCTTAAAAATGAACAGATAAAATTAAGGGACATGGGCTTTTCTGCCTATGTCCCTTTTACTTTATATTTTTGAGTATGAGATAATTCTGATTTACTGAAGCCAGCTCGGCTTTTGCCGGATACGCGCGCCCGCGACAATGCCAAGCGACGCGAACATCGTAACTATGGATGTGCCCCCGTAACTTAAAAATGGAAGCGTAAGGCCGATAACTGGCGACACGCCGAGGCACATGCCGATATTTACAAAAGTCTGAAATAAAATCATTCCTCCGACGCCCATACATAAAAGCGATGAAAAATCCGACCCGTATTTGTGCGCGACGTAAAAGACGCGTATGATAATAAGTGCAAGAAGCAATATGATAGTTATGCACCCGATGAATCCGAACTCTTCACCAGCGACCGAAAAAATAAAATCGGTATGCTTTGTCGGGAGGACGGAGAACTGCGTCTGCCGGCCTTGAAGAAACCCTTTTCCGGTTATCTCCCCGGCGCCAAGCGCGATCTGGCTTTGCAGCGCGTGATACGCTTTGTCGGGGTCGATAGTCGGGTCGAAAACGACCAGTATCCTGTCTTTGTGATAACCCTTTAAGAAGAAGTTCCAGACAACCGGAACGGCCAAGGCGCAAAGCGCGCCGCCGATCGCAAACCATCTGAGTTTAAGTCCGGTCGCAAACAAGATTATTATGCACACGAACATATACGAAAGCGCCATTCCGAGGTCTTCCGAACAGAAGTAGACCGCAAAGACCATAACGGCGGCATGCACAAACAGCAAAATGATAGACCTCAGTGAGTTGATCCTGTCTCTCAAAATAAAACAGTGCTGTGAGAAGGTTATTATGAATATAAGTTTGCCGATCTCCGCGGGCTGTATGCCAATAGGAAGGAACTTGAAACGTATCCAGCTGTTGTTGCCGACGGATTCGCTTCCGACGCCAAATATCAAAAGCGAACCTATAAACAATATGTTTATTATCAAAAGGATCTTCCAAAAGACGGCTATCGATTCTATATCAATGAGAGAGGTCAGGATGTATACAACGACCCCGATGGCAATGGCGGCGGCCTGTATATAAACATATTGGTTTGTTTCATAGCTTCGGGTCGCGCTGTATATAAGAACAAGACCGATGGAAGAGGTGATAACAGCCAATGAGAGCAGGTAAAGGTCTGTTCGCCTTATATAATCGACGACAGATCTCCATAAGCGCCGCAAAACCGTCACCTCCTTTTGAAATCACATTTTTATTGTAGCATCTTTAAAAAACAAGGTAAAGCGGTAAATTTGCAGTACCAGTACACATGAGAATGTGATATACTATGTAACGTATTATGCACCAAACGGATGATTTTTAAATTCTCATACAGGTATATTTAAAAGCATGAGGGTAAAATGAAAACAATAACAAATTCTCAGGAAGAAACGGAAATAATGGGGCAGAAACTTGCCAGGAAACTTAAAAAAGGCGATGTAGTCGCGCTGTTCGGCACGCTTGGCGCGGGGAAAACCGCGTTCACGCGCGGCGTCGCGCGGGGGCTGGGGTACAATGATCGAGTCACAAGCCCGACATATACGATCGTGAACGAATATCAGGGCGACATCAAAATTTTTCATTTCGATATGTACAGGCTCATGTCCGCGGACGAGCTTTACGATATAGGATGGGATGACTACCTAAAGGCCGGCGGGATAGTGATCACCGAATGGAGCGAGAATATAGAACCGGAGCTTCCAAACGGATATATAAGCGTAAAAATAAAAAAGATGGACGAAAACAGGAGAGAGATAGATATAAGAGGGGTTTGAAAGGTGAAAATACTTGCTATTGAAACGTCTGCCGTGACGGGATCGGCCGCAATCCTGGAGGATGATGTTCTTCGCGCGTTTACATATCAGAATGCCGGCCTTACACACAGCAGGACGCTTATGCCGATGGTAGAGGATATGCTTAAAAATTGCGATATGCGCCTTTCAGATATGGATGCCTTTGCTTTGGCCGTGGGACCGGGCTCGTTTACAGGGCTAAGGATAGGGATATCGACGATAAAAGGTATCGCAATGGGCCTTGATAAGCCGTGCATAGGGGTGTCAACGCTTCTGGCTATGGCAAATATCGTGCCGGATAGCGGCGCGACGATATGCTGCGTCATGGATGCAAGGGCGGGGCAGGTATATAACGCGATGTTTGAAAAAAAAGACGGAAGACTTGTGAGACTGTGCGAAGACCGCGCCGTTTCGATCGAATATCTCAAGGAAGAACTGAAAAAAGCGAAAAAAGATTATATTCTCGTTGGAGACGGCGCGAATATGTGCTATAATCTAATAAAATGTGACGATATAAAGGTTCGCCTTGCTGAAGAAAACTGCAGATTCCAGAATGCGTACGGTGTGGCGCTGGCGGCAAAACACGAGATGCAAAACAAAAATGCGGTGACGGCCGACATGCTCGTACCTGTGTATCTGCGTCTTCCGCAGGCGGAGAGAGAGCGAATTTTAAAACAGGAACGTGATGGAAAATGAAAATTGCGATCGGTTCGGATCACGGCGGTTTTTCACTAAAGGAAAAAATACGGACGTATCTCGCGGAAAAAGGATATGAGATAGAGGATTTCGGCACGTATGACACGGCGTCGTGCAACTATCCAGAGATAGCGTCAAAAGTCGCGCGCGCGGTCGCGGCGGGGCAATTTGAGAAAGGGATCCTTGTCTGCGGGACGGGGATAGGCATGTCCATGGCAGCAAACAAGGTAAAGGGGATAAGAGCAGCCGTCGTCGGAGATTATTTCAGCGCGAAATTCACGAGACTGCACAATGACGCGAACATCATATGCTTAGGCGAGCGGGTAACAGGCCCGGGCGCTGCATGCGAGATGACAGAGCTGTTCCTCAACACCCCGTTCGAAGGGGGCAGACACGAGAAACGCGTCAATATGATAAAAGACCTTGAAACAGAGTTTTTTAAATAGTTATATATGAAGGAGAGGGAAAAAGATGAAAGAACTTCACATCATGAATCACCCGCTTATCCAGCACAAACTGTCTATAATAAGGTCTAAGGAAACAGGCTCAAAGGAATTTAGAGAGATCGTCGGAGAGATCGCAATGCTGATGTGTTACGAAGCGACGCGGGATCTGCCGCTTGAAACGATAGAAATAGAGACCCCGGTGTCTAAGGCGACGGCGTCTGTGCTCGCCGGGAAAAAACTTGCGGTTGTTCCGATACTGCGCGCGGGCCTTGGAATGGTCGATGGGATACTCAACCTCATCCCTGCGGCAAAGGTCGGGCATATCGGCCTTTACAGGGATCATGAAACGCTGGAGCCTGTCGAATATTACTGCAAGCTTCCGCGGGATATCGGCGAGAGAGACGTGATCGTTCTGGATCCGATGCTTGCGACGGGCGGGTCGGCATCTGCGGCGATCCAGTTTGTAAAAAATTACGGCGCAAGAAATATAAAACTTATGTGCATCGTCGCGGCGCCTCAAGGCGTGGAAAAAGTCCGCAACGATCACCCCGATGTTGAGGTGTTTTGTGCGGCGCTTGACGAAAAACTGAACGAACACGGATACATCGTGCCCGGGCTTGGAGATGCCGGCGACAGGATATTCGGGACGAAGTAGCGGGTCAAATAAACGGATTTAAAAGGGGTGCTTTAGAAAGCATCCCTTTTTGTTATAGGCGGCAATTATAATACGCTTGATACTAAAAGAAATAGCTGATATAATAAAAACATACAAGTGTGCAGATAAAAACATTTGCAAAAAACTTGCAAGCCCCGCAAAATCCTGACATCGGCAATGCAGATATTCTGCAGAATGCTGTCGGGCGAATAATAACAATTTCATCATTGAGTATAGCTTTAAGAATGTTAGTTCGATAGCTTTGCGTTTGACGGATTTGATCCTATTGAAAGTATGCGATACTGAAAGCGGATTGAGCCGTTTTTTTATATGCATTTTCTTCAGATTATTTTAAAGCGATACGCCGGCTCGCCGCGTGTCGAAATGCTTTCCTATAATATGATAGTGTCGCACTGATTTGAGCAGTTATGTCAACGCGTTTTGACATATTAAATATAAAGTGAGGTTGTTCAAAGAGGTTGATGTTTAATCATTAGTAAGGGAGGTAGTTACTTTGGGAAAGAAAAAAGAATTTAGAGTCCCAAACACATTTGTACTTTTGATTATAGTGCTCATTGTTGCTGCAGCCTTGACATATATCATCCCGGCCGGAGAGTACAACGTGCTTGAGGACGGCACGTTTGATCCTGACTCGTATCATGCGGTGGAGCGCGCACCTGCGGGCTTCTCGGACATAATCCTGGCGATCCCGATGGGCCTTGCGTCGCAGGCAACGATAATCTTCATGCTTCTTCTTAGCGTCGGAGGTATCGAGATCTTAAACGAAACAAAGTCCATAAATGCCGGGATCATGAAATTCATATCGTCGCACAAAAATGCGGATATTCCGGTTCTCGTTGTACTGGCGGTCATTTTCGGATGCCTCGGTTCTTTCGCGGGCTGGAATATAGAATGCGTGCCATTCATACCCATCGTGGTGTCAATTGTCACTGCGATGGGCTATGACAAGATGCTTGGTCTATACGTTGTGGTATTCCCGGCCGCGGCAGGCTGGAGTACCGGCGTTCTGAACCTTTTTTCAACGGCATATCTTCAGAGCATGGCGGGGCTGCCGGTGTTCTCCGGCCTTTGGTATAGAATCGTATCGTTTGTGATCTTCATGGCGATCTCACTTGTCTTCATCCTCGGATATGCAAAAAGGTATCGCAAGGAACACGCTGACACAGGGCGGCAGGCGGCTGAAATAATTGTCGAGGAGGGCCTCGATTTTACACCGACGAGGAAGATCACCCTCGCTGTCGCAATACTCGGACTTTTAACGATAGCGTTCTGCACGTGTAATATGGATATCGGATGGGGCCTTACACATGTCGGCGGATTTTGGGTGCTTCTCGGTGTAATCATCGCGTTTATCAACAAGCTCGGCGTCGGCCGAACGATAGATGCGTTTGTGCGCGGAGTACAGTCAATAATCCCCGTCGGAATAATCATCGGCATCGCGACAGGCGCGCTTATTTTACTCGAAAACGCAAACCTGATGCATACGATAATCCATGCTATGGCTACAACTCTTGCGAACACGCCGAAGGCGCTTGTAGGCGTGTTGATCTTCATTTTCCTGACGCTGATGAATGCGCTCATTACGGGCGTACACGGGAAAGCGGCGATACTCATGCCGATCCTTGTACCTCTTGCAAGCATTTTAAGCGTCAGCCATCAGGTGGTCGTGCTGGCCTTCATATTCGGCGACGGCTTCTCCAACTGGTTCTGGCCGACGTCGTCGATCGGCGTTGCGTCAGCGGGCGCCGCAAATGTGGCGATGAGCGACTGGATGAAGATATCCTGGAAAAAATTCCTGCTTATCAGTGGCGTCGCCGCGGTGTTGGTCTTTATCGCATCTCTAATTGGATATTAACGTTTCAAAACATTTTTGAGACTGCGGATTATCCCGCAGTCTCGTTTGGCGAGGAGTTGATTTTATGAACAAGGAACGACTTGTCGAACGTTTTGTGCGCTATTGCGCTTGTGCGAGTGAAAGCGGATTTGAGCGCGATTTTGCGGAACTTATAGAAAATGAACTAAAAGAGCTCGGCATTGAAACATGGCGTGACGAGGTGGGAGAAATATGCGGATCAAACGGATTCAACGTCCATGCGTTTTTGCCGGGCGAGGGCGAACCGATCCTGTTCAGCGCGCACATGGATACGGCGACGCCGGGGAAGATCGTATATCCGATCATTGAAGGAGATATAATACGAACAAACGGAGACTCGATCCTTGGAGGAGATGACAAATCAGGAATAGCAGCGGTGATGGAAGCGCTGGAGTCTCTGATAGAAGCGCCGCGCCCGCACCGCCCGATAGAAGTGTTTTTCTCGATATGCGAGGAACTGGGCCTTCAGGGGGCGGCAAACGCGGATTACTCAAAAATACACAGCCGTCAGGCAGTGGTGCTGGATGGAAGCACGCCGGGCTGCATAATGAATCAGACGGCCGGGATATTCCGAATGAAAATTGAGCTTACAGGAAAGGCGTCGCATTCGGCCCTTGATCCGGAAAACGGCGTAAACGCGCTGAAGGCGGCGGCAGAGATAATAAGCAATGCAGAGTTCGGGTATATGGATGGAGGTGATTCGGTTGTGAATATCGCGAACCTTTTATCTCCAGGAGAAGCCAATATGGTAGCAGACAAAGCATCGTTTGACGTCGAGATCCGCGCCTTCAGCGAGGAACTTATCGAAAAGCGCAAAGAGCACATACTTGATATCATTTCAAATGTGTGCAGGGAGACACCGGGCCTCGCTTTTAATTGGGAGAAAACCATGCGCACAGCGATCCTTCACGTTCCTATAGACAGCTCGCTTTTGATAAGGGTCATAGAGGTGCTGTCCGCCATGGGCGCAAAACCCGATCTTCTCAAGTCTTTTGCCGGATGCGACGCCTCGCATCTCGACCTTAATGGGATAGCCGCCGTGGACTTCGGTACCGGGATGCAGAAAGTCCATTCCACTTCCGAATATATAAGGATCAGCGATCTTGAAAAGACAACAAAATTCGTGGAAGGAATGATCGACCGCATATGAAGCTTACGATCCTTGCAGACAACAACACATATATAGACTGTTACCTTTTTGGAGAACCGGGCCTGTCGTTTTATATCGAGGACGGCGACGAGAGGATATTGTTCGATACGGGATACTCGGATGTTTTCATGCGCAACGCCGAGCTTATAGGGATAGATCTCTCCAAAACGACGAAAATCGTGATCTCACACGGACATGTCGATCATACAGGGGGGCTCGTTCCGTTTATAGAAAAGTACGGCGACAGGGGAATAGCGCTCTACGGACATACAAAAGTGTTTACAAAGAAAATAAACGACGGCAAGGAAACAGGATCGCCGATAAGAAAAGAAGAAGTCGCGAAATATTTCGATCTTAAGCTTTGCGATGGCCCTGCAAAGATCACAGACGACCTTGTTTTTCTCGGCCAGATTCCGGAAACATTCGACTTTGAGGCGAGAGTTCCCATTGGGGAGCGTGTGATCGGCGGCATCACCGCGGCAGATTATAATATAGACGACAGCGCGATGGCATTTATCGCGAAGGAAGGATTGTTTATAATTACGGGGTGCTCGCATGCAGGTATATGCAATATTATAGAATACGCTAAGCGCATAACCGGGATAGACAAAGTGATCGGGGTAATAGGCGGTTTCCATCTTTTTGAGGACGACAGCCGTTTAGCATCGACGGTCGATTATTTCATAAAGAATGACGTCGCTTATCTTCATCCGTGCCATTGCGTTTCGCTTTATGCGAGAGCCGCGATACTGCGCAGGATGCCCATCACGGAGACGGGTGCCGGAATGAGCATTTCAGTTGAATAAAAACAGGACATACATTCAAACGAAGACGCGCGACAGCCTGAAGGTAAAAAACCTCAATGCCACCGATCTCGCTTTAAGCGGGCTTTTAAAAACATCCGCGCTAAAGACAAAAAACGAAAAGGAACGGTATGGATTTATAAACCATACCGTTCCTTTTTAAAGACGCGGATTGCGCCCGCCATTTTTCTTATGGTATATTTATCTTGATGAGCGCTTGCCGTAATAGCGGCGTTTGCGCCGGCGGCTCTTCCGCCCGATGATTATATAAAGCACAAACAAAATTATAAGGCCCAGGATGCACGCAAGGATGATCTTGAATGCCGTACTTGTAAAAAAGTTTTCTATCTTATCGACGATGTAAAGCACCTGCGACCTTTCGACATCGGTGGAAGCGACCAGCGCGATCTTGACATATTCGCGCCCGTCATAAGAAAGCGTGATGTTTCCCAAAGTGTCGCCTTTTGATATGGGGGCGGCGATATCTTCGTCGATCTCCACGTCGCGCACGATTTTTGATTCATCCATATCTTTCGGCATAAGCCACGAGAAAGACGAAGCCGCGTTGAGCACCAGATAGTCTGAATCTTTTGCGAGCGGCACCTCTATCTCTTGTATAGGAGAGGACGCATCGAGAAGCTGCTTTATTTCAAAATTATCAAAAGCCCAGTCGTAAAGCGCGATAGTGTCTTCAAAATTGCCGTTTTGAGGGGCGTTGAATATGGCGCATATATACGTAAGATCGTTTCTTTTCGCAGCTGAAATAAGACAATACCCGGCAGGTGTGGTGAACCCGGTTTTGCCGCCGAGGCAGTCTTTATAATAATACTCATCGTTCTTATTGATCATGCGGTTTGTGGACGTGGATGTTTTCGTCGAGCTTGTCGCCTTAAACTGATATGTCGACACGATCTCACAGAATTCTTCATTTTTAAATGCTGCTTTTGCGATCTGCCACATATCCGCGGCTGTTGTGTAGTGATCGTCGTCGTGAAGACCGTTGGGATTTGTAAAATGCGTATTTTCAAGTCCTAATGACTGGACTTTATCGTTCATCATTTTTGCGAATGCATCCTGCGACCCGGCGATATGTTCTGCTATGGCATTGGCAGAGTCGTTCCCGGATGCAAGGAGAAGGTCATATAAAAGCTCTTTCAGCGTGAAAACATCGCCTGCTTTTAAACGGACCGCGCTGCCTTTTTCAACAAGCCCGTCAAGCGCGGATTGAGACACCGTCACGTCGTCGTCGAGGTTGCCGTTTTCAATAGCGACAAGCGCGGTCACGATTTTAGTCGTGCTTGCGGGGTATATCTTCTCATGCGCGGCTTTTTCAAAAACCACTTCGCCAAAATCCGCCTCGGCGATGTAAACCGAAGTCGCGGACGTATCCGGCGCATCTGAAGCGAAACACACAAACGAAAGAATAAGTATTATTACAGGAAAAATGATACAAAATTTAGATTTTTTCATTTTATAACACCTTTAAGTTGTGCAGAATTTGTTTTATAATATAAAATAACAATCGTTCTAAAAGTGCGTGCGGATATAAAATAAGAAATAAGTCGGATAGACATATCCGCATATTTAGCATACCAGATTTTTATATCAATTTCAACATGTGGAGAGCGTAATATATGAACGATAAAAACGCAAGGCCGTTAGTACTTGTTACGGCTGCTTTTATTATATTCATGTCCGCATTTTTTATCGGGAGAGAATCCGCAAGGGGAACGATCTCGATATCAGCGCGGGGAGATCTAGAGACCCAAACAAGCGCCGAGGATGCACTGGAAGATCTTATATGGGTCGAAGAGGAAGAAGAAAAAGGCGGCGGCATGACGATAAAGGTCAACATAAACACAGCAGACGCGGATGTTATTTCAAAAAATCTGGACATAAGCGATAAGATCGCGAGAAACGTCGTATATTATCGAGAGAAATACGGAGATTTTGAAAAAATAGAGGAAATTTGTGCTGTAAGCGGGATAAGCGACGCCGTATATGAAAGAATAAAAGGGAAAATTTGTGTAGATTGAGAGAGGAGACGCCGATGAGGATTCTTGTGGTAGATGACGAAAAACTGCTTGTAAAGGGCATAAAATTCAACCTTGAAAACGAAGGATATACCGTATTCACGGCGTATGACGGCGAAGAAGCTCTTGCAAAGATAAAAGATTCGATTTTCGATCTGGTCATTCTCGATCTGATGCTTCCAAAAATGGATGGGTTTGAAGTGTGCAGAGCGGTGAGAGAGTTTTCAAACGTCCCCATAATAATGCTTACTGCGAAGAGCGGCGCGACCGATAAACTTCTCGGGTTCGAATTCGGGGCGGACGATTATCTTGCAAAGCCGTTCGACATATTTGGATTAAAGGCGCGCGTCAGGGCGATCTTGAGACGTTCG
>Ga0079305_1002228_pt1 | contig 18159 bp, 13 predicted proteins | sample LMS_cellobiose_e_FD_79183 | JGI IMG/M metagenome (GOLD analysis project Ga0079305, IMG submission 79183) | Rumen-fistulated moose microbial communities from Alaska, USA - LMS_cellobiose_enrichment | ecosystem: Host-associated > Mammals > Digestive system > Stomach > Rumen fluid ... | reverse complement strand
CTAACGGTAGCTTTTCTATCGTTGTTGGGTAGCTGTTAGTAGCTCGCTTCGCTCGATGCTTGAAGCTAAAGCTTTTTTACGGGATACCTCCACCGGCATAGCCGGTGGTTTCCCTACCCAAAAAAAGAAATGCCAAGGCAAACCGCCTTGGCATTTCCTAATTTACCAAATGTCGCCGGGATCAGGGCAGGACCGGCGTCCAGTACTCCTGGCAGTAGATGTCGGTAAAGAGATAGGAGGCAACCGCCGCGTTCTTGTCGATGGTCACGTTGCTGATCTGGTGGTCGCCGGTGTAGGTCATCTGCTCGCCCAGATAGTAGCTGTTCTGGTAGTCGCCGTCGTAGCTGTAATAGTCGCAGATGAAGTCGATCTTGTCGCCCTTTTCGAGAGCCGCCAGGCCCTCGGTGTCGATGACCAGGGGACTGTCAGCCACGGCGTCGGCGTCGGCGAGGCCCAGGCTCTTGGCGATGGTCTCCGTCTCGTTGTTGACGTAGACGGTCCGGGCGCCGGCGATGGTGCCGTAGGGGTGGTCGTTGTCAAAGACGATAATCAGCTCGGCACGGTAGGGCTCGCCGCCCTCGTGGGTGATCATCACGGGCACGCGGCCGGTGACGGTGAAGCTGTCGCCGTCGAAGACGCTGTCCACGTAGTAGTAGGCCACCACCTGCTCGTCGATGGCCAGCCAGGTGCCGTCGTACTCGCCCAGGAGAGCGCCGTCGTCAGTGAAGCGATAGACGTTGTCCAGGCCCAGGTCGATATAGCCCTCGCCGTCGTCAAAGAACACGTTCAGCTGCAGGTCGTGGACCAGGGACCACTGCTCCTCGCTCAGCCGCAGCTGGGCCGCGCCGCCGGAGGTGGTCCACACCAGGGAGCTGGCGTCAAACTGGTGGTCGGCGATAAAGGAGGCGGCGCTGTCCACGTCCAGGGAGCGGCCCAGGAAGCCGCTGTTGGAGCCGGTCAGGCCGGAGACGCCGCCGAAGTTGCCGCCCAGCAGGGCGCCCAGGATATCGGTGATGGCGTCGGCGGAGACCGTACCGCCGGAGGAGGCATTGCCCGAGAGGGCCGCGAAGGGAGAGGCCGTACCGCCGGAGACCGCCTGGCCGCCCACCTCCAGGCTGGCAAACTGCTGGATGCAGCGGGCGTAATCCAGATCCATGCCGATGGCCTCATAGGTGGCCACGGCGCTGGAGACCTTGGAGGCCTGCTTGTAGGGGAAGTAGATGGACAGGCCGTAGGCGTTGGTCATGTTGGAGGAGGTGCGGTTATACTTCACCGCGCCCAGGAGGGCGTTGGCCAGGGCCTTGCTCTCGTTGGTGTTCAGGTTGAGGGCCAGATGTACCAGGTCCACCTGGTCGATCTTGCTGGAGGAGGAGAACTCGCGGGTATTGCCCCGGGCGTTGGACACCACCTGGTACTGATTGCTCTGCATCAGCTGGGAGGCGGAGGTGGAGAAGCTCTTCAGCTTACTGGGCACGGTGGCGCTCAGCTCCGCCAGGTCCACCACGGACAGCGTGGTCTGCTGGCCACGGCACTTCTGGGCGCACACGTCCACAAAGTCGTCCACGATCTTCTTGCCCAGTTCGATGGTGGGCATGGAGGGGTTCTTGCCCAGCTCCGTCAGCCAGTTGGTGTAGTACCAGCCCACGCCGGGCTCCGTCTCCTCGGAGGCGATCAGATAGTCGGCATAGGGCTCCAGCATGAGGCCCGTCTCCAGGGTGGCCATCAGGCAGGCGTCAAAGCCGATGGCGTCGAAGGTGACGCCGGCCGCCGCCAGAGCCTGGTTGATGCCGGAGAGATTCATGGAGCCGGAGCGGGGGCTCTTTTCATCGTAGCCGTAGCCGCTGATGGAGCCGCCGCCGTGGTCCCAGAAGATCAGCATGTTGCGGCTGGCGGGGAAGCTGTCGCCGCAGAACTTGATGAACCGGGCCAGGGTGTTGGGGTCGGTCATGACCCGGCTGCCGTCGTCCTTCACCAGACACTCGATCTGGCCGTTCTGGATCCGGTAGACCTGGTTGACGCTGCTGCTGACCAGGTTGTTCTTCCACTGGCGGCAGCCGCCGGTGTAGACGATGATGTTGATGTTGCTGCCGGTGGAGGCGTTCAGCATCTCCTGCAGGTCCGACGAGCCCATGGCGTTCTTGGACTCCAGGTCCGTGCCGCACATGTACACCATGACGGTGACGGTGTCCTTGCCGTTTCCAAGCAGCTTGGTCCGCTTGGCCCGGGCGCCGGTGGCCACGGAGGTGTTCAGCCGGCCGGTGTTGCTGCCGCCGGCCCAGCCGGTGGACACGGTGCCGCCGCCGGTATAGCCGGTGGTGGCGCTGCCGCTGAGCAGACTGTTGAGGATGGAGCTGCCGCCGGAGACGCCATAGTGGCTGGTGTTCTGGCTCTGGGTCGGCTGCTGCACGGGCTGCTGGGTCTGCTGGGTGGGCTGCTGGGCCGTCTGGCTGCCGGAGCCGCCGCCCAGCAGGCCGCTGAGACCCGCTCCGCCGCCGCCCAGCAGGAGGACCACCAGCGCGATAATGATCATCAGCGGACTGCCGCCGCCGCTTCTCTTGCCGCCGCTGCCGCCGGAGGACTGCTGCTCCTTCCGGCCCTGGTAGCCGTCCTGCTTGCCCACGGGGCCGCCGGTATTCAGCCCGTCGCCCCGCTTGTAGAGGCCCTTGCCGGAGCCCGTTACGTTCTTTTCCCGTCCGTTCGGTCTGTTGTCCATGTTGAAGCCCTCCAAAGAGAAACAGATTTCGAGAACATTTCTACTTGATTGTATATTATAGCAGATGATTATACAAGTGCAATTTCAACTTTTTCCGCTGCGGCGCAAAGGCGAGAAGCCCTCCCGTGAGAGAGGAGTGAGCGGACGCTCACTCCTCGATGACCCGTTCTGTCAGCCGGGCAAGTCCGGTTTTTCCAGCCTCCAGAGCTCGTCGATGGGTTTTTGATTGTTGGGGATCCAAAAGACAGACGTCTTGTGATAGATCCACTCCCCATTCTCGTTTGGTTCACCCAGGAGCCTGTTCCAGACAACGATTTTGTATGCCGGCGCGTCGTAAGTCCGCGTGCCCCCGTCGTCGTACAGGTCGCCGCCCCTGGGCACAAGCAGGATCAGAGCCGCCGCAGCCAGCAGCACAATGATGAGTATTTTCAGCTTTTTCATGGCAGCCTCCTCCAGCTCCGCGGGGTATCCGGCTCCTCTTCCCGGTTCACTCAGTCCCGGGGGTTGGCCGCCACAATGGCGTCCCGGGCCTCCTCAAACTCGGTCTCCACGTCCCGGGTCCGGCTTAGGGGGACCGTTTCATACTTCTCGCCCCACCACCAGTACCGGGCGGCCAGACGGCCGAAGTCGCCCACGTTCTCCACACGGGCCTGGCTGTCCAGGCTCATGCCGTCGCTCCACTTCACCGCCTCGGGATCGTCGGTCAGCATGACGTAATCTACGGCGTAGATGCTGATGGTGGTGTCGTCGTCCTTGTCCACATAGGAGGTGAGCCACTCGAAGCGGGTCAGCTCCCAGCCGGTGAAGGGTTGGCCCTTGGACCGCTCCTCCCAGTAGATCCGCTCGATCTCCTGGTCCACCTGCTTGCGGAAGGTGTCGTAATCCTCCTCGTCGATGGTCAGCTCCCGGTCGTCCCAGTGGCGCAGCAGCTGGTAGAGGGTCTCGCCCTGTATGTAGCAGACGCCGCCCTCACGGCCCCGGTGGGCCGTGACGCGGATCACGTTCTCCGTCAGGCCGCAGGTCATGTCGATCCACAGGTCGTCGCGGGTATAGCCGGAAGGGGTCCCCTCCAGGTGGACGCTGTGGCTCCAGCAGCCCCGTCTGTCCTCGCCCAGACCGGCGGCCTCTCCCTCCGCGTCGTCCAGAGGAGTCTCCGCCGCCTGACAGATGGCCTGGGCCAGCTGGAAGCGGGTCACCTTTCCGTCGGCGAACTCCGCGTCCACCGGAAAGTCTGTGGCATCCACCTGTCGGATCAACGGCAGCACCCGGATGGCGTGATCCTCATCCGGCTCCTCCGGCTGCTGGCCCAGACACCCGGTCAGGCACAGAGCCGCCGCCAGCGTCAGCAGCAGCGCAAGCATTCTTCTCATCGTTGATCCCTCCTTTGGATAAGATGTCGTCTCCGGTCACAGGTCCCTGTTACGGGCACATTGTACCCCACGCCCTTCCCCAGGTCAATAAACGGCCCGGGATTGTAATCAAATCATAAGCTATTTGAGATATTTTGACACGATTTACAAAAAAACCGCCTCGGAACGAGGCGGTTTTCCTCCTATTTCAGACGCACCGCCACGTAGCCGCCGCGCCGAAGGTCCTCGGCGGCGATATACCGGGGCCGGCCGGTCCAGCCGTCAGCCACCTTCAGATAGAGGCGGGGGGCGTGATGGCCCGGCACCGACACCTCCGCCACCCCGCAGGCCACCAGGATGTGGGACCCGTAAAACCGGTGGTGGTAGAGGGAGAGGATCAGCAAACTGCCGCGGCGGAGCTCCCGGGCCATCTCCTGGGGCGACGCCGCCAGACGGCCGGATACCTGGACGTGATCGACGCCGAAGCGGCGCAGGCAGGTGTGGACGTAGGCCCACAGCAGCAGATAGGACGTGCCGCCCAGGGGGACAGGGTCCTTGATGTTCCAGTAAGCAGCCCGGTGCCGTCCGATGGCCGCCACCTTGCGGAAGACCTCCATCGGCGGCGTCTCCAGCAGCTCCGTCATGTTCCGGCGGCGGGCCAGGGTATAGAGCAGGTTGGTGATGGCCGTAGGGCCGCAGTGCTTGTGATAGTTCCGCTCCAGCCGGTCAAAATCCCGGGTGGTGTAGAAGGCCATCTCCCGGAGCCAGGGCGTCTCGGCCCGGAGAAGGCGGCAGTCGTAGCCGGTCTGGCTCCGGGCGTGGATCACCGGGTCGTCGATGGGCCGCCCGGGCGTCCGCTTGGGAAAGATCTTCTCCATTCACCGCTTCTCCTCTCGCCGCTTTTTCCACAGTATAGCACAAATTCGCCGAAAAGTGCGAACAGATTGCAAACAATCGCCCCGAAATCAGCCGTCGATGGACAAGACGGTATAGTCCTCGTCCTCCACCGCCTGCTTCATCCGCTGCCGGTCGGCGGGGCCGCTGAGACGGACGGTGGCCGTGCCGTCGGTATAGCTGGCGTTTGCGCAGGCCACGCCGGGCACCGACTCCAGGGCCTTCTTCACCGCCGCCTCGCAATGGGCGCACATCATGCCGTCGATGCGGAGGGTCACCAGGTCCTCCTCCGGCGAGGCGGCCAGCTCCGCCGTGGGGAGCTGCTTCTTGGCCCGGTCCCGGCTGGCGTCGTACAGCCTGCACCAGTTGAGCCGCAGGGCGTTGGAAACCACGCAGAAGCTGGAGAGGCTCATGGCCGCCGCGCCGAACATGGGATTCAGCGTCAGGCCCAGGGGGATGAACACGCCCGCCGCCAGGGGGATGCCGATGGAGTTATAGAAGAAGGCCCAGAACAGGTTCTGGTGGATATTCCGCAGGGTGGCCCGGCTGAGGCGGATGGCCGCCGGCACGTCGCTGAGGCGGCTCTTCATCAGCACCACGTCCGCCGCGTCGATGGCCACGTCGGTGCCGGCGCCGATGGCGATGCCCAGATCGGCACGGGTCAAGGCCGGGGCGTCGTTGATGCCGTCGCCCACCATGGCCACCTTGCCCTGCTGCTGCAAGCGGCGGATGACGCTCTCCTTGCCCTCCGGCAGGACACCGGCGATGACCTCGTCCACACCGGCCTGGGCGCCGATGGCCCGGGCGGTGCGCTCGTTGTCGCCGGTGAGCATCACCACGCGGACACCCATGTTCCGCAGCTGGCGCACCGCCTCGGGGCTGTCCTCCTTAATGACGTCCGCCACGGCGATGAGGCCCAGCAGCTCGCCGTCCCGGCAGAAGAGCAGGGGCGTCTTCCCCTGCCCGGAGAGGGTCTCGGCCCGCTGCCGCACCGCCTGGGGCACGGCGGTCTGCTCGGAGATATAGGCCAGGCTGCCGCCCAGCAGGCGGCGTCCGCCCCAGGTGGCCTCCAGGCCGTTGCCGGGCAGGGCGCGGAAGTTCTCCACCGCCTGCGCGGGGATATGGCGCTCCTCCGCCGCCGCCAGCACCGCACGGGCCAGGGGGTGCTCGCTGCCCTGCTCCAAAGAGCGGGCCAGACCCAGCAGCTCCTCCTCCGTCACGGAGACGGGGATCACGTCGGTGACCCGGGGCTCGCCGGCGGTGACGGTGCCGGTCTTGTCCAGCACCACGATGTCCGTCTTGCCGGCGCTCTCCAGAGAGGCCGCCGTCTTGAACAGGATGCCGTTCCGGGCGCCTACGCCGTTGCCCACCATGATGGCCACGGGGGTGGCCAGGCCCAGAGCGCAGGGGCAGCTGATGACCAGGACGGAGATGCCCCGGGCCAGAGCGTAGCCGAAGTTACCGCTGAGGATCGTCCACACCAGCGTGGTAATGGCGGCGATGGCGATGACCACGGGAACGAAGACGCCGGATACCTTATCGGCGATCTTGGCGATGGGGGCCTTGGTGGCCGCCGCGTCGCTGACCATCTGGATGATCTGGCTGAGGGTGGTGTCCTGCCCCACCCGGGTGGCACTGCACCGCAGGAGGCCGGACTGGTTGATGGTGCCGGCGGACACCGGGTCCCCCGCCGCCTTGTCCACGGGCAGGCTCTCCCCTGTCAAGGCGCTCTCATTGACAGCGCTTGTGCCGTCCAGCACCGTGCCGTCCACGGGGATGCTCTCGCCGGGGCGGACCAGGAACACGTCGCCCTGGCGCACGTCCTGGACGGGGACTTCGATCTCCTGTCCGCTCCGCACCACGGAGGCGGTCTGGGGGGACAGCTTCATCAGGCTCTTCAGGGCGTCGGTGGTCCGGCCCTTGGACCGGGCCTCCAGCATCTTGCCCACGGTGATCAGCGTCAGGATCATGGCCGCGGACTCGAAGTAGAACTCGTGCATATACCCCATGATCGCCGCCTGGTCGCCCCGGAGCTGGGCCCCGGTCATGGCAAAGAGGGCGTAGGTGCTGTAAACGAAGGCGGCGGCGGAGCCCAGGGCCACCAGCGTGTCCATATTGGGAGCCCGATGGATCAAACCCCGGAAGCCGCTGATGAAAAACCTCTGGTTGATGACCATGACGACGGCCGCCAGCAGCAGCTGCACCAGGCCCATGGCCACGTGGTTCCCCGCAAAAAAGGCGGGCAGGGGCCAGCCCCACATGGTGTGGCCCATGGAGAAGTACATCAGCACCAGCAGGAAGCCCAGGGACCACAGGAGCCGGCGCTTCAGCTTCGGGGTCTCCGTGTCCTGGAGCTCGTCTTCGGCGGCGGTATCCCGGGCAGCGCCCTTTACCGACGCGCCGTAGCCCGCCGCTGTCACGGCGGCGATGACGCTCTCCGGCGAGGCCGTGCCCTCCACGCCCATGGAGTTGGTCAGCAGGCTGACGGAGCAGGCGTCCACGCCCGGCACCGCCGACACCGCCTTCTCCACCCGGGCGCTGCAGGCGGCGCAGCTCATACCCGTCACATTGTACTGTGTCATACCTTTACACCTCTTCCGCGTCAATGCCTGTGACCCGATAGTCCAGCATGGTCACCGCCAGACGGAGCTGCTCCGGGTCCACGGGACGGTCATAGGTGACCGTGGCGGTTTTCCGCTTCAGGTCCACCTGGCAGACGGCGCCCTCGAACTGATCCAGGCGGCGCTCCACGGTGCGCCTGCAGTTGTCGCAGTGCATGCCCTCCACGTGGAGGACGTATTTGCCCAGCGCCGGGCCGTCCAGCGTCTTCTTCTCCCCGGTGTCGATGATGCCGCCGCCACCGCCGCAGCAGTCGCCCCGGCCCTTTGCGTGCTTCACCACGCTGTAAATGCCGCCCACGGCCGCTGCCGCGATGACGGCGATCAGTACGTAATTGATCCAGCCCATATTGTTCTTCCTTCCTATATTGTCCGTTTTTGTGTCACTTCATCAGCTTTTGGACCAGGCTCACCAGCTCGTCCACAGTGCCCTCGTCCCCGGCCTGCAGATCCCGCACCACGCAGGAGCGGATGTGCCGGGCCAGCAGGTCCCGGTTGAAGGCGTTGATGGCCGCCGCCACCGCCGCCGACTGGGTCAGAATGTCGGCGCAGTAGGCGTCCCGCTCGATCATGCCCGCCAGGCCGCGAACCTGACCCTCAATGCGGTTGAGGCGGTTGGTGAGCTTTTTCCGCTCCTCCTCCGACCGCTCCGTCCTCTTCTCGCAGCAGGCGCACTTCTTATCGCAATCCATAACAGATCTCCTTTCCAAGATACCCCCGTGGGGTATTATTACTATATACCCCTACCGGGTATTTGTCAAGCAAAAAAACGGCCCCTCTTTCCCGGAGAGGCCGTTTTACCGCTTCTTGGCGGGTCGTCACTTGTTTTCGCAGTACAGGCGGATCGCCTCAGCGGCGAAAACGGCAGTTCCGGCGCCGCCGGCGCGGTCGATGTTCTCGGTGAACTCGCCGCCGCTGGCGCTCGGCACCTTTGGAATTCGTTTCTTGTCTCACATGGTATACTACCGGCTGACCGCTTTGCATGGGGCGGGTCCAGGAGGGGATGGGAGTCCCCTCCCGGAATATGAAATACTCGCGGCGCAAAGCGCCGCACCAAAAAAGACGGCACCCCTAGGGGTGCCGTCTTTTTTGGTGCACCAGAGCAATCCAAATCCGAACCCGTATTCTGTTTTGCAAGCGCGGCGTTGAGATCATCAAACGTAATGGTGCTTGTCCCGTCCTTGTAGTTGAAGGTAATCACCATTTTGTCGTCGTAAAGGAAGATGGCGTTGACGAAAGTATCAATCAGCATCTTGCGGTGGGATTTCTGCCGCACATCCAGCTTGCGGAAGCGGTGCAGCCAGAAGGTCATAAACTCGGCACTGACCTTGGGTTTTGCCAGCTTCTCAAGGGAAATGCGAGTTTCCAACTCATCTTTACTGGCCTCCAGCTCCTCCAGCCGCCCCTTCGTGGACTTGGTGAGGTACCTTGCTGGATGGCGTTCAGGAGGTTTTGAATGGCGATATTGGTCTCTCGCAACTGCTGCTCGTACAGCGGAAGGTTGACGTTCTCCCTGTCCTGCAAGTCCATGAGCATGGAGACAATGGCTTCAATGGCAGCATTGTCCATCACCATTTTCATGGTTTCGCTGACAACCAAATCCTCGATCCATTCCTTCTTGACCGGCCGTTTGCGGCACTCCGCCCGCTTCTTCTTGACGGACACACATTTGTAGTAGCGGTGGACATTCCCGGTATGGCTGGTGCCGCTCTCGCCGCAGAGGTAGGCCCCGCAGTATCCGCAAAACAGCTTGGTCGTCAGCAGATAGTCGTCCTCGGCCTTGTGACGGGCCGGGGCCTTTTTGTTCTTCGCCAGCTTTTCCTGTACCCGCTCAAACAGGTCTTTGGGGACGATGGTGGGGATACCGTCCGGCACGACAATATCCCGATAGGCGTATTCGCCCATATAGCGGCGGTTCTTCAAAAGGTGCTGGACGCTGTTGTAGGTCATGCGCTGTCCCCGCGTATTCCTCATGCCCTGTTCGTTGAGCCAGTCGCGGATTTGCGTCATGGTCGCGCCCTCGTCGTATCGCTTGAACGCATCCAACACAAAGGGCGCTGTCAGCGAGTCGATCTGAAAATACTGCTCATCGTCAATGATATACCCGATGGGCCGCGTCCCGCCGTTGTATTTGCATTTCAGCGCATTGTCCGTCATGCCCCGGATGACCTTTTCGGAGAGATCGGCGGAGTAATATTCCGCATAGCCCTCCAAAACGGATTCCAGAATGATACCCTCCGCGCCCTCGGAGATCACCTCGGTAGCGGACACCACCTTGACGCCGTTTTTGTTTTTGGGATTTGGAGGAAATGTAGCCACACGGAATGCCGGTGTGGGTACCCGTTTCCGACAAAGCCGACGGGTATACATCCATTGAGAGAGTCGTTAAAATATTTCATCTGAATATCATCGTTTTGCCAAGCACGGCGGGCTAAGTTGATACGGTTGCAGAAAGGGAGAACGACAAAACACACAGAGCTGCAGTCACTTTTGAAAAATTTCTTTTTCAAAGCCTCGTTGCGTTGTTCGCGCCTTAATATTACCTGCTTCATAACTTTGCTCCACAATGCGGGCAGTGCGTGACCTTGATATAAAATTGATCCCGTATTCTTCCTCCGCATTTTGGGCATTTGAGCTTTATAGCGGCAACAACTAAACCGACAATAAGAAGCAGCGCCCCTATGACGATAAGCGCGACCAAATGCGGCTCGTGATAAAGCCCTATAGCGAGAGAGACCCCTCCAATAACGGCGATAGTTCTGGTCACGTAGCACCATTTATAGTACCCCATGTTAATCACCCACAAAGGTCATCGTTAATATAATATTCCTTATCCTGGCGAACATGATCATTTCCAAAGCATATATCTGGATTCGTGATACCTAAAATAGAGATGCAATGGATAAACTTTTATTATTCAGCAATCTTTTTATCGAGCTCTTCAAAAGACAATTCAAAGCCGCCTTCTGTTACGCTAAATATTACATTGCCGTCTGTAGAATAAAGGGACTGGGTGTCGTTGAGAAGCCATGCTCCGTTTTCAACGATTGCACTTTCACTTAAGAAGAAAATGTATTTCTCTGCCTCTTTTATTTCGGGGCTACCCTCAATCTTATAAACTGTATCTTCGGTCTCCCCCCCAATCACCAGCACTTTTATCACATCGCTTTTGTTTTCTGTGTCTTTATAACTTTTTGATACACTGACTTCAAAAATGGTAACTAAAGTGAGGTCATCATCGACAGCTCCTCCAGGATTCAGATATTCATCACCACTATTGTCCTCGATGCGAAGTGACAGCCATTCGTAGCTTTTTGTCAATACCGTTCCATATATGATGTAATCAGAGTTCTTTTCGAGATCAGTTAATGATGCGTAAATAGGATAATCTGCATGCCCAACGACCACCTTCTTTTTTACTGTTGGTAAACTGTCTTGGGAGACCTCGTTATTTTTGCCTTGAGATTCATCTGCACCCCCTGTTGAAGCGCAAGCGGATAAAACCAACATCAATATCACAAATACAAAAAACAGACTTATTGCTTTTTGAAATTTCATCTCTGCTACCCCCTTATCAATACTTCGCAGCAACATTTGATATATCATATGAAGACGGGTTTGCCATAGTGTTTCTATCTCTAGAGTACTTCATTATACTAGAATACGGCAGCTGATAATTATATTAATATTTCACGGGAAATACAGAACTAACGACTATCTCATGCAAATAGCGGTGCTGATCACCTCGGCCATCAGGTTGCGAGGATATTGGAAGGACAAAAAAGAGTCATTGCTCCCCGTCCCGTAATCAAAGCCCGGGAAAGTACGTATGTCACTTATCTCGGGTTTTGTTATGAAAGTATATGTTGCTTCACCTACTCTCCAGGCAGCATTAGTTTCTGATTAGTTTTGCCTTCGCATAATGTATCTGTATTCTGTGTAAGTATGCCCTCTATGCGCTTTTACGCATGAAATACGGAGGACCCCACAAAATAAACGAAGGAGAATTGTGCTATGTTGAAGAGCAGAAGCCTGAGGAAGGCGCTGTCAGTGCTATGTGCATTGAGCCTGTTGCTTTCGGTATTTGCCAACGGTGCAACCGCGTTTGCTGCCGATGATGATGAGGTGACGACGGAAGAAGTCATGATCGAGCAAAATGGCGGTACGGAGGCTGACGTCGAAGAGCTTACCGGCGAAAAACCGGAAGAGCTTGTCGCTGGGCAACCGGCTTTGGCCCAACAGGAAGGTGATGATTTGGACGAAACACAAGTCATCCCCGAGACGACAGACCCGAGTGAAGCGGAATCCGCCTTCCCGTCGACAGAAGGCGGGGAAAACGATCCGGCTGCTTCAAAAGCAAGAGAGACACGTTCTGCAGTAAGCAGCAATCTTGCGGACTTCCTGACAGATGTTATCATCAACGCGCCCCTCGACGAAAATGGGAATTACATCATCAATCCAAACAGCTCCTATGAGATGACGCTCTTCTTCAGCGAAAGCGAGGGGCTTCAATTTGATGACGAGGGCGTTCTCGTGTACGACTTCCCCGAGGGCGTTATCATAAACGACATTGGTGCCACGGCGTTCTCAATTACCGTGACCGATGAAAATGGCACTGCTGTCGTCTATGACAATATCTTTGAAGTCGTTGACGGCCAGCTGCGGATACGTTTCAATCAGGACGATCCCAATTTTGAGCGGCTGAAGGCAATGCCCAACGTCAGCTTCAGCATCACCTTCTCCTCCTCCTTCGACGAGACCGCCGGGGAGATTGTTTTCAACGAGAACATCATAAAGGATTTCGTATACGAAGAGAACTCCGACCTTACCATCAACAAAAGCGTTGTCTATGACATGGAGACCGATACGGCCTACTACGAGCTCCAAATCCGTTCCGACGGTCTGAACGAAAACGTAGTGATTGAAGACTGGCTCACAGGAACAGCTCTGACTTTTAATCAGGATGTGGTTGTCGAGTCCAGTGTAAACGGCACGCTTTCGGTGACGCCTGACTATGTTTCTGTGGACAACGGTTTCCGTGTAACGATCCCGCAAACCGTTGATGGAGAAATCATCACGCTGCGCTACAGCGCAACCGTTGACAACACGAAGATCAGCTCCAACGGGACGGTCGAGCAGACGAATAATACCGCGAGAGTCACCAGCGATCAGGTGCCCGACGGGAAGGAAGCCAGTGCGGATTTTGCGGGGCAGGCAGATTTTCAGCGGGTGGCAAAGAGACCCGAGGGAGATCCGGTGCAGATCGGTGAAAACCTCTATGAGCAGACATGGAAGATCCGGGTCAACGAGGATCATAAAATGCCGATGGGCGGCACGTATATCTATGACTGGATCACTCAGACCAGCCGTCCGTTTATGCTGTTTAACGGCGACGGGATTACCGTCAACGTAACCTTTGAAAACGGGGAGACAGAGACACGTGTTGTCCCCTGGAGCGATCTGTACCTGTGGCAAAACAGTGACGGCATCTGGGGCTGGGGTTATCTTGCTCCGGAATCGGATGGGAACGCCTCCTATGAGATTATCTGCACGACATTGATTAACACCAGCGACGCCCTGGGCGACCTGACTCTGGTCAACGGTGCGCAGGTCTATGGCGCTTATGATGAAGGGACGGTTTCTGTTGGACCAATCGGCGAAAGCACCTTTGGTATCCAGAAGAGCGCTGTGGGAACCACGTCAACCGAGTCCGAATGGGAAATCAAGGTAACCGTTCCCGGAAGCGGTCTTCCGGAGATGCACATTGTTGATGACTGCCCCAAGCTCGTATATGAGGGGGAATCCTATATCGACTACCCGCAGGAGGACTCCTTTGAAGTCGAAGGGCTATTGGAAGGGGAGTCCTGGCGGCTTCGCATCGGAAGCGACGGCAGAAGCTTCACAGTAACTTTTTACAAAGCCGAACCGCAGAATGATGCCAACAAAGGCCTCCTGCCTACCCCGGACGGACAGCCGCGCGATATTGTAATCCGATACAAAACAACGGTCAATCAGGATTGGCTGAATCTCGCGGCGGAAGACGGCTATGCCTCTTCTACCCTCTACAGACACCGAAACTATACGTGCGCATGGTCCGGGTCCTACCGGACGGAGACGGTCAACGCCACTGTCATTCCGATCAAGCCGAACCTGGTTAAGAGCTTTGTTGAGCGTTCCGACGTTGAAATTGACGGGGTAACCTTTCCTGTGTTCCGCTACTCCCTGGCGCTGTTTGGCCCGGTGGAGGACGGGATCACAATCCATGACTCCTTCAACACAGACTACTTGAGATTCTATAATGAAGCGGGAATCCAAATCCTGGGGGGCAGCAATTACAACCCGACGGATGGAAATGGAACAATCTCCGCAGTCGACACCTCAGAGGGTGTGGATATCACCGTAAGCAGCTTCCCCAAGCAGAGCGACGGGAGCTTTTATCCGTACTACCAGGTATCCTATTCTCTGATCGTCAAGGACCAGGATGCGTTGGATGCGCTGAATGCCGCGGCGGCAGAGTCCCAAAACGGCATCGACCTGGAGAACACAGCCTCCTGGGACAGCCTTGTGTCAAGCAGAGTGGTCAATTACACCTATTTCCCCTATGTGGATAAGGAGCTGCTGAGCCGGCCGACTGCTGAAAACGGTTATATTGCCGAGTTCCAGGTCGTCATCAACAAGTACGCGGAGGATCTTGATCCGACATCGGATGTGTTGGCAATTCAGGACGTGCTGTCCTCAAACCTCCGCTTCATCCCGGATTCGCTGACCATCTCTCCCGCGAACGATTCGATTGTTGTGCAGCATGATGATGAGACGAACACAATCACGTTTACAGAGGTCCCCGACGAAACGACCTTTGTCATCACGTATCAGGCAAGGGTACTGGGCAGCGGCAATGTCACCTATTCCAACACGATCAAGTTCGGAAACTTTGAAAAGACCGTAGAGGAAACCGCTGTAGTGGAGTCCTCCGGCGGAGGAACGGCCAGCAATCCCAGTATCACGCTGGTAAAACGGGATTCCGAAACCCTCTCGAACACGTTGGCCGGGGCGACCTTCCAGTTGTTCTATGTCGAAAACGGGAACCAGATCCCGGTACGGGACAGCAACGGTCAGAACGTCACATTTACGACCGGAGCTGACGGCAGAGTGCTGATCGTTGGAAACCTGCAGAGCCTTGGCTGGACGCTTTGGGCAGACAGAACCTATTGCCTGGTGGAGACAACGGCCCCTTCGGGATATGAAATCAATGCAGAACCAACCTATTTTGTCCTGACGGAGCACCCCGCCAACCAGATCGAGTTCGATATCACCGGCGACCAGTTGAGCGTGAAGAATGAGCCTGTTAAGATTTCCGTCCCCGTCACGAAGACCTGGATCGGGCCCGTTGGGGCAGACTCCGTTGTCGTGCATCTGCTCGCGAACGAGACCGACACCGGGAAGACGATTACGCTGACGGCAGATGGAAATTGGACCGGGTCGTTTGACAACCTCAGAAAATACGACGACGCAGGCGAAGAGATTCGGTACTCGGTTGAAGAAGAGCCTGTAGGCAACTATGCCACCTATTATGACGGCTCCGCTGAGGGCGGCTACACCGTCACCAACACCAACACGGAGACTATCGAGATCCCCGTCGTAAAGCAGTGGGTCGGTCCCGCGGCGGAGTCCGCCACCATCAACCTGCTGGCGGACGGCGAAGTGGCTGCTACGGTTGAGCTGAACGCCGAAAACGATTGGCAGCACACCTTCACGGAGCTTCCGAAGTACGACAGCACAGACGGCCACGAGATCGTCTATGACGTACAGGAGGTCCCCGTGGACGGCTACGAGCAGGGCCGCAGCGGCAGCGCTGAGACTGGCTTTACCTTCACCAACACGATCACCGGCAAGGTGTCCGTCCCCGTCACGAAGACCTGGATCGGGCCCGCGGCCGAGAGCGTGACCGTGGAGCTGCTGGCGGACGGCGTCAAGGTGGCGGAGGCCGTGCTGAACGAGGAAAACGGTTGGCAGTACACCTTCACAGACCTCGACCAGTACAAAGACGGTGTTGAGATCGTCTATACGGTCAGAGAGGTCAGGCTCGATGGCTATTCCACGGAGATCACCGGCAATGCAAGCGACGGCTTTATCGTCACCAACACCAATGCAGAAACCATTGACATTCCGGTTGTAAAACATTGGATCGGGCCGGTTGCAGAACAAGAGATTATTCTTCAGTCTGTTCCGCATTCGAATACTCGTGGAGATACAATGCCCGTAGTGCTTGTTATTCAGCTGTTGGCAGACGGAACACCCGTAGATACACTCTACCTGTCTGAGATGAATGATTACAGCGGTGTGTTTGAGGGCCTGCCGAGATATGATCCTGTTGACGGCCACGAAATCGTCTATACAATCATCGAAGTCAACGTGCCGGACGGTTATGATGTTGAAATCACTGAAAATCCTGAGGGCGGCTTCATCATTACCAATACGAACACGGAGACCATCGAGATCCCCGTCGTGAAGCAGTGGGTAGGCCCCGCAGCGGAATCTGTCACCGTCAACCTGATGGCAGACGGCGAAGTGGCTGCTACGGTTGAGCTGAACGCCGAAAACGACTGGCAGCACACCTTCACGGAGCTTCCGAAGTATGACAGCACAGACGGCCATGAGATCGTCTATGACGTGCAGGAGGTCCCCGTGGACGGCTACGAGCAGGGCCGCAGCGGCAGCGCTGAGACCGGCTTCACCTTCACCAACACGATCACCGGCAAGGTGTCCGTCCCCGTCACGAAGACCTGGATCGGGCCCGCGGCCGAGAGCGTGACCGTGGAGCTGTTGGCGGACGGCGTCAAGGTGGCGGAGGCCGTGCTGAACGAGGAAAACGGCTGGCAGTACACTTTTACTGACCTCGACCAGTACAGCGACGGTGTTGAGATCGTCTACACGATCCAGGAGCTCAGCATTGACGGTTACGCTACGGAGATTACCGGCGATCAGAGCGGCTATACAATCACCAACACGAATACGCAGACGACCCAAATTCCCGTTGAGAAACGATGGGCAGGTCCCGCGGCGGAGTCCGCCACCATCAACCTGCTGGCGGACGGTGAAGTGGTTGCTACGGTTGAGCTGAACGCCGGGAACGGCTGGCAGTACACCTTCACGGAGCTTCCGAAGTACGACAGCGTTGACGGCCACGAGATCGTCTATACGATCACAGAAGACGCTGTAAGCGGCTATACAACTTCGATTACCGGAGACATGCAAAACGGTTTCGTTGTTACCAATACGATGAATCCGACTCCGACTCCGCCGCCCCATAACCCACCTAAGACCGGAGACGAGTCGCATCTGCTGCTCTATCTCTTGGCGATGGTTCTTTCCGGCGCCGGACTGATTGGATTTTTCCGGCTCGATAACAAGAGATCAAGGCGTAAAGAGTCATAAATCAGCGGCAGATCAAAAACACAAGGAAGTGCGGCGGACGGTGTACTACCGCCGCCGCACTTTCCATTTAAAGAAACGGGAGGGTACGCTGCTGAAAGAACAGAGACACCGTCAAAAAAGAGGAAGCCGCTGCAAAAGGATACCTGCCTTTTCTGAGCACCTTTCATATGCGGCATGGTTGCTCTGCTCTTGAGCCGACAGCCCCGTCTGGCCGAGGGTATCGCAACGGCAAGCAGAGCATCGGGGATCGGGTTGTTTTAGAGTGCCGGAAGCTGCTGACCGGCTGCAACATCGAGAAAATCGCCGCAGCGGTTGCCGCCGCCTGTGAAGCGGATTACGACAGCTCCGCCATCCGGCGCATCAAGGTTGCTATCCAGGAGGCGAACGCCGCCGCTGAAAATCTCTGGAGCATGGGCAGGCGGCCGAGATGATTACCGAGCGCATCGAGAAGAGGCAAAAGGAAAAGGACGAGCTGCAAGCGCAGCTCGCCGTGGAAATGGGAAAAGAGATCACTTTCACCGCCCCGCAGATCAAAGCCTTTCTGAATTCCCTCCAACGGGGCAACATCAATGACGAGATTACCCGCCGGGGATTGGTCAATATTTTTGTCCGGGCCATCTATCTCTACGACGACAGAATGACGCTGATCCTGAACGGCGGAGACAGGCCGATCACCATCGACGACATCCTGCTGGACGAGATCGAAGGACATTTTCAGGCCGCCATATCCAGCCGTTCGCCGTGTTCACCTTTGGTTGCGGACGTTCCAGCATTTGCAGCAGCGTTTCTTTCAGCTTACGCAACCCTAAAACAGCATAATTCAAAAAGAATTATGCCGAATCGCATTTGCGAATGTCTGCGGATCATTCGCAAATGCGATTCGGCTGCGCATGGCAGGCGGAGAACAAAACAAAACGGCGCGGCTGTTGTGCGGTGACAGCTCACGCCGTTTTTGTTTTGCGGATTTGGAGGAAATGTGGCCACTCAAAACGCCGGTGTGGGTACCCATTTCCGACAAAGCCGGCGGGGTTTCCAAAGGGGGATGCAGCCCCCCTTTGGCACACAACCTTTGGAACAAAGGTGTAGTGTGTTATACCTGACGGCGCGGCTGGCGGGAAAAATGAGGGTGTCGCCTTACCGGACACACTCG
>Ga0079305_1002227_pt1 | contig 18174 bp, 11 predicted proteins | sample LMS_cellobiose_e_FD_79183 | JGI IMG/M metagenome (GOLD analysis project Ga0079305, IMG submission 79183) | Rumen-fistulated moose microbial communities from Alaska, USA - LMS_cellobiose_enrichment | ecosystem: Host-associated > Mammals > Digestive system > Stomach > Rumen fluid ... | reverse complement strand
TCGCAATGCTCTTGTCCGTGCCAATTACCGAAACTATGCGTCAAAGATCGAGCCTGTACTTGCGCCTCTTGAGCTTTTTTTCCGCAATCTTCTTCTGAATGAGCACCACGAGTTGAAGAATCGTGCGCTTATTGTTGCCGCCCCGCAAGAGATGTCTCAATCTTCCGACCGGACAAGTACCGGACAAGTACCGGACAAGCTCATTCCGGATAGTCCCGGTATTTGTCGTCTGCTCCGTGTCGTAGGCGATCAGGAATTGTCAGTCAAAGGAATGATGGAAGCACTGTCGCTGCGGCATCGGGAAACGTTCCTCGCCAACTATCTGAATCCGGCGATCGACCAAGGCTTTGTCCGCCTGCTGTACCCTGACAGCCCGCGCCATCCGCGGCAGAAGTATTTGTTGACGGTCAAAGGCACTCTGGCATATCAGGCCCTGGACAAAAAGGCCTGATCAAATCTCCCGTCTATCACTTCCCCAACTGGGGAAGCCGATAATCGGGATCGCATCTCGTCGGCATTTCACCTGACAAGTAGCCCACAAGTAGCCCACAGGTACCCCGCAAGTTGGCTTCTGGCACAGTCCGCGGCACCCGCGTTTTCTCGGTTGAGTAGACCATGCTCACAAAATCTTTGGAAAAATGTTCCCCCGGATTGACAAGGCTGGCGAAAGGTGCTATATTAGAACGTTGCGTCAGGGGTAATAATCTTGAAAACTTTATTTTGTGGGGCAATAATGACCGTTAATCCTAATCATATCCGACTTTCAGCTAATCAGCCACATAGAGCCAAGATTTTCTTGAGTTGCGGACAGGCCTCTTCTGAAGAAAAAGCGTTTGCAACAAATTTGAAAAAAAGGTTGGAAGGAAAGAGATACAATTTTCAAGTTTTTGTTGCCATCTCAGAAAGTACAATTAAAGAGTTGGACCGTGAACTCTTAGATCACTTGAAAACATCTGATTATTTTCTCTGTATAAACTTTCGCCGGGAAATTATTTCTGATGTTCACAAAGAACAATGCGGATACCGTGGCTCACTTTATACAAATCAAGAGATTGCAATGGCGAGTGCTGTTGGCTTTGGCTCAGAAAACATGCTTATCTTTTCGCAAAAAGGTATCATGCCAGACGGTCTATTGAAGACGCTGGTTAGAAACGACTGTGAATTTTCAGACAATGAGGAACTAAGCAAGTTAATTTTTGAAAAAATCGCAAAATGGAGTTATCAATATTCTCGTTGCTTACTTGTTTCTGATGTCTATTTCAATGGTGGTCCATGGGATTGGCGTGGTAAAAAGGAATGGATTGCGGTAATGAAGGTTGAGAATAGGCGGAGTCAATGGATTGCAACAAATTGTGTCGCTCATTTGAAATCGTTAAAAAACGGTAGTGGCGAAGAAAAAAACTTGGAAGAAACTTATCCATTAAAGGCTTGCGGGATTGAACAATATTCACATACAGTTTGGCCGCACTCGACAGTAAAATTCGATATGCTAAGCATTCAAGTAGGTAAAACAGATCTTTTCCTACATACACAATATGACCGTGAATACCAAGCCATTGTCCAAGGCCCAGGTATTTACTTTTTATCATACGAAGTTTACGCGGAATACTTTCCCGTTATTGAGGTAAACGTGGATTTGGCCGTGGGGATGGATTTCTCAGCCACCCGTCTGAAGTAAAAGGCGTTCTGGGTTAAAATTCCCGACCAGCACCCCTTCAAGTACCCCACAAACCCCCTCAAGTTGCCCCGTACCTCCCACTGTCCCTGTATGATGCAGGGACAGTGGGGCGGGAGGATGACCGACGAGCGGAGATTGCGGGGGGGGGGGCGTGGGCTTTTTTCACCTGGCCGCTTGTATTTTGGGTAATTTTGTGCTATATTAGCTTTGGGTAGTGCTTCGGCATATCAGAGATATGCCAGGAAGTCTCGGGTGGGCTTGGTACGACTGAGGGTTGATTGAGGAGTCTTGGAGAGGAATGTACTGTTTTGAGACATTTCTGCGGCGGCGCATCAGAAAGTTGAGCGCAGGTGGAAAATGAGCACATTCCATGTGAAATGTCCCGGTTGCGGAACGCTTCTCGATGCGGATGAAAAGTATATCGGTCTCATGGCGTCTTGCGAAAAATGCGATGCCCTCTTTCCGCTATGGAAAACGGAAGATGAGTTGCCGCCGTATCCGGATATGCTGGAGCAGTACAAGGTCGGTGTTGTGGCCAGGGCGGGAATACGACTGTCGATTGCTTCAAACTTGTTAAGCGATGAACAGCTTGAACTGACCCTGTCGCCGGAGGAATGCAAGAGAATATTCCATTTCTCATATCCCCTGTTTCGGAATGAAAACGAATCGGTTCATCTAAACGGCTACAATCGCTACTGGAAGGACCCCGTATTGATCGGTGGGACCCACTATCTGATCTGTAAGGAATGGTTCGAGAGCAACCGGAAGTATTTGATTTTCTGGCTCCGGCAGATGAACGTCGCCTATGACGACCTAAGCGCCGCATGTGACTTGCTGCAAAACGGGACTTCCGACAAAAAGACAGATTTGCCGGAAGAACACGAACCGGCCGTTCCTGCTGAAAGTGCCATTGGAACCTTTACCTTCGATGCCTTTCCCGCAGATCTGGAATATACCCGCCCGGTCACTTTGAACATGCCCAACGGGGCCTTCCCTGTAAAATATTGGAGCGATGTGCATCGGCTGTGTCTTTCCTATGCTTTTGAGAACAATCCGGATAAACTGAAAGAACTGCTCGACATCGAAGCGCCATTCCGAAAGGGGATCATCTTTTCCCGGCGACGGGAAACTCTGCGAAAGGCAATGGAATTGGGCGGCGGGATTTATGCGGAAACCAACCTCAGCGCTCATGGAATCGTGAAGATTGTCTGCGGCCTCATGGCATACTGCGGATTTCCGGTAAAGGAATTTTCCGTGACCTACCAGAAGCAGAATGCACAGTCCGAAGAGGAAAAACGGGAACCGGTCGCCGCGGGAGCGTCTGCTGCGAAATTTACCAAAAGGCTGGACTTTTCCACTTTTACAGCTGGCATTACTATCCCCAAGAAGTATCATGACGCCTTTCTGGCGAACTTGTCGGTGAATCTGGAACGGGGTCAGTCCCATTCGGTGACACTGGTCGTCGGGGAACACCGTTTTCAGGTTTCCATCAACAACATCGGCTTTTCCGATCCGACCCGGAAACGGAATCTGGCATTTCTCTGGCGCAGAAAATCTCCCATTGCCAAAAGTTTTCAGACCACGTTCCCGGAAATATTCCGGCAGTTGGAAGAAGACCATGCCAACCGCACCGGTATCGATATGGAGCTGACCGTTTCCTGCGGAGAACAGCCCGATGTTTTCAAAATTGATCTGGGAACGCCGCTGGTCGGGAGCGAGGAACCTGTTGCGTCGGCTCAGACTGAAACGGCAGATGCGGCCCCGCCGGAAGCCTCCACGTCGGATGTCGCCCCATTTATTACGGTTCTGCTCCGGGATTTTTCGGCGGGGTTCGAATTCAACGACAGTTCCGTCCGGCTGCTGGAAAGCGCTGTCGGGCGGTCTTGTCCGGAGTCTGTGCGGAAAGAATTGAAACGCGTCATGTTCAAACGGTACGACGGGATCTACCTGCTGCAGGAAATGGTCGCCGATCCCGAAACCCTGGCCGAACTCAAGCGGAGGATCGAGGAATACTTTTCGCACTATCACGCCTTTTCTCTTTCCGTTCTGTATGACGAGTTTGCCGACCGGCTGAGTGCCCTGACCAATCCGGACAGCGATTTCCGGCTCTTTCTGCTGAATGCGATCCTGCCGGAACTGCCGGAAGGCGGAGACATTTTCGGGAGACAGCAGAAACAGATTTGCATCCCAGGGTCTTCCTCTCAACGGGAGGTGCTGGAATTTCTGGCGGAACAGTTCCGGGAAAAACTGCGGGAAAACGGGGATGCCGTGCTCATGGATGAACTCCTTTCGGAACTGCCATGCCTGAACTTTGCCGCCGCGGAAGACATTCTCCGGGACCAGATCCCCGATGCCGTTGAAATCAAGACGGACGGACTGCAATACTGGAAGCTTTTGGAGTCTTTCTGTCTGCCGGAGGATTTCGGCGAAATTCTCGGTCAGATCATCGGCGGGATCGAGCGGCAGGGCAAGATTCCCTCGCTGCAAGCGGTCGCCACCGGGCTGGAAGTTCAGTATGGCAGCGATTTCCGGGAAATCTACGCGCTCGACGACGATGAGGTTTTCCGGCAGGTGATCTTCAAATCCATCCGGAACGGCGATTACACCTGGAAAAACAATCTCCTGGTCAAACGTGCTGAAAAGCGGGACACCAACGTGGCTGACGAATTTCTGCAAACCCGGCACGGTATTTTCGAGGAAACGGAATTCTTCGATTATGCTGCCCAGCATCGCGGGTTGACGAATACATCGACGCTTCTACGAGCCTATTTGCTTCCTGGGTGCATCAGATTGGACGCGTACCATTGGGTCGGCTTAACGGACTTTGAGAAACTGGCCGATTTTACTGCAGAAACAGCCGCGAAGATGACCCAACTCCTCAAAAGCAGACTGGAGCATCAACTGTTTCTGCCACTGGGAACATTGCCGAGCGCCTTTTATTCGGAGTTGCCGCCGATCCATATTCAGGGGCAGCCTTTTTACTGGAACGAATATCTGCTGGCCAGCATTGCCGAGCATAAACTTCATGCATTGCAGGTGGCCAATACCGACCCCAGCCCTTACACGGTGACGGCCATGGTGCTGCCGGATGTCAACGATTACGATGGCAGTGACGTAATCGGATTTGTTTTCCGGGCGCTGCGACGGGCGTCCAGTCGATTCGATTCCGCCGATCAGGTTTTCGAATATCTGAAAGAACACAAGGTCCGTATGTTCAAAACCAAGAAACTCATGGAACGGATCAACAGCTTTTGGAGATTTGAATAATGTACAGTTACGAATGGGACCGAAAAACCAGAGGGTATAAGCTGACAACAAAATCCGAAAAGTTTGTTGCTAGTGAAATTCGGCCCGTTTTTGCCGAAGAACTGCTTCTGCTGGGCTTTGACGAGTATTTCCAGTTTGAAAGGAATGCCCAAGCCCCGCTTATGTGGGCGAAAAATAATGTGTTTTATTATGCTGGTGCTGAAGCAGCAAAAATAAATAAGATTCAACTGGGGAAACCGATAGAAAAAGAATATCTTATTCCCCAACGTTCATTGATCCCAGTTGATATTGCCAAGATGGTTACTCAGAACAGAAAAATAATGAATGCTCTGGTGACTAATACATTAAAAAGAATCAAAGAGATGTATGAGAATTGTCGCAAGCAATCGGACATCGTTTATATTGCATTTAGCGGTGGAAAAGATTCTGTTCTATTATTAGATTTGTGCAACCGAGTCCTTCCAATGTCCGTCCCTGTTATTTTCTCGGATACAACCATGGAACTTCCGGGAACATATGAAATGTGGGACAAGATACAAGGTTTATACCCTGAACGTAAATTTTTAAAATTTTCTTCTGAAACCAAGGCTTTGGATTATTGGAGAATATTTGGCCCTCCTTCTAGAACACTTGATTGGTGCTGCTCTGTCCACAAGTCGACACCAGCGATCTTAGCCCTAAAAGAATATCTTCACTTACCCTCTGTGAAAACATTGGCCTTTTTAGGGATTCGAAGCGACGAAAGCTTAAAAAGAGATTCTTACGAGAGTGATATTGCACAGGGGGCAAAAAATGCGTCTCAGATCAACGCGATGCCTATTGAATCATGGGGCACGCACGAGGTTTATCTATACTACTTTGAACACAACCTTCCATTGCATGAGGCATATAAAAAAGGCGTACCGCGAATCGGCTGTGCGATGTGTCCCAAAGCGGCGGATAAATACGCTTGGTATATTGACAAATCATATCCTCACTTGCTTGACCCGTATCGGGAATTGATTATTGAAACTTCCCTCAAAAATTTTGCTTCGGAAGAAGAAAAGAAAGAATATATTGCATCTTCCGGTTGGCAGGCTAGAAGAAACGGACTTGAAGCAAAAGGCCGCATTTTAGCCCCAGGAGAAAAAGTGAAAGGGGGCATTATTGAATGGAAAAATGTTTTTGCCCTAAGGAATTCTTTTCTCGAATGGATAAAAACATTTGCAGAATTGGAGTACGATAATCAAGGTAATTTACTTTTAAATTGCCTGTGTCCGGATCAAAATCAATGCTCCTACAAGATTCACTTGGACATTCAAGATGATAGAATTGTCGATATTCAAGCTGAATTGTCGTATATCACTCTTACACAAAAGAAAAAACTCTGTTCGCAATTACGGACTGTTATGCGCAAAGCAATAGCTTGTGTGGGCTGTCGTGCTTGTGAAGCGGAATGTTCATTTGGAGCACTTCATATTTCTTCAACAGAAATAAGTGTTGATTCGTCAAAGTGTGTTCATTGCTTAAAATGTCATGGGATAGATCAAGGTTGCTGGAGGTACAAATCTATGATGGTTCCGAACAATTCCGATTCTCCGCTTAAAAGTATTGCCAATTACCAAAATTTCGGTTTGCGTGCAAATTGGCTTCAAATTTATAGCGAAGAAAAACAAGATTTTTCCAATACGACTGCACTTGGAAAACCCATGGTTGATTCGGCCAGAATTTGGTTCAAACAGGCTCTTTTGACCAAGGATTCAAGAAGTCTTGAACCAAGCAAACTGATGAGTTTAGTTGAATCTTTCGGAGCTGAGGATTTGATGTTATGGGATCTGATATGGATTTCTCTCTGCAATAACTCTCCATTGATTAAATGGTTTGTTACCAATATCCCATTTGAGACACCGGTTTCTGTCGAAGAAATGGGAAACCGCCTTGGTGATTTAGCTGCTTCAACAAAACGTGGCGGTTTACAAGCACTGAACAACCTTTTCAAAACTTCTCCCATTGGCAGTGGTGATACTCCTCTTGTCCAATTAACACAAAAAGGGGTTCGTGTATTGGGGCTGAAACGAGTTCCGAAGAGCATAGAGCCGTTGGCGGTGCTGTATTCTCTGTATCTGATGGCGACGGTTGCGGATCGGACGGCTTTCACGTTAAGCGAGATGATGACAGCGGATTTTGAGTCTCCGTATATTTCTCCGCTGGTTGCCTTCGGAATGAACGTGGAAGAACTCAAAGGGCAGTGCATGGGGATCTCCTCGATCTATCCGGATTATCTGGCATGTTCCTTCACTCTGGGGCTGGAGGAGATCAAGGTGTTCCCGAAAGAGAAAACGCTGGACGATGTGATCGGGCTGATATTAGGCGAATAAGCGGAGGAGAGAAACATGCTTTACTATAAAGACTATTTCGGAATTTCCGAAGATTATGCGCCGTGCATGACCCGCGAGGACATCAACCGTTCGCCCGAGACTTGGCTCAACTTCTATCCGCATGAGACCTTTGTGGCGCTGCTGCGGGATTTGCTGGCCAGTATGGACGGAGGCGACAAGTCGATCTGGCTGACCGGGGCTTACGGCACGGGCAAAAGTCATGCCGCACTGGTTCTGCAGAAACTCTTCATGGACGATGAAAGCCGGGTAAACAAATGGCTGGACAAACGTGTTAAACAGATCCCCGAAGCCGTCCGGGCAGCACTGCACGCTCAGCGTGCGGCACACACGCTGGTGGTTTTCGACACCAAGAGCGACGGATTGACCACACCGGAACAATTCCTGGTTCGCATCGAAAACACCATCATCCAAGCCTTGCGGGGAAACGGATACCAGATCCCCGTCTTCGGTTCGCTGGAAAGAATCCTTGACCGTATCGCGGAAGAAGAAGCCAACTTCTTCAAAAAACGGGACGAACTGCAGAGCCAGCTTTGCTACCTGACCAGCGATATCACCAATATGGCGGAACTGAAAAAAGCGATCGGCAATCCGTCCTTGCAGTCCGCGCTGCTGAGCGATGTCATGACGGTACTCCACGCTCGCGACATTTACCTCAACCTCACCACGGAAAACCTGATCAAATGGATCAACGAGATCCTGGAGGTCAACAAGATCGCCCGGATGGTGTTCATCTGGGACGAATTTTCCGCCTATATCGACCAGAACCGGAGTCAGCTCAAGACCTTCGAGGAAGTGGCGGAAGCGGCGCAACAGGGCAAATTCTTCTTCATGCCGGTGACGCACATGAATCTGGAAGCGTATCTGGCCGCCGGTTCCGAAAGCGCGAAGAAGGCCAACGGACGGTTCAAGTTTCATTCGCTGAACATGCCGACCCACACGGCGCTGCTGCTGGCGGCAGACGCCTTCAAGGTCATCAATGCGGCATGGCCGACGGAACAGAGCAATCTGTGGCATGCCATTTCCCCCGTGGTCACGAACTACATGGCGACCAAGGACGCGGAGTGCAAGGAAAACCCCGAAAACTTCAAGGGCATCCTGCCGATCCATCCGATGGCGGCATTCGTGCTGAAATTCCTCTCCACGGCAGTCGGCTCCAATCAGCGGAGTATGTTCAACTTCCTCAAGGGCGAGATCGGCGAAAGCGAATTCCAGAATTTTATTGCCACGAGCGGCCCGGAAAGCATGGGGCGGCAATTCCTGACGGTGGACCATCTGTGGCACTACTTCATCGAACGCGACGACCTCGGGACCGGAAAAGAGGTCAACGAAGTCCGCATCGAATTTGCCAACAAGTCCAAAAATCTCAATGACAACGAGGTCCGGGTGTTCAAAACGGTCCTTCTCTACAGTCTGCTGGGGCGGCTCAACGCCAATATCGGGAATGAGCTTATTCAGCCCACGCTGGAAAATGTGAAGCGCTGTTTCGAGGGCGACCCCGCCGTAACCGGGGTGGACGCCATTGCCAAAGAACTGGAAAAGAAACACTGTTTCTCGATTATCAACGGCCGGTGCGAAATGTTCCGGGCGGCCGGAGATTCGGAGGATATCGAAAAACAGAAGGCGCAGCTCAACGAACAGTTCAATGAACAGGTCCTGACCCAGAAGGCCCAGCCGAAACTGGAAAGCAAAGTTAAAACATTCAAAGACAAACTGCACTTCGAAGTGCGGGCTGCCAATGTGGACAAAGCCGCCGCTGTCTGCCAGAAAAACAAAGACCTTTTCGGGGCAAACGGAAACCGGATACTGCTTCAGTTCATCATCGCCCGGGACGCTGAAGAACAGCTGCGGGTCGCCGATAAGGCCAAAGACCTGGCCAAAGTGTTCAAGGATTTCCGGATAGTCTTCATAGTCGTCCCGGAATTGCACTTCTGCACGATGCGGGCGACCTACTGGAAGGAATATGTGGACCAGCTGGCCCATATCGCCCTGGCCACCGATCAGGCCACCAAGACCAATTATGCCACGCAGATCAAATTGATGGATGACGCCTGGCTGGCCAAACTCATCAGTCCGGGGCAGAAACTGCTGGTGTGCAAGCCCAATGCGGGCGGGGGCGATCCCTTTGTCGAAGAACGGGCATGGAACAACCTGGAAGGATATCTGAAACAGTATCTGAAAGAGTGTTTCGAATGTTTCGTCGACGACCTTTCGGACTACAACCTTTCCGCGATGCAGGAAGGAGGCAAAGGACTGGCGCAATGGGCTAAGGCGGGTATGGATTTCAATTCAGCCCAGGGTGTTACACAGAATATCGTCAAGGCATTCGCCAGACACGGGATCACCGGGGCACCCGACTGGTTCAGCGCAAATCCGACTCATCCGCTCACGAAATTGCGGGATGTATGCAAGGACAAACTCAACAATGCGCTCAACGGTTCCACGGGAGTGTGTTCCGTGAGGAAGATCTTCCTGGATATCCAGCGGGCTCCTTTCGGCCTGCTGGCTGTGCCGTATACCGCATTTGTCCTGGGCTTCGTGATGAAAGAATGGCTGAACAATCCGCGTCAGCAGCTGCAATGGACAAACGGTTCGCTGTCGGAAAAACTGGACAACGAGTCCTTGGCCGAAATGATCGACATGGCCATCAAGAGCCTCGGCGACATCTTCAAAAATGAAAAAGTGATTTGCCGGATCTCGAAGGAAGAAAAGAAGTTCATCGAATCGGCTCCGGTCATGTTCGGGATCGAACGCGTCCCAAACGCCACGGTGGAAGGAACGCTCGACCTGATCGCGCGACGGCTGGAAAAGATATCGGAAAAAGCCCCGCTCTGGGTCCTGCCGGATTATATTTACGCCCAGGAGGAACCACAGGCGGACAACTGCAAGGCCGTGATCAACGACCTTTGCGAGGCGCAGAAGATCAGTTCCAGAGGCAACCAGCAGGATCGCAGCGACCGCATCAAGGCCATCGGCAAGAGACTGCAGGAAACCGACGGCTTGGCGGAACTCATTGCCAAGTTCATAACTCCGGAAATCTTCGGAAAGGCTTTCCGGATGCGCGTCAACCGGGTAAAACCAACTCTTGCGGAATGGGCGGCAAAGGTGGGCGATGCATCCGAGATGTACTGCAAAATCGTGAAGGACCATTTCGCCGAAACCGCAAGCTGGCTCTGGAATCCACAGAACGTGGACGATGAGCTGGATCTGGTGGAGGCCGAATACAAGGTGATCAGCGTCGTTCAAGGCCTTCTTGCGAACACCGGCTACATTCCCTTCGAAGATGCCATGAAACGGGTCAGAAAGGCCATTTACGAGGACAATAAAATTTCCGTCGAGCTGCTGACCGGGGATTATCCGGTGTTGACGCGCATCCTTCAGGTCATGGATTCGTCCAAAATCGCCGACGGGCTGAAAGATCTGGCGGAACTTTTCACCAACCATAAGGACTTGCTGAAAAAGATCTTCTTCGACCCGGCCCGGAGCGTTCAGCTCGAACTGCTGAAAAAACACTTTGATGCCCAGCTTGCCGCATTGGGCACAGAGGAATTGCGGAAACTGTATGAAAAACTTTCCTGCGGAGCCAGACGAACTGCCGACGACTTCAAAAAGACGGCGTTTCAGGAGATCGATGATTACCTCAAAGCGTCTACGGTCCAGCAGCTTCTGACCCTGTGGGCACAGAAGACCCAAAGCGTTTCTCCCGCCGAATGGAGCAGCGCCCACAAGATGCCCTCCGCCGTGCTCTTCGCTTCGGCAGTAACAGCCAATGAGATCATTGCCGTATTGAGCAACCCTGCCAGTTACCAGTCCGGCATCCTGAAAAAAGTCAAAAAAGCACTGGAAGGCGCGGCGATCACTCCGCCGGAGCAATTGCCGGAGAAATTCCTGCAAATGCTTCTGCCGGGAAAATACGCGAACCTCTCCGTGGATGCCGGAGAACTGGGCGACTACCTTTGCCGCAAAGTGGGGAAAAATCCCGACAGCTGGCTGCTGCAAGGTCGTGCTTTGACCGAAGCGGTGGAGGGCTATGTCCGGGATCGCTATGCCACAGCCTATAAGTCGCAGGCGGTGAACAAGGTCAAGGCAATGTCCAACGACGACGCCAAGAAGGTTTTGCTGAAGTTTGCCGCCGACAATCCCGATGTCGGTCTGAAAATTCTGGAGTAACGGAACATGCGGATCAATGATTTCTGCAAACAATTTTCGGAATCGGAAGCGTTCCGGAAAAAGTCGCGACTGCTGATCATCCCCAATCAGCAGGAAAATGCGCAGATCCGCTCGTTCCTGACCGAGAGTCCGTTGGTCGAAAAAGTCCGGATCAGCCAGTGCATCACCCAAAACAAATTTCTGCCTGCCCCCACGCGGCTGTTTGTCGATCTCGAGCAAAAGATCAGGGAGGTTGATCAAGCGGGAAAAACCGCCTTTGTGACGGGGTTGGATGCGATCATGGAACTCTGGGCGCTCCCCCTTGCCGCGGAGGGATACGGAATCCTGCGGGATTTGTTGGGAAAGCAGGAATTGAGCTGCCTTTTCCTTTCGAATCAATACAGTGAAAACGCACAGCCTGCCTTCGAGAGCAACCCCCGTTACAAAGAGGGACAAACGATATTGCGGGTCGGCGAAGAAGCATCTTCCGAAGTGCCTCGGCGCACCATTCGTCTGATTGCCAAAGAATTCAGAAATGATCCGATCCCGGGAAGCGTGCTTGGCAGTCTGAGCACGTTTATTCAGGAGCACGAGGACGGTCTGCTCGCTGATGTTGCCAACATTTGTGTTGATTCCAATGGTCAAAATCTGGCTGGAATCCGGGAAGAGTTGCTTCAGATCCACTCCCGCAGACTTTTTTTGAAGGTTTTCTGTGCGCTGGATGCGGATCTGTCGGAACAGGCAATCGACTGGCTTTACGGGGAAATCCATGAAAATCCGAGTAATGCTCTGGCTTTTATCCAGAAGCGTTTCTGCAAACAGGGCGTCACCTCTCCTGAAACGCTCAAGACAGCGCCGCAGCAGATTGTTCAGGTCTCTCAGGCCGAACCGCAAGTCGGCGAATTGCTGGTCTGGATGCTGAAAAGTTCCCTGCCGGAGGGGAGTTATCTGCATGAAGTGCTGTCCGATCCTGATTTTAAGCGTGAGCAGTTTCTGAACTTTTATGTCTGCGAAGCATTGAATTTGCTGGAACATCCCCGTTCCCAGGAGTTCGCGGAAGAACGGAAAGCCGGATTGCAGCAGATCGGAACGGATTTTGTATCTGGTGAATTGGCTCAATTTATCCTCCAGAGCCGGGATTATCCGGAAGAACAGGTCGTTCCCTGGCTGAATTTGCAGACCGACATGGAAAAACACGAACTGCTCCGGCGCTTCATGGCGTCCAGCGCGGCCAAAATTCCTCCGGCCATTCTGAAAGTTTATCCGCTTCTGCGAGCCTATATGGAACCTTATAAACTGGGACTGGTGGAACTGAATGGATATTTTGACGAATACCGGATGCTGAAGATCAAAAATCTGGTGACTAAGGAGTTCTGCGAGCGGGCCAAACAGATACAGCCCCACTTGCCGGGGATCTCCACCCGGGATGCACTGGTCCAGCAGTACGCGGGTCAGGAGGATACCGCGCTTCTGGTCGTGGATGGACTGGGAGCGGAATATCTGCCGCTCCTGATCTCCCTGGCACAAAGGAGAAATCTGGGCATCCTTACCGCCGAACCGGCCTTCGTCAGACTGCCGACTTCGACGGAATTCAATTCCATCCAATGGCCTGATGAACGACGGCTGCAGGAAATCAAGAGTCTGGACAATAATCTGCACAACGGAGCGGAAATGCATACCGTAAAACCGCAGGAAGAAGATTTTGCTGCATCCCTGGAGATTTTCGAGGAGCAGATCCTGCCTGCCGTGGCCAAGTCCATGACGCAGTTTTCGCAAGTCGTGCTGACGTCCGATCACGGTGCGACAAGACTGGCTGCCTGCGCCAATCAGCTGGGAATGGCGCAAACCATCCCGATGCCGGAGGGGTGTGAAATCAGTGACTGGCGATACACAAAAAAGATTCCTGGAATGGAGATGAACAGCGCGTTGATGGAAAATTTGGCAGGGACGCACTGGGTTGTCAAAGGATATGACCGCTTGCCGAAAAAAGGCCCAAAACTCCACGAGATGCACGGTGGTGCTACTTATGAGGAATGCCTGGTTCCCTTTATTGTTTTCAAGCAAGGCGCGGTTTTTGTGCCGAAAGCGCAGCAAACGCATGATACCGGTTCGGAATTTGTTGAGAATAGTGATTTTGACCTGTGAGGCAAACAATGTTGGATGAAAAGAAACTCCGGGAAGCATTCCCGAATACAACGGTTTTCAAAGATCAGAACTTGATCGCGACGTTCAAGTCCGCATCCATTCCCGCGTTCCTCCGCGACTGGATCGTCAAGAAGAAGGCCGGAGTCGATGGCCGGATCCACGACATGGATGATTTGCGTCGCTATATGAACGCGATCATTCCCCGACGCGATGATTTGCTGGCACTCCAGGAATCCGCCCGGAATAACGGGGCGAGCAAAAAGTTTCTCGCAAGAATTGATATCCGTTTCAACGTGGCGAACAATACCGTCTCCTTTGAAATTCCCGACTTGGGCATAACACACTCCGAAACGATGGTCGAAGATTATGTCTGGGAACGGATCAAGAATGAACTGGTACAGAAGTCCGGTGGATGGGGACTCGTTCAGCTGGGATATCTTCCCCCGGAAAAGCCTGAGCGTCCCAAGGGAAAACTTACCCTGCTGGAATTCAAGAATTTCTGTCCTTACACGGTGAATCTGGAAGCCTACCGAGCCGCCAGAGAACATTTTACCATTGAGGAATGGTTCGATGTCCTGCTGGGTGCGATAGACTACAACCCCGAAGGGTATCAGGACTGGGTTGAAAAACACACCATGCTGACCCGTCTTCTGCCCTTTATCGAACCCCGCATCAATCTCGTGGAACTTGCTCCCAAGGGTACGGGAAAATCCTATCTCTTCGGAAGAGTCGGGAAATACGGCTGGCTGGTCAGCGGCGGAACTTTGAGCCGGGCCAAAATGTTCTTTGACATTGCAAAGAAACAGCCCGGCTTGGTCGCCAACAACGAATTTGTGGCGCTTGATGAAATCCAGTCCATCGAATTTCCCGACCCGGACGAAATGCAAGGGGCTTTGAAAGCCTACATGGAAGCGGGCGAAGCAACTTTCGGAGACAAACGGGTTGTTGGTTCTGCCGGTATTATTCTGCTGGGGAATATCCCGCAGGATGACATGAATATCGAACGGGATATGTTCCGCTCTTTGCCCGAAGTCTTCCGTGAATCAGCCCTTCTGGACCGTTTCCACGGTTTCATTCAGGGGCGCAATATTCCCAGAATGAATGAAAAATTGAAGATCAACGGCTGGGCATTGAATACGGAGTATTTTTCGGAAATTATGCACCTGATGCGCAATCAGTCCGAAAATGTGCTTTATCGCAGCGTGGTGGAGAATCTGGTGAGTTATCCGGCCGGAGCCGACACGCGTGATACCGAAGCCATTTTGAGAATTTGCACAGCATATTTGAAGCTGTTCTTCCCGCATGTGATCAAACCGGAAATGATTGACATTACCGAGTTCAAGCGGTACTGTCTGCGTCCGGCTGTGCAAATGCGGACAATTATCCGGACTCAGCTCCAGATCATTGATTTTGCCGAATATGGAGGCAAGAATGTGGCTGCCTACACCGTCAATGAAAAGTTTGAGAAAAGAGTGGACTGATAAAAGTGAACGTTCCGAAAAAATGCCGCTATTGCGATAAGACTCCTCTCACCAAAGATGAGATCGGTTTGAATAAAAAGCTTTTTGAATCTGAGGTAAAGAAGGGGCTCTATATGTGTCTGGCCTGCATGGCGAATTATTTGGAATGTTCCGAGGACGATTTGCGCGAAAAGATCGAAGAATTCAAACGGGAAGGCTGCAAATTGTTTTCATGAAGAACAGACCCTACATTTATGCCGACAATGCGGCGACTACCAAGCTGGCTCCGGAAGCGGTCGAAGCTATGATGCCGTTTCTCTCCGATGAATACGGCAATCCGTCCAGTTTGTATTCTTTCAGCAGATCCGCGAAAAAGGCGCTGGCGGATGCCCGTTCTGTCATCGCAGAATGTATCGGAGCCTCCCCGGAGGAGATTTTCTTTACCAGCGGCGGGACTGAAAGCGATAACTGGGCAATCAAAGGTTTCATACCGCATGGGAAAGTGATTGCATCAAGGATTGAGCACCACGCTGTTATCAATGCTCTTGCCTATTGTGACCATTTCCAGCGCGGACCAGGCAAACTGCTGTCTGTGGACAAACGGGGAATCGTCTCCTTCAAGTCATTAGAAAATGCTCTTTCTCCTCGGGTGGCCTTGGTGTCGGTCATGCTGGCGAACAATGAAATCGGAACCATCGAACCGATCAGGGAATTGGCGGAAAAAGCCCATGAATACGGCGCGGCGTTTCATACTGACGCCGTCCAAGCCGTCGGTCATATTCCTGTGAATGTCGGTGCGCTCGGCGTTGATCTTCTTTCTGCGTCGGCGCACAAATTCCATGGTCCCAAGGGAATCGGGTTCCTTTATTGCAAGAAAAAAGTTGCCTTGGAAAGATTCTTGGATGGGGGGCAGCAGGAAGCCGGGATGCGCGCTGGCACGGAAAATGTCGCCGCTATCGTTGGAATGGCAACCGCATTGAGACTCAGCTGTGACAGGATGAACAAAGTTACTGCCCGTTTGTCCGAAATGACGGCCTGTTTCAGAAAAATAATCACCGCCGATATTCCTGAAGCAGTGTTCAACGGAGATCCGGAACATCGTCTGCCAGGACATATCAGCCTTTCCATTCCTGGTATTTCGGGAGAAGCCCTGATGCATGTCCTTGATTTGAAAGGTATCGCTGTCTCGACGGGGGCAGCCTGCGATTCCCGTTCGACCAAAATTTCAGACGTGTTGAAAGCAATTAGGCTGCCGGTGAAACTGGCAAAAGGGACCATCCGCATTACTTTGGGTGCGTATAATACCGTAGATCAAGTAAAATATATCGCGGATAAAATCGTTGACTATTGCAAAACGATCGGAGAAAGCAATGTGCTGCCATAATGTTGTTGATAATTATCCGTTGCGCGTGACTCATAATTTTGTGGGGGCAAAATTTAAATGGCTTTATGCAAAATATGCCTGCGGTTGTAATCCCAATCATCATTGCACAAACGCAATCAAGGGCAGATATTCAAAAAAATTCTCGAGAAACAATCCCGGTTTTACCCCCGAGAGCACTATAACCCTTGATGAATTCCCCACTGACAGTTGGGACGCTATTTATATTTGCGGAGTCTCTTCTCAAGGATATGCAAAACATCAAAATTATATCCACAATGTCCATGTCGCATTAATTTCATCTCCTGGTCGTAAAGATCATTGGGAGTTTGAGAACTGGGTGATGGACCTTGAAAACGGATATTTTGAATATGTACCGTCTGAAAAAGAAATACCCGCAAAATACCTGTCTCTTCCCGAGCAATTTTGGACCTGTCGGATGTTTCGCTGGGCAGTGTGGCATTACAGAAAACAAATAGGCGATTGCTAGTCTAGTGTAATTATGAAACTTCAGGCGTTAAAGAGGATATTGTAGTATCATAATCGTGTGAGGTGTGAGTAATGAATACAAATTTTCTGAGTCCGGAGAATCGCACAGCTATTTCCAAAGTTGTTCCTACAACAGAGTTGGTCTATTCATACGATTTAGGTGTTGGATTTACATTAATCACATCTGACGGCGTTTATGAAGAGCAAGGGGGAAATTTCTCTGAATGGCCACTTTATAGATTTCGGGACATATCAGACAGCTCTAGGACAATAATTTCCCATTCCATTGAAACGCGGATGTTTTCTCTTGAAATATTGAAAGGAACGTCTCTCGAGGCAGTTGCAGCACTCGTTGAGGATTATAATAAAAACAACGAAGATAAAAAAATCTCTGTTGCCGATTTTCAAGTCAGTTTGTATTCAGCATTACATGATTCAAGTGGAGATCTTTTTGCATTCTGTTCTTTGGAATCATGGGAGCATGAAATTAAGTTTTTTCCCTCATATCATGAAATGGAGCAGGATTTTATCGCTCGCTATGTGTTGACCCCTTGGACGGAATTTGATGAAGAGGAAATTTCCCGGTTACTAGAAATCGCAAAGGATCCTGGAATTTGTTATTATACGGCTGATTCTGTTAATAGGTGCAAGGTGGCAGATGTGTAAGTATGCGGGGTAACGTCTCATGAGACTGCTTTGCCTTTCAGACCTGCATTTACGCTCGGAAGCGGTGGTCGCGGCCATCGACCAGCAGTGCCTGTCGCCGTTTCTGGGGCAAATCGCGGCGACTGGTCCACCATGTCTCTTCCGTTTAGCGTTGGTCTCAAGGATAGCGCTTTTCAACGGATTTGACCTATATATTACCTCGGTGAGATAAGCTCACGATCAAAAAGCCCTGCCGGTCCTTTCGGATCGGCGGGGCTTGTTTTTAACCCTTAACTCACAAGGAGGTAGAAAGTGGAAATCTCAAGAAATCCGTTGGCCGGAGCATTGGGTGCTCTGGGGAAACTGGTCAGCCGGACCTCGCCTGTGGAGGCGTACCGTTCCGTGCTGATCGAAGGTAAAGAAAACAAGATCTCGTTCCAAACGGCGGGGAACGAGGAGTCCTATAAACTCCAATCTCCTTTAAGCAGACGGAAGCAGGTGGAATGAGGCGGAAGAAGGTGGAAGCGGAGTTTACTCAAAACGCGAAGTTTTCGGTGTGCGGCGCGGGTTTAATGCGGGAGGCGG
>Ga0079305_1002226_pt1 | contig 18190 bp, 15 predicted proteins | sample LMS_cellobiose_e_FD_79183 | JGI IMG/M metagenome (GOLD analysis project Ga0079305, IMG submission 79183) | Rumen-fistulated moose microbial communities from Alaska, USA - LMS_cellobiose_enrichment | ecosystem: Host-associated > Mammals > Digestive system > Stomach > Rumen fluid ... | reverse complement strand
AATAGGCCTGAACAACTCTATTGTACAGGATGAGTGCTCTTTTTTGTGTAACTTCTTTTTTCTCCACCCGCATAGCGGGTGGTTTTCTGTTTCGCTTCGCTCAACTGCCTAAAGGCACTAATGAAACCGGCGGCCGCGGGGCCGCCGGTTCGCGCTGTCGCTTCATTGCATTTCAGGGATGTCCAACCTGTTGAGCACCTCGCAACCGTCCTCTGTGACGACCACCAGATCCTCGATGCGTACGCCGAAGCGCCCCGGCAGATAGATGCCCGGCTCAATGGAAAAGATCATGCCGGGCCGCGCGGGCATGTGGCAGGAGGCGCTCACGTCCGGCGGCTCGTGCACGCCGATGCCGATGCCGTGGCCGGTCCGGTGGATGAAGTACTCGCCGTAGCCCGCCGCCTCGACCACCGATCGCGCCGCCCTGTCAATATCGCTCAGGCTGACGCCGGGCCTGACCGCCGCCTTACCCGCGAGATTGGCCCGGCGAACCGTCTCGTACACGCGCTTCATCTCATCGGTCGGCTCGCCATAGAACATGGTGCGCGTCATATCGCTCATGGCCTTGCCGAGATCGACGCCCACGTCGAAGATGATCGAATCGCCCCGCTTCAGCGGCGTGCTGTCCGACTCATGATGCGGTTCGGCGCAGTGCGGGCCGAAGCAGACCAGCGGCGCGAAGCTGCAGCCGTCCGCGCCCATTGAGCGGGCGATTTCAGCGTAACGCCGCGCAAGCTCCGCCTCCGTATCGCCCTCCCGGACCGTCTCCATCAGCGCGCCGAGCACCCGGTCGTTCAGCCGCGAGCTGCGGCGCATGGCGTCGATTTCCTCCGCGTCCTTGCACATGCGCGCCTCGTCCACCGGCGCGGAGCCCACCCGCACGCGCAGGCCCGGCCGCCGCTCCATCAGGCGGATCAGGAAATGGCTGGGCCACCGCTTGTCCACGCCAATCACCGTCAGCTCTTCGGGCAGGTGCGCCGACAGCACGGCCACGCAGTCGTCCGTGTCGTCGTAGTCAACGAGCGGCAGGCCGGGCTCCGCGCCCTGCGCGAACAGGCGGTTTGCAAACAGGCACGCCCGCCCGTCCTCCGCGATCATCAGCACGATCATGCGCTCGCCCGGTTCAATCCAGCGGCCCGTCAAATAGTATACGGATTCGATGTCGCTGACCAGAATGCAGGGCAGGTTTTCCCGTTTCATGCCCTCAACGACCCGGTTCAGTCGGGATGTATTCATGCTCATTCTCCTTTCACGCGGGCCTTCGCGCCCGTATTATCCAGTATCCCGCGTCCTTCGCGACGATCTCAGCGCCGCCGAACGTCTCCTCAAAGTGCTTCAGGGCGGACGGCGCGCCCTGCTGCCTGCGGATGACGACGCTCAGCGTGCCGCCCGGCTCAAGGCGCCTGAACGCCTCGTCAAACATCGGATAGATGACCTGCTTGCCGGCGCGGATGGGCGGATTGGTCACCACGTGGCTGAACATGCCGCCGATGCTTTCGAAGCCGTCGCTCGCAATCACCTCGGCCCGCACGCCGTTTTTCTGCAGGTTGCGCCGCGCCAGCGCCAGTGCGCGCTCGTTGACGTCGGCCAGCACCAGCTCTGCCTGCGGATTCAGCCGCGCCAGAAACGCGCCGACCGGCCCCCAGCCGCAGCCCAGATCGAGCACGCGGCCGGAAAGCGGCGGCAGACGCTCGATGAGCAGCCGGCTGCCCGGATCAAGCTCGTTTTTCGAAAAGACGCCCGCATCCGTCACAAATTCCAGCGTCAAACCGCAGGCCGTCGCGCGGATTGTGCGCTCGCGGTGCTCGCTTGCGGGGTTCTGCGTATAGTAATGCTCCGTCATCCGATCATTCCTCCAGCTCTGTGACGCCGTACAGATGCGCCCGTTCCTGCGCCGTCAGCTCGCGCCAGGCCCCCGGAGCGAGCGTCGGATCGAGCCCGATGCCCGCGACGGACAGGCGGTGCAGCGACAGAACGGGATGCCCCAGCGCGCCGAACATGCGCTTCACCTGATGGTACTTGCCTTCGCTGACTGCCACCTCGCACACCGACTCCCGGTCGTCCGCCTCCCGCACGATCAGCGCCGCCGGGCGGCAGGTAAAGTCCTTCAGCGGAATGCCCTCCGCCATACGGCGCGTCTCCTCCTCGCCCACCCGGCCTTCGACGCGCGCCAGGTAGCGCTTGTCCTGCTCCCAGCGGGGCGATATGAGCCGGTGAGCCAGCTGCCCGTCGGTGGTGAGGAGGATCAGGCCGGTGGTATCCTTGTCCAGCCGCCCGACCGGTCCGAGGCCCACGCTCCGCCACTCGCGCGGCAGCAGGCTCATGACCGTCTGCCCCCGCCCGTCTTCGGTGGCGGTGAGTATGCCTTCGGGCTTGTTGAGCATGATGTGGAAGTGTCTGTCCGTGCGCACCGGCGCGCCGTTCAGCGTCACGGCGTCGCCGTCCAGATCAAGCTGCATGGCCGGATCGGAGGCCGGCCGGCCGTTCACCGCCGCGCGGCCCGCCTTCACCAGCGCCGCCGCCTCCCGGCGCGAGACGCCGAAGCGGGCGAGAAGCCGGTCAAGGCGCATTTTCCGCATGGCGCTTTCCCTCCTTCAGGCCCCTGGCCAGATTGTCGATGGACACCGCGACGATCGCCGTCAGAAACACGGCGCTGGATATGGCCGTGAGCGTCAGCAGGGCGTTGCCGTCGCCGTCCCAGTTCACCATGATCAGCGTGTTCTGAAGCGTCACCACAGAAAGCAGCGCGTCGATGAAGCTGATCGTCCGCAGCTCTCTCACCAGCAGGCTGCGGCTCCTGTTCTTCCGCTTGAAGTGAACGGAAGCCAGCGTGACCTTGTAGGTGGTGTAGGCGGCCACGGTGATGGCGGGGATCAGGCCCATGCTCACCGGCTTCTGCAGCCGCACCATGAGCGCGATGGGCGTCACCAGCGAAAGGTTCATCGCCAGCAGCGCGATGGAGGAAACGAGAAACGCCCGTCGTTCCAGCCGCGCCGCCGCGCCCGCCGCCAGAGCGCGGCCGCGGCGCTCCGTCAGGATAATCATGCCGCGAATCGTCGCCAGCAGCAGGTAATACACGCAGATGCTCCCGTGCCAGAGGGAAGAATGCAGCGCGCCCAGAACGCCGTTGTAAAGGGCGAATGCCGCGGGAATCAGAAAGGAAGCATACGGACTCGCCGCCGCGCCGAACGCGCTGCCGCGCCGCCATTTCCCCAGGGCTGCCCGTGCCCGGCGCGCTGTGTCAGGGCGCATTCTTTTCATCAGCCGTTCCCTTTATTCGTTCGCATTTGAAAATGTAGTTGTGCCAGCCCGTGCCGTCGTCGCCGACCTCGCGCTCATAGGAGAACAGGCCCTTCGCGGCCTCCCTCAGCTCGTCCAGCGTGTGGCCGATGAAGTTCCGGTCGTAGGTTTCCCCGTCGATGACCGCGACGCTCTTCTCCTCCATTCGGCCCAAGCCCTCCCGCACGGTGACGAAGAGCCCGCCTCCGTCCTTCAGCACGGCCCGCATCCGTGAGAATGCCAGGGGCAGCTTCTCAGCCTCGATGTGCACCAGCCCGGCGATCACGATCACCGCGTCCACCCTGCCGACATACGAATAGTCGTTCAGGATGTCGTCCTGATAGAAGATGAGACCGGGGTTTTTCGCCCGGGCGATTCTGAGGCTCTCCCCGCTGAAATCGACGCCGGCCACGTCGTAGCCCAGGGCGTGGAGGCGGTGCGCGTCGTAGCCGCAGCCGCAGCACAGGTCGAGAAACCGGCTGCCCGGCGCGAACCGCCGCGCGAAGTCTGCCAGGCACGGGATGTCGTCGTTTCCATAACCCCGCCTTGCCCAGTCAGCGGCCGTTTTATCATAGAACTCCGCCGTGCCCTTCACAGGCATTTTTCCCCCATTCGATTCCCGCGCTATCCCTCGCCCATCCGCGTGAAGTGAAAGGCCTCCCCGTCCGATACGGCGCTGTACATGGCGTCGGTGAAGCGGCCGGTGCGCATGTAGTGGGTCATGACGGCCTTGGCGGTTTTCGGCATGTCGTAGGAGAGCGCGTCTCCGAAATCCACCCACCTGCATTTCCCCTCGTCCGAAACAAGGCCCCCGGCCTTTTCCGGGTTCAGGTCGGCGAAGAAGTAGTAGTTTTGTCGGATTTCGCCCTTGAAATACCTCAGGCCCACGTAGCGCAGGCGAAAATCCGTGAGGTCGTTTCGCGTGAGCCCCAGCTCCTCGTGCAGCTCCCTGAGCACGCACGTCTCCGGGTCGTTCAGCTCGTCCTTCTCAAAATGCCCGCCCGCGGAGGCCACCCAGGTATCGTTGACCACCCGGCCGCCCTGCCGGTAGAGAAGCAGCAGCTTTCCCCCGCAGGAGAGATAGACGCCGGTCATGTTGCGCAGCATGATGCTCATGATTCTTTCCCCTTCGTTCGCAGCGGATTGACGCCTCGCCGGCGCCCTCCGGCTTTCCTTGCTCCGCTTCCCGGGGCGGCTCGCAGCCGATTCTTCTTTCATCGTCCCAAAACAGACAGCTGGCAGCGCGCCGCGCTCACGGTTGACCGAATGGCGCATGCGCGCTGCCGGCTGCAAACTGATCAGATGTCGTCGCCGTCCTCCGGCTCAGGGTTCTCCTCCAGATCGTCCAGCAGCCTGTCCAGGGCGTCCGGTTCGTCCGTGGCCTTCTCCGTGGGCGCGTCGTCCAGCGCAGGGGCGTCGTAGTCCAGGTCGCTGCCCGATCCGGCCGCGGCCGGCTCGGCGGACTCGTCGTCGATTTCCTCCTCCGCCTCGGCGCGGGCCACGCACACCACCCTGCAGTCCTCCTCCACGCGCATCAGGCGCACGCCCTGCGTGTTGCGGGAGAGCGTGGAGATGCTGCTCACCGGCGTGCGGATGATGGTGCCGTCGGTGGTGATGAGCAGCAGGTCCTCCTCGTCGTGCACCAGCAGCTGGCAGGTGAGCGGACCGGTCTTGTCGGTCAGGTTCATGGCCTTGATGCCCTTGCCGGCGCGGCTCTGGACGCGGTATTCGGAAATGTCCGTGCGCTTGCCGTAGCCCAGCTCGGTGATGGACAGCACCTGGCAGTCCTCCTCCACCATGGCCATGTCGACCACCTCGTCGCCCTCGTCCAGCTCGATGGCCTTCACGCCCATGGCGGCGCGGCCGATGGGCCGCATGTCGCTCTCCGCAAAGCGGATCGCCATGCCGCCCTTCGTGCCCAGGATGAGCTCCTGCCGCCCGTCGGTCAGCACCACGCGGATCAGCTCGTCGTCCTCGCGCAGCACGATGGCGATCAGGCCGCTCTTGCGCAGGTTGCTGAACTCGTCCAGGCTGGTGCGCTTGATGAGGCCGTATTTCGTCGCCATGACGAGATAGTGCCCCTCCACGCGCTCACGCGGCATGGGCAGCATGACGGTGACCTTCTCGCCGCCCTCCAGCTGCAGCAGGTTCACGATAGCCGTGCCGCGCGCGGTGCGGCCCGCCTCGGGAATCTCATGGCAGCCCAGCTGATACACGCGGCCCCGGTTGGTGAAGAACAGGATCGGATCGTGCGTGGAGACCACGTACATCTGCTCCACGAAGTCCTCGTCGCGCGTGGCCGTGGCCTGCACGCCCTTCCCGCCGCGCTTCTGCGCGCGGTAGGTGGATTTCGACAGCCGCTTCACATAGCCGAAGTGCGTCATGGTGACGACCATGTCCTCTTCCTGAATGAGGTCGAGGGTCTCGATCTCATCCTCGATGGGCGAAATCTCAGTGCGGCGCGCGTCGGCGTACTTTCGGCGCACCTCCATGAGCTCCGTCTTGATGATGTCCATCACCATCCACTCGTTGGCGAGAATGTCCTTCAGGTGCGCGATGGTCTTCTCGAGCTCGGCGTATTCCTGCTCGATCTTGTCGCGCTCCAGGCCCGTGAGGCGCTGCAGGCGCATGTCCAGGATCGCCTGCGCCTGCTTCTCGCTGAGGCCGAAGGTGGCCATCAGGCCGTCGCGGGCGTCCTGTGTGGTGCGGCTGGCGCGGATGAGCGCGATCACCGCGTCGATGCGGTCGAGCGCGATGAGCAGGCCCTCCAGGATGTGCGCGCGCGCCTCGGCCTTGTTGAGGTCGTAGCGGGTGCGGCGGGTGACGACGTCCTTCTGGTGGTCGATATAGTGCACGAGGATCTGCTTGAGCGAGAGAAACTTGGGCTCGCCGTTGACCAGCGCCAGCATGATCGCGCCGAAGGTCTCCTGCATCTGCGTGTGCTTGAACAGATAATTCAGCACCACATTGGCGTTCACGTCGCGCTTCAGCTCAATGGCGATGCGCAGGCCCTCGCGGTCGGACTCGTCCCGGATATCCGAAATGCCGTCCAGCCGCTTCTCGTGCACCAGCTCAGCGATCTTCTCGACCAGCCGGGCCTTGTTCACCATATAGGGGATCTCGGTCACCACGATGCGCTGCCTGTTGCCGGCCATGGCCTCAATCTCGGTCTTCGCGCGCATGATGATGCGGCCGCGGCCGGTCCGATAGGCCTCGTGAATGCCGGCCTTGCCCAGGATGAGCGCGCCGGTGGGGAAATCCGGCCCCTTGATGAACTGCATCAGGTCCTCGACGCTGCAGTCGGGATGGTCGATGAGATGAACCGTGCCGTCGATCACCTCGCCCAGATTATGGGGCGGGATGTTGGTGGCCATGCCCACGGCGATGCCGTTCGAGCCGTTGACCAGCAGATTCGGAAAGCGCGAAGGCAGCACCTCGGGCTGCATCAGCGTCTCGTCGAAGTTGGGGTAGAAATCGACGGTCTCCTTCTCGAGATCCGCCAGCATCTCCATCGTCAGCTTGGACATGCGCGCCTCGGTGTATCGCATGGCGGCGGCGCCGTCGCCGTCGATGGAACCGAAGTTGCCCTGCCCGTCGACCAACGGATAGCGAATGTTGAAATCCTGCGCCAGACGAACCATGGCGTCGTAGACGGAGCTGTCGCCGTGCGGGTGATATTTACCGAGCACGTCGCCGACGATGCGCGCCGATTTGCGGTACGGTTTGTCAGGCGTCACGCCCAGCTCCATCATGGAATAGAGGATGCGTCGATGAACCGGCTTGAGGCCGTCGCGCACGTCGGGCAGCGCGCGGCTGACAATGACCGCCATGGAATAGGCGATAAACGACTTCTTCAGCTCATCTTCCATATCAATCGGCATCAGATGGCCGATGTTCATTTCATCTGGCAAAGGCTTATCCTCCCTTTTGAATCGGGAATTTCCGTCTGTCCGGGGGAAACGGGCGACAGGCCCGTCGCCTCCCGGCCATTCCCTTTATATATCCAGATCCGCCACCAACCGGGCGTTCTGTTCGATGAATTCGCGCCGCGGTTCGACGTCGTCGCCCATGAGCAGCGTGAGCATGCGGTCCGCCTCGATGGCGTCGGAGATGTTCACGCGATACATCGAGCGGGTCTGCGGGTTCATGGTGGTCTCCCACAGCTGCTCGGCGCTCATCTCGCCCAGGCCCTTGTAGCGCTGAATGTCCGGCTTGGCGTCGCGGCCCATCTCGTCCAGCAGCTTCTGCAGCTGGTCGTCGGAATAGACGTATTGCTCCGTCTTGCCGCGCGTCACCTTGTAGAGCGGCGGCTGAGCGATGTACACATAGCCGTTCTCGATCAGCTTGGGCATGAAGCGATAGAAGAACGTGAGCATCAGAATGCGGATGTGGCTGCCGTCCACGTCAGCGTCGGTCATGCACACGATGCGGTGATAGCGCAGCCTGGTCTCGTCGAAATCCTTGCCGAAGCCGCCGCCGAAGGCGGTGATCATGGCCTTGATCTCCGCGTTGGCCAGCGCGCGGTCCACGCGCACCTTCTCGACGTTCAGTATCTTGCCGCGCAGGGGCAGAATGGCCTGGAAATGACGATCCCGGCCCATCTTGGCCGAGCCGCCGGCCGAGTCGCCCTCGACCAGGAAGATCTCGCACAGCGCCGGGTCGCGCTCGGAGCAGTCGGCCAGCTTGCCCGGCAGCGCCGCGGATTCGAGCGCCGTCTTGCGGCGGGTCAGATCGCGCGCCTTGCGCGCCGCCTCCCTCGCCCGCGCCGCCTGCAGGCACTTGTCCATCACGGCCCGGCCCATCGCCGGATTCTCCTCGAAGAAGATCTCCAGCCGCTCGGCCACCATGTTGTCGACCAGCGCGCGCACCTCGCTGTTGCCCAGCTTGGCCTTGGTCTGGCCCTCAAACTGCGGCTCGACCAGCTTCACGGACACGATGGCCGCCAGGCCCTCGCGCACGTCGTCGCCGGTGAGGTTGGCGTCGCTGGGCTTGAGCGCGCCGATCTTGCGGCCATAGTCGTTCACCACGCGGGTGAGCGCGCGGCGGAAGCCCTCCAGATGCGTGCCGCCCTCGGGCGTGTGGATGTTGTTGGCGAAGCAAAACACGTTCTCCGAGAAGCCGTCGTTCCACTGCAGCGCCACCTCGACCGTCGTGCCGTCCTTCACGCCCTCGATGTATACGGGCTCGGGAAACAGCACTTCCTTGTGGTCGTTGAGAAACTCGACGAACGATTTGATGCCGCCCTCGTAGTGGTATTCGTCCTGCTGGACCGTCTCGCCGCGCTCGTCGCGCAGCGAAATGCGGATGCCCTTGTTCAGGAACGCCATCTCGCGGAAGCGGGTCCTGAGCGTGTCGTATTCAAAGGCGCCCGTCTCAAAAATGCCGGGCTCGGGCGTCTCGCCGGTCTTCAGATCGGGCCAGAACTGGATGGTCGTGCCCGTGCGGTCGGTTTCGCCGATGACCTTGAGGTCATAGAGCACCTTGCCGCGCTCGTATTCCTGCCGGTATATCTTCTGGTTCTGATACACCGTGACCATCATGTGGCGGCTCAGCGCGTTGACGCAGCTCGCGCCCACGCCGTGCAGCCCGCCGGACACCTTATATCCCCCGCCGCCGAACTTGCCGCCCGCATGCAGCACGGTCAGGCACACCTCGACCGCCGGCCGGTGCATCTTGGGATGGATGCCGACCGGAAAGCCGCGCCCGTCGTCCTCGACGGTCACGGAGCCGTCTGCGTTCAGCGTCACATGGATGTTCCTGCAGAAGCCGGCCAGCGCCTCGTCCACCGCGTTGTCCACGATCTCGTAGACCAGATGATGCAGCCCGCGCTCATCCGTCGAACCGATGTACATGCCGGGACGGCGGCGCACGGCCTCCAGGCCCTCGAGCACCTGTATCTGACTCTCGTCATAATTGTTCTTTTTGTTTTCTTCAGCCATTTTGCACCTCGCGGAAGAGTCGTGTTTTTTCTTCTATATAATTATACCACTTTTCTGCGCAATTATCCAGTCTTTGGCGATGAATCATACATACAATTAACCAAGAGGATTGTGCCTTGCCTTTTATCGCGTCATCGGCTATAATAGAAACGGTATCATACCAATGCAGCAAAGGGAGGCTTCTGCGATGAATCAGTTCGATGTGGGCGTGCTCCGCGAGAACACGGCCTGCATAAAGTGGGACAGCCGCCAGGAATCGTTCGGCCGCGGAGACGTGCTGCCGCTGTGGGTGGCGGACATGGATTTCGCCGCGCCGGAACCCGTTCTGAAGGCGCTTGAGGCGCGCGTGCGCCACGGCGCGTTCGGCTACGCCGCGCGCGATCCGCGCGACTACGAAGCCGTCGTCGGCTGGATGAAGCGCCGCCATGGCGTCGACGTCGCCGAAAGCGACATCCTCTTCTCTCCGGGCGTGGTGGACAGCCTGTGCGTGGCCGTCGCGGCGCTGACCCGGCCGGGCGACGCCGTGGTCGTGCTGACGCCGGTATACGGCCCGTTCTACGGCGCCGTGGAGGCCGCCGGCTGCGTCGTGCGGCGCAGTCCCCTGCGGAACACCCCGGAAGGCTGGATGATCGACTTCGACGACCTCAAAACAGCGCTCCGCGAGGGCGCAAAGGCCGTCATGCTCTGCAATCCGCACAACCCCGTCGGCCGCGTCTGGACGCGCGACGAGCTGCGGCAGGTGTCCGAGCTGGCCCGGCGGTACGGCGCCGCGCTCATCGCCGATGAAATCCACGCCGACCTCGAAATGCCCGGCTACAAAAACACCTCGATCGTCGCGGTCGATCCGGACGCCATGGCGTTCATCTCCGCCACCAAGACCTTCAACCTGGCCGCGCTGCGGCATTCCTCCGCGATCATACCGAATCCGGACAGGCGCAAGGCCTTCCAGGATGAATACCGCCGCCGCGGCATCAACGGCATCAACCTGTTCGGCGCCCTGGCCCAGCGCGTCGCCTATAACGAGGGCGACGCCTGGCTGGACGAGCTGCTTCACTATCTCGACGACACGCGCCGGTTCGTCGAAGCCTTCCTGGCCGACCGTCTGCCGATGATCCGCCCGAGCCGCCTCATGGGCACCTACCTCATGTGGCTTGACATGAGCGCGCTGGGGCTTGAACAGGAGGCGCTCAACCGCTTCCTCATCGACAAGGCCGGCCTGGGCCTCGTCAGCGGCACGGCCTTCGGTCCGGAAGGCGCGGGCTTCATGCGGCTGAACATCGCCACGCCGCGCCGCTATATCGAGCAGGCCATGGATCAGCTCGAAGGCGCCATGAAAGAGGCGGGATACTGCTGAAGCCAGAAGCCGCTTCGCAAGCATGTCGAAGACGCGCGCCGCAGGGAACGGGCGCTGCCGCGAATGCGCGGCAGCGCCCGCTGTCATGCGCCGGCGATCACGGCCTGATGTGCGCGCACACGGCGTTGGAAACGCGCAGATAATCGTTGGTCAGGATGCAGTCTATGCCCATGTCGAGGTAGCGCACGGCCTCATCCGGATCGTCAGCGTAAAACACGTTGCAGAGGATGCCGTTCTCATGCGCCCAATCCACAGAGGACTGATCGAAATACGGCTTGAACAGCTGCACCTTCTGCGCGCCCACGGCCAGCGCGCGGTTGGTCATGGCCAGCATGTCGGTCTTATTGCCGTCCCAGCCCACGCACCGATTGATCTCCGGCGCGACCTCGTGGAAGCCCATGAGCCGCCTGTCGCTGGAGGACATCATGTAGCAGTGCTTTTCCGCGCCGTACTGGCGGATCAGCCCGGCGATGCGTTCGAACATCGGGTCCGCGTCGTCATAGTCCCAAATCTTCACGTGAATGTTCATGATGGTGGTGCATGCGAATTTTTTCAGGATGTCCTCGAAGCGGATGACCCTGAGGCCCCTGAAATGCTCGTCCTTCTTCACGCCGAAGTCGAAGGCCTGAAGCTCCTCGAAGGTATAGTCGCCGATGCGGCCGGTGCCGTCTGAAACGCGGTCCAGCGTGTTGTCGTGCGAGGACACCAGCACGCCGTCCTTCGTGCTCCATATGTCGAACTCAATCTCCTCCGCCCCCAGCGCCACCGCCGCGCCGAAGGCGGGCATGCTGTTTTCCGGGGCGATGGAATTGAAGCCGCGGTGCGCGCAGACGCGGGGATACGGCAGGTGATCGTCGTCCGCGAGCATCATGCTGCCGGCCGGGCGGTAGAGCCAGGGGCGGCGGCCCTCGTCGATATACTGCCAGTGCGACTTCAGCGCGCCCCTGAAGCCTGCGGGCTTGAGGTACTTTTTGCGCGGATCAATGTCGATCACGCCGAGGCCCACGTCGTTTTTCATGTTGAGCAGCATCCCGCCGTCCGGCGCGACCACCATGCTGCAGCCGCACACTGCCGAATCGGCGCCCATCGACACGGCCGAGCGCACGAGGTAGGCGTTCGTGTTGTAGCACAGGAATCGGCCGATGATCTCCAGCGCGTCATGCGTATCCGTGCGCTGGTGCGAACAGCCGATGATGATATCCACGTTCTGCCGCGCCAGCGCGGAGAACGCCTCGTACATGTAGAAGTCGTAGCACGTCATGAAGCCGACGCGCAGGCCCTCCGCCTCCAGCACATAGGGCGGGGCGTAGTCGTAGCTGTACGCGCAGTCCAGGCCGTTGCCGCCCTGTTCGAAGCGCTTCACCTCGGAGGGCGCCGGATGCGCCTTGAAGTACCGCCCGATCTCGCGGCCCTCGCGGTCGAAGGCATGCGTCGTGTTGCGCCAGCCGGCCGCGCTCTTCTGCGCGTAGTTGGCGAACACCAGCGCATGGCAGCGCTTCGCCGTCTCGGCGGCTTTCCGCGCGATGACCGCGTTATACCGCTCGACGCAGGCGTGAAAAGCGTTCCCGTCCGGCGTGGCGGCCGGCACGTCGCCGTATTCGGGCAGCACGATCAGATCCATCGTTTCGTCGCACCGATCGATCAGGGCGACCATCTCGTTAAAGCAGGCGTCGGCGTCGGCGCCGTTCATCGAATAGCGCGGCTGAATCACGCAAACCTTCATGGTGACATCTCCTTCTTATATTAACCCATCTTCGCGGTGCTCGTTGCGTTCGCCCGCAGGCTCAGACCTGCGCCTTCCCCCAGATGGCCTGGATCATGCGATTGTCCGCCTCGGCCACACTGGGCGCGTCAATGCGCTGCAGGTCGTCCAGCGCAACCGGCTTGCCGATGACGATCTCGTTCATGCGGAACAGCCGCAGCGGGCCGCGCACGTGAATGGGGATCACCGGCACGCGCGCGCGCAGCGCAATGACGGCCGTTCCGGATTCCAGCTGGTGGTGATCGTCCTGCCTGTAGCGGTGGCCCTGCGGGAAGATGCCCAGCACGCCGCCCTCCTTCAGCACGGTGAGCATGGTGCGCATGGCGCTCATGTCGCTGTTGCCGCGCGCCACGGGGAACATGCCCAGATGCCTGAAAAACCAGCCCAGAAACCGGTTGTCGAACAGCTCCTTCTTGGAGAGGTAGCGGATGTAGCGCCTCGTCGATGTGGCGATAAACAGCGGGTCGAACATGTGCACGTGATTGCTGCACAGGATGAGCGCGCCCTCCGCCGGGATATTCTCCTTCCCCTCCACCCGGTAGGGATACAGAAAATGCAGGAGCGGAATCACCAGCGCGCGGAAGAAGTAGTAGAATCGATTCACCTTCATGCGCGCGCCTCCATTCTGGCCCTTGCCATGCCCACGATCGCGTCGACCACCTCGTCGACGGTCATGTCGCTGCTGTCCAGGAGCACGGCGTCCTCCGCCCGCACCATGGGCGAAGCCGCACGCGTGGCGTCGTTGTGATCGCGCTGGCGAATCTCCTCAAGCAGCCGCTCGTAGGGCACCTCCTGCCCCTTGGCCTGCAGCTCCAGGAACCGCCGCCGCGCGCGAACCTCGGCCGCCGCGGTGAGAAACACCTTCACCGGCGCGTCCGGCAGCACCTTGGTGCCAATGTCCCGGCCGTCCATGACCACGCTGGACTGCGCGGCAATCTCCTTCTGGCGCGCCACAAGCAGCTCGCGCACCAACGGCACCGCCGACACCGCCGAGGCCGCCGCCGAGACGTCGTTCTCGCGGATGGCCCGCGTCACGTCCTCGCCGCACAGATACACGCGCTGCGCGCCGTCCACATAGCGCACATCCACCACCGCGTGGGGCGCGTTCCCGGCGATCTGCGCCGCGTCGTCCAGCGGGATGCCGCGCCGCAGCATGTAAAGACCGACCGCGCGATACATCGCGCCGGTATCCAGATAGAGCGCGTTCAGCGCCGCGGCCACGCGTCTGGCAACCGTGGACTTTCCCGCGCCTGCCGGCCCGTCGATGGCTATGGAAAAATGAGCCGTCACGTTTCATACCCTCCGTTCGTCATGATGAGGCGTCCGGCGCCTCATGCCCGTCTGTTGTTCGCGCAGTATGCCGCCGCGCTCCGGCCCGCCAGCGCGCCGGTCGAGAAGGCCAGCTGCAGGTTGAAGCCGCCCGTAAGCGCGTCGATGTCGATGGTCTCGCCGGCGAAGTACAGCCCCGGCACGCGCTTCGAGGCCATGGTGGAGGGATTGATGTCGGCGGTTGCGACGCCGCCGCGCGTGACAATCGCCTCGTTCAGCCCGCGCAGCCGCCTGACGGTCAGCGGCATGGCGCGCAGCAGCCGCACGACGGTTCGGCGCTCCTCCTGCGTCAGCGCGTTGGCTGGCATCGCGGGCGACAGCTTCGCCAGCTCCAGCACGCTCAGCGCCAGCGCATGCGGCTCCAGGCCGTCCATGACGCTGACGAGCTGCCTGCGCGACTGCGCCGTCAGATCCCGCACCAGCCGCCGGTCCAGCGTCGCCTCGTCCAGCGCGGGCTTGAGATCGAGCGCCAGCCTGACGCCCGCCGGCTCCTCCGGCAGCATGCTCGAAAGCGTCAGCGCCAGCGGACCGGAGATGCCGAAATGCGTCATGAGCAGCTCGCCCTGCTCGTGGTAAAACCGCCTGCCCCTGGCGTCGAAGGCGCTCAGCGCCACGTTTTTCAGCGACAGGCCGCTCAGCGCGAAGGGCCAGCTTTCCTCCGTCTCGATGGACGTGAGCGCGGGCAGCGCCGGCCTGGTGCGGTGGCCCGTCGCCTCGGCCATGGCCCAGCCGTCGCCCGTGGAGCCGGTCGAGGGATAGCTCTGGCCGCCCGTGGCGACGATCACGGCATCCGCGCGAAGCGCACAGCCATCGTGCGTCATCACGCCGGCGACCGCGCCGCCTTCGTCCAGCGTCAGCTCCCTCACGCGCGTGTTCAGGCGCACGCTGACGTTCAGGCGCGCCATTTCGCGCTCCAGCGCGCGGGTGATGTCGCTGGCGTGATCGGACACAGGGAATACGCGCTCGCCGCGCTCCACCTTGAGCGGCACGCCCTTTTCCTCAAAAAAGGCCATCAGCCGCTCGTTGTTCAACTCGTTCAGCGCCGCATAGCAGAACCGGGGATTGCGCATGATGCTGCGCATAAACGTCTCTCCGTCGGCGGCGTTGGTCACATTGCAGCGACCCTTCCCGGTAATGTATATCTTCTTGCCCAGCTTTTCATTGCGTTCCACGAGCGTCACATGCGCGCCGTCCCGGGCCGCGCAGATCGCGGCCATCATGCCGGCCGCGCCGCCGCCCGCCACAATGACCTCATTCATGCGTGGCCCTGTCCTTTCCCAGGTAGACGTGATACTCGTCCCAGATGCGTTCCATCTCGTCGAAATACGTCGCGACCTGCTGGCGGCGGCGCTGGCCCAGCGCCACGATCAGCGCATTGATCAGCGACAGCGGCGCGACCAGCGAGTCGACAAACGACGCCATGTCCGACTTGGCCGTCAGGCACAGGTTCGCCGCGGCGTGCAGCGGCGAGAGCGGCCCGTCCGTGATGGCCACCAGCTCCGCGCCGCGGCCCTTGGCGAATTCCATCGCCTCGATGGTGCGGCTGGAATAGCGCGGAAAGCTGATGCCGATGAGCACGTCGTCCTCCCCGATGCGCGCGAGCTGCTCGAACACGTCGCTCACACCGGAGGTCACCAGGCCCACGTTGCTGAAGATAAAGCCCAGATAATGCGCCATGAACTGCGCGAGCGGCGCGCTGGCGCGCTGACCCAGAACATAGATGTTCTTGGCGCGCAGCAGCTGCTCGACCACGTTTTCAAACACCGCGGTGTCCAGCTCGTCGATCGTCGTGCGGATGTTCTGCATATCCGCTTTGAGCACCTTGTTGAGCACCTGGATCTGATCCATGTCGGAGGTCATCTCAAAGCGCTGGCTGGCGGTCAGGCGGTGGCGGATCAGCTCCTGCAGCGCCTTCTGAAGCTGCGGATAGCCTTCATAGCCCAGCGTCGAGGCAAAGCGCACCACGGTCGACTCGCTCACGCCCACATATTCGCCCAGCTTGGAGGCCGTCATAAACGCCGCCTTATCGTAATGTGTCACAATGCACTCTGCGATCCGCCTGTGGCTTTTCGACAGCTTTCTGCCGCTCTGGTTCAGACGCTGGATCAACTCCTGCGCATCACTCATCGCCTTTTCCATTTCTGTTTTTCACACCTCCCGGTTATAAAATCTCCTCTGTCCTATTATAGCCCACTTTTCGAATTTTTGCAAGAAAAACACTCTAAAAATTAAAAAATTGCGCAGCAAGCACGCAAATCGCCGGTTTTTTGGGCAATGCCGCCGAACGGCATTTCATTTTCGACGCGTCGCGCCGGCCGCCTCCAATGCGGGCCGGGACAAAACGACTGTAAACGAATCTTTTCAGAAAAGACATTGCGCAGGCGGGCCTGGCGGTGTATGATAATCCATATTCCTTTTTTCGCAACCGACCGCGCCAGAGGAGGCCACGCGCATGGCTGTTTCTGAAAAAATCCTCGTCCTGGATTTCGGCGGCCAGTATAACCAGCTGATTGCCCGGCGTGTCCGCGATCAGCACGTTTACTGCGACATTCTGCCCTGGACGACGCCGCTTTCCGAGATTCGCGCCGGCAGCTACAAGGGCATCATCTTCACCGGCGGCCCGAACAGCGTGTATCTCGAGGATTCGCCGCACTACACGCCAGGGATCCTCGACCTGGGCATCCCGGTGCTCGGCATCTGCTACGGCGCGCAGCTGATGGCCTGGATGCTGGACGGCGCTATCGAGCATGCGCCGGCCCGCGAATACGGCCGCGTGGAGATGTCCGTCTCGCCGCACAGCCTGCTCTTCGCCGGGCTGCCGGAAAAAAGCGTGTGCTGGATGAGCCATACCGACTACATTTCGCGCCAGCCCGCGGGCTTTACGCTCTCCGCGCGCACGGACGGCTGTCCCTGCGCCGCCATGGAGGATGCGGCCAGGCGACTGTACGCCGTGCAGTTCCATCCCGAGGTCACGCATTCCGAGTACGGCCAGCAGATCCTGCACAACTTCCTCTTCCTGATCTGCGGCGTTAAGGGCGACTGGGTGATGGACAACTTCATTGAGGAGACCGTCTCCCGCCTGCGCCGGGAAATCGGGAGCAAGGGCGTCGTGCTGGGGCTGTCGGGCGGCGTAGACAGCTCGGTCGCCGCGGCGCTCCTGAGCCGCGCGGTGGGCAGGCAGCTCACCTGTGTCTTCGTCGATCAGGGCCTCATGCGCAAGGATGAAGGCGACTTTGTGGAACAAACCTTCACGCGCCTGTTCGATATGAATTTCGTGCGCATCAACTGCCAGCAGCAGTTTCTCTCCCGGATGAAGGGCGTCGTCGATCCGGAGGAAAAGCGCAGGATCATCGGCACCGAATTCTACAGGGTCTTCTGGAATGAAATCCGTGCGCGCTACAGCAGCGGTTTCTTCGCCCAGGGCACCATTTATCCCGACCGCATAGAGAGCGGAAAGGGCGACGCCGCCACCATCAAGACGCATCACAATCAGGTGAAGCTGCCGGACGACATCCGCTTCAGCGGCATCATCGAGCCGCTGAAGGACCTGTTTAAGGATGAAGTGCGCCGCGTGGGCGAAAAGCTGGGCATCCCGCACGAGCTCGTCTGGCGCCAGCCCTTCCCCGGCCCGGGTCTTGGCGTGCGCGTTATCGGCGAAGTGACCGCCGAGCGCGTCAAAATCCTGCAGGAAGCCGACTGGGTGCTGCGCGACGAAATCCAAAAAAGCGGCTACGCCAGCCGCATGGCACAGTTTTTTGCCGTGTTGCCTGGCGTACGAACCGTCGGCGTGATGGGCGACGCGCGCACCTATGACGAACTGATCGCCATCCGCGCCGTGACGACGGATGATTTCATGACCGCCGACTGGGCCAAAATCCCCTATGACATCCTGGGCCGGATTTCCAACCGCATCATCAACGAGGTCGACCACGTCAACAGAGTGGTGTATGATATCACGTCAAAGCCGCCGGGGACGGTGGAGTGGGAATAAGCAAATCCATCCTTTTCCATCCCGAAAAGCCTTGAAACATAAGGCTTTTCGGGATTTTTCTGTTTTCAGTGGCTACAGAATGGCTACATTGGAGCCGGTTTTTGTAGCCGCTGCGGTGCCTTGCCTGGGCTCAGCCTTCCGGCATCATGCCGTCCAGCCGGTTAGCGACTTCCACCTGCTTGTTTGGGTACAGGTGGCTGTAGGTCTCCATGGTGGTCTGCACGCGCTCGTGCCCCAGCCGCTCCGCGATCAGCAGGGGCGAGAAGCCCATCTCGACGAGAAGGCTGGCGTGTGAATGCCGCAGGTCGTGAATGCGAATCTTTTTCACACCCGACTTCTTGCAGCCGTTTTCCATCTCGTGATCCAGAAAGGACTTCGTGTAGGGGAAGATTCTGTCGTCTGGCTGAAGCTCGTAGCATTGGGCCATGTACTCCCGCAGGCATTCCCTCAGCCCGTTCGGGATCGTGATGACGCGGCTGCTCTTTGGCGTCTTGGGCGTGGTGATGATGTCTTTTCCACCAATCCGCTGGTAGTTT
>Ga0079305_1002225_pt1 | contig 18213 bp, 15 predicted proteins | sample LMS_cellobiose_e_FD_79183 | JGI IMG/M metagenome (GOLD analysis project Ga0079305, IMG submission 79183) | Rumen-fistulated moose microbial communities from Alaska, USA - LMS_cellobiose_enrichment | ecosystem: Host-associated > Mammals > Digestive system > Stomach > Rumen fluid ... | reverse complement strand
TGATGCTGACATAGAAAATGCGCCGCTCTTCCTCGGTCTCCTCCTCATCATCAGAACTGCGGCCCGGGAAAAGCTCATCCTCAAGCCCTGTTATAATAACCCGGTCAAACTCAAGACCCTTGGTATTATGCATTGTTATCAAAGTGACACGGGCGTTTTCGTCGGTCTGGGCTGCGCCCGAATCCAGTTCTATGTTCTCAAGGAACTGAGTTATCCCCTCTGCCCCGGCCGGGTATTCCGATGCGGCGTTCACAAGCTCATTAAGGTTGTCCACCCGATATGTACGCTCATCCTCATCCTCTGCTTTATAGTAGTCAAGCAACCCTGTGACACCAAGAATATCTCTGATCAAGAGTGCCAGATTCTCTCCCGGCTGGGCAAGGCTTTCTGCCAGCTGTGAATATATCTTCTGGAACTCCTCAAGGGCTGTTCTGCTCTTTCCCTTGGTTCCAGCAATATAGGATGAAAGCCTGGTTGCAATATCATCACCAGAAGCTGTCAGAATCTTATCTACAGTAGCCTTGCCGATACCCCGGGCCGGCTTGTTGATTATGCGCTGGAACGATACCTGATCCTTTGGATTCACCAGGAAAGCCATCCAGGCCAGAGTGTCTTTTATCTCCTCACGCTCATAGAACTTCAAAGATCCTACAATGCGGTAGGGAATAGAGCGTCTGGTAAATACAGACTCAAAAAGGCGGGACTGGGCATTGGTGCGGTACAATATGGCTGTCTCCACAGTATCCTTTGCCACCAGATCGGCACAGAACTCAGCCTCTTCCTGGGCTGTGCTGAAATAGGCCAGCACCGGACGCTGACCACCCTTGCGGGCAGTCCAAAGCTTCTTGCCCAGCCTGCCCCGGTTTTTGTCCACAACTGCACTTGCCACCTCAAGTATAGGTGCAGTGGAGCGGTAGTTCTGCTCCAGCTTAATAACTTTAGTACCGCTGAAATATTCCGGGAACCCGATTATGTTCTGAACCTCGGCACCCCGGAACTTGTAGATAGACTGGTCATCATCCCCTACTACAGTAAGGCTCCGTCCATCTCCAGCCAGAAGCTTCAGAAGCTCAAACTGGGCTATGTTGGAGTCCTGGTACTCATCTACAAGAATCACCTGGAATTTTCTGGAAAGCCGCTGCTGTATCTCGCTGTTGTTCCTGAGCAGCTGCACCGATTTCAGAATCAGGTCGCCAAAATCCACATTGCCTATGGAATCCAGCTTTTCCTGATATGCCTTATACACAGCAGGAAACTCAGGGTCAAAGGTGACTGCAGACAGGTCGTCGTCAGGAGTGAGTGAATAATCCTTGGCCCTGCTTATAAGGTTGGCATAAAGCTTGACATCCCGTTTTGATCCTGCTTTCTCCAAGCTTTTAAGAAGCGATACCATATCAGAGTCATCATATATTGAGAAGTTTGGTGAAAGCCCTGCATAATCGCTGTTCCGCCGCAGAATCCAAGCTCCAAAGGAGTGGAATGTCCGTATCATCGGAAGCTCGTAGGATTTCATATCACCTGTATAGCCCAGGAACGACGCCACCCTGTCCCGCATCTCTCCTGCCGCCTTGTTGGTAAAGGTTACAGCCAGTATTGATGACGGCAAAGTTCCGCACTGCTCAACCAGATAGGCGATTTTTGAGGTTATGACCCTGGTCTTTCCCGATCCGGCGCCAGCCAGAATCAGAAGAGGCTGCCCCTGGTTTATCACCGCTTCATACTGCTTTGGATTCAGCTTCTCAAGATACCCTGACATCTATTGCTTCCAGATCTATATTGTTCCTCTTGATTACTTTTGCCAGCACAACATCTCCGAGCTTGATACCGCCTGTTGCCACTTTATCGCTGTGCAGGATAACAGCACCATCAACCTCGGGAGCATTCATATACCCACGGCCCAGGGCAATATCCTCCTCGGCTATCAGCTCTTCCACCAGCACCTCTATCTCCTTGCCTACAAATGAGTCAAGGCGTCTTTCTGTAATCTGGTTCTGAAGCTCCTGCGCCTGCTCCTTCCTGAGTCCGGCAGTGGCAATGGGAACTCTTCCCTTAAGATTGAAAGCCTTGGTACCTTCTTCTCTGGAATAGGTAAAGAATCCGCACCAGTCAAGCTCAGCTTCCTTAAGAAAATCCATAAGGCACTGGAAGTCAGGTTCCTTCTCGCCAGGGAATCCCAGCATAATGGTAGAGCGGATTACACTTTCCGGCAGAGCTTTCCGTATAGTGGCAATCAGTTCAAGATATTTCTCCTTGTTCCCTTTTCTTCCCATGGCAGCCAGAACTGGTTCCGATGCATGCTGGAATGGAATATCAAAGTAAGGGATCAGCCGTTTCTCCTTCTTGAAGATATCCAGAATCCCGGGGTTGAATTTATCTGGATGCATATAGAGGAGCCGAACTCTGAAATCTCCCTTGAGCCGGGATATCCGCTTAAGCAGATATATAAGGTCCTGTCCCAGGTCTGTACCCCAGGAAGCCAGATCCTGGCTGACCAGATTGATCTCAAAAAAGCCTTTCTTAATAAAGTTCTTAAGCTCTTTTATGATTATATCTGCAGGTATGCTTCTAAGCTGCCCTCTGATAAGGGGGATAGCACAGTAGGTGCAGTTGTTGTTGCATCCTTCTGCTATCTTGATATAGGTACTGCGGGGAAAAGTGAACAGGATATTGCGCTCCACAAAGCAGTCGGGCGATGGTGAGACAGGGCTTACCAACCTGGTCTTGCCAAGGACAATCTTCTCCACTGCATCAGGAATTGCATATAGGTCATGGTTTCCTACAAAGCCGTCGGCTTCTGACATCTCCTGAGCCAGCTCTTTCCCATACCGCTGGGCAAGGCAGCCGGCCGCAATCACAATTTTATCTGGATAGCTGTTCTTGCAGTTCAGTATTGTATTAATTGATTCCTCTTTTGCATCATTGATGAATCCGCAGGTATTGATAATGACCACCCCAGCATTCTCCAGGTCGGTGTATCTCCAACCCTGCTTCTCCATCAGGGCTGCTACAGTCTCGCCATCCACCTGATTTTTGGAGCAGCCTAAGTTCACAATATAAAATGTTTTTTCCAAGATTCACCTCAATGCATTGAAACAATCGAAAGGGTATAGGTTTTATCAGCAGTCGCTTCCCAGCCGATCCGCTCAGATGTGACATCTCCCAGATTACCCAGCATAATCTCGGCATCTCCAATACGGATCCTGGCGTTTCCTGCGTTGGAAAGCCATACCTTGATTTCTTCTGTCACCTCAAGATGCACCTGATCTCCAGATCTGCAATATTTTTCCACACTCTCTGCTCCGTCCGGCTGATACCGGAAATAGCAGGGACCACTGAAGTCAATCTCGAATATGAAGTTCCGTTTCTCTGGAGAAACCAATATCGGTACAGTCCCTTTGTCGTGCATGATAGTTGATTCAGCCTTAGGAGTGATGGTGACTGTAGGAAGCGGCGGTGGAACAGGAGCCTCGATAGTCCGGTCTATCCTTATTACAGCAGTCCGCTCCTGGGGGAACACATCCTTAAGCGACACTTTCACATCATTGCTGGAATCTCCATCCAAATCCAGGACCAGCTCCTGGGACTGGGCCAGAGTCACATTGCCCTGACTGGTTCCAAGCACCACAGAATTGCCTATCGATTTGCAGACTATGTCAGAAGAGATACTGCCCAGACGTACCTGCACAATATCATTCTCTGCAAAAGAGCGTTCAAAGAGGACCTCGTCCATCACAAACACATTGGGCTGATGTTCTTCCTGAGCCTTGGGAACAGCAGAAGAGTCACCACGCTTTCCTCCGGCGAAGATAAAACATACAGCAGCCACCAGGACTGCCAGAACCACCAGGATACGAATCAGTTTGGCAAAATGCCGTTTCTCCGTCATTATGACAGGAGCCTTCCGCTCCGGTTTCGGCTCTTCTCTCTCCTCCTTTGGGATACCGCGGAACATGGAAACCAGAGGCCTGCTGTCAAGCTTGTAATATCTGGCAAGGCTTCCGATAAAACCGGCACAGTATGTCTCTCCGGGCAGATCCTGGAATCGGTTTTCTTCAAGAGCCTGGATATAGCATGGAAGAATATGTGTAGCAGATGAGACCTGGTTCAGAGAAAGCCCCTGGTCTTCCCTGGCTTTTTTAAGTATTGCCCCTACAGAATCCACAGGTCACTCCGCGTCAAAGAGGAAATTCTCAAACACATTTGCACTGGCAGGAGAGTCGTAATCAAACCTGGTATCAGGGATACCTTCGTTGGTCCTGATATCGGTAAAATCAAACTGCATCTCGGTATAATCTGCGGTCACACACAGCATACGGCGGATAAGATTGTCCTGTCCCACCGACATAATAAGCTGCCGGAATCCTTCATCTGCAGACCTCCAGACAAACTTGAGTTTTATAACCATCTCCTCGCTGCCATCTTCCAGCGGTACAAAGTCAGGGCTTTCCAGATATGCAACTGTATAGTTCTTTCTAAGAATCTTAAGACCTTCGCGGCTTGCCAGACCAGCACCCGAGACACCACCTTTCTTCTTAAGTTTCTGCTGCATGATTACCCGGTATTTTGGGATATAGATGACCAGCTTCTCCTTGTCCACAACCAGCACCTGATCCTTGGGAGTGTCAAAGTTGATCCTCAGGAGAGCAGGGGTCTTGTAATAGAGAGTACCGCGCATCTTCTCCTTTCCCTTGGTGATTGTCACCTGTGCCTCGTAGTCGTTGATTGAGCCATACTGGGCAGAGACCATACTTAAAAATTCGTTTGCTGTGACAATCCGCCCCTCTTCCTGAGCAGCGGAAAACAGTACTGGAAATAATATTAAAAATAAAATAATAAATATCTTTTTCACATATACAAGTTTATTCATAGAATAGTGTTTGTCAAGGTAAGCCTTGAAAGTTCCTGCTCTGTCAATGGCCGATATTCTCCTGGAGCCAGAGATTCATCCAGGGACAGGTGATTCATGCTTATACGTCTAAGGAAGGTGACCCTGTTCCCCAGAGCCGAGAATATCCTTTTAACCTCATGATAAAGCCCTTCATAGATTGTAAGCCGGCAGCAGCGGTTATCCTCCCAGACCAGCTCTCCTCCACGGCACAGGGCACCAGGCTCCTTGTCCTCCGGCGGAATCTGGATCCCGGCAGCAACCTGATCAGAATATGAACTCTGTTCTTCTTCTGTCACAGATTTTTCCAGAGTGACAAAATATGTCTTAGGAACATGATACTTTGGAGAGGTCAGCCGATGGTTCAGATCTCCGTCGGTAGTAAATATCAAAAGCCCTTCGGTATCCAGATCAAGCCGTCCTACAATGCTCAGCTCTCCTCCAAGCCGCTTTCCGCGGTCCTTCTCTGCCAGCAGGTCAAAGACAGCAGCATAAGCACCACCTTTGGAAGAGCAGACATAGCCTGCAGGCTTGTTCATCATATAGTACACATGGACCGAAACCTGAAGCAGCTGTCCCGACACCTCGATCCTGTCCCTAAAAAGGTTCACATGAGCATCGACCCTGTCTGCCCTAACTCCGTTCACCATCACTTCTCCAGCATGTATCAGGGCTTTCACATCGCTTCTGGTACCATATCCACTGTTCGCCAGAAGACGGTCAAGCCTCAGCTTTTCCTGTATCTTTCCCATACTTTCACTATATCATATTGTTTTACCTGTTGACAGTTTATTTTTTTAAACTTACACTTTTTGAATGGTCCTTTCAGAAGAAAAACCTATTATTGTACAGAGCGACGGCACTATTCTGCTGGATGTCCACACAAAGGATTTTGAGGCAGCACGGGATGACATCTCTGTTTTTGCAGAGCTGGAGAAATCTCCTGAGCATATACACACTTATTCTATCTCTCCCATCTCCCTGTGGAACGCCGCTTCTGCCGGAATTCCCACCGACCAAGTCATAAAACGGATTAAAAAATGGTCCCGTTTCGCAATACCAGAGAACATCCTGTTCCAGATTGCAGACAGCGGCAGCCTTTTCGGCAAGCTGGTACTTACCAGGACTGACAACCCCGATACTCTTATGCTGAAAGTGTCGGACGACACCCTGTTTAAATCCCTCTGTTCTATAAAAAAGCTGGAGAAAATGCTCATACCAGCACCACAGAACAATGCATTTCTGGTGAATATACTGGACCGGGGAACCCTTAAACAGGAGCTTATAAACCTTGGGTATCCGGTAAAAGACAATATTCCGCTCCAGGCAGGAGATCCAATGGAGTTCAGGCTCCGGGAAACTACAGCCTCCGGGAAGAAGCTTATTATCCGCGATTATCAGCTGGAGGCAGCCAACGCATTCTACGGGAATGGGACACCTGGAAACGGATATGGTACTGTAGTCATGGCCTGCGGATCAGGAAAAACTATGGTGGGTATGAAGATTATGGAACTGATGCAGACCCAGACATTGATTCTGACCACCAATATTGCTGCAGTGCATCAGTGGATCGAGGAACTTCTGGACAAATCCTTTGCAAAGGCAGAGGATATCGGGGAATACAGCGGAGAGAAAAAGGAAATCAAGCCTATTACAGTGGCCACCTACCAGATTCTTACATGGCGTCCAGACAAATCAGAGCAATTTCCTCACTTTGATATCTTTAAGAAGAACCGCTGGGGACTTATTATTTATGACGAGGTTCATCTGCTTCCTGCTCCTGTATTCAGAATCACTGCCGAAATTCAGGCAATAAGCAGGGTGGGACTTACTGCAACTCTGATCAGGGAGGATGGCCGGGAAAAAGATCTGTTCTCGCTGGTGGGACCTAAAAAATATGACAGTCCCTGGAAAGACCTGCAGGCAAAAGGGTGGATTGCCGATGCCTCCTGCCACGAGATCCGTGTGGAGCTGCCCGAGGAGATGAAAGTCCCCTACTCTGTTGCAGGTAAAAGGGAAAAGTTCCGCATAGCATCGGAAAACCCCAGGAAGCTGCCGATTATCAAAGAACTTATAGATAACCATCCGGATGACTATATCCTTATCATAGGACAGTACATCTCCCAGCTGAAAGAGGTGAAAAAACTGCTGAATGTCCCTCTTATCACAGGACAGACACCCAATAAGACCAGAGAGGAGATATACAGCCAGTTCAAGAGAGGCCAGGAACGGGTAATCATTGTCTCCAAGGTGGCAAACTTTGCCATAGACCTTCCAGATGCCTCGGTGGCGATACAGATTTCAGGAAGCTTCGGCTCAAGACAGGAGGAAGCCCAGCGTTTAGGCCGCATACTCAGGCCTAAGGAAAAGAACTCCACCTTCTATACCCTTACATCCCGGTTCACAGTGGAGGAGGAATTCTCTGCAAACAGGCAGAAGTTCCTGACAGAACAAGGGTACAGATATCTTATAGAAAGCCGCTGATTACTCGGAGATACGATCTATTTTTGCACCCAGACTCTTAAGCTTGGCAGCCAGATTCTCATATCCCCGCTCTATCTGATAGATGTTGCGGATAGTGCTTTTTCCCTCTGCACACAGCGCAGCTATAACCATAGCCATACCGGCCCGGACATCGGGAGATACCATGTCGGAACCCTTAAGGGAAGCAGGACCGCTGACCACAGCCCGGTGCGGATCGCAGAGCACAATCTTTGCCCCCATGCTGATAAGTTTATCTACAAAGAACATTCTGGATTCAAACATCTTCTCGTGAATCAACACAGTGCCGCTCACCTGGGTGGCAACCACAGTGATGATACTGGTCAGGTCGGGTGGGAATCCTGGCCATGGAGCATCGTCTATAGATGGAATCTGATCCCCCATATCCAGCTTTACCCTCAGTTCCTGCCGTGGGCGGATAAGAATTGAGTTTCCGCTGGTCTCCCAGCTTATTCCCAGTTTGCCAAAGGCAATCTTGGCCATCCGCAGGTTCTTCGGCTCTGCATCCATTATCTCCAGTCTGCTGTGGGTTACAGCCGCAAGACCTATATAGGAGCCGACCTCCATAAAGTCAGAGCCGATTCGGAACTGGGTGCCATGGAGTTTATCCACCCCTTTTATCCGCAATATGTTTGACCCTATTCCTTCGATGACAGCACCCATGGAGACCAGCATATTGCAAAGATCCTGCACATGGGGCTCAGAGGCAGCATTCTGAATCACAGTCTCACCTTCGGCCAGGACTGCTGTCATTATAGCGTTCTCTGTGGCAGTTACCGAAGCCTCATCCAGGAACAGGTCCACACCCACCAGCTTATTGGCAGTCACTTTATATACACCGTCTGCCGAGACCCGGGCTCCCAGTTCGGTAAATGCCAGAAAGTGGGTATCAAGACGCCTATGCCCTATGACATCGCCACCAGGAGGTGGGAATATAACACTTCCAGTCTTGGCCAGAAGCGGTCCGGCAAACAGTATGGAGGCCCGGACAGCCTTAGCTTCGGCAGCCGGAATCTCTGCCTTCTTTATATCTGTTGTTTTGATAGAATATTTATTAGTACCCAGCCAGGTCACCTTAGAGCCAAGATGCTTGAGAATCCGGAACATGACCGAGACATCCTCGATCTCAGGAATATTCTCCAGAATAACCTCGTCGTCGGTAAGGAGTGCAGCCGCAATGCATGGAAGAGCCGCATTCTTGTTTCCACTGGCCCTGATCTTGCCTTTAAGAGGATAAGAGCCTTCGATAACATATTTATCCATAGTACCACCTTACAATGGTTAAAAACAGGTGTCAAGCCAGCAGAATCTGGCCATACTGCCCGTCAAATCCATACTTTATCTTAAACCGGTTCTCCTTGACACATCGGATACCTTCCACCACCACATCGGGAATACCGGTCAATGCAGAATCCCCGTTCTGGAACCAGATATTGCTCTCTGTTCCAGTCTGGGAAGCAATTTTCATATACAGGTCAGAAGCCTTCTTGGAACCGGCACCGCATCCTAAGCTGGAGGCAATGATCTCGATCAGAGGCATCTGGTATACAAACTCCTGCTTCCTGACAGCAAGCCCGGATGAGATACGCTTTATCCGCTGGCGGACTCCTTCTACAAATGGTTTGCCGCAGATGGGGCAGACAGCCGGAGGATTATCCAGATAGAACACCTCCTGTCCGTTATGCCCCGGCCGGTCAGCCCGATGTCCTGTCAGATAGTACCGCCCCTCGAAAGGTGGAAACTCCGCAGTCTTAAGCACCTTTTTCTCAGCCAAAGCTGCCAGGACACCAGAAGCAGACTCTTCTTCCACATCCAGCAGAGTAAACTCCCGACCCAGCCGGTTGAATGCAGCAGAATGGGCGTCGCTGGAGGAAATCAGAGGCACATCAAGGCTTCCAGCCACCGCTGCCAGCATTTCGGGGTCTGCACTAAGTCCTGTCTCCAGTGCATCAATCAAAGTGGTATTATCACCCCATATTTCGGTTATAGAGTCAACAGGATTCTTGCCCCCAAGTATCCCCTCTGGTGTCACCACATGTGCTGGAACTATAGCAACCCTGGCACTTTGCTTCATCTCAAAGAAGAAATTCTGCATCTCCAGGTAACTGTCAAACTTTATAAATGGACGTCCAATTCCCAGCTTGGAACCTTTTTTCTCCATCATAGCACGGACTGTATAGACGCTCTCCATATCTGCAAAAAGCAGCACTACATGAAACAGTTTACGCTTTACAGGTTCCGGGGCATAGGGGAGTGTCACAATAATCTCGGTCTGGGGCATCAGAAACTGGCCGGGCTCTATGACCCACATAGATTTTTTCTTATCAAATGTAAATTCTGCCGAAAGCTCATCTTCCCACTTTTTCAAAAGGATATCGCCACTGCCATAGATATTGATTCCTTTGATGCGCATGACAGAAGAGAGCCGTCTGAAATCTGATTTTCCCGAAGCTCCTGCATACGGAGAGTGGGAATGAAGATCTACTACAAAGTTCATAATTTCCCCTATTTCAAAAGATATGCCTTGCCTGCGTCGCGGTAGAGCTGAGAAGATAGATACTTGTTGCCCGGCAGCTTCTTGAGCCCGCTCTGTCTCATGGCAGAATTGTAAGCTGGGTCGTTGGGATGATAAAGGTTCATAGTCTCAAAGACTATCCCTTTCTTATAGTGATGATGCACATAGACAGTCTCTCCTGTTTTTTTATTCGAAGAGACCACCATACCGATATGGCTCAGAGTATCGTCTGCACGGCCGTTCCTGTTGGCATCGTAAGTGTTATCCCAGAACAGGATATCGCCCGGAGCAGGAAGCGAAGGTCTGTATATAAGCCCTTTGTTCCGGAGCGTCTCGTGGATCCGCTGTACACCGCCCCCTTTGTATTTACTGTAATCCTGAGTTATATCTATTCCTGCTTTCTGAAAAATGGCACCAACCACTCCAGAACAGTCAAAGTTATATTTTTTTCCATTCACAGACAGGGATTTTTTTCCTTTTGCCCAATAAGCCGCCTCCACCAGCTGCTTCTGTTTCTGGCTCAGTCCTGCTGTATTTTGGGGAACCGATTTGACAGCAGTCTGCTTTGTCTGTTTTGTCTGCTTTGCAGCTGCCCTCTCCTGAACCTGCTTTTTAGCCGGGTAGTCAAAAATCTGGACTGTCTCACACCCTGAGAAAAGCATCAGAGTAATCATCAGAATAAAAAGAGACACCCCTTTTTTCAATCAGAACCTCGTTCCTATGGCAAATTTGGTGAAAATCTTCTTCTGGTCAAAGTCCCAGCCACCATAGCACAGGAACTTGACCGGCATGACTCCGATGAACATGACATCAAAATCAAGGGAAAGACCGGCAGTAAAAATAGGTTCATCAAAGAAGTAGAAGTCACCGAACACACCCAGACGCATTGCACTTACTATGAACGCCTCTGCCAGACTGGGAGTAAAATCGGGCTTCAGATAGAAGGTAGTCCTGGCCATAATGACCTGATCAAAATCGCCACTTATAGTCTTGCCCCGGACACCATCGTTCTTATACAGGCAGATAGTGTCATTTCCTGGGAGCGGCCCTCTGTATACAGCTGTCTCCTGCAGATACAGGAGCCATACAAGCTTATGGTCAAAGGAGACAGAAGCTCCCCAGCCATCGGTATCACGGTTCTCCTTGAAGCCGAATGCAGAGAAATTTATAAACTTATCCTGCCCTATGTATCCTTTGAGTCCAGCCCTGTGGAAGGAATCGAGTTCTGTAAAATCCTCATCCAGTTTTCCCTCCAGGGTACAGAACGGGTCTATTCCTACCTTGTCACCAGAAAAATAGATAATCTCGTTATTGGAATAGTAGTAGAAGTTATGCAGCTTGTTATCTTTAAAATCCATAAGCCCACGGCTTTTTGACTTGAATATGTCGCTTACTGCAAAAGTGAAGGCAGAATCGAGTCCATAGTTGTCAGGGAACCAGTATTCCCTCAGATTCAGCCGCATAGATCTGTATCCAAGCTCTTCGCCCAGATATACATAGTTATAATTGTTCAGATAGTAGTCATTCGGAATCTCTCCCAGCATAGAGATACCTAAAGTAAAAAGCGGGGTCACAGAGCGGAGGGGAATCATATCGGTTTTCCGGTACAGTCTGCAGTATTCATCGATTTTTTCCCTGTTCCGCGGCCGCTGGCTCAGGAAAGACTCTTTTGCCGATTCAGTCTTGTCCGAAAGCTCTGCCAGACTTTTAAGCTCATCCATATGCTCTGTGGCACACTCATATCCCAGCTGGATAATCTCGGCACTCTTATCAAAGCCCATGAATGAATATTTCTCCACAGGATTCCGGAGCCATACCAGATCTTTGTGCTTTTTGATCTCTGCCACACCAGCCCTTGTCTTGCTCACATCCTGCATACGGTTGACTACGGTCACAAAGTTCCGCAGATTCTGCTTGAATGTATACAGAGTGGACGAAACTGCAACTTTATCCGAATACCGGTAGGCGTGGTCTACAGGAACTATATTTGTACAGCCGCCATCCATCAGGAGATAGCCCATATATTCTTTGGGAGCAAAGTCCACAGGAATTACAATGCTTCCCTCGATTATGTCATACATATCGCCAGCCTCAAAAATAATTTGGCGGCGTGATATAAGATCCTCGGTGATCACTGCCACTGGAATCTCCAGGTCCTCTATTCTCCTGTCCCCCAGAATACCATGGATCACAGAGATAAATCGGGATGTATCCAGCACACCGCCCTTTACAGGCAGCTGGGGCTTGAAGAACTCTCCCAAGGTGAACTCTGTCATTACATCATAGATATCATCGGGCGAAATTCCGGCACTATACAGAAGCGCAATGATGGAACCCATGGAGTTTGTGACCATGAAATCAGGAACTATGCCCTCTTCCTCCATCTTCTTAAGCACACCCAGATGGGCCATAGCCCGGGCCGCCCCACCAGACAGCACCAAACCCAGCGGCTGGGAGCGCCCTGCTGCCTCTGCCCTTGCCTGGGCCTTCTTTATAAAGGCCTCCTCTCCAATATAGACCGGGACATCCACAAGCATAATCTCATCCTCTGCAGGAACAGCTTCCTCGGCAGTACAGAAAAATGGGAGAATAAATAGAAGCAGCAGGACAGATATATACTTTCTCAAAGAGATGCCCTATTCTTCAATAACAGTATAGATAAGAGGAAGCTCATCAGGCTGGGCCTGGGAGAGGATATATGCTTTCTTGAATCTGGCTACCGCCTCCTCGACCCTTGCTGTGTCATTGATATGGAAAATTGCAAGTTCTTCGCCTTTATTCACATAATCGCCCAGCCGTTTTTTTACAACAATGCCAACTGCTGGATCTATAACATCCTCTTTTGTCACCCGACCTGCCCCTAAAAGTGATGCGGCAGAGCCAACTTCTCTGGTGATAATCTGAGATACATATCCGGCAGAATCGGCACAGACAGAAAGCTTTTCTTTGGCATGGGGCAGGATAGAGGTGTCATCAACCACGTTGGGGTTGCCACCCTGCATCTCTATCATCTGGGCCAGCTTGACCAGTGCCTGACCAGAGGAAAGTTTCTCCTCCAGCATCATCATAGCCTCGCTGTCAGAATCGCAGATACCAGCCATAATAATCATCTTGGATGCCAGAGTCATGGAGATAGTCTTGATATCACATTCAATATTGTCTCGGAGCACCTGGATAACCTCTTCTACTGCCAGCGCATTGCCTATGCAGTTTCCCAGAGGCTGATTCATATCGGTGACTACAGCTGTTGTCTTAAGCCCTTTTGCCTTGCCAATACGCACCATTATATCTGCAAGCTTTATAGAATCTTTAAGAGTCGGCATCAGAGCTCCGTTTCCAGTTTTCACATCCAGCACTACAGCATCGGATCCCATAGCAATCTTCTTGCTCATGATGCTGGAAGCTATCAGAGGCAGACTCTGTACTGTCCCAGTCACATCCCGCAGGGCATAGAGCTTCTTGTCAGCAGGAACCAGATCTGCTGTCTGGCCCATAATAGAAAGCCCCACCTTGGAGACATTCTTTATAAAAGTCTCGTTATCCAAGAAAACATTAAAGCCTGGAATAGACTCCAGTTTGTCCAAAGTGCCACCAGTAAAGCCCAGCCCCCGGCCAGACATCTTGGCCACCTTGCATCCACAGGCTGCAACCAGCGGTGCCACTATAAGAGTAGTATCGTCCCCTACACCGCCAGTGGAATGCTTATCTACCTTAAACCCCTTGATTCCAGACAGATCCATCCCTTTCCAGGACTTGAGCATGGCAGAGGTAAGGTTCACTGTCTCTTCATCGCTCATCCCTTTAAGGACAATAGCCATAAGCAGGGCAGAAACCTGATAGTCCGGAACTTCCCCAGAGACATAGTTGGTGATGAAAAAATCAAGCTCTTCCTGAGAAAGAGCAAGACCATTCTTTTTCTTTTCTATAATATCAGTGAAAACCATAAAATCATTCTACTTTAAAATTGTGGTTGAAACAAGTGTTATTCTGTATAGGTCCGGATAAAATCCACCAGCTTGGCAGTATCCACTGGCTGATACAGGAACAGATCTGCCTTCTTGCTTGCCCTGACTATAGAATTCTCCTCGGCAATGAATATTATAGCAGGCTTTTCGTAATCCCGCCGGCTTGAGATAGTGTCATACAGATTCTCCACCGTAAGCTCTGTGAAAGACTCGTTAAGTATGATTATCTCAGGCTTTTCTGCCATCAAAAGCCGCCCTGCATCAAAGCTTGTGACTGCCGATATGAATGAGAATCCAGGAAAAGAACCTTCCAGGCTGTTCCGCAAAGTCTTAATGGAATAGCGGTCGGTATCTATGATAAGTATCTTAGTCTCGTTCACAAATCCGTCGTTCAGGCTCTCAAGCACCTCGGCAGGAACTTTCATTCCCCGTTCCTTAAGAAAATCCACAAGATGCTCAGCATATACCCGGTACTGACCGCCTGGAGTGGTAAATGCCTTAAGGGAGCCGTTCTTAATCCAGTTTATGGCAGTCTGGTTCACCACTCCGCAGATATTGGCCACCTCCAGAGCAGAATAAATCTTAATTCTCTTCCGTTTCTTGACCATCCAAGCCCTCCTTGCATATCGCCCGTATCACCGAAAGTGGATACCCTTTCTTAAGCAATGCAGCCTCCACCTTCTCCATCGTACTGTTCTTCTTCCGTACAGCCTTTGCATATACTTTCCGTGCCCCCTCCAGAAGTGCATCCTCGGAAAGCAGTTCAGAGACAGCCTCCTCTGCATCCTGGGCCGACACCCCTTTTCCACGGAGTCCGGCCACCAGCACAGAACGCCCTGCCGGGTTTCTCCTTAGTCTGGAACTTATCCAGAGCCGCGAAAACCGCCTGTCATCCAGGTAGTTCTTTTCCGCAAGCCGGGTCAGGACATCCTCCACAGTGCCGGGCTCAAAACCCCGCTGCCTCAGCTTTGTCCGCAGCATAAACCGGGAATGCTCTGCCAGAGCCAAAAGGTCCAGAGCCTTCCTCTGGCACAGAATCAGCGCATGCCCTTTCTCAAGCTGCTCCAAAACCTGGGGAGAAATCTCATCCCCCTTGTGGAAGGAAAAGGCAAGGTAGTCGGCATCGGAAACAAAAAAAGAGGCACCAGTCGAGATTGATACCTCGGTGAATGCCTCTCTTGAATGAATTCCGGTAATGTAGATATTAACGCTTTGAGAACTGGAATCTTCTTCTCGCACCGCGTCTACCGTATTTCTTTCTCTCTACCATTCTGGAGTCCCGGGTAAGGAATCCATTGGCATGAAGTACGCTGATATTTGACTCATCGTTAGCTGCAAGAGCTCTTGCAATACCATGTCTGCAGGCACCTGCCTGTCCTCTGACTCCGCCGCCCTTGACATTGATAAGGATATCAAACTTGCCTTCGGAAGCTGTAGCCACCAGAGGCTGCTTTACAGTGAACACATGCTCTGGGTTTGCAAAATAAGCATCAACGCTTTTGCCGTTTACCACAATCTCTCCGTTTCCGTTTCTAAGATAGACACGTGCAACAGAAGTCTTTCTTCTTCCTGTTCCCAATGAAAGGTTAGATATTGTTTTTGCCACTTCGTACTCTCCTTATCCTTAGATTTCCAGCTTCTCGGGATTCTGGGCAGCATGTGGATGCTCAGGTCCAGCGTAAATCTTTACGTTTGCAAAAAGCTTGTTTCCTAAAGCGCCGTGAGGAAGCATTCCCTTTACAGCTCTTTCCATTGGATAAGTAGGCTTCTTAGCCAGAACAGCCTTGTAGGTCTCGGCTCTCATTCCGCCTGGGTATCCAGAGTAGTTGTAATAAATCTTTTTATTTTCTTTGCCGCCAGTCACAATTGCCTTCTCAGCATTGATGATGATAACGAAGTCGCCGATCTCCTGATGAGGAACATAGCATGCCTTGTGCTTGCCTCTTGCAAGGTTTGCAGCCTTTACAGCAACGCGTCCCAGAGGAACTCCCTCAGCGTCCAGCACGTACCATTTTCTGACAACATCTTTTGGTTTAACAAAGATAGTTTTCATTTCATAGTCCTTTACAAAATTTTCTCTGCAACAGTCTGTTAGAAGCAGGCAGGTATGAAGGTAACGGACTCATAACTGCACAGATCTGGGCAGATTCTTATACAAGTATAATAACTTTAATGATTTTAGAGAATTTGTCAATATGCTCTTGAAATTTAAAATTTTTGCCGATAGCATATCGGCACAGATATGAAAGACCAGACCCGCAAGCTCATACGCTACACCCTCCCTTCTATCCTCAGCATGGTAAGTATCTTCTTATTCTCGATAGTGGATGGCATTTTTGTAGGCCACGGGGTTGGAATAAATGCAGTAGGTGCTATCAACATATCTTTTCCGTTCATCATGTTCTTCTCTGCCACAACCATGCTTACCACCATAGGAGGGCTGACCATAGCAGCAATCCGTATCGGCCGCAAGGATTTCCAGGGGGCAAACCAGGTTTTCACCCACTCTATCATCCTCAATGCAGCCATTGGAACCATAATCTGCCTGGCAGGAACACTTTTTACAAGCCCCCTGGCCCGGATGCTGGGAGCCACCGACACCTTCTACCCATTGGTCAAAGAATACCTTTTCTGGTACTCGGTATTCATAATTCCCTGCTGCCTTAACAGTGCATTTCTGGGATTTGCCCGGAACGACGGAGTCCCAGAGCTGGTCAGCATCCTCACTATAGTCTCATCGGTAATCAACATTGCAGGTGATTATTTTCTGATATTTCCGCTCCACATGGGGCTTAAAGGAGCAGCTTTAGCCACCGGAGGAGCCCAAACCCTGTCGCTTCTCTGTATCTACTCCCATTTCCTGTCCAAAAAAGGAAAACTCAAGCTGATAAAACTCAAGACAGATCTGCATCTTATCGGCAATATGTTCAGACGGGGAATGCCTGAGTGCATTGCCCAGTTCGGAACACCTGTGACTATGGTGCTCACAAACATAATGCTGGCAAAATATCTGGGGGACAATGCACTGAATGCCTATTCACTCCTTATGTATATCGCAACCTTTTCCGCCTCTATCTTCATAGGTGCCAGCCAGGGACTCCAGCCCCTTTTCGGCAACAGCTACGGCGAAGGCAACGAGAAGGATCTGAGCTATTACCTTAAGGCGGGAATCTGCATCAGTGTGGGCGGAGGTGTTCTGATAAATTCCATACTTCTGTTCTCTGGCCCCTCAGTCTCCCTGCTGTTCAATGCCAATGAGGCTTCCATAACACTGTTCTCCCAGCATATGCCCAAGTATCTGGTCTCCATACTTCTGGAGGCTGTAACTGTTACTATATCAGCCTTCCTCTACTCCACCACCCGGAGCAAAGCTGCCCTCACCATCCATGTGCTGAGGGCATTTGTGGTCAACACCATAGTGATTCTGCTCATTCCTGCAGTGCTGGGTCCCCAGAATCTGTGGTTTGCACCCCTCATCATCGAAACTATAGTCATGATATCTGCAATTTTCCTTCTCAAATACAACACCAGAAACGGTCTTATAGGATCAGAGCTCGAATAATTGACCCATTAAATTTGACATCACTCTCTCTTTATGGTACCCTTAAAGAAGGAGAAATAATATGAGAATAAAACACGCTTCAGACCGTGAGCTTAAACAGCTTGACGCCTACTGGAGGGCCAGCAACTACCTGACCGCCTGTCAGCTGTACCTTTTGGACAATCCACTGCTGGAAACTCCATTGAAAGCAGAACATATCAAGAAGAAAATCGTAGGTCACTGGGGAACCTGCCCTGGCCAGAACTTTATCTATACCCACTTAAACCGGGTAATCAAGGAGAAGGAGCTGGACATGATCTACCTCTCGGGTCCTGGACACGGCGGAAACGCAATGGTTGCACAGGACTGGCTGGATGGCAGCTATCAGGAGGTCTACCCAAATATATCACAGGATAAAGAGGGAATGCAGCGCCTTTTCAAGCAGTTCAGCTTCCCGGGCGGCATCCCAAGCCATGTGGCACCTGAGACCCCGGGCTCCATCAACGAAGGGGGCGAGCTGGGCTACTCTCTGGCACATGCCTTTGGAGCAGTGCTGGATAACCCGACCCTGATTGCCGCCTGTGTTGTAGGCGACGGCGAGGCCGAGACCGGTCCCCTGGCCACCAGCTGGCAGCTGAACAAATTCCTCTCTGTCAAAAACGACGGTGCCGTACTTCCTATCCTGCATCTTAATGGATACAAGATTGCAAATCCAACCGTACTGGCCCGCATTTCCCATGCCGAGCTTGAGGCATTCTTCAAGGGCTGTGGCTGGATGCCATATTTTGTAGAGGGAAGCGATCCT
>Ga0079305_1002224_pt1 | contig 18221 bp, 14 predicted proteins | sample LMS_cellobiose_e_FD_79183 | JGI IMG/M metagenome (GOLD analysis project Ga0079305, IMG submission 79183) | Rumen-fistulated moose microbial communities from Alaska, USA - LMS_cellobiose_enrichment | ecosystem: Host-associated > Mammals > Digestive system > Stomach > Rumen fluid ... | reverse complement strand
TTCCGCAGCGGAATGAGACCCTTCCGCAAACAGAGGACGATGTCGGATGCCGACGACCTGACGCATATCGAGGTGAAACTGCCGCCGTGTGATACTTATCTGCGCGTCACTGTCACGGACAGGCGGGGCAAAAAAGCCTGGTCCAATCCGATATTCTTCGATAGATAGGAAACAAAAAAAGGACAGCCTTGCGGCTGTCCTTTTTGATGCGTGTCGATTATTTGGGAACCTTCTCCCAGTCCTTCATGAACTTGTCGAGTCCGTTCTTGGTGAGCGGATGATCGACCATCTGCATGATGACCTTGTAAGGGACGGTGGCGATGTCGGCGCCGGCCTTGGCAGCCTCAATGATATGCATCGGACCGCGGGTGCTGGCGACGATGATCTGGGTGGAGATATCGTGGATGGCGAAGATCTCGGCGATGTCGGAGATGAGGTTCATGCCCTCGGTGCCGATGTCGTCAAGACGGCCGACGAAAGGAGCGACGTAGGAAGCACCAGCTCTTGCGGCAAGCAGTGCCTGCGCGGCGGAGAAGCAGAGGGTGCAGGTGGTCTTTATGCCGGTGTCCTTGAGTCTGTGGACGGCCTTGAGTCCCTCTTTGCAAAGCGGGATCTTGATTATCATGTTGGGATGGATGGCGGCGAGCTTTTTGGCCTCTTCGACCATGCCATCAGCCTCCATGGAGATGACTTCTGCGAAGATCAGGCAGGTGTCGCCCACGATGTCGACGATCTCGCGAACGGCTGTCTCGAACTGCTTGCCTTCCTGTGCGATGATGGAGGGGTTGGTGGTGACGCCGCTGATAACGCCCATTTCATAGGCGTCCTTGATCTCAGCGATATTGGCGGTATCGATGAAAAGCTTCATTTAAACGACCATTCCTTTCAGTGTGATAGTTTGTATAACTATATAATATAATATTATATTTTGCCGAGAAAGTCAAACGATAGCAGACCGAATTTTGCCTTTGCGAGGTAGAATTTCCCGGTTTATTGTTTTGCAATTTGATATATTTTTGACATAATCAGAGCATTTGATATCCGCCGTCCGGGGCGTCGAAAACGGTCTCCAATACTTTGCCGCAGCCCTCCGGAGAATACCTCCACCGGGATATGTGGCCGGAGGTTATGCGGTATTCGGGAGGCTCGGGAGGATAATTCGCGTCGAAGTAATCCACGATTATCAGCTTTATCTTCATCTTTTCCGGGATGATGCTTTTTATGTAGACGCTCGCGCGTTGGCCTATCCTGACGCCTTCACGCAGTTCGGTCAGTCCGGCGAGGTTGGGCGTCAACTCCACAAAAACGCCGTATTTTTCCACCGAGCGGACAGTTCCGGCGACAGTTTCGCCGCAGCAAAATCCGGCGACATTCTCTTCCCAGTTGCCGAGCAGCTCCTTGTGGCTCAGCGTTATCCTGCCGTCCTCTATCGATCTGACAACGGCAAATATGCTCTGGCCGACAAAAAAACGGTCTGAGGGATGAGAGATGCGTGAGATGCTTATAAGATCTATCGGGATAAGAGAGATCACTCCGCAGCCGATGTCCACAAAGCAGCCGAAGTGCTCCATATGTGTCACGCGCGCCGGGATCACGTCTCCGGGGTGGAGCAATCCGGTGTAAAGGCGCATACAGTCCTCCTGAACAGCGCGGCGGGAGAGGATGGCGGGCTCGGATCCGGAGCCGCCTGAGCCGAGAGAAACGATGCGGAAGCATACGGGTTTGTTGACACGGGAGATCAGCGCGATATCGCGGACGCTGCCGTCAAAAATGCCGACCGCGCCCTCGCTGCGTGGGATTACGCCCTTCATGCAGCCGAGATCGACCACAAGGTCATGGGCGGCCGTGCAGACGACCGCGCGCGCCTCGAGCGTGCGCCCCTGCAGGAAGGCCTCCGAAAGGGTTTGAGTAGATCGGAGATAATATTTGTTTTCCGGAGAGTCAATCAGAGTACCCTCGGGGTAAAATCCGGCTGTGTTAGACATACTGATCCTCCCGTTTTATGCTTTTTTCACTGATGATGATAGGAGCGCGGGCAGAGCCGCAGCACACTTAAATATTATTCATGGGAGGATCGGGTTAGAATCAAACTATCTTTATTTCATAAGCGCCTAGCGCGATCAATCTTCCGTGGAGCTCGCCTGCGCAGACGTCGGCGCAGCGCAGCTTCATCTGCGCTTCACGACTGTGGGAGTTGCGGTTGGTACGGTGCTCGGAGCCGCTCGCCATGACGGCTCCGTAAAGTCCGTCGAACGGGGCTGCGCTGTTGATGGGGTCGTTGTAAAACGGCGCCTGTCCCGCTCCGCCGAAGGGAACGGCGAAAAGATCTGGAAAGTCGTCGTTATATTTCGGGTCGTCGACGAGTTCGACCGAAAGGATCTCCATCCGCTTGGAGAGGGGTGTTTTCTTCAGCAACCGCGCCGCGCGGTCGAGAGAATCTATATCGCTGAATTTTGCCGTGATTATCTTTGACATGTTTGTTCCTCCTGAAAGCTGCTTGCTTGATATTGTTATTATCTTTTGCAGCGGAAAGAGGATTAGTCTGCAAAATTATGGCACGGCAACGTGAAAAATAAATTGCGCAGGCTCTTGAAATATCAATTTGGATATAGTAAAATAAATATAAAGATGTAAACGATTACAACCGATGTGCCGAATGAGAAAGACGAACGGAGCGTCGGTGATCGGGAGAGGAGAATGGCAATGGCGAAAGTAAACGATCTGAACGATATCAGAATAGGTACCATAGTGCATGCGGGAAATGCCCTAAAGCTCATTCCTCAGTTGCTTCCTTACGGCTTTGAGAGCTTCGAGATCACCTTCGGAGACACTTGCCAAGGATATGATCTTCGTGAGTTCGGCAAGCAGGTGACGGCGCTTCTTGAGGGCAGCGACTGCGTCATCTCCTGCCTTGGGCTTTACAGCAATCCGCTGGTGCAAGACGCGTTCGGCGAAAGGATCATACACGAATGGGAGTATATGATCGACAACATCGACGCTTTTGGCTCCAACATCGTAGCCGGCTTCACCGGACGTATCCCCGATGTGCCGGTGGATCAGTCTGTCGGACGCTATAAAGAGGTATTCGGCGAGCTTGCCAAGCGCGCTGCCGACAAGGGCGTAAAGATCGCGTTTGAGAACTGCGACATGGGCGGAGACTGGAACAAGGGCTACCACAACATGGCGTTCTGCGAGCGTGCGTGGGAGTTGATGTTTGACGCACTGCCGGACGAGAACATCGGTCTGCAGTGGGAGCCCTGCCATCAGATGGTGCAGCTCGTCGATCCTATGCCGCAGCTCCGCAAGTGGGTCAAAAAGATGATCTGCCTGCACGGAAAGGATGCCACTGTGGACTGGGATCTGGTCAACACCCGCGGTATCCGCTGCGGAGAGCCATTTGCATGGCACCGTACTCCGGGTTTCGGCGACTGCAACTGGACCGACATCATCTCGATCCTGCGCATGAATGGATTCAAGGGCAGCATAGACATCGAGGGATATCACGACCCGGTATATCGCGGAGACCTTGAGTGGACCGGACAGATCTACGGACTGAATTATCTCAAGAGCTGCAAGGGCGGCGAATTCATCAAGATAGACCTTTGACAGATGATTTGAACAGAAAAATGTCCCGCTGAAGATATCAGCGGGACGTTTTTGTGCGATCAGCCGGATAAAAGGCGCGTTTTAGTATCACACCTCGGTGTGCATTTTCCGGTTTATCTGCTCGAGGCGTTTTTTCATCGAAAAATAGGATGAAAGCCAGATGAAAAGGTAAATCGCCGCAAAAATCCCAAAATAGATGACCGCGCCTTTCAGGCTGTGTTCCATCCAGTGCATGAAGTAGGCGATCGGAAGCACCGCAAGTGAGCATATCGCAAGATGGGTGAGTGTTTGGCGCAGCAGGCTCCAGTTGTCCTTTTCCCAGATAACGCTTGCGCCTGCCAGCGCAGCGCCATATAAAACGGAGCATGCACTCTGAAGGATAACCGCTTTGAGTTCTCCGCCGCAGTTTTCGGCAAGCTCAGGGACAACCGGATGATATCCGCCGTCGTTGAGAAATAGCGATATTATTATTGTGATGATCAGACTGATGGTAACGCCGACCGGCGCGCCCAGCAGGGCGCGGGTGAGTGCTTTTTTCATATTTACCTCCTTAGATGCCCAGGACTTGTTTTATCCTGGAGACGTAGCGCCTTGAAGCGTATGTTACGGTGTCGTCGGAAAGAGATACGCATATTGTACCGGAAAAGCTGAGATCGAAGCTTTTGACTTTTTTTAGGTTTATGATCTCAGAGTTTGATATGCGAACAAAGCGGCTTTTGTCCAGACGTTCTTCAAGCTCGTAAAGCCGCATGCGCAGGGTGTATTCTCCCTTTGGAGATACTGCGAACACCTTTCCTCCGGCGGAATATATACGTGATATATCCGACTCTTCAAGTATCTCCAGCGTTTCATCACGGAAGCCTGCAAGCATGCGGGGCGATACTGCCGAGAGCTTTTTGACAAGCTCGTTGACTTCATCTGTCATCTTGTCGGTGAAGATGACGACATGTGGCTCTGTGCATTTGTCATCGATTTTGATCTCGATACGCATTTGCGCCGTTTCACCTCCTTGTGTATTGAGTGTAGCATGAAATGCGGCCATTTTTCCACTGATTTGAAATAAATGGCCGTTTTTGAAGCGTATTTGGCAGAAAATCGAAAAACAAAGGCCGCCGCAAAAGCAACGGAGCCTGCGACGGCCGGTCTGTACTTCAAGAAGGCGGAAGAAGTCAAAGTACAACGGAGTCGCCGTTGCCGGCGATCCTGTGGATTTTGCCGTTTTGCACCATATATGCTTCTCCGCGCAGCTCCTCCTTGCCGTGCCCGATGAAAAGATAGCTTCCGTCGGGGATGGCATAAAAGGTTTTTCCGTAACTGTCGTGGAAGGTGATGTCCTCAAACAATCGAAGTCCATCCAAAACGTCGTCCTTGACAGCTTGATAATGGGGGAGGAGCATTGTTTTTGTCAGACCGAGCCCCGGCAGAAATCTCTGATATGCGGGATCGACCGCTTCGCCTTTTTCTTCGGGCTGAGCATAAACGACGTCTGCGCTGTTCATACTCCCTGCACTGATCCCAATGACGACGCCGCGGTATCCATTGAGGAGAGCTTTTAGCCCGATACTGCTGAAAAAGCGATTCTGCGTCGGCACATGCCCGCCGGCGAAAACGATCAGATCCGCTTCTTTCACAAGCGTTGTCGCTGAGTGGGCGTTTCTGCCGTCCAGAACACGAAATTGTCGGAACGGAAGCCCGGCGTCCTCAAAGCTCGTCTTTACAGCGTCTGCAAAACGATCGGTTTTTTCGCTGTTGTCAGGATCCGAGCATATGAAAAGCGCACGGCATTGTCTCGGATAATGCTGCCGGAGCTCATCGACGAAGCGATTGGCCGGATTCAGGATCTTTGTATCTGGAATCACAGGACTGCTTGTAAGAAAACAGATCATAATTAGCTCCTTTTGCTTGGCGAAAGGCCGAAATCTGTGTGATCGGGCGTTTCCTCAAAACGGTTTTCAGAGTGGAGCCGGGTCTTATCTCTTATGAAAGGTTTTTGAATCTGCGTGTTGAAACCGCCGATCTGCCCGGCTCTTTGATCTTTTCTTTATTAGCCCATAAAAGTCGGTTTCAAAGGAAAAACCGCGATCGCCGACAGGACAAATCACGGTTTTTCATGGCGCGCCTGATAGGAATCGAACCTACGCACCCGGCTCCGGAGGCCGGTGCTCTATCCACTGAGCTACAGGCGCATGCTAAAGCAATATGCGGGAACGTCCCGCGAAAGCACGCATATTATTATATCACAAACTGCACGTGAAATAAATACCTTTTTTCAATTTACTGAAAATTTGTTTTGAAACCGAAACTGCCTCCTATGACTCTGAGATAACATGTTTTGCCGCCGTAGCATACTATGATGCAGAAATGCTCAAGGGGAGGTACGGCGTGATGGCGGAGATATCTGAGGTGTTGATCGGCGCGGCAAGGCTGGCAGCGACGCTCTTTGGGTTTGCGCTGATGCTGATAGGCTTCGTCAGTGCGGCTGCATTTGTGAGTGGCAAAGTCTGGCGGGAAAGTCGGGTAAGGGTATTCGCCGTTATACCGGTGGGAAAAGGAAAAAACGAGTTGGATACCGATATCTGCGCCGCAAAAAGCGCGCTTGAACACACCGGCGCGAAAGGAGAACTCCTGCTGCTCGACGTCGGCGCCGACGATGAGACCAGGCGGTTCTGCGAAAGGCGCTTCGGCGAGCTGATCACTGTGAGAGAGCTCGGGACGCGGGTGCACGATTTGGTTTGCGGAAATCCACGGAATACAAAGGGAAAAGAGAGATAGGTGTTGCGTTTTCGGCTGTCGGCTGATATAATATTTACAGTTGAAGAGAACGTAAGTTTGTTTTTGTGAGAACAGGATCGCATAAATGCAGGACAATCAGCAGGACAGAAAGATCGAAGAGCTGAACGGCAGCGTAGAACATATAGTCTATCGAAACCCGCAGAACGGATTTACCGTGATGGAGGTAAACGTCGGCGGAACACTTTTGAGCGCCGTCGGAGAGATAGACGACATACAGGCCGGCGAGGAGGTCGCTCTCACCGGATATTATACTCAGCACCCGAATTACGGAGACCAGTTCAGGGTTGAGATGTGCGTAAAGCGTCTGCCGACGACGGCGCTCGCGATATGCCGATATCTTGAGAGCGGCGTTATCAAGGGGATAGGCGCTGCAACGGCGAGACGGATCACTGACAGATTCGGAGATTCGTCGCTCGATGTGATAGAGAACTCTCCGGAAAAGCTGGCGGAGATAAAAGGAATATCCATCTCAAAGGCGGAGGTCATATCGAGAGAATTCAAAAGAGTTTATGGCATAAGGGCGGCTATGGCGCAGCTATCCGGTTTCGGGCTTTCGCCGGCGATATGCGTGAAGGCGTGGAAGCGGTTCGGAGATATGTCTGCCGAAGCAATAAGGGACAATCCTTATATCCTATGCGATCCCGAGATCGGACTGCCGTTTGAAAAGGCCGATTCCATAGCGGCTGCGCATGGAATGAGCAGAGACGATGAAAACAGGGTCTGTGCCGGGGTTACGCATATACTCCGTCACAATCTGGGCAACGGACACACCTGCCTTCCGCTGGACAAGCTGACGCTCATGACGCAGGCATTCCTTGGAGTCGAGGAGGAGAGCGTGAAGAGCGCTATAGCGGACGAGGTGCTCGACAGGACAATCGTGCTTCGGGATTTCGGAAAACGTGAATACGTGTATCTTCCGCAGCTCTACGAGGCCGAGACTTACATCGCGGGAAAGCTGGAGCTGCTCAATTCGGTGACTACTCCGAGGCGGGAGCCGGACGACGAGACTATCAGACAGCTCGAGACGCTCAACGGAATAGTATATGATGAAACGCAGCGGCAGGCGATACGAAAAGCGGCGGTATCAAGCGTTTTTATCCTGACCGGCGGCCCGGGCACCGGAAAGACCACGATCCTGAACGCGATAATCCAGCTCGCGGAGATGCGGGGGGAGAGCGTCGCGCTGGCGGCGCCTACCGGACGCGCCTCAAAGAGGATGTCGGAGGTCACTGGCCGGGACGCAAAGACGATACATCGCCTGCTTGAGGTGGATTTTTCCGAGGACAGCGGGGATATGGGGCTGCTGCGCTTCAAACGCAACGAGAAGAATCAGCTCAAAAACGATATGATAGTGATCGACGAGATGTCGATGGTGGACGCGATGCTTTTTGAAGCGCTGCTCAAAGCGGTGAGGATGACGAGCCGTCTCGTGCTCGTCGGGGACAGCGATCAGCTGCCGTCAGTCAGCGCAGGCAGCGTTCTGCGGGATATGGTGACGTCGGGAGCCATAGCGACGGCGAAGCTGACACACGTTTTCCGCCAGGCAGCGCAGAGTCTGATCGTCACCAACGCCCACAGGATAGTGAACGGCGAGCATCCGGTGATCAACAACGCGGCGGAGGACGATTTTTTCCTTATGCGGCGTTCACGACCTGAAGATATCGAGGATCTTCTGGCGGAGCTGTGTTCAAAGAGGCTGCCGGATAAATACGGCATTTCCGGTATGTGGGACGTGCAGGTGCTCGCACCCGGACGCAAGGGCCAGACCGGCGTCACATCGCTGAACAACTGGCTGCAGGGCGTGCTCAATCCGCAAAGGGAGAACAGCTGGGAACACAGAAACGAGCAGCGGGTGCTGAGGGTCGGCGACAAGGTGATGCAGACGCGCAACAACTATGATATCGAGTGGACGAGATACGTCAAGGGCACGCCGGAAAAAAGCTATTTCACCGATTCTGCTGAGATCGAAGAGCAGGGCGCGGGGATATTCAACGGCGACATAGGGCGCGTGCTGAACGTCGACAGATCGCTGCGCTGCGTGGATGTGGTGTTCGAGGACAGAGTAGCGAGATATACCTTTGAGAACGCATCTGAGCTGGAGCTTGCCTACGCCGTAACCGTCCACAAAAGCCAAGGCAGCGAATATCCGGTGGTGATACTGGTGCTGTCCTATCCGAGCGAACGCCTTTATTACAGGAGCCTGCTCTATACTGCGGTAACAAGGGCGAAGAAGCTGCTGATAATCGTCGGTAGGGAGGAAGCGCTGAACTATATGGTGGACAACAACCGAAAAACAGTCAGATACAGCAATCTGAGAAAACTGCTTTCAAAGGGGAGCACAGGCGATGAAGCCGAATGAGATGTTAAGGCTGTGGGACAAGATAGCCAACGGTTTTTTCCCGCGAAGATGCGCAGTCTGCCATGATATAACGGATTTTGACAGGCTGCTTTGCAATGATTGTGAGGCCGGTCTGGGCATAATAGGCGAGAACTGCTGCGAAAAATGCGGAAAACCTCCGGAGGACTGCGTGTGTGGAGTTTATCCGCAGGAATATGAGGCCTGCGCCTCCGCAGTGGAATACTACGAGGCGGGAAAGGATATCATCCGCGAATTCAAATTCAACGGACAGAGCAGCCTTGCCCGAGATATGGCATCGCTGATGGCGGAAGCCGTGAGTCTCAGATTTGCAGACGAGAGCTTCGACATAGTGGTTGCGGCGCCGATGAGAAGACGCGCACAGGCGGATCGGGGTTATAACCAGTCGGAGCTTCTGGCGCGTGAGCTTGCGCGTTTGCTCGAGCTCCCTTACCGGAAGGGGGCCTTGAGAAAGCTGAGGGACACCGAACATCAGGCCGCGCTGGGGGCCGGTGACAGATTGGTTAATCTGGAAGGCGCGATAGGGGTTTCAAAGGATTTTTCCGCAAAGGATATGACCGTCCTGCTGGTCGACGATATAATGACCACCGGCGCTACGATAAACGAATGTGTGCGGGCGCTTAAGCGGAGCGGCGCAAAAGCCGTATATGCGGCGACGTTCGCAACAGCCGTAAGGGACGCGGATACGGTGATCTGAGACTGTTCCGGTAATTCATCGGTCTTGGTTGTTTTTTCGGAGCGTATCTGGTATAATGATTAACAGTTCCCGGCTTGGCCGGAGGTTATGCTTTTGATCGGAGGTGCTTTTGGTTTATGGCCGATATAGGTCTGGATCTCGGCACCCGTTCCGTTTTGATATACGGAAGACGTAAGATACTGCTCAACGAGCCTTCCGTCGTTGTGCTGGACACATATACGAACGAGATAATCAGCCTCGGGCAGGAGGCTGAAGAGATGCGCGGAAAAACTCCGGAGAGATTGCAGGTGATCCGTCCGCTTTCTGGCGGTGTGATCGCCGACTACACCGTCACCAGCCTGATGGTCAACTATTTTATCCGCAAGGTCTGCTATTCTTCGCTCATCAAGCCGAGGGTAGCGATATGCGTCCCGTCCGGGATAACCGGAGTCGAGCTGCGCGCTGCCATAGATGCGGCTTATGCCGCGGAGGCCAGACGGGTATATCTGATCGAAGAGCCTGTGGCCGCGGCAATCGGAGCGGGAGTGGATTTTTCCGGAGCAAAGGGCGTGATGATGCTCGACATCGGCGGAGGCACGGCGGATGCTGCGCTGCTTTCGATGGGTGGGATAATCTCCAAAAGCTCACTTAAGATAGCGGGCGACAGTTTTGATGAAGCGATAATGCGGCATGTGCGCGACAGATATGAGCTGCTCATCGGAGAGATGACTGCCGAGCGATTAAAGATAGATATAGGCTCGGTGACGGGACGCGAAACGGAAAAGGCGGTCGAGCTCAAGGGAAGAAGCGCCGTCACTGGCTTCCCGGCCAAGATCGAGGTCACATGGAAAGATATATATGAGCCGATATACAAAACGGCGACGCGTCTCGCGGAAGTCTTCGGCATGGCGCTCGAGAACGCACCTCCGGAGCTGGTCGGAGATCTAAAGGAGACGGGAGTAATAATGACGGGCGGAGGTTCGCTGCTGCACGGTCTGGACAGCTTCATCTCCGATTATGTCGGTGTTTCGGTCAGGATCGCACCGAGGCCCATAGAGTGCGTTGCGATCGGTACGGGGAAATCACTGAAAATGGTGGGTGAGCTGCACGACGGATTCAAGGAGGTCCCGCCTCCGGACTCTGGAAGCTGACTCCGGGAGCTTTCTGGCGATCGAAACAAAACCGTGAACATATTTCGGCCCGTTATGGGAACAACATTATCGTCGGCGCGTTGCGCCGGCGATGATTTTTTGCAATCTGAGCGAAAAGGAGAGTAACTATGCCAGATCTCACTTCAAAAGAACTTTCGGCAATTGAAGACCAGCTCTCTCAGGAGCAGCTGCTCGTAAGAAAATACAGGATGTATTCAAAGGCAGCGACGGATCCGCAGCTCAAGACAAAATGTGAGCAGATCGCGGCACGCCACCAGAACCACTATGACAAGCTGCTTTCCCATCTTAACTGAGGAGGACGATAAGATGCAGATGGATCAGAACGCGAATACCTTCACCGAGAAGGAGATGCTCACCGACCTGCTGACCTCGCAGAAGACGATGACGGACGGGTACAACACTTTTGCGAACGAATGTGCAACGCCGGTGATAAAGACAGCCTTCATGAACATCCTGAACGAAGAACATCAGATACAGAACGAGATCTTCCTTGAGATGCAGAAGCGCGGCTGGTATCAGACGGAGGCCGCTGACCAGAACAAGGTCTGTCAGGCAAAACAGAAGTTTTCCGGAAACGTGATGTGAGCGCGCCGGAAAAGCTTGAGCTCCCGCAGAGACACTGCGGGAGTTTTTTATAAAAACAGTGGAGCGCGGCCGCTTTATGCATAGGGGAGGGGATTTTTGCCAAGAATGACCGGTGCACAAAAAAAATAAAGAAAAAAACGGATTGTAGGTAAAAATTTTTCTTGACAAGCCCTTGATTATGTTTTATAATATTACAATGTATCATAATGGCTATGTATGCATTTCGCTTTTCAATACAGCATAATACATAGAAAAAGCAGGCGGATTTCTACAAAATAACAATTGACAAATGCGAATTTAATGTATGCAATGCCGTTTTTTATCGCTGCGATAACAGTTTAAGTATAAAAATTGGAGGTGTCGAGGGAAAGGACGGGCGGCGATACGGGATCATATTCCGTCCGAACGTCTCAGACTGAGATCGAAAAGCAGGAGGCTGCCGCCGGGGCAGCGTGTTCAGAATTTTTGAATGGAGTGATTAGGCCTATGGTGAATGTCAAGCCGGTACAGCTTGGTAAAAACGTCCGAATGAGTTTTGCAAAAATCAAAGAGGTCTTGGATATGCCAAACCTCATCGAGGTGCAGAAAAACTCATATAAATGGTTTTTGGAAGAAGGACTCAAGGAAGTATTCCGCGACGTGGCCTCTATAACTGATTATACCGGAAATCTCGTTCTGGACTTCATTGACTACCGTATTGACGATAAACCTAAATATACTGTTGAGGAGTGCAAGGAGCGCGACGCCACCTACGCAGCGCCGCTGCGCGTGAGGGCGAGCCTGCTCAACAAGGAGACCGGAGAGGTCAAAGAGCAGGACATATTTATGGGCGATTTTCCCATAATGACTGACCGTGGCACCTTCATCATCAACGGAGCCGAGCGTGTTATCGTTTCTCAGCTTGTGCGTTCGCCGGGAGTATACTATGACATGGCCTTTGACAAGACCGGCAAAAAGCTGTTCAGCTCCACGATAATCCCGAACAGAGGCGCATGGCTGGAATACGAGACGGACGTGAACGACGTCTTCTATGTGCGCATAGATAAAAACCGCAAGATCCCGGTCACCACATTCATCCGCGCTCTCGGTCTCGGCACAGATCATCAGATAACCGAGTTCTTCGGGGAGGAAGAGCTGCTCACAGCCACCATGGCGAAGGACAACACCCAAAACACCGAGGAAGCGCTGCTCGAGGTATACCGCAAGCTGCGTCCGGGCGAGCCTCCCACGGTCGAGAGCGCTCAGTCCCATCTTGACGCGCTGTTCTTTGATGTGCGCAGATATGATATCTCCCGCGTGGGCCGCTATAAATACAACAAAAAGCTCTCGCTGTTCCCGCGTGTGGTCGGAAAGTTGGCTGCCGAGATGGTGGTCGACCCGATGACCGGCGAAGTCATGGTGCAGAAGGACGAGATAATTACTGCGCACAAGGCCAAGGAGCTTTGCAAGGCCGGCGTCGACACAGTTTACGTCAACATCAACGGCAAGACCGTCAAGGTCATATCCAACGGCATGGTCTCGATAAAAGACTTCGTCAGCTTCGACTGCGAGGAATACGGCATCAACGAGATGGTGCGCTTCGGCGTGCTCAGGGAGATCCTTGAGAGTGCGAAGGACGAGGACGAGCTCAGAGAGGCCATCAAGACCCGGGCGAACGACCTCATCCCCAAGCATATCATAATCGACGATATATTCGCGTCGATCAACTATCTGCTCTGCCTTTACAACGAGTTTGGAGATATCGACGATATCGACCATCTCGGCAACAGACGAATCAGAAGCGTCGGCGAACTGCTCCAGAACCAGTTCCGCATCGGATTCTCCCGCATGGAGCGTGTCGTTCGTGAAAGGATGACCATCCAGGCGCAGGATATGGACGTCATAACTCCGCAGGCGCTGATAAACATACGTCCGGTCGTTGCGGCAATCAAGGAATTCTTCGGTTCATCGCCGCTGTCGCAGTTCATGGATCAGCCCAACCCGCTGGCAGAGCTGACCCACAAGCGTCGTCTTTCGGCCCTGGGTCCCGGCGGTCTTTCACGTGACCGTGCATCCTTTGAGGTGCGTGATGTTCATTACAGCCACTATGGCCGCATGTGCCCAATAGAGACGCCGGAAGGCCCGAACATCGGACTTATATCTTATCTTGCCACCTTTGCCCGCATCAATGAATACGGCTTCATCGAGGCGCCCTACCGCAGGGTGGACAAGGAGAAGGGCGTAGTAACGGACGAGGTCGTCTATATGACCGCTGACGTAGAGGACGAGTTCATTGTCGCACAGGCGAACGAGCCGCTGGACGAGGAGGGTCACTTCCTGCGTCCGAAGGTCAACGCAAGATACAGGAGTGAGTTCCTCGATATAGAGAATGACCGCATAGACTACATGGACGTTTCGCCGAAGATGGTCGTATCAGTCGCGACCGCGATGATACCGTTCCTCGGCAACGACGACGCCAACCGTGCCTTGATGGGCTCCAACATGCAGCGCCAGGCGGTGCCTCTGCTGAAGACGGAGTCCCCGATAGTCGGTACCGGCATGGAGTACAAGGCGGCGGTCGATTCCGGTGTTGTGGTGCTTGCCAAGAACGCCGGCTACGTCGAGAAGGTCACGGCCACCGAGATCGTGATCCGCACCGATTCAGGAGAGTGTGATAACTATCATATAATCAAATTCATGCGCTCAAATCAGGGCACCTGCATCAACCAGCGTCCGATCGTGAGTTACGGCGAGCGCGTTGAAAAGGGCCAGGTCATCGCCGACGGTCCCGCGACCTGCGACGGGGAGATAAGCCTCGGCAAGAATGTTCTCATCGGCTTCATGACATGGGAAGGTTACAACTACGAGGATGCCGTACTGATAAACGAGAGGCTTGTCAAAGAGGATATGTTCACCTCGATACACATCGAGGAATATGAGATAGAATCCAGAGACACCAAGCTCGGCCCGGAGGAGATAACTCGCGACATCCCCAACGTGGGTGAGGACGCGCTCAAGGAACTGGACGACAGGGGAATAATCCGTGTGGGTGCCGAAGTGCGCGCCGGAGATATCCTCGTCGGCAAGGTCACGCCGAAAGGCGAGACCGAGCTCACCGCCGAGGAGCGGCTGTTGCGCGCTATCTTCGGTGAAAAGGCCCGCGAGGTCAGAGACACCTCACTGAGGGTCCCGCACGGCGAATACGGCATTATCGTCGACGTCAAGGTGTTCACGCGTGACAACTGCGAGGAACTCAGCCCCGGCGTCAACATGGTCGTACGCTGCTACATCGCCCAGAAGAGGAAGATTTCCGTCGGTGACAAGATGGCTGGACGTCATGGAAACAAGGGCGTCGTTTCGCGCATACTCCCGCAGGAGGATATGCCTTTCCTGCCCGACGGCCGCCCGCTCGATATAGTGCTCAACCCGTTGGGCGTTCCTTCACGAATGAATATCGGACAGGTTCTTGAGGTGCATCTCGGACGCGCAGCTGCCGCTCTCGGCTGGAAGGTCATGATACCGGTATTCGACGGTGCGAATGAAAACGATATCCGCGACGCGCTCACTGACGCCGGACTCGATACCGACGGAAAGAGCATCCTCTACGACGGACGCACTGGCGAACCCTTTGACAACCGTGTCACCGTAGGCTATATGTACTTCCTGAAGCTGCATCATCTGGTCGATGACAAGATCCATGCCCGTTCCACCGGCCCGTATTCGCTGGTCACGCAGCAGCCTCTGGGCGGCAAGGCTCAGTTCGGTGGACAGCGCTTCGGCGAAATGGAGGTTTGGGCGCTGGAGGCTTATGGCGCCGCCTATACTCTGCAGGAGATACTCACCGTAAAATCCGACGACGTTGTCGGACGTGTCAAGACATTCGAAGCCATCGTCAAGGGTCACAACGTACCGAAGCCCGGTATTCCGGAATCGTTCAAGGTGCTCATCATGGAGCTGCAGTCCCTCGGACTGGATGTCAAAGTGCTTGACAAGTTCAACGAGGAGATAGATCTCAGACAGAACTTTGACGACGACGATATCGGCCTTGGTACGATCGATCCCAATACCAACCTCGACGAATATGACGACGAGGTCGCCATGGATGAAGACGACGGAGCCGATGAGGACGACGGAAACGCTGACGATATCTTCGGTGAATTCGACGATTTCGGACTTGAGGACGACTTCTCTGACGGAAAAGATATCAACGACATGGACGACGAGTTTTAAGCACGGAAGGTAGGGGTCGAATTTGGAGTTCAATACATTTGAATCTATAAAAATTGGTCTTGCTTCTCCCGATAAGATCAGGGAATGGTCCTACGGCGAGGTAAAGAAGCCTGAAACTATAAATTATCGCACGCTCAAGCCGGAAAGAGACGGACTTTTCTGCGAGCGCATCTTTGGACCAACTAAGGATTGGGAATGCTACTGCGGAAAATACAAGCGCCTGAGATATAAGGGCAAGATATGCGAGCGCTGCGGCGTCGAGGTCACCCGCAGCAAGGTGCGCCGCGAGCGCATGGGCCACATTGAGCTTGCGGCTCCGGTATCGCACATATGGTATTTCAAGGGCATACCCTCGAGGATGGGGCTCATCCTCGATATGTCCCCGCGTCTTCTCGAAAAGATCCTCTATTTCGCTTCCTACGTCGTGACGGACGCCGGAAACACGCCGCTTGAAAACAAGCAGCTCCTCTCTGAAAAAGAGTATCGCGACATGCGCGAAAAGTATGAGGATGACTTCAAGGCCGCGATGGGTGCAGAGGCGGTCAAAGAGTTGCTCTGCCAGATCGATCTCGACAAGCTCTCTCAGGAGCTCAAGGAGGAGATGGAGGCTTCTTCCGGACAGAAGAGAGTCAGGATCCTCAAGCGTCTGGAGGTCGTGGAGGCCTTCCGCATCTCCGGAAACAGACCGGAATGGATGATAATGGACGTTGTGCCGGTCATCCCGCCCGATATTCGCCCGATGGTCCAACTCGACGGCGGCAGATTCGCAACCAGCGATCTGAACGATCTTTACCGCCGCGTAATCAACCGCAACAACCGTCTCAAGAGACTTCTTGAGTTGAGCGCTCCCGATATAATAGTGCGCAATGAGAAGCGCATGCTGCAGGAGGCTGTGGATGCGCTGATAGACAACGGCCGCCGTGGACGTCCCGTCACAGGACCGAACAACCGTCCGCTCAAATCGCTTTCTGACATGCTCAAGGGCAAGCAGGGACGCTTCCGCCAGAATCTTCTCGGAAAGCGTGTCGACTATTCCGGACGTTCAGTTATAGTCGTCGGACCGGAGCTGAAGATGTATCAGTGCGGTCTCCCGAAGGAGATGGCACTGGAGCTGTTTAAGCCGTTCGTCATGAAGCGCCTTGTGGATATCGGCGCAGCGACGAACATAAAGAACGCAAGAAAGATGGTCGAGCGTGCCAGGACAGAGGTTTGGGATTCGCTCGAGATCGTCATCAAGGATCATCCCGTGCTGCTCAACCGTGCGCCCACGCTGCACCGTCTGGGCATCCAGGCGTTCGAGCCGATCCTCGTCGAGGGCAGAGCACTCAAGCTGCACCCGCTGGTCTGCACCGCCTACAACGCCGACTTTGACGGCGACCAGATGGCAGTACACGTACCGCTTTCGGCAGAAGCTCAGTCTGAGGCCCGCTTCCTGATGCTCGCTGCAAACAACCTCCTCAAGCCGTCGGATGGCCGCCCCGTCACCGTTCCTACGCAGGACATGGTGCTCGGTTCCTATTATCTGACACTTGATAAAGAAGGGGAGGTCGGCGAGGGGAAGGCTTTCCGCGATTTCAACGAGGCGTTCATGGCCTATCAGGAAGGCGCGGTCGGACTCCACGCAAAGATAAAGATCAGAGTCACCAAGGAGATAGACGGCGTCACTTATACCAAGCTGCTGGACACCACAGTAGGAAAGATGATATTCAACACTCCGATCCCGCAGGATCTCGGATATGTTGACAGGAGCGATCCGGATCACATTCTCGATCCCGAAGTCGATTTCCTCGTCGGCAAAAGCCAGCTCGGAAAGATAATCGACCGCTGTATTAAGATCCACGGCGTGACGGTCGCCTCTGAGATGCTCGACAATATCAAGGCGCAGGGCTTCAAGTATTCCACAAAGGGCGCTATAACCGTTTCCGTCGGAGACGCCGTAATACCGCCGCAGAAGGCCGACATACTTGCCGAGGCCGAAAAGAATGTTGACCGTATCGTCAGGCAGTTCCGTCGCGGACTCATAACGGACGACGAACGCTTCGCGCTGATAATCAACACATGGAACGAGACCACCGAAAAGGTCGCTGTGGCGTTGAAGAACAACTTCGACCGCTACAACCCGATATTCATGATGTCCGATTCGGGAGCCCGCGGCAATATGAACCAGTTGCGTCAGCTGGCCGGTATGCGCGGACTTATAGCGAACACATCCGGACGCGCCATCGAGGTCCCGATCCGTGCAAACTATCGTGAAGGACTCAATATACTCGAATACTTCATCTCGTCTCGAGGTGCCAGAAAGGGCCTCGCCGACACCGCTCTGCGTACAGCTGACTCCGGTTATCTTACCCGCCGACTGGTGGACGTTTCCCAGGACGTCATCATCCGTCAGTATGACTGCGGCTCCGACGAGGGCATCGTGGTATACGATATAAAGGAAGGCTCAGAGATGATCGAGCCTATGAAGGAACGCCTGATGGGACGCTATCCCGTGAACGACGTGTTCCATCCCGAGACCGGGGAGCTGCTGGTTTCAAAAGACAAACTGATGAACGACGAGGATATCTCGAAGATCATAAATGCCGGCATCACCTCGCTCAAGATCCGCTCTATACTCAACTGCAATGCCAAGCACGGCGTCTGCGCAAAGTGCTACGGCGCAAACCTCACCAACGGTAAGCTGGTCTCGGTGGGCGAGGCGGTCGGAATAATCGCTGCGCAGTCCATCGGCGAGCCGGGCACGCAGCTCACCATGAGAACCTTCCACACCGGCGGTATAGCGTCGGCGGAGGATATCACCCAG
>Ga0079305_1002223_pt1 | contig 18231 bp, 18 predicted proteins | sample LMS_cellobiose_e_FD_79183 | JGI IMG/M metagenome (GOLD analysis project Ga0079305, IMG submission 79183) | Rumen-fistulated moose microbial communities from Alaska, USA - LMS_cellobiose_enrichment | ecosystem: Host-associated > Mammals > Digestive system > Stomach > Rumen fluid ... | reverse complement strand
GAGCCTAATCCCTTCAGGAGACTGATCTTTTGCCTCTATCCAATCGCCATCTCCGAAGTAGGTGCAAACGGTATCTAATCTCATCCGTTTTTCCACTTCGCCAAACATCTCGATAAATTGCGATTTCACAAGTTCATCTGTTTGCTGCAATAATGCCTCATAGGATTCCCTAAGTTCATTCGCAGCAGTCAATAATACCGCGCTTTTTCTTTGAGAATCTATATCTGGGATGTCAAACTCTAAGTCTTTAAGAGTTTTCCAGTTTACAGTAGGAGACAAAGATCCCACCGAAATACGGATCGCTGCATTCATAAAGTAATCAGAAGAAATGAAGAACGGAAAGTAATCCGGATCCATAACTTCTGTATTTGGCCTAAATATCATTCCATGCGCTGAAAAGATGCCATTATGAGGAGCAATGGCAACTCTACGCAGATAAGTGTTCCTTCTTCCAAAAAGGATATCTCCCTTTTTCATTACCAGCTTCTCACCAGTGATAGGAACATCGCTTCCCCATCTGCGCACCTTTAGACTGCCACTATCAAGGTGCTCAAGCCCAATATACATTTCTTCATCGCCCGGCTCTGGCATTTTCTTCTGATTAACGTTATATGCGAACTCAGAGAACTTATATCTAGGCATTTTGTTCACCTCCCGGCAGCATTGCTTGCAAAGCCGAAATAGCCGAATTCATGGCTTGACTGGCGTCGTACCATTCAGAATATGCTAATTCAAAGGGCTTGGCGTCAACCCCTGTATTATCATCAACATATAGCGGTATGGATAGTTCAAATTCGTTTTTCTTGATCTCCTCATAGTCTGCAACATGCGCAAATCCCTCTATGTCATTGAATTGAGCATACGCAGTAGCAATCCTCTCTATATGCGAATCCTCAAGAAAGCTCTCAGCGTTCTTTCTTGTAACCTCATGTTTGGCATTGATAAATAGCACTTTACCAAGATGCGGAACAGACTTTTTGGAACGACAAACTAATATGCAAGCCTCCATAGGAGAGTTATAAAATAGGTTCTTTCCTATTCCGATTACTGCTTCAACCAGATCGCTTTGGATAAGCTTTTTGCGCATCTCCGTTTCTTCGTTTCTGAATAACACACCATGAGGCAGAAGAATTGCACATCGGCCCGTCTCAGTATCCATGCTTCTTAATATGTGCTGAATAAAAGCGTAGTCTGCTCGTCCCTGCGGAGGTGTGCCAAGAAAATTACGTCCATATTTGTCCGTGCTGAACGCTTCTCGATCCCAATTACTGATAGAATAGGGCGGATTTGCAACTACAAGATCAAAGGTCTTAAGCCTGTCGCGATCCAAAAACGTCGGCGTTGAAAGCGTGTCCCCCGTACGTATGGTAAATTCCTTGACCCCGTGAAGGAACAGATTCATGCGACAGATAGATGCGGTTGGAGGAATGATCTCCTGACCGTAGACTTTTACATTTCTCCATTCCTGTCCACGAGTTTTAATGTGGTCTATACAGGAAATCAGAATTCCACCAGATCCGCAAGTGGGATCATAAATAGATTCTTTAGGTTGCGGATTAAGCATTTCTGCCATCAGATGTGCAACAGTTCTGTTTGTGTAAAATTGTTGGGCAGTGTGGCCATCATCAGAGTCAAACTTTCCGATGAGATACTCATATCCGTGTCCCAATTCATCCTCGGGACAATTTTCAATCGATAGCGTCAAAGAGCTCAGGTGTTCAATCAGGTCCTTCAGCATTCGATCTGGCAGCTTTGTCTTATTTGCCCAGTTCGCGTTTCCAAACACGCCACCCAGCTTGTCTGCATTCAGACTTTCAATGCCCTGGAAAGATTTCTGAATTGCAGATCCCACATTGTCTGTGACGACTCTTAAATCATTCCAGTGGCAACCTTCCGGAATAGAGAAATCATGGATCTCGTCTTCCGGGAAGTCTTCCCATGCATCACCATACTCTTTCTTGGCATTCTCGATATCTTCGTCATAGACATCACTAATACGCTTGAAGAAGAGCAGCGGAAAGATATAATCTCTGTAGGAGCTTGCCTCGACATAGTTTCTGAGGATATCCGCACAAGCAAACAAGTATTTTTCAAGATCTGCTTGGGTAATTCTACTCATCGATAAACCCTCCAGTCTTCAACAAAGATTTGAGCTTTTCTTCACACGAAACTACTTCCTGATAAGCATTCAGATAGTTGGTTCTTACTTCTTTAGGGTCAATTGGCTTGGGAGGAGTTTTTTCAATGTATGTGTTCACAGAAAGCGTATAACCCTTCTCTGCGATTTCATCTTCAGTGACCACCTTCGCAAAGTCGATGACATCCTCATAATCAGAAAATAGCTGATAGACCCTCTCGACGTCACTATCGTCCATATATTTCTGAGCTCGGCGAGCATGTACAATGGTTCCGGCATCAATCAAGATCACCTTTCCGTCTCTCTCTGCCGGTTTGTTATTATTCATGAATAATACACATGCTGAAACCCCAGTCGAATAGAAAACACCGCTCGGCAGATTGATGACCGCCTCTAACTTATGAGACTTAACCAACGCCTCCCGGATTTTGCCCTCTTTACCTCCATGAAAGAGAACACCCTGAGGCATTATTACTGCTGCACGTCCAGTCTTATCCTTTGTGGATTTTACAATATGCTGTATCCAGGCAAAGTCTGCATTCGAATTGCTTGGGCACCCCCAAATGTTTCGTCCCCAGACATCTGTCTCAAACTGGTCCGCGCCCCAGCCATCCAAACCGAAGGGAGGATTGGCAACCACATAATCAAACTTTTGAAGCTGCCCACGGTAAATGAACTGAGGATTCCGCAAAGTATCGCCAGTCTTAATATGGAAGTCCTCTATACCGTGGAGATAGAGATTCATCCGTGCAATAGCAGAAGTAGATGTCATGTTCTCTTGGCCATAGATATACTGTCCTGCCCCTGCTGTACTATTAGTCTGCCGGACATACTCAATCAACATACCGCCTGTTCCACAAGCCGGATCGTATATTGAATGATTTGCCTCCGGAGCCAGCATTTTGATCAGCAGTTTTACGATCGTTCTTGGTGTGAAGAAATCACCTGCGTTTTTATTATCGTCATCTGCAAAATGCCGAATAAGATACTCATTAGCATCGCCCATGATATCAGCATCATAGTTGCTGTTGCCAAGACTTCTTTCCGAAAAGTGTTCAACAAGATCTTTTAGCTTCTTATCCGGCAGATTGCTTTTGTTTGTCCACTCTGCTTCATCAAAACCAGTAAACAGTCCAGCAAGGGTATCTGGATTTGCCGCTTCAATCCCTTGCATAGAATTCAGAATGGCACTACCGACATTTTCGGGACAATTCCGAATATCATTCCAGTGGCAGCCCGTCGGAATCATAAAACGATGAATTTCGTCTTCATCAAATTCCACCCAGCCAGCTCCATACTTTTTCTTAGCGTCCTCAATTTCCTCATCATAGCAATCGCAGACGCGTTTCAAAAACATGATGGGCAGGACGTAGGTTTTATATTTCGAAGGGAGAACTGCTCCGTAGAGGATAGTGCATGCACCATATAGGAAGCTGTGCAACTCGCTTGCTCGCATAGTGCGTGCATCAGCAGTGGTTGCTACTGAATCCGTAATTTCCACAGCCTTTTCGATCATCTCCTCACGAGAAAGAAACTCAAATGACAATTGTCCAGTAGACTCAGAGGGTTTGTGCTCATCGATCCTGATGAAATTATCTTGCTTCTTTTGCAGACGAATACCATACTTTGCCTCAAATGTAGTAATCGTCGCTGTAAGTTTTGCGTCAAGGAACGTAAATGTCAGCTTGCGGATTTCAGCCGGTATACCATAGTACGCCTCAGCGATACTTCCGGCTATAGCCGCCTGCGTATCGGCATCTCCACCAAGAGAAATAGCGTTCCGAATAGCATCTTCAAAATCGGAGGATTCTAAAAATGCCATAATTGCCTGCGGCACAGAGCCCTGACAAGTGACGTCGAACAAATAGTTCTCCCTTATGGAGTCAAGAGTGAAGTCCATTGGGTAATAGTGCTTGTTGATATAATCTCTGATTTCGAGAATGCTTTTCCCGTGAAGCGCCATAAAGATGGCAGCAGTGACTGCTTCAGCACCTTTAATCCCCTCAGGATGGTTATGGGTCACTTCGCTAACAGTACGGGAAAGATCAATTGCTTCTTCAAGCGTTTTAGCGGCATATGCACACGGACTTACCCTCATAGCAGAGCCATTGCCAAAACTGCCATAGGGTGTTGGATTGTCACTTATAATCCACTGACTAAAACGACCACCATATCCAGCATGGGGATACTTTCTTCCCATAGCCTGCATGTGGGCGATTGCTTTTTGTCTCAATTCACCATAGTTTCCCTCGCATTCAAGGATGGCATCGGCAATAGCGATAGTCATGATGCTATCGTCAGTCGGTTTGCATCCACCAATTTGTGTGAGCAAGTCGAAGTCTTTATTCTTGTTCGGTTTCCATTCAAATCGAGAACCAGAAATATCTCCAATTATTGCTCCAAGCATGTTCTCACTCCTATCATTCAGTTATCTTCGATTACTTCCATCAAATCCCCGATATCGCAATGAAACACCTTGCAGATCCGAAGCATGACCTCCATCTGCACCGGTTCATCTTTTCCCAACTTTGCCATTGTGTATCCGCTGATTTCTGCTGCTTTGGCAAGATCGCCCTTTTTCATCTTGTTTTTTCTAACAAGATTCCAGAGCTTGTCATAGCTGATTGCCATGGTTGTTCCTCCTGTCATAAGGCAAAACCCGAAAGTAAATCGAGTTACAATTCAACAGAATACATGATATCACAAAGTCCGCATTTTTTCAACGGTTGAGATCGGTCAATTCGACATCTTGACGATTAAAACCATCAACAAGCATAAAAACTGGTCGCCTAAGAACTTGGCAAGCAGGGTCCAGCCAGCCATTTCTGTCTGAACGCTTGCATGTTGGGATATCCCAAACCCTTAAGATCGCACTTCGTGCGGCTGCGCATTTTTGCAAAACGCTGATTCTGCCATGCGGCAAAGATCTTGAAAATGAAAAAGCCCGGGGCCAGACACCGGAAAAACCGATGTCTGACTCCGGATGCTCAATGCTGCTTTTCCTGTTTCTGCTTCTCCTGTTCTTCGCGGCGCATCGCCTCGTAGAAGGATTCGAAATTCTGTTTTGCAATCATCAGCTCTTGGGCTTCATCTCTGACTTTCCGATATTCAGCATAGGCGGCTTTCTTTCCGGCGAGGATCTCTGCGTATTCGGCGGAGAGCTCCTTTACCTTTGGGAGCTTCTTCACACCCAGCTCATCAAAGGCCTGCTTGGCTGCCTTGTGAAGGGGGATTTCTTCACGGTGAGCCTCGAAGAACTTTTTGCTGTAGCCGGATTTCCGGTACTCCTCATAGGTGCTTCGCGTCTTGGAGTAGTTGATGATGTTTTTCTTCAGTGCGGCGACCACCGAGAGCCTTTCCTCAGAAGCTTTGATGGAGGCCAGCAGCTCGTCGCGCCTTTTGATCTGTTCTTCAGTCCGGGCCGCAAGCCCGGAAAGGCCGTGGATACCATGCTCTCTCATAAAAAGCATGGACTTCGCCATCTGCTTCAGGTTGTGTTTCTTTGCCCAGTTTTCAAAAGCCGGACCTTTTTCCTTCGCTTTGATCTGGTAATCGATGATGGGATCGACCGAACGCTGCCTGTACTGTACAGGCGCTTTTCCGGAAAATGGCGTACGAATCTTCTCTTTGTTTTCAAAGAATGCTCTCAGATCAGCCTCGCGGTATCCCTCCGGAAGAGAAGAGAGGCGGATGAAGCGTTTCTGGCCTTTTCCTTTAAGCGCAATGTGCTTTCCCGTCTTAATCTCATAATCTGCCTTCCGCAGTTCTTCCAGAAACGCCTCGAAGCTCTCAGGCTTTCTCTGCAGAATACTGTCGATCTGCCGGCAGATGGTATCCCGGATATTTTCTCTTTCCGGATACTTCGTCCGCTTCTCCCGCTCCTGGTAAGGCTTCGGCTCGATCACGGAAAGCCCGTGTTCCAGGCAGATCAAGTCACTGAGTTTCTGCAGTGCCAGTCCGGAGCGAAGAAAGTCTTTGAACTTTTTGCTTCCGTCCATTGCCGTGGAATTGAAAACCACATGGTTATGGATGTGAGCCCTGTCCGTGTGCGTCGCCACGATAAAGGAATACCTGCCTTTGGTAAATCGCATCGCAAGCTCATAACCGATTTTGTTGGCCCCCTCCGCTGTGATCTCGCCGGGTTTGAAGGACTGGCGGATCTGGTAAGCGATCACATCGCTCTGCTGGCTCTTTCCGGTAGTCTGATAATATTGCCGCTTCTGCAGCATGAATTCCTCGTCTACCGTCATCGGATCGCAGCCGTAGGAAGTGACCAGATTTCCTTTTTCGGTCTTCTCCGGATTCTTGGCATAATCCGTCCGGTCGTCCAGGCTCTGTGCCACGGTACGGCCTTTGTTCTGGTGCAGGGCAATAAGCCTGGTTGCTGCCATTACAATTCCTCCTTGCAAAAAAATATCCCGGGACCGTACCGGCAGATGCCGATACAGCCCCGGGTTCGTTTCACTGAATGGTGGAAAGCCTGGCCAGGATCTGTCTGGCCAACTCCCAGATTTCATCCTGACGGGCTTGCAGATCCTTGAGATCCGCTTCATAAATGCTGCCGTCCGCATTGGCCCGTTTGGCCATCTGATTCAGGTTGTTGCTGCACCGGCGCAGAAGAGAAATCATTTCCTTGATGTCCGAAGTGTCCAGCTTGATGATATAGCCGTCCAGGACCATTTTGCGGATGAAGGCGCTGCGGTTTCTGACGCCTGCCTCATCCATTCTTCGGTGGATCCCTGCGATCTCCTCCGGAGTGAAAAGGATGTGCAGCTCATGATCCCGGATCTTCATACCCGCACCTTCTCTTCCTGCTCCAGAAGAAGCCGCGGTCTTCGTTTCGGCTTCTCAGCTTCCGCAGCCAGCTCCTTTTGCTTCTTCAGGGCTTCCAGGACAGATTCCTTCCTGGCAGTTTCCTCGGAATCTCTTGCCATCTGCTGCAGCTTTTCGGCAGGATCCGGCTGGGGCATGTTGTTGATAATTCCATCAAAGTTATTGTCGTTCTGCTCCACTGCATCCTCTACAGCGCGAAGGGCTGCTCTCTGAGGATCACGTTCCGGGAAACGCTCCGGATGCAGGATGATCTCCACACGGTCAGAGACCTGTGGGTCATCAAAGACGATGCCGTTCAGCCATTCCTCGCATTCATGCCAGCCGCCCATCGTCATCACATTGCCGTAGGCACCGTAAAAGCGGAGATTGTCATCTGTGCTTTCCAGGGTGTCCAGCACATAGCCGGCGGCCTCCATGGCGGCGACCAGCTGATCTTTTTCAGCCGGGTGATCGTACAGCGGCTCGGTATGAGCCTCGTCCCATTTACTCATCGTCGTCCTCCTCATACACCGTGAAATCAATACTGGCAAATTCCTCGTCAGTGATGGAATTCAGTTTCCTGACGGTACGCTTGGCCAGGGTCTTCAGGTCATCATCTTCGATCAGCTTCAGGTGAGCGGCCATCTTCAGCATTGCCGCGTTGCGGCTGGAAGGGTCAAATGCCCCGATCAGGGCAGTCTCTTCAACAGTAAAAATCATCTCGTTTCCTCCTTCTTTTTGTGTGCTTTCTTGTGTGACTCTTTGTGCGGATCCTTGTCCGGGTTTTCGTGTGTCACTTTGGATGTCTCTTTGTGTGTCACTTTGTCTTCCTTTTTGTGTGCGTCCCGGTCCTGAACGGCCGTTTTCTTCTCGGAGAGCTCCTTGAGGACAGATGTCTTCTCCGGTACTTTCGGTGCCTCTATGGGGCTGTTTTCGGCCTTCTCGGGGCCTTCTACAATCACCGGATCTTTCTCCCTCTGGATGCTCAGAAACTGCTCATCGATTGCGGTAATCATCTCATCAGCCGCCTTGCGGATCCTGTCCAGGGATGCCTTCAGCTCCGGCGTATCCTTGTCCTTCGACCAGCCTGCGATATACGCAAAGCTGTAATCGGAGGTCTCGATCCCGTAATGCTGGGCAACGGTATAGGCAACAGACTCTGCTTCGACCTCTTTGGCGTTTCGGGTGAGCCTCGGCTCTTCTGGAGGGAGCTCCTTCGGATCGACCGAGTGCAGCTTCTGGTGTGCCATCTCATGGATCAGGGTTTTGATCGTCTGCACCTCGCTCATGCCTTCCTGCAGGGCGATCCGGTGATCGACCGTGTGGTAATACCCCTTCGCACCGGAAGAGATCTCTTCAAATCCGATGGGAACCGGGCAGGCACGTTTGAGCGCCTCGAAGAAGCTCTCATACTGAGCCACATCACCGGTCAGTTCATTGACGCCGATCGTCGGAAGCTCCTTGCCGTCTGTCTGGCTGACATCGAATACGTTCACGACCTTAAAGGCCGGAACTATGACCTCCTTCAGGTCCTTTGCCGTGCTGCCGTCCGGATTGAGGATCGTCTGACCGGTCGAGGGATCGATCCGGTCCACCTCCATTTTCTTCTTGTAGGGAGTAGGAGCCAGGATGCGAATCCCAGTTTCACCCTTCATAACCTGACGGCCGAAGTTTCTCTGCCAGGCCGTATAGCCGGCAACCAGTGTGGCATCCGGCTTTTGCATGGCAATGAGGATCGTATTGTTCAGGGAGTAATCGTGAAACTTGGAGAGGGTTTTCAGGTAGTTCTTGAAAGCCTCGGATTCAAACAGCGCCTGGATCCCGGCTTCCAGCTGATCGGTGATGGCCTTGACCTTTTCAAACTGAGAGGGAAAGGACTTTTCTGCTTTCTCCGCCATCATCGATCTCCTTTCCGCTTCTCAAACTCCATGGAGAACTGCGGCCGACCGTCTGCTTCGGTCGAGAGGAGAAGGTCTGCGTTATAGGTCTTACCGGTCTTCTGGCTCCTGCAGTCCTTCAGATGGACCCGCTTATCGCGGAGAAGCTTCTCCACGATCTGGCCGGTCAGGCACTTTCCGATCTTGTTGAAATAGGCGTTGTCCTTCCACAGCATGAACCGGCAGGATGCATTGCTGCAGAACCAGCCCTTCTGCTTTTCCAGCACCTCAGCGCCGCAGTGCGGGCAGATGCCGATAACTTTATTTCTGCTCATAAGTGTTTCTGCTCCTTTCACTTTTTCGTAGTTCGCTACCAGACCAGCGATCATCCCATTGATGCCATCCATGAAATCAGCGGCGGTATATTCGCCATGCTCCACAGCCAGCAGTTTCTGTTCCCATTCTGCTGTCATGGAGGGCGACTGGATCTGTTCAGGCATGACGGTGATCAGGGAAGTGCCTTTGTCTGTAGCGATCAGGTGTTTCGTTTTCCGGTCGCCTTTGCGCTCCATAAAGCCGCGCTGCACCAGCTTTTCGATAGTTGCCGCACGAGTAGCCGGAGTGCCAAGGCCCTTCCGTTCTGCCTCTTCCGGTATCTCATCCACGCCGGCTGTTTCCATCGCTGAGAGAAGAGTATCTTCTGTAAAGTGCTTCGGCGGGGAGGTCTTGCCCTCTTTCAGCTTGGCTGAGTCGATCCTGATACGGGTACCTTCGGTGGGAAGCTGGCCGATCGCATCTTCTTCGTTCTTCTTTTCCGGATAGAACTGCTGCCAGATGCCTTTCCAGCCAGGCTGCAGGACTGTTTTGCCTTTGCGGGTAAATTCTTCGGCTCCACAGCTTAAGTTTATAGAAACTTCTGCATAGCGGTGATCTTCTCCGCAGATGCAAAGAAGCCTCGCGGAAACCAGCTGAAGAACTGCCATTTCTCCGAGAGAGAGGTCCTTGAGCTCCGTCTGAGCCATCGTCTTTGTCGGAATAATCGCATGGTGATCGGTGACCTTGCTGCTGTCAAAAACGGATGCAGGACGAATGGGTTCACTTCTGAGAAGGTTCCCGGATACTTTGAACTTGTCGGCGACGGCTTTGATCAAAGCCGGAAGCATTTCCCGCATATCGTCGGTCAGATAGCGGCTGTCGGTACGGGGGTAAGTGACCAGCTTCTTTTCATAGAGGCTCTGGGTGTAATCCAAAGTCTGCTGGGCGGTAAAGCCGAGGATGCGGTTCGCGTCACGCTGCAGGCTTGTCAGGTCATAGAGGAGCGGCGGCTTTTCCAGCTTTTCCTTCGTCTCTACAGACGCGATCATGGCTTCTCTGTTTTCCTGGCAACTTTGGAGCAACTCTTCTGCGTCGGATTTTGTCGAAAAACGTCGACTGGAAGCGTCGATATCTCCAGCTTTCAGCTGCACGGTCCAGAAGGGCTCCGGCTTAAACGCTGCGATCTGTGCATCCCTCATGACCACCATGGCAAGCGTCGGCGTCATGACCCGGCCCACGGCCAGTGTCTGTCCGTACAGACATGAAAAAAGCCGGGTGGCGTTCATTCCGACGATCCAGTCGGCACGCTCCCGGCAAAGGGCTGCCTCATACAAGGCATCGTATTCAGTTCCAGGCTTCAGTTTCTCGAAGCCTTCACGGATGGCTGCATCCTCCATGCTGGAGATCCACAGCCGCTCAAAAGGTTTCTTACATCGGCACTGGTTGTAAACCAGGCGGAAGATCAGTTCACCTTCGCGGCCGGCATCAGTAGCACAGACCAGGCTCACGACATCTGACCGCTCCATCAGCTTTTTCAGGATCTGGTACTGTTTCTTTGTACCGGGCGAGACCTCATAGAGCCATTTCTCCGGCAGGATCGGCAGATCCTGCAGCCGCCATTTGACAAAGCGCTCATCGTAGCGTTCCGGAGCGGAGAGCTCCGCCAGATGACCGACGCACCAGCTGACAAGATAGCCGCCGCCTTCCAGGTAGCCGTCACATCGTTTGTTTGCGCCGATGACCTTCGCCAAAGACTGGGCGACCGAAGGCTTCTCGGCAATGACAAGTTTCATTTGGGTGTTCCTCCTTCTTCAGTTTTAGGCAATAGAAAAAGCACCTCTGAGGGGTTAGCTCAGGGGTGCTATGTACAGCCAATAATGTCAGTTATCCTTTCGTCTCAGTAACCAGAAGTGATTTTGGCCATCCTTCGAATCTTCGGTATTACATGAAAGGCTTCTTTTCTTTCCTTCGTTTCGCGCCAGCAAGATCCCCAGGATGGTATTACCAAAGGCCACGTTGTAAACGCCTTTTGTATGATCCACCCGGAAAATAAGTGCGTATTCGATACCATCCTCCAGTTCACAGAATTCATCAAAGAAGTCTTTGACGTGCTCCCAACCGTGCTTTTCATACACAACTGTGAATTCCGGATTATTCAAAAGATCAAGGTATTCTGTTTCCTCTCCCTCTGCATCCTTATCGCTAAACTCACTGTAGCTGATTTCTTTCGGAAGAGACCCTGCAATGCTTTCAAAAAAGCCGTTCACATCGTCAATGACCGCTGTGTACTGATCAGCACTAATGCCAAATTCTTCTTTAGGGTCATATTGCTGCATGGACTGCACTACTTTTTCTTTTACTTCATTGATCTTTTCCTGAATCTGAATCATTTCCGTCTGATATGACTTCTGGATATCTTTTATTTCCTGTAATCTATGTTCCGTCTCGGCAATCTTTGCACTAAAGGCTTTATAGATCACATGATTATCCTGATCAAGGAGTTCCTTGATTTCCTCTATGGTGAAGCCCGCTTTTTGAAGATTTTTGATTTTTACAAAGTCAATCGCCTGATCTTCGTCATAGTAGCGGTAGCCTGTCCAGGAATCCACCTTAACCGGTTTCAGCAGATCCACGTGGTCATAATACCGAAGAGTCTGAGGATTGCAGCCGCAAAGCCGCGAAAACTCTTTGATTGTCATATCCGGCACCTCCTTTCTGACCACGTTGTATCATTACAGTTTGGTGTAAGGTCAAGGCCTATTTTTAAACTTTTTCGAGAAACTCATTGGCTTCTTCTCGTGAGCGGAAAACCGTAATCTTTCTGAAATCTTTATACTGCTCTATAAGCTCATTGATCCTGGGCATCTGGTCCTTTTGAAAATCCAGAATGTACTGCCTGAATTCCGGATCAAATTCATTTTCGATCCAGGGCAGATCCTCCCGAGTCTGTCCGACCCGGGAAGCTGCTCCCTGAAGGCACTGTTCCACGGGAAGATCAAACAAGAAGACTTCTGTACATTTTTCAAATCTTAACGGAAGCGTCCTCTGATAGTTACCGTCTATGATCCACTCGTTCGTCTCCAGGATCTCGGACAGCCTTTGATCGAACTCCTCGCGGCTGACAGTGGTCCGGTCAGGCTTATGGAAGATCATATCAAGGTAATAGAGGGGAAATCCTGTCTGATCTCTCAGCCTTCGGGCAAAGGTGCTCTTACCTGATCCGGGACTGCCGATCACGATGATCCTTTTCGGTCTGTTTCGCAGATCTTTCTTCAGCATAATGATCTCATCCGTACGGTACTCCTCTGTGAATCCTGCCTTCAGGAACAGACTGACTGCAGGATTATCGATGGCGATATTGTCTCTGAGCACATCGAGCCCATTGCCTGCGGCTGCTTCGCACAAAAGTCTCAGGCCTTCGGCTCCAAAGCCCCTGCCGCGGAATTCGGAAGCAACGATCACATCCGCCAGCCAAACGGCCTGCTCTTCATCATAATGGTAAGCGATCTCTCCAACAAAATCGCCGCTCTCTGAATCCTTGAGATACCGATAGAATCGCTTGTTTTCATGGTGGATCAGCCAGTACTCATACCAGTCTTCCCAGGCACTTTCCGGGAAAGGGATCGTCCCGCCCCAGGCCGCATTATAAGACATGGTAGCCTCGTCCGCCATGAACTGCTGCCGGAACCAGAGGTCTTCGATTTTTGGCTCATACAGTTCTGTCATTTCGCTCTTTCCCTCCGGTATATATCCAAACCGTCTCTTTCTCCGACCTTCAGAAATCCATGCTTTTCGGCAATGGTTCGTGTGGCCAGCTGTTCCGGGACACATTCAATAACGGCATCTTTTCCTTCTGATTGAGCCATGGCAACAAGCTGCTTTGTCAGAAGGCCTGCCATACCGTGTCCCCAGATTTCCTTTTTCAGGACCCAGCCGATCTCTTTACTCACATCGTCATAGTCATGGTAGATCACGTAGCCTATGAAATGATTGGTTTTGTCATCCACCGCCAAGATCCGGGGAGTTGATGTTAATCCCTGCGACCTCAAAAATCGTTCTGTCTGCTTACGGGTAAAGGGCGGCTCCAGATATTTCATGACTTCCGGATCAGAAAGCAGTTCATGAAGGGGTTCGAGATCCTTTTGTGTAAACTTTCTGATATAGAAACGGTCATCCTTCACTTTATGCTTCACGGATCTGTCCGTAATGTCCAGTTCTGTCCGGAAGAATTCCGGAAAGATCGTCCTTGGTTCATCCGGAGAGACCCATTCCAAGTATTCCGTCTGGCCGTCTTCCGTAATACTGTTACAGACAGGCTCGAAGTCCTTCGGCACCTTCATGTAGAAGTAATACCCGAGCTCATATATTACCTTGCCCATCTTGGCGGGAGAATCACCGATGAAATAATTCTCCTGGATAAAGCCCAGGTGATCGATCTCCATTTTGATGCCGGTCTCTTCAAATACTTCCCGCACCACAGCTTCTTCCGCTGTTTCTCCAAACTTGATCCGGCCGCCTACAGAATAAAAATAGTCCGATAGATGATTTCGAACCATCAGGAAACGATTTTCCTTCACAATAATCGCGCCGACGCGGATATTAATCACACCTTCCCTGCAGGGAACACTCATATCCGGCGCTTCAGGCGGAATGTCCCGCCTTGCCTGAGCTCTCCGTACACTTTGATGATAGTCATACAGAGCGGTCCTGAATACTTCTGACTTAGGCACAGCAGCATACGCACTTGCCTCTGTCAGTATACGGTTTTCTTCCTCATTCAGCCGTACCTTATAAGTGATTGTACGGGCGTCATCTTTCTTAGGCCTTGCCATGTCAGATCCTCCGTTTTTGTGGGTACAGTAATGCTCTGTCACTATACCACCAGCTGCCGGAACTGTCAATGGACGACCGAAGGCTTCTCGGCAATGACAAGTTTCATTTGGGTGTTCCTCCTTTTCTGAAAATGGGCAAAATAATAGCGCCAGGGATTTGTGATCCTTGACGCTATGTATTAACCATACTGGTTTCGTTTATTCCACGAAAAGGGTAATGGTCACATCCCCGTTACCGAGAAGATCAGCCATTTCTGCTGCTGACAGTTCTACATGCCCGAGCCTCGTATAAGCCCAGGAGTTGGATCCGTAGAACACAACGATCTGATTGCCGGAGTAGAGGACGATATCTCCCGCAGAAGTCGCCGTCTGCTGATCATTTCTCGGAAGGCTCGTTCCGATTGGGCCTACCTGCTCAAAACCGCCATACATGGACATCTGTATTATGATCGGTTCTTTCACTGCCAGCTCCGTCAAAGCGGCAACGCTTCCGTTGTCTTCCCAGGCAACAGAGACTATAGTCCCATTAATATCCATGTTCAGCTTCTTCATGCAGTCATTCCCCGTCTCATTTTCATCATCCTGGGGCACTTTCTCCGGTACAGTATCTGTACTCGTTTCAGGTAGTGCAGTGGTATTCTCGGTATTGGTCATTGTACTCACTGATTCAGGCCTTTCCTCTGCCGTATCAGACGTGAAAACAGCGGTTTCAGTTTCTGAGTCCGGTTCCTGAACTGTTGATTTTCCAGTGTCCGGAGCTGCTCCGCAGGCAGTCATGCATATCAAAATGATAGAGGTAGCAAGCGGCAGAATTATATGTGCGGCGGAAAGAGTTCCCTTACTGCAGCTGCTTCCCGAACGCATATGCCATTTCCTGCCCTTTCGTGTTCTTTTCTGCTTCTCCAATGTCGGTCATTCCGCCGCAGAACAGGGACCCTGCCAGCTCCGCTTTTTCAAAACAGTCCACCCAGCCCTCAAGACCGGACAGTGCTTTTGCAGGAACATATTCTCCATCCTCAGCAGCTACTGAGAGGAAATATACCTTTCTGAACCGGTAGTCCGAAGGAAAAAGAGGATTCAGGCGATCCAGCAGTGTCTTCATCTGACCGCTCATCTCGTAGTAATAGATCGGTGTGACGAATACCAGAGTGTCTGCTTCTTTGATTTTCTCTGCTATGTTGACAGCATCATCTTTGATCACGCATTTTTCGGTTTTCTGGCAGGCAAAACAGCCTCTGCAGAAGCCGATCTGTTTATATTTGAGGCTGATAATCTCTACCTCGTGTCCGGCATCCATGGCGCCGCGAATCATTTCATCCGCCAGTCTGTCAGAGTTGCTCTTTGCCCGAAGGCTGGTCGTGATCACAAGTACCTTGCTCATTTCAGATACTCCTTCATAAAGGCTTCGATCTTATCAAAGGGGATAGCATCCTTGCCGCCGCCGTCATAGAGGTCGGTATGGGACGCGCCGGGGATGATCAATAGTTCTTTATTATCGGCATATTTGCTGTCCTTCACCATGTTGGCGTAGGCGTCGCGGCTCATATAGCAGGAATGTGCCTTGTCGCCGTGGATCATCAGGACTGCGCTGCGGATCTCCCTCGAATAGATAAAGAGTCTCGTGTTCATAAGCGACGTGCCGGCGCTTGCCGCCCAGCCGTCATTGGAATTGAGAGAACGTGGATGGTATCCGCGAGGAGTCTTGTAATAAGCGTAGTAATCCTTCACAAAATACGGCGCGTCTTCAGGAAGCGGATCGACTACCCCGCCGGCCCTTGCGTAATCACCGGTCTGATAGTCCTCCGTTCTCTGGGCGTTGATGGCAAGTCGTGCCTGATAACGGGCATCCTCGTTGTCAGCGGCATCGAAATAGCCGTTGCCTGCGACACGGGACATGTCGTACATGGTGGAGGTCACCGTTGCCTTGATCCTCGTATCGATGCAGGCCGTCTGAAGTGCCATGCCGCCCCAGCCGCAGATACCGATGATCCCGATGCGCTCCGGATCCGCATTTTCCTGAACGGAGAGGAAGTCAACGGCCGCCTGGAAATCTTCCACATCGATGTCCGGGGAATGCATCGCACGGGGGAAACCGCCGGATTCGCCGGTGAAGGACGGATCAAAGGCAATGGTCAGGAAGCCGCGCTCCGCCATGGTCTGCGCATACAGACCGGAAGACTGCTCCTTGCAGGCTCCAAAAGGACCGCTGACCGCGATGGCGGGAAGCTTTCCGTCAGCATTCTTCGGCACATACATATCCGCCGCAAGGGTGATGCCGAAATGATTCACAAAGGTCACTTTCTTGTGGTCGACCATTTCGCTCTTCGGGAAAACCTTGTCCCATTCCTGTGTAAGCTTCAGTTCTTCTGTTTTCATCATGATGATTGCCGCCTTTCTTTATATCTGTTTTTCTGTCTGCCGGATCATGTAGTCGAACCGGTCGATCTTTTTCTGACTTTCATGCAGCTCTTCAATCAGGTCACAGCGCCGGACTCTTAAGAATCGCACCAGCTCTTCCTTCTGTCCTGCTTCGCACAGCCTAACGGCCTCGCTGATCGCTTGGCCTGAAAACCCCGCATCGGTCAGGCAGGCTGTCAGGTCTTTTTCATAATCGCTCATGACAGTCCTCCTTCTTTTCTTTGCAGGGTCAGTCTAACATATTGATTTCTGCCTCGCTAATGGTTATAATGAATATCGTGATATTCTTCTTTGGCATATCATAAACACGGATCCTCAGGAGCTTGATAATCCATGGAAATACGTAACCTTCGCTACTTTCTTGCCGTTGCACGGGAAGAGAACATGACCCGCGCAGCCGAGCTGCTTCACGTCACCCAGCCGACCCTGTCCAAAGCATTGAAAACACTTGAGGACGAGCTTGGCAAAAAGCTCTTCACCCGCCACAGCTTCAGCATCCGCCTGACCGACGAAGGTGTGCTCCTTAGGGAACGGGCAGAGGATCTTGTCAGCATGGCAGATAAGATCGAAAAAGAGTTCGTTTCCCTGGATGACATTGCAGGCGGCGAACTCTTCCTGGGACTGGCTGAATCTTACCTCATTAAGTATATAGCCGACGCGATCAGGACCTTGAAAGAACGATATCCCCGGCTAAAGTACCATATCACCAGCGGTGATACTGAACAGGTGGCGGATAAGCTTCAGAAAGGGCTCCTGGATTTCGTCGTTCTTGCGGAAAAACCGGACGTAAAGAAATACGATTTCCTGCCGTTTCCCGAGGCGGATGTCTGGGGCCTTGTTTTCCCTGCAGATGACCCGCTGGCGGGAAAGAAAGAGGTCCGGATCGATGACCTGATCGGACGGCCGCTGTTCTGCTCGGAACAGGCGTGGGATCACGAGATCGCAGCCTGGGCCGACGAAAAATATGATCAACTCCATCTGGAAGGATCCTTCCGGCTTTCTTATAACGGTTCGATCTTTGCAAAGTCCGGCCTCGGTTATCTGCTGACCTTTGATAAGCTGATCGACGTGTCACCGGAAAGTGGACTGGTGTTTGTGCCTCTTTCGCCGCGTCTGGAAACTAAGCTGTACCTCGTATGGAAGAAATACCAGTCATTTACCCCGATAGCTGAAAGGTTCCTGAATCAGATGAGGACGGAATTCGAGCTGAGTTCCTAATTACCGTATATGTTTATGTACTGAGGCAGCTTTGCGGCTGCCTCTTCGCTTTACAGCTCCGGACCTTTTTTCGCCTTGGTCTTGACCTTCGGTTTGTCGATCGAGACCTTTGCGGCCGTTTCCTTGGCCAGCGCATCCAGCTTATCCCTTGCGGATTCCCTGTGTTCAGCGGCCTTTTCCTGCGGAGCTCTGGTCTTGTAGGACTCCACCATCGCCTTCAGATCCCTGTTCGTAACGTCGGTCTTCACATCCTGCCAGACGTTCTTTCCGGCTTCATCCTGCCCCATCAGGCTCGGCTTGGTCACCGTGGTCTTGCCATCTGCAGGGATCTTCGCCCAAAGACCTTTGCCATACTGGTTCTCGTGCACTGCCTTGGCCGGCAGGACGAAGCTTGCCCAGGGCGTCTTATCCGCCGGATCCTGATTCGGGATCGTGATGCGCATGAACTCTTTTCCGTCCTTGGAAGTGAAGGGCTCGGCCAGCCCCTTTCCGAACTTGATCGTCACTTCCTCGCGCTGCGCTGCTTCCTTGGTCGTATCGACGGCCTGATCCATGGTCTTTTCATCTGCCATAGTCTTTGTTCCTCCTTCAGTTGTGTTTGGTTCTGCGACCCGGAGGATCT